>ERZ501024.33-NODE-33-length-87013-cov-15.117057_pt1 | contig 87013 bp, 82 predicted proteins | sample MGYA00248893_ERZ501024 | MGnify/ENA primary metagenome ERZ501024 (study PRJEB25958, sample SAMN03398501) | human skin metagenome | study: EMG produced TPA metagenomics assembly of the Human Skin Microbiome Metagenome (human skin metagenome) data set. | reverse complement strand
GGACAAGCCATTCAAGCACATCACTTTTAATGTTGAGCTCGTGAAAGAAGCAGACACTGCCCCTTCTAGCGAAGTTGAACGACGCCGCGCAAGCGCTTAATCGTTATAGAGATACCGGGTTCAGCTATTTTTAGCTAAACCCGGTGGCTTCCACAAATTTGGAAAGTCGGAGAACGGACATGCCACGTATTCCTGTAATCAATACCAGCCACCTTGACCGTATTGATGAATTACTTGTAGACAATTTTGAAACTGGTGAATTTAAACTTCACCGCTCAGTCTTTACAGATCAGGCGCTGTTTGATCTGGAAATGAAATATATCTTTGAAGGCAACTGGGTATACTTGGCACATGAGAGCCAGATTCCGAACAATAACGACTATTACACTACCCATATTGGCCGTCAGCCGATCATCATTGCACGTAACCGTACCGGTGAACTGAATGCTATGATCAATGCCTGTTCGCACCGCGGTGCACAGCTTTGCCGTTACAAGCGCGGCAACAAGGCCACTTATACCTGTCCATTCCACGGCTGGACATTTAATAACTCTGGTAAGCTGCTTAAAGTAAAAGATCCGGCAGATGCAGGTTATTCTGACTGTTTCAATAAAGACGGTTCACATGACCTAAAGAAAGTGGCACGTTTTGAAAACTATAAGGGTTTCCTGTTTGGCAGTTTAAATGCTGATGTACCCCCTCTTGAAGAATTTCTGGGTGAAGCTACCAAAATTATTGACATGATTGTTGGCCAGTCTGATGAAGGACTGGAAATTCTGCGTGGTGCATCGACTTACACCTATGAAGGGAACTGGAAGCTTACTGCAGAAAACGGAGCCGATGGCTACCACGTTTCTGCCGTGCACTGGAATTATGCCGCGACAACCCAGCAACGCAAGGAAAAACAGGCTGGTGATAATGTTCGGGCCATGAGTGCAGGCGCATGGGGCAAGCAAGGTGGGGGTTCTTATGGTTTTGAAAATGGCCATATGTTGCTCTGGACCCAATGGGCCAATCCGGAAGACCGTCCCAACTACAGCAAGGCTGAAGAATACACCGAGCGTTATGGCGCTGCGATGTCCAAATGGATGATTGAACGCTCACGAAATTTATGTCTGTATCCAAATGTCTACCTGATGGATCAGTTTGGCTCACAAATCCGGGTATTACGTCCCCTAGCAGTAAATAAAACTGAAGTAACCATTTACTGTATCGCCCCTAAAGGTGAATCACCTGAAGCCCGTACACGCCGCATTCGCCAGTATGAAGATTTCTTCAATGCTTCTGGCATGGCAACTCCGGATGACCTTGAAGAATTCCGTGCCTGCCAGGCAGGATATGCCGGCATTGAACTGGAATGGAACGATATGTGCCGTGGATCTAAGCACTGGGTACAAGGACCAGATGATGCAGCTAATGAAATTGGTTTAAAACCGAAACTTTCCGGCATTAAAACTGAAGATGAAGGACTGTATCTGGCCCAGCATCAGCACTGGTTACATGAGATGAAGAAAGCCATTGCAGCAGAAAAGGTACTGGCTGATCAAGGAGAGAACGCATGAATGCAACAGCGAACCTCGAAACCGTAACACTGGAACAGGTCAGCCAGTTTCTTTTTAAAGAAGCCCGTTTTCTGGATGATGAACAGTGGGATGAATGGCTGGCCTGCTATGCGCCGGAAGCTTCTTTCTGGATGCCTGCCTGGGATGATGATGACAAACTTACTGAAGACCCGCAGTCTGAAATCTCCCTGATTTACTACCCTGACCGTCAAGGGCTTGAAGACCGGATTTTCCGAATTAAAACAGAACGTTCAAGTGCCACCATGCCTGACACCCGTACCAGTCACAATATTTCAAATATTGAAATAGTTGAACGTGAAGGTAGCAAGGTCACAGTACGTTTTAACTGGAATACTTTGAGTTACCGTTATAAAACTAGCTACAGCTATTTTGGTATGTCACGTTATGTGATTGATTTTTCAGGTAATGAAGCAAAAATCCTGAGCAAATATGTAGTGCTTAAGAACGACTATATCAATCAAGTTATTGATATCTACCATATCTAACATGTATCAAATCTCAGCCAAACGGAATGTTGGCTGAGCGCTCCAGTTTTAATATTTTTGCAGGATTCAAGCCATGTCAAACCACAATGTAGCACTTCAATTTGAAGATGGCGTTACCCGATTCATCAGTGTTGCTCAGGGTGAAACTCTGTCAGATGCAGCTTATCGCCAAAAAATCAATATTCCTCTGGATTGCCGTGATGGCGCATGTGGTACATGTCGTGCATTCTGTGAATCTGGTAGCTATGACATGCCAGAAGAAAACTATATTGAAGATGCACTTACACCGGAAGAAGCCGAAGAAGGTTATATTCTCGCCTGTCAGTGCCGCCCTACTTCAGATGCCGTATTTCAGATCCAGGCATCTTCAGATGTATGTAAAACTGAAATCCATAAATTTCAGGGTACTCTATCACGGGTTGAAAACCTGTCTGACTCGACAATTACATTTGATATTAAACTTGATGAAGGCCAGCCAGATATTCATTTTCTGGCTGGGCAGTATGTTAATGTTGAGATTCCGGGAACTACGGAAACCCGTTCCTATTCTTTTAGCTCAAAACCGGGCAATCGCCTGACTGGTTTTGTTGTGCGTAATGTGCCCAATGGCAAAATGAGTGAGTTTCTAAGCAAAACTGTAAAACCGGGCGACAAGATGAGTTTTACTGGTCCATTTGGCAGTTTTTACCTGCGTCATATTAACCGCCCGGTCCTCATGTTGGCAGGCGGCACAGGTATAGCACCGTTTATGTCAATGCTACAGGTATTGGAAGAAAAGGGCTGTGAACAGCCTGTACGTCTGGTTTTTGGTGTAACCAATGACTTTGATCTGGTGGCTCTTGAAAAACTTGATGAGCTTCAGGAAAAATTTCCGTGGTTTGAATACTGCACAGTTGTAGCTAACCCGGAAAGCCTGCATGAACGTAAGGGATATGTGACCAATCATATTGATCATGGCTGGTTAAATAGCGGTGATGTAGATATTTATCTTTGCGGACCGGTGCCAATGGTCGAGGCAGTACGCGGCTGGCTGGACGCTGAAGGTGTCAAACCTGCAAACTTCCTGTTTGAAAAATTCTCTGCAAATTAATCTCTGTGGAGAAGCTTATGAATATGCAAAGATTTAATAATAAAGTAGTCATTGTTACTGGCGCAGCTCAGGGTATTGGTCGTGGAGTAGCTTTACGTGTAGCGGCAGAAGGTGCTCAGGTAGTGATGGCAGACCGTTCTGACTATGTAGAAGAAGTATCAGCCGAAATTAAGGCTGCGGGTGGTGACGTTGTCACCATTCAGGCAGACCTGGAAACTTTTGCCGGTGCTCAGGCAGTTGTGAGTAAGGCAGTGGAAACTTATGGTCGTGTTGATGTACTGATCAATAATGTAGGTGGTGCCATCTGGATGAAACCTTTTCAGGAATTTTCTGAAGAGGAAATTATCAAGGAAGTAAACCGTTCACTTTTCCCAACTTTATGGTGCTGTCGTGCAGTTTTACCAGAAATGATTAAAAATCAGTCCGGTGTTATTGTTAATATTTCTTCTATCGCTACCCGTGGTATTAATCGTATTCCCTACTCCGCTTCTAAAGGTGGTGTAAATGCCATGACGGCATCTTTAGCATTTGAACATGCCAAAGATGGAATCCGAGTCAATGCTGTAGCGACAGGCGGAACTGAGGCACCTCCACGGAAAGTGCCCCGGAATGACAGCCCACTTTCAGATGTTGAAAAACACTGGATGCAGGAAGTGGTTGACCAGACGATTGACCGGTCTTTAATGCACCGCTATGGAACTATTCAGGAACAAGTAAATGCCATTGTTTTTCTGGCTTCTGACGAGTCATCGTATATTACCGGCAGTGTCATACCGGTAGGTGGAGGTGATCAGGGTTAGACCTGATCTTATATAAAAAGATTCAACAGGATCATTGAATTTAATTGCATGGAGGCGAATGCGCAATGGCAACCCTGTTCAGGGCATTAAAAGCAGACTGGTCAATTTCAGCAACTGTCGCAGGATTTCTGGCAGTGCTGATTTCTTATTCAGGTCCTTTAATTATTTTTTTCCAGGCGGCACAACAGGCTAATGTTTCTAGTGCCATGATGATTTCATGGATCTGGGGAATTTCAATCGGTGCAGCAGTTGCAGGAATTTACCTGTCCATACGTTATAAAACTCCGGTAATTACTGCCTGGTCTGCTCCGGGAACTGCCCTGCTGGTCACGTTATTCCCTCATATTTCCCTAAATGAGGCAGTAGGCGCCTATATCACTTCTGCATTAGTAATTTTTGCCATCGGTGCCACCGGCTATTTTGATAAATTATTGAAATGGATTCCTCAGGATGTAGCAGCTGGCATGATGGCGGGGATTTTATTCCAGTTCGGTCTGGGACTGTTTAAAGCTACAGATAGCATGCCCATCATTGTATTTGGCATGCTAGGGGTTTATCTGGTCGCAAAACGTTTAAGTCCACGCTATGCAATGATCTGGGTTTTAGTGTCTGGCATCGGTTTAAGTCTGATTCTTGGAAAAATGAATCCGGTTGAAATGAATTTTTCCCTTGCCATTCCACAATTCATCATGCCTGAGTGGTCATGGAATTCCACATTAAACCTGACTATTCCACTGATTCTGGTCAGCCTGTCCGGACAGTTTTTACCGGGTATGGCAATTATGAAACTGAGCGGCTATGACACGCCGGCCAAACCGATTATCAGTGTTACCAGTATTGCCTCTCTTGCTGTGGCCTGTGTAGGGGGTATCACTATTGTACTGGCTTCAATCACGGCAGCATTATGTATGGGTAAAGATGCCCATGAACTTAAAGACAAGCGTTATATTGCTGGGATCGCCAACGGTATTTTCTACATTTTGGGCGGTCTGTTCGCTGGCAGTATTGTCATGCTTTTTAGTTTGTTACCCAAGGAACTGGTAGCTGCATTAGCAGGACTTGCATTATTAGGAGCGATTGCCACCAATATTAGTATGGCAATGAAAAATGATGCTCAGCGGGATGCAGCGCTGATTACATTTTTAGCCACTGCCTCTGGCATGCATTTTCTGGGCCTCAGCTCGGTTTTCTGGGGTATCTGTATTGGTGTAATTGCACATCTGGTACTGAGTAAACATGAGCCAATTACGGCTGCTGTAGCTTCTACCCAAAGCTCGAAAAGCTGAAACAGGTTATCTATTTGACTAGGACATATTATGATTGATAAAAGCAGGACTTCCTTAGCCGAAGTGCTTTCACAGATTAAAGACAGCTCTACCATCATGATTGGCGGCTTCGGTACAGCCGGCCAGCCAGCTGAACTCATCGATGGCCTGATCGAGCTTGGCGTACAGGATCTGGTCATTGTAAATAACAACGCCGGTAACGGTGATTATGGTCTGGCCAAACTGCTCAAGTCAGGCGCTGTACGTAAAATCATCTGCTCCTTCCCGCGCCAGTCCGACTCCTGGGTTTTCGATGAACTCTACCGTGCCGGCAAGATCGAACTGGAACTGGTTCCGCAGGGTAATCTGGCCTGCCGTATCCAGGCGGCCGGTATGGGCCTTGGACCCATCTATACACCTACCGGCTTCGGTACCCTGCTAGCCGAAGGCAAGCCTACCCTGCACCACGAAGGCAAGGACTATGTGCTGGAAAACCCGATCAGGGCTGACTTCGCCCTGATCAAGGCTCATCAGGGTGACCGCTGGGGCAACCTAGTCTACCGTAAATCTGCACGCAATTTCGGTCCGATTATGGCCATGGCAGCCGAGGTCACCATTGCCCAGGTCTCCGAGGTGGTAGAGCTGGGTGCACTGGATCCGGAACATATCGTGACCCCGGGAATCTTTGTCCAACATGTTGTGGCGGTCACGCCATCGAGCCCGAATACCCACGCATAAGCCGCCAAGGAGAATATGATGAGCTATATCAAACTGACCCGTGACCAGATTGCAGCCCGGGTTGCCCAAGATATTCCGGATGGTGCCTATGTCAACCTGGGTATTGGCCTGCCGACCAGGATTGCCAGTTACCTGCCAGAAGACAAGGATGTATTCCTGCACTCGGAAAACGGCCTGCTGGCCTTTGGTCCGCCACCGGCAGCGGGTGAAGAAGATCCGGAACTGATCAATGCCGGCAAGGAATACGTCACCATGCTGCAAGGCGGTGCCTTCTTTCATCACGGTGACTCGTTTGCCATGATGCGTGGTGGTCATCTGGATATTTGTGTACTCGGCGCTTTTCAGGTGGCTGAAAATGGTGATCTAGCCAACTGGCATACCGGAGCAGCAGATGCCATCCCGGCAGTTGGTGGGGCGATGGACCTGGCTGTAGGTGCCAAGAAAGTATTTGTAACCACGGACCATGTCACCAAAAAAGGTGAACCGAAAATTGTAGCCGAGCTCAGCTACCCAGCAACCGGCCTGAAATGTGTTGACCGTATCTATACCGACCTGTGCGTGATTGATGTCAGCGCGGAAGGTCTGAAGGTCATCGAGAAAGTCGACGGGCTGTCTTTTGACGAGCTGCAGTCACTGACCGATGCCCGCCTGCTTGATGCCACCTCAAATTGATAGATTCACTGTCCCCATGCACCGGAGAATAGAAGGTCAGAACCCATGAAGAATGCTTATATTGTTGATGCCATCCGTACTCCCTTTGGCCGTTATGGCGGGGGTCTGGCAGCCGTCCGTGTTGATGACCTTGGTGCCGTGCCGATTCAGGCCTTGATGCAGCGTAACCCGGGCGTGGACTGGAGCCAGCTCGATGATGTGATCTATGGCTGTGCCAATCAGGCGGGTGAAGATAACCGTAATGTCGGCCGTATGTCAGCCCTGCTGGCAGGCCTGCCATATCAGGTACCAGCCACGACGGTTAACAGGCTGTGTGGCTCGTCCATGGATGCCATCGCCATGGCAGCGCGTGCCATCAAGGCCGGAGAAGCCCATCTGGTCATTGCTGGTGGGGTAGAAAGCATGACCCGTGCGCCCTTTGTCATGGGCAAGGCTGAATCGGCTTTTAGCCGCAGCCAGAAGATTGAAGACACCACCATGGGCTGGCGGTTTATCAATCCCAGGTTGAAAGAAATGTATGGTGTTGAAACCATGCCACAAACTGCCGAGAATGTCGCTGAGCAGTTTGGCATTAACCGGGCAGACCAGGACCGCTTTGCCCTGACCAGCCAGCAGCGCACGGCTGCCGCCCAGCAGCGAGGTTTCTTCGCACACGAGCTGACCCCGGTAACGATACCGCAGCGTAAGGGGGAAGCAGTAGTGGTTGATAGCGATGAACATCCTCGTGCCTCAACCACGCTTGAGGGCCTGACACGGCTTAAACCTGTAGTCAAGGCAGAAGGCACGGTCACTGCGGGCAATGCTTCAGGAATTAATGATGGTGCAGCCGCAGTACTGGTGGCTTCAGATGAGGCTGTTGCCCGGTACCAGCTCAAGCCGCGTGCCAGAATTGTTGCGGCGACCACGGTAGGCGTTGAACCCCGGATTATGGGCTTTGCCCCGGCTCCGGCCATCCGGAGACTGCTGGACCAGACGGGCATGAGTCTTGAGCAGATGGATGTGATCGAGCTGAATGAAGCATTTGCGGCACAGGCACTGGCCTGCACCCGGGATTTAGGATTGCCGGATGACAGTATCAAGGTGAATCCGAATGGGGGTGCAATTGCGCTAGGTCATCCACTGGGTGCTTCGGGAGCGCGGCTGGTGACCACTGCACTCAATCAGCTGGAGCAGAGTAATGGCCGTTATGCACTATGTTCAATGTGTATCGGGGTCGGTCAGGGTATCGCCATGATTATTGAACGGGTTTAAACAATTTCAAGGAAATTATAATGCCAACATTTACTTTAAATGATATTGCCCTGCACTATCAGACTTTTGGCAATACAGATAAGCCGGCACTAATTTTTTCCAACTCGCTTGGAACTAACTTGAGTATGTGGCAGCAGCAACTAGATTACTTCAAAGCTCACTTTTTTGTCATATGCTATGACACACGCGGCCATGGCAGCACCTCTGCACCTCAAGGTCCTTATACGCTTGAACAATTAGGTCTGGATGTTATTTACCTGCTTGACCACCTTAAAATACAGACCGCCAGCTTTTGTGGAATTTCCATGGGCGGCCTGACAGGACAATGGCTTGCGATCCATTATCCTGAACGCTTTAATCACGTTGTAGTCTGCAATACAGCAGCAAAAATTGGACAGGAACAGGCTTGGCTGGAACGCGCCAGTTTGGTCCGTGAACAGGGCTTAAAGCCTATTGCTGCAACTGCTGCTTCACGCTGGTTTACCGAACCCTTTATCCAGAGCCAAACAGCAATTGTAAAGCATTTGAGTAACGACCTAGCAGCTGGCAGCTCCGAAGGTTATGCAAGCTGTTGTGAGGCTCTGGCTAAAGCGGATTTACGTGATCAGCTTAAAGAGATTAAAGTGCCAGTATTAATTGTTGCAGGTACAGCAGATCCGGTCACTACCGTAGAAGATGCTGAATTTATGCTTGAGCGTATTCCAAATGCTCAACTTGTTAAAATAAATGCTTCTCATATTTCAAATATTGAAAAGCCTAAAATATTTAATCAGATAATCTCAGATTTTATAAGATAATTTAAAATCTCATTTTCTTTTTAAATTTCAAAACCGGATAAATTAATTTATCCGGTTTTTTATTAAAATTTTTATTAAGTTAAAATAATCTTCTACATTTTTATTTTACTCTATCTATAAAATATTTTTTATATAACTATAAAAATAATATATAAATTTCTATTTTCCTTAATATAATAAATATTTTTAAGATCAAATAATTAAATAATAAGTTTTAGTCATACCTTTATTACATAAATATATACTGATTAAGTTTTTGACTTAATACAAGCCACAGCCTAATTTATCAGCATAATTACTCAGTACTTCACAGATTGGAGGTGAAGAATGAATAAAAGTCAGATCAATATTCATGATCTTATAGACTATGCGAAATTTACGCCTTTTCATTGGAAGGTATTAATTTTATGTCTGATCATTATTATCTTTGATGGTTATGATTTGGTTATTTATGGGGTCGCACTACCGCTATTAATGCAGCAATGGTCATTATCGGCAGTACAAGCAGGCTTACTGGCCAGTGCTGCATTATTTGGAATGATGTTTGGCGCCATGATTTTTGGCACGCTATCTGACAAACTGGGCCGCAAGAAAACTATTTTAATCTGTGTTTCACTGTTTAGTGGTTTTACTTTTATAGGCGCTTTTGCCAGTGGTCCTGTCGAATTTGTAATATTACGCTTTATTGCCGGGCTAGGTATCGGGGGGGTTATGCCAAATGTTGTAGCCCTTATGACAGAATATGCACCAAAGAAAATTCGCAGTACTTTAGTCGCAATCATGTTTAGTGGCTATGCCATTGGCGGTATGGTATCTGCCTTACTTGGTGCCTGGTTAGTCAAAGATCATGGTTGGCAGATTATGTTTTACATAGCGGGTATTCCTTTACTGTTTTTACCTTTACTCTGGAAAATTCTGCCTGAATCTCTTGCATTCCTGATCAAGTCCCAAGACGAGCAACAAGCTAAAAATATTGTTCAGAAATTATCTCCTCAGCTAGCTGTAGGGTCTGAGACTGAACTTTATTTAAATGAAAACATTGATCATCAGGGTGCACCTGTTCGTGCCTTATTTCAGCGTGGACGTACTTTCAGTACATTCATGTTCTGGATAGCCTTTTTCATGTGTCTATTGATGGTCTACGCTTTAGGAAGCTGGCTGCCAAAACTGATGTTGCAAGCGGGCTATTCACTAGGTGCCAGCATGCTGTTTCTGTTTGCCTTAAATATTGGGGGAATGGTAGGAGCAATTGGTGGTGGAGTACTGGCAGACAGATTCCATCTGAAACCTGTCATTACTACCATGTTCATATTAGGTGCTCTTGCCCTAATCTTACTAGGTTTTAACAGCCCGCAATTTGTGCTGTATAGCTTGATTGCGATTGCTGGCGCGGCAACCATCGGTTCGCAAATTCTACTTTATACTTTTGTCGCACAGTTTTATCCAACAGCTGTACGTTCAACCGGTTTGGGATGGGCATCCGGTATAGGCAGGATTGGTGCAATTGTTGGACCTGTATTAACAGGTGCCTTACTTACACTGGAATTACCACATCAGATGAACTTTTTAGCGATTGCTATTCCCGGTATTATTGCTGCCCTAGCAATTTTTCTGGTCAATTTAAAAGTATCTGTAACTGCTAGCCCTGCTCCACCTTTAAATACAACGACCTCATTAAATACTTAACTTATTTATGTGCCCAGGATGGGCACATTACTTCAAGAAATGGAACTAAACTCTATGAATGAATTAAAAACTAAACATCTTGCAGTTTCTTCAGGGGTTATGCTGGCAGCATTTACGGCATCTCTACCGCTTTGGGCAGCTGAATCTCCGCCAGGTAATCAGGATACAGCAGTTCATCAGAGTCCACCGCTTCCAGAGAATATTACAGGAAATCCCGTACAGCAAAACAAAGCTTCTACTGCTGCTCCAAGTTTACCTGTACTTTTTCCAGTTGAAGATGAATGGAAATTTACCTTAAAAAATGCATATATTGATCGTAACTTTGAACGTTCTGATTTAAAAGATACCGGCAGCTGGTCACAGTCTGCTTCTTTGTTCTATAAATCCAGAATGATTGACACCCCACTTGAGATTGCAGGACTGCCAGTCAAAATTGGTGCAGATGCCTCAGTACAGTACGCGGTACGTTTAAGTTCAGACAAACACGTTGCCGATACTGTTCTACCTTTTGATCCGGTAACTCAAACGCAAGCACGCGACTTTTTAAAATATGGCGCTACCTTAAAACTGGGTTATGACAGAACATTGCTCAGTTTGGGTGAGTTATGGCTGGATTTACCGGTTACTGCTGTAGATGCCAGCCGGCAACTATTGACGTCCTATTGGGGAGCTAATCTTAAATCACAACTGACCGACCAGTTAAATCTGGAGATTGGCCGTATTACTAAAGTTTCGCCACGCAATGAAGAAGACTTCCGCAAGTTTTCATTTACTTCAAACGGCGTAACCGAATTTTCTGATGGCTTAAACTATATTGACCTGCGTTATCAGATCATGCCAACTCTTAAAGCAGAATATTATTTTGGTAATCTGGAAAATCTATATAACAAGCATTACCTTGGTCTGGATCATACCTGGAAACAACCAGAGTTTTCAGTTAACTCACGCTTTAAATATTTTAATGCTCAAGATACCGGAAATAATTTTAACATAGATGCACAAAATGTAGGTCTACTGGAAACTCTCAAGATTAAAAACCATAGCTTTGGTATCGGTTACCAGCAAATTATTGGTGAGTCTGCTTATCCGCTTCCAGACGGTTTCTTGCCAGAAACTTATTTTATTAACTGGAATACCACCGGTTTCTTCAAGCAAGATGAAAAGTCATATCACTTTATCTACGGTTATGATTTTAAAGACCATGTACCGGGCCTGAATACGACACTGAAGTATGTATATGGCAATGACTTTAAAACCGCAGATGGTCGAGAAAACAAGGAAAGTGAGTCAAATATTATTGTAAATTATGCATTCCAGCAGCCTGCGCTGAAGGGTGTAGCTCTGCAATATATTCTGATTAATTACGATGTCAAATACGGTAATGACTTTACCGAGAACCGGTTCTTTGTAAATTACACCAAGAAATTTTAAGCTTGCTTAAATATACTTCAAAGCCAGAAGCCCTAAAATTTCATATTTTAGGGCTTGTTTTTTTACCTGTAATTAAAAGTCTTTTTATATTTATAATAAAAATGCCGAATTAATGCCCATATATTTACTAAAATTTCTCATATGGCTACTTTTTAATATTTAATCTCTATAATTGCCAATGCTAACTACTGTGTATATCTTCTTCCTATATAGAAGAAGAGAAAATACGATCATTTATATATTTTAAATAATGATTATCTAGCAAATAGTACAACTGGCATAGCCATAAGGATATCTAGATGAGTGAAGTCATATATACGAAAGAAGAAAAACGGAAACGGGTCTTGGGAATTGTCGGGGCTTCCTCCGGTAACCTGGTGGAATGGTTCGATTTTTATATTTATGCTGTTTTTGCCATGTATTTCCAGCATGCACTTACTGCACCAGATATGACTTCTACCGCACAGGGTATTTATGTCTGGGGAGTATTTGCGGCAAGTTTCTTTATGCGTCCAATCGGTAGCTGGCTTTTTGGCCGTATTGCTGATACCCGGGGCCGTAAACAGTCGATGGTTATTTCTATCAGTTTGATGGCTATCAGTTCTTTCCTTTTTGCCTTACTGCCTACATATGAACAGGTAGGTATGGCAGCTCCATTTTTATTATTACTGGTTCGACTGTTACAAGGTTTATCGGTTGGGGGCGAGTACGGAGCTGTTGCAACCTATATGAGCGAGATTGCATTAAAAGGCCAGCGTGGTTTTTATGCTTCTTTTCAGTATGTCACCCTCTCCGGCGGTCAACTTCTAGCGAGTCTGCTGGGTGTGATCCTGCTTGCTTTTATGAGTGAACAACAGTTAATGGACGGCGGCTGGCGTATTCCGTTCGTCATCGGGGGTATTACCGCCATTATTTCTTTGCTGGCCCGTAGCCGTCTTGAAGAAACTCTGTCACATGAAGACAGTGAGCGTAAAGAGTCTGGTAGCCTGCGTGAATTATTTCAAAAACACTGGAAAACCTTTTTACTGGTGGTTGGCTATACCTCGGCAGGTTCATTAACTTTCTATGTTATTACTGTTTATTCAAAAACCTACCTAACCAATATCGGTATTGATGGCAAGACTGTCGGTTTTATGATGACCTGTGCCCTATTTGTATTTATGCTGGCGCAGCCGATATTCGGTATGATTTCCGACCGGATTGGACGACGGGCATCTATGCTGCTGTTTAGTGCCACCAGTGCTATCTTTATCTATCCAGTAATGGTTGTCGGGATGCGACACTTCAGCTATTCACCTGTAATCGTAACACTCCTGCTTATTTTCCTGATGATGTTACTAAGCTTCTATACGTCTATTAGTGGTCTGGTTAAAGCAGAAATGTTTCCGACCCATGTGCGTGCACTTGGTGTCGGTTTCTCTTATGCAGTAGGTAATGCATTATTTGGAGGCTCGGCTCCTGCCGTTGCTTTAAAATTTAAAGAAGCAGGGTTTGAAAATACTTTCTTCGTTTATGTTATTGTCATGCTTGTTATCTGTTTCCTGTGTAGTTTTGCACTACCAAAAGAACCAGAATATCTTCATCATGACCACTAATTAATACATATAAAAAAACCTGTCTAATGACAGGTTTTTTATATTTTAAGATATGAAGTCTAGAAAACTTTAAGGCTCAGGTATCCAGCATATTTAAGATGAGTGCCATGACCTGTTCTGTTTTCTCTGCATGTAACCAGTGGCCTGCCTCAACCTCTTCAATCCGTGCAAATGGAAACTGCTGGTGAATTGCCTGAAAATGTTTTTCTTTGGAAATATAAGGTGACTTGCTACCTTTGATGAATAAGGTTGGAATGGATGAGGGCTCAATAGTTTCCCATGCCAGAATATTCGGGTAATTGTTCGCCAGAGCATCGACATTAAACAGCCAGTGCCCAGCCTTAAAGGATTTCATCAGGAACTGTATAACCATTTCTTCCTGAAGGTATTCACGCATAATTGTCATTGCTTCAGGTCGGGTTTGTACATCACTGGCTTCTACCGCTTTTAATGCCTTAAAAATCTGCTCATGTTCACCATGATTACTATGCACAGGTGAAATATCCAGTACGATCAACTTTTCTACCCACTCCGGTCTTAAAGCCGCAATTTTCATCACAACTTTTCCGCCCATAGAGTGCCCGATCAAAATGACTTTCTCCAGTTTAAAGGGTTCTAAAGTTTCGATTACATCTTGTGCCATCAGTTCGTAATTATGTTCGGCCGAATGACCAGACTGTCCATGATTCCTCAGATCCAGCTGAAAAATATCACGGTCTTTTATACCCCGTGCCAGCATATTCAAATTACTGTAACTACCAAATAAACCATGCAACAATACAACTGGAGTTTGTGTAGTGGCCTCAGAAGCAGTTTGTATATGATGATGTAATTGCACGAAACTATCCTTTGAATGGCTGAACAATAAGTTCAAGCATAACATGTCTGACTGTAAGCTCATGTGGCAAAAAATGTTTCTACAATAGTCCCCCTCTAGGTTTCAAGCCAGCACTTTATATTTACCAAATACACTCGAATTGTTTACCAAGTTGCATATTTCATTGCTTTAGAGTTGGCTAGATTAGTACCAAATTATTTTCTTATTTTTAAATTTAGTCATATTCAAATAATAAAGGAGCCTTGTGATGCAGGAACGCTATGTGCGCTACTATCCCGGAGTAGAACAAAAACAGCCAGATGAGGACCGTTTGATTCAGGAAATTGTCGAGCAGATGGCTGAAACAAACTGTAAAGTCTTTGATAAACACCGTCATGCTGTCCGTGATGCTCATGCAAAATCACATGGATTCTTAAAAGGAATTTTGAAGGTTCCTGAAAATTTGCCTGAACATTTGCGCCAAGGCCTGTTCGCTCACCCTGGCCATTATGATGTTATGGTGCGTCTTTCTGCTGCCCCGGGAGATTTGCGTAGCGATAAGATTCCGGCACCTCATGGCTTTGCTCTTAAAATTTTAAATGTTCCCGGACACCGGTTACTTCCTGATGATCCCAGTGATGGTCATAATCAGGATTTTTTAATGGTCAATATACCGGTACTGGCTTTCGGGACAGTACGAAAATATAAACAGATGCTGCCTTTCATTACTCAAGGCGAGCAGGCACCTGAGAGTATGATGCGCGGTATGCGTTCAGTATTACGTGGCGTTAATCAGTTAGTAGAATCTGCAGGAGTTCCCGCGCCTGCAACTTTGCAAGGTCTGGCTCGCAGCCAGAACCATATATTAGGTGAGACCTATCATACAATGGCTGCGTTACGCTATGGCGATTATATTGCCAAAATTAGTGTTGCCCCTGAATCCGACTCAGTAAAAACACTTACAGGACAACAGATGCAGATTGAATCCGAGTCCACCATCCGTGATCTGGTCAGGGATTTTTTTAAACATAATACTGCTGATTACGTAATACGTGCGCAACTTTGTACTGATCTTAAACGGATGCCAGTTGAGGATGCAGCAGTTTTATGGCGTGAAGAAGAATCTCCACATCAGAATATTGGTATTCTGCATTTTCCCCAGCAGGATACTTTTGGTCCGGCCCGGCGGGTATATTCAGATGATGTCCTTTCTTTTAATCCTTGGCATGGAATTCGTGAACATCAGCCATTAGGGTCGATTATGCGGGTACGAATTCAGGCTTATGAACATTCCTCATCATTTCGCCATCGCATGAATGTACAGCCCCGAGCTGAACCGCGAAATATTGATGAGATGCCTGACTGATATAAACTTCTAGCCAAAGCTTTAATATGTTGATTTAACTGAATTATATTAGAAATAAGCCTTAAGCAATGGAGCACAATAGCTATGAAGAAACTGGTTGTTTTTTCTGGTGCAGGTATGAGTGCAGAAAGTGGAATTAATACCTTTCGCGATAGCAATGGACTTTGGGAGCAATACCGTATTGAGGAAGTCGCTACGCCCGAAGCCTGGTCCAAAAATCCTGAACTGGTACAACGATTTTATAATGAACGGCGTAAAAATATTCTTGATGCCGAGCCGAATGCTGCACATCAGGCTATTGCCAGTTTAGAAGATAATTTTAATGTCGAGGTGATTACCCAGAACATTGATGATCTGCACGAGCGCGCAGGAAGTAAGCGGGTATTACATTTACATGGGAATATTCGCCTGGCAAAAACATCAGGCCCGGACGCGCAATATACTGAAGAGTTTTATCCGGTTGACGGCTGGGAGCTTGACCTTCAACAACATAAATGTCGGCAAGATTATCCTTTACGGCCCCATGTGGTCTGGTTTGGTGAAGCTGTGCCTGCTTATGAACAGGCCATTAAACTTGCAAGACAGGCTGATATTTTCATTGTGATAGGTTCAACACTGTCAGTATATCCTGTTGCAGCTCTGGTTAATGAGATTCCTGCTCATTGTGAGGCTTACTATATTGACCCAAAAGCCGATCATGTGCAGCTCCCTGAACAGTACCAGTTACTTTCCATGACTGCCACGGAAGGAGTGCGGTATTTAACAGAAAAATTAAAACGGTTATAAGAATGTTTTTATTTTCTGTTTACTGAATTGCTAGCTAAATGTTCAGGAAAATACAGACTAAACCGGACCCCTTCTGGCATATTTTTAACTTCTGTTATCCCTTCATGAATACTCATAATTGACTGAACAATTGCAAGCCCTAAACCTCCAGAACGTCCTTGCTGGTGTCTGGCCGGATCACATTGATAAAAGCGTTCAAACAAATGTGGCAAATGTTGTTCAGCAATATATACATCATATGTCAAAACATGAATTGCATTATATATTTTACCTGCCAGCGTTATCCGTTCAGCTATTATAGAAATATGGCCATTCTCTGTACTATATTCAATCGCATTGTTTAAAAGGTTGGAAACTGCTCTTTGAAACAATAAATAGTCAGCATGGATAAATGTAATCTTGAGGCGGCTGTTAATCTGCAGATTTTTTTCTTCAGCAATTAATTCGAAATATGCCAACAGTTCATTCAGACTACTTTTTAGATTAACCTCTATAATACTTAGGCTATTTTGAGAATGATCAGCACGTGCCAGAAATAGCATATTTTCAACCATCCTTTTCAGACGTTCATATTCTTCCAAATGGGAAAATAACAAATCCTGATAATCGGCCTTTTCACGATTTTGACTAAGCAGAATCTGCGTCTGTCCAATCAGATTATTTAAAGGCGTCCGAAACTCATGTGCCATATCTTCAGAAAAGCGGCTCAGTTGCTGATAACCTTGCTCAATCCGCTCCAGCATACTGTTCATGGCGGTAGAGAGTAGTCTGATTTCGTCACTTTGACTGGTTTCGCTGACACGCTGGTTCAGCTTTTGAATATTGATTAACCGGGTCTGCTCACTTAAATCTCTTAGTGGTGCAAGGCCATAATAACTGACTAAAGCACTCAATATACATACCGTCAAGATTCCTAGCCCAATGTAACCTACAAGCTTTAAGGCAAAGCTATAGAGGACCTGCTCTCGCTCATCGAACTGCTTACCTGCAATCAGCAAATACTGCTGTCCCTGATAATTGATTGTTTTCCATGCCAACCTTGTAGTGGCCTGCTGTTTCTTATTATCAATGAGCCAGGTTTGTTCGGCTTTAGGCAAAATGGGTATATGAATCTGTAAGGGATTAATATAAATCAGAGCAGTTCCGTTCTGATTTTCTAATATAAGCAGATTATCCTGATTTCCAAGCATATTTTCATAAAGTTTGGGCCGCTGAATCAGGCTATTTAAATCGCTAGAATTTTGAATCAGGAGTTCCAGCCGCTCTACCCTGGCTCGCAATGCTTCATCCTGCTGGCGCTTTAATACCTGATCCATACCATTGTAAGCCAGTAGACCTATCGCTAAAAACACTGCACAGGCAATACCGATAAATAATAAGCTCAGCCGAACTGCAAGCGAATGCCGGAATATACTCATGTGTTTGTATCAAGTTTATAGCCCATACCACGTATGGTATGAATCAGTTTAGGCTGATAAGCATCATCAATCTTAGCACGCAGGCGACGTACTGCTACATCAACCACATTGGTGTCAGTATCAAAATTGATATTCCAGACTTGGGAGGCAATTTGGGTACGTGTCATGATTTCGCCCTGATGCTCAGCCAGAAATCTGAGTAAAGCATATTCTTTGTTGGTTAATTCAATAAGGTCCCGGTCACGGTAAACCTTGTGTTCGAGCAAGTCGATTTTCAGATTCTCGACCTGCAACTGTTCGACTACTTTAGTAGATGAACACCGTAACAAGGTTTTAACTCTTGCCAGTAACTCAATATAGGAAAAAGGTTTTACCAGATAGTCGTCAGCACCCAGTTCCAGACCTTTGACCCGGTCTAAAACACTGTCACGGGCGGTCAGGAATAATACCGGAACTTCCGAAAACTGGCGCAAGGTCTGAATCACCTGCCAGCCATCAAGCTCTGGTAACATCACATCTAGGATAACCAAGTCAATTGCATGCTGTTCAAATAGCATAAGACCTTCCCGTCCGTCATGTGCAAGCCATGTTCGGTAACCTGACTCAGTCAGACCCTTGGCCAGATAGCGCGCTATTTTCTGTTCATCTTCAATAATCAAGATATTCATTTCAAAACCATTTTTCCATTACGCCTAAATGACAAATCTGTAATCTACTTGTCATCCAACAAGACCACATCTCTTTTTATTATGTTTTCAGGATTTAAGGAGATACTCATGTTAAAGCCATCTTACTGGCCTGTTCTGACGGCAAGCTTTATTTTAGCTTCAGGTTTTATCACGACATTGTCTGCGAAAACACCTGAACCAATACAGCAATATAATTTAAGTCTAAAGCTTGCTGAACATTTAGCTGATCATACCATTACTGCCTGTCATGCCCAGCAAAAGAATATTGCAGTCGCGGTACTGGACCGGGGTGGCAATATACTGGTACTCAAACGTCACGAAAGTGTTGGTCCACATAATACCCTTGCGGCACAGCGTAAGGCTTATACTGCACTGTCTACCAAAACACGGACTTCTGTCCTGAACCGTAATGCTCAAAATAACCCTGAAGCCAGTAATTTGAACACCCTAAATGAACTGTTGCTACTCGGTGGCGGTATTCCAGTAACCTATAAAAATGAAGTGATTGGTGCAGTAGGAGTCGCAGGTGGAGGTGGTGCAGCACAAGATGAAGCATGCGCCGAACAGGGTGTCCAAAAAAGTTTATCACAGGAGTAAAAACATGAAAAAACTCATTATTGCCGGTTTAAGTCTATGTGCAGCCCAATTCAGTTTTGCTGCAGCTAATCCGCTCAGTGTGCATGTACTTAACCTAGAAACAGGCTTGCCTTCATCTAATGTTGAGGTCACGCTTGAAGAACAGATTAAAGGAAAATGGGTTCAAATCAGCCAGTCTAAAACCAATGAAAATGGCCGTATTACTGCACTTTATCCGGAAAACAAGAATTTTCATCAGGGGCTTTATAAAGTTACCTTTAAAACAGGTGACTGGTTTAAAACACAGAAACAGGATACTTTTTTTCCCGAAATTCCGGTCATTTTTGAAGTGAAGGGCACTGTACCCCACTATCATATTCCACTCCTACTCAGCCCTTATGGATATTCTACTTATCGTGGAAACTAATCAGTACTAAAATATTAGCCGGCGCTATAGTTTAAGCCGCTGGCTTTTTATTGATCTCTTTGAATTTTAAAAATATAAATAATCTTATTTCTCAAGTTATTCTACGACTTTTATACCAAGATACTACAGATAAATTCTGGTCAGCTGCATTTATTTCCATTTTAATACGCTTCTAATGCTGAGTTTTTATCTGAAATCAGGTTTAGAGTCATAGGGGAGCTTTAACTTATTCTTATAACAAATCTTTCCCTTATACTTTCATTGTTTTATATATGAATAAACATGGTCTGATCTTTTAAAAACTCAGCTTTTTTACCTTAAGAATCTAGTCTTAAATTCTTAGGCTATTAGTATTTACCAGTCCAGGATACTTATGAAAAGCTCTGCTTCCCTATCTGCCTTTCCATATAAAAAACTTCTTCTGAGTGCCTGCATTCTTCAGGCAAGCTGGGCTCAAGCACAAGAAGTTGTACAGCTTGCACCAATTACGCTTGAAGCTACACGTACCGATACCAGCTGGCTTGAAACACCGGCATCTGTCTATCGTATAGAACAGCCACAAAATCAGAATAATCTGGATGTGAATCTGTCAGAAACCCTAAAAGGTGTTCCAGGGCTGCAGATTAATAACCGTGAAAACTATGCGCAAGATCTACAAATTTCCATGCGGGGCTTTGGTGCACGTTCAACATTCGGAGTACGCGGTATACGCTTATATATTGACGGTATTCCTGCCACCATGCCGGATGGTCAAGGTCAGACCTCAAATATTGATTTGGGCAGTCTCGACCATATAGAAGTATTAAGTGGTCCATTCTCTTCCCTGTATGGAAATTCATCTGGCGGGACTATTCTTACTACAACACGTGAAGGCAAAGGTCGTGATTCTGTTGAATTGGGTTATGCCGGAGGCAGCCATCATAAAAACAAAACCAGTCTGGTTTTACAAGGTGGTGCAGATAAAGCAGGTGAGCCAAGCTATATCATCAGTTCATCTTACTTTGACACTGACGGCTTTCGGGAACATAGTGCAGCACGTAAAGTCCTGAACAATGCAAAGCTGAGCTGGAATCTGGAAGATGGTTCTCAAGTTAACTGGGTAGTTAACCATGTAGATATTAACGCTGATGACCCAGGCGGTTTAACCCGTCAACAATGGAAGGATGATCCGAGACAGCAGGCCAGCTTTATTCGACAGTTTGATACACGTAAGGAAATTCAGCAGACTCAAACAGGAGTAACGTGGTCAAAGCCAATTAATGATCAGCATGAACTTTATGGCATGGCTTACCTTGGCCAGCGCCATGTAATTCAATACCAGTCCATTCCAAATACTGCACAGGCCAACCCTCGACATGCCGGCGGTGTAATCGATTTTGACCGTATATATTACGGTACAGATTTGCGCTGGACCGGTAAAGAGCTACTGCCAAATACTACCCTAAGTATTGGTATGGCACTCGATGCAATGGATGAAGACCGGAAGGGTTATGAAAATTTTGTATTGAATAACAATACACCACAATATGGCGTAAAAGGTAACTTGCGTCGTGATGAGAAAAATACTTTATGGAATATTGACCCCTATATTCAGGCTTCTTGGCAATTCCTGCCAGACTGGCGGGTAGACAGTGGTCTGCGTTATAGCAATGTGCATTATGAATCTAAAGATAAATACATTAAGGGTCCCAATGAGGATGACAGTGGACAGACAGACTATCAGAAGCTTCTTCCCTCAATTGCATTAAGCTGGAATATCAGACCGGATTCAACACTTTATATTAGCTATGCTAAAGGCTTTGAAACACCAACCTTTACAGAAATGGCTTACCCTACCTTAGGAACTTCGGGGATTAATTTTGATTTGAAGCCAGCCAGCAGTGACAGTTATGAGCTTGGTTTCAAAACTCAGAATAATTGGGGCGATTTCAGTACGGCCATTTTCCATACTCAGACTCGCAATGACATTGTCTCGGCAGAGAGTAATAATGGCCGTAATACTTTTCAAAATGCCAAACGCACCCAGCGTGAAGGTATTGAGTTGTACTGGAATAAAAACTTGTGGCGGGAGCTTTATGCACAGGCAAGTTATAGTTATCTAAATGCCAAGTTTGATGCAGATATTCCTGGCTCAGACAGCCGTGAAACCGTATATAAAGGCAATATCATACCGGGAATTGCCAAAAATCAGGCCTATATCGCTTTAAACTGGCAACCCGAAACCGGTTTTCAGGCAGGACTTGATGTTCGCTACAATGATAAAATTTATGTAGACGATATTAATTCTGATACTGCACCAAGTTATACAGTTATGGCTGCGAATATTGGCTATGTATGGAAAAATGCTGACTGGAAAATCAATACTTTTGCCCGGGTAGATAACTTGCTTGATAAAGATTATGTAGGTTCAGTAATAGTAAATGATGGGAACAAACGTTTCTTCGAACCCGCAGATGGCCGCAACTGGAGTGCTGGTTTAAAAATGATCCGATCCTTCTAGTACTGTATAAAGACCGGCAAAAGCACAGCACGTTGAAAGGCAGGACTGATTTTTATTCCTGCCAATCTTTGTTAAGATGCAGCATCGATTTTCACCTGTTTTTGTTGATTCTTTATGACCGCGACCTATCAAGCCCAACTTGAAGCAAAAATTCAGCGTATTTCTACTCAATTTGCCGAATTTAACCCGCCTGCCCTGGAAGTATTTGAATCACCTGAACAGCATTTCCGGATGCGTGCTGAATTCCGTATCTGGCATACCGATCAGGATATTTTTTATGCCATGTTCGAACGTAATCCTGAAGACCAGCAAAAAACAGTTATTCGTGTAGATGAATTTCCAATTGCAGATCACAGCATTAACCAGCTTATGCCGATTTTACTTGCAGAACTCAAAGCAGACCCTCTGCTTGAAAAACGTCTGTTCGAGGTTGATTTCCTAGCTACTTTAAGCGGTGAGATGCTGGTTACACTGATTTATCACCGTAAACTCGACAATGAGTGGGAAAAGGCAGCAAGAACTCTGGCAGAAAAGTTAAATATTAAGATTATTGGGCGGAGCCGCGGTCAAAAGCTGGTATTAACTGATGACTTTGTTGTAGAAGAATTACAGGTATTAGAACAAAAATTTAAATATAAACAGATTGAAGGTGGTTTTACTCAGCCTAATGCAATTGTCTGCCAGAAAATGCTTGAATGGGCATGTAAAGCTGCTGAGGCATCACAAAAGCATCTTTTGGAACTCTATTGCGGTAATGGTAATTTTACGCTACCGCTTTCTTTAAAATTTGAGCGGGTGCTGGCAACCGAGCTGGCCAAAAGTTCAGTTTATGCAGCGCAATGGAATATTGAGCAAAATGGAATTGACAATATTCAGGTGGCCCGCCTCTCAGCTGAAGAGTTTACCCAAGCTTTCAATGGTGAACGTGAATTCAGACGTTTGCAGGAAGCAGAAATTGACATTCAGAGTTATGAGTTCGATACTGTTTTTGTTGATCCGCCACGTGCAGGAATCGATCTGGATACTTTAAAATTATTACAACGCTTTGACCGGATTATCTATATTTCCTGTAATCCTGACACCCTGCATGATAATCTTAAAATCTTATTAGAAAGCCACAAAATTTTAAAGTTTGCCATGTTTGACCAGTTTCCATATACCCATCATGTGGAGACAGGTATTTTGCTGGAAAAGATTTAAACAATTTGTATCATATGTAAAAGAGATTATTTTTATAATCTCTTTTTATTTTATAAAAAATATAACTAATACATATAGTTGTAAGTTATAAGATTTCTCCTCTGTCATAAAACTGTTAATTCGTAACGGTAAAATTAAAAGTTTTAACTGTTGAGCTCATCTTTTAAGACTTAGGATGACTTGTATTTTATTTTAATTTAGCTATATTTCCGCATATGTTAGGTTGATTAATATAAATTTATGAGTTTTTGGCAAAAGCTGTTCTCCGCAGACCAGCAACAGAACGCACATAAAAACCAGGTTGTTTGTGTCGAAAATGATTGTGCATGTAAAAGCAATGCACAACTTTTGGAAGCGTTGGCGAAAGCCACCAATGAAGATGTCATCGCAGGGATTACCCGGGTATTGGTATCACGTGGTTATAGCCGGAAAGAATTGAGTGAAATTTCTCATCATCCAATTCAGTAAAATACCTTGCTGGAAATAATCTTAAAAAAGTCCTGTTTATACAAAGGACTTTTTATTAACAAATATCTAATTATATAGAACAACAAGATTTATTCAGGCAGATTGCAGGGTTAGATTATTCCATTGCTCCAGCTGCTGTACCACACTGGAAAAGTCACTTTCTGAGGGTAAATTATTACTGGCAGAACGATACAGCTGCTGTGTTAACTGCAAAACCGGCATTATAGTTTGAGTAGTGCCTGCAAGCTGTGTAGCAATAGTGGCATCTTTCGCAAGCAGGTTTAATGCAAAAGTTAAAGGAAATTCACGACTCAACACGCGTTGTGCAAAAATGTGATGAGACATATTACTTTGACCACTTGAGGCATTAATACATTTTAGGGCTGCATCCAGTTCGACCCCTTGGCTTTTTAAATTACACATACCTTCAGCCAACGCCCATAAATTTGCTGCCATCAAAATATTGTTTACCGCTTTTACTGCAAATCCCGAACCACTTTCGCCTACATGCTGAATCAGACCGGCAAAAGTTTGAATGGCCGGGTTTGCCTGCTCTAGCATATTCGGGTCTCCACCAACCATAACGGTTAAGGTGCCTTTTTCTGCCCCTATAGTCTGTCCTGAAACTGGCGCATCAAGATAGGTTACGCCCTGCTCTTTTAATTGTTGTTGTAGCCGCTGTGCTGATTGTGGCTCTCCACTGGTACAATCTACCCAGATACTACCCGTTTTAGGTTGTGCCTCTTGAATAATCTCCTCAACCTGCTTACTGGTAGGTAAACAGGAAAAAATAATATCGGCCTGTCCCGCTTCTTTAAGACTGGTGGCTTGTGTTGCGAACACTCTGGCATGTTCTTTGGCCTTGCTGGCAGTACGGTTCCAGACCCGGACATCTGTATATACTTTGGTCAAATGGCTTGCCATATGCCAGCCCATTGCACCCAAGCCAATGAATGCTACAGATTTTATTGTCATAGTTACTTCCATAAAAGATAAGGTTTTTTAAAAACTGATAAATTTTTTATCAACTACTTTGTATCTGTACTGTTCTAGATTTATTCTTTAACGGGCATGGCAGGTGAAGTTAAAGGTGTTGTACCTGAACCAGTTTTAAGAGTCCGTGTTTCACGATTAAAAACCAGATTCATCAGAATTGCAGCAAAGGTTGCAGTACCAATTCCGCCTAAATCAAAGTTGCCAATATGCAGAGAATAATTACCTGCACCCATAATTAGAGCGATCGCAGCGACGATCATATTGCCATTCTTGCTAAAATCTACCTGATTACTAATCCAGATACGTGCTCCTGCGATCGTAATTAGACCAAAAACTACAATTGAAGCGCCGCCCAGAATTGCTACTGGAATGGTGCTGATCAGACTACCGAATTTTGGGGATAAACCTAACAGGATTGCAAAAACACCAGCAATAACAAAGACAACAGTAGAATAAATTTTAGTGGCTGCCATTACCCCAATATTTTCAGCATAAGTCGTCATGCCTGTACCACCTACTGAAGCTGAAAGTGTGGTACATAAACCATCTGCAAAGAAAGCCCTTCCCATATATGGAGAGATATTTTGCCCGGTCATCGCACTGACCGCCTTAAAGTGGCCGAGGTTTTCAGCAATTAAAATGATAAACACAGGTGCGATCAATAAAATGGCATTAAGCTGGAATACCGGCTGATGAAAAGCAGGTAAACCGAACCAGGCCGCATTGGAAATAGCGTTAAAATCGATTGGTTTACCTAAACCCATGACATTGGCGCAGACAAAGTATATCGCGTAGGACATGACCAGACCGATCAGTAATAGTAGACGACGAATCATGCCTCGGGTAAAAACGGCAATCGTACCAATACATAAAATAGTTACAAGTGCCATCCATGCATCGAAATTATTGGCTGAAACACTTTTAATGGTAACCGGGGCAAGATTTAACCCGATAATCATGACAATTGTACCGGTTACTACAGGTGGCATGAGTTTCTCAATCCACTGAGTACCAGTTCGCATGACCATTAAACCTACAATTGCATATAAAACTCCACATACAATTGTTCCGCCTAAAGCAAGCGCGATATTGGGATTACTGCCAGCTCCAGCATAGCCAGTGGCTGCAGCTACGGCGCCAATGAATGCAAAACTTGATCCCAGATAACTCGGCACATGGCCGCCTGTAATGAGGAAAAATAAAATCGTACCGATACCCGTAATGAGCATCGTCAGGCTCGGATCAAAACCCATCAATAGAGGGGCCAGAATAGTTGCTCCAAACATGGCAAAAGCATGCTGGGCGCCCAGTACCATGCTTTGCCCTACTGGCAGATATTCATTCATTGCTACAGGCGTTTTTTCAAGATTTCCCCGATAGGGACGCCATCTGACAAACCAACGTTCTTTCATGTCTACTACCCCCAAAGTTTATTTTTATTTCTGCAATAGATTTAGTGGTGTTGAGTAAGCTGGTGATAGGCGCGGTCAAAATAAACCAGACTGCGAGCTCCTGATTTTTGTTGAATACTTAGTACTTCACAGAAAAAAATATCATGTGTACCTACGCTACTGATCTGTTTAACCTGACAGTCAAAAGCCAGCATGGCGTCTTGCAATACCGGTGAACCAGTCGTCAGAGTTTGCCATTCGCCCTGTGCAAAACGCTCTGCCATTGGTGTTTTGCCGCCGAACAGATTACTCAGATTTTTATGCTCCAAAGCGAGCGTGTTAACACATAACACCTGATTCTGCTTGAAAGTTTCATAGACTGATGCATTACGGTTCAGGCAGACCAATAATGTAGGTGGCGTATCGGTTACACTACATACAGCAGATGCAGTAAAGCCCGCACGTCCCGCTGGTCCGTCGGTACTGATAATATTGACTGCTGCCGCCAGATTGCTCATGGCGTTCCTAAATAACTGCTGGGTTTCATTTAAAACCGGTTTTTCTGAGGCTGATGACTCTTTTAATTTCATCAGAGATGCCGAAAGTTTTGTACTCACTGCCAGATCTTTTGCTACAACTGAATTCATGTGTAATTCTCCTCAATAGTAGAAAGATGCCAGGTTCGTGCGGAATTTTTTAGCCTTTAATCTGTTCTAGCATCTTTCTCAATATGGTCCATGATGCGATTAGCCAATATGAGCAACCGAAGCAATTTCAATCAGAGCTTCGGGTTTCACCAGCCCGCATTGGATACAGAAACGGGCTGGTTTTTCATTTGGGAAAAATTCTCTATAGACAGTATTGATGGCAGCATAATCTGCCCAGTCTTTTAAAAATATGGAATTAAAGGTCACATCATCCATCGTACCGCCCGCTGTCTCGATGACATTCTGAATAGTACTAAGTACATGTCGGGTCTGGGCAGCAGCATCTCCTACAAAGACCACCTCATTATTTGTGTCTAAGGGTAAGGTACCGGATACATATACAATATTGTCGGCCAAGGTTGCTGGAACGTAAGGCGCCAAAGGCGTACCGGTACCTTCTGGTATAATTACTGTTTTTGCCATGTTTCTTCTTCCAATTTTTTATTTAAAAAATAACTTATGCTGCTGAGCTCTGGGACTGTTTTTGACTAAAACACTGTTGCATGCTGGCTACATCAGAAACCCAGCCAAAAAAGGTTTTAACGTTATATAAAGTGGCTTCATGCGCTTCACGCGGACCAGCCTGATAGCAGGCATCATCAAGTAATACACCGAAGTATTCCAGGAAGAAGCCATCTCTTAAGGTGGACTCTACGCAGACATTCGTCGCAATTCCGGTGAGTAATAAATTACGGATACCGCGTGCACGCAGCACACTGTCCAGACTAGTATTAAAGAAACCGCTATAACGAGGTTTATCGATAACAATATCACCCGTTACAGGCTGTAGCTCATCAACCAGCTCATAGTCCCAGCCGCCTTTAGCCAGTAATTTTCCCTGTAGCTCCGGCTGCTTACGCATAGTTTTCAGGGCATTTGACTTATGAAAATTTGGCGAACCTGCTCCGCCAGCTTCTACATAATGCTGGTCCCAGCCATTTCTGAAATAAATCACCTGAATACCTGCCTGATGGGCAATATCCATAGCTTTTTTAATTTGCTCAATGACTGGTTGTGTAGTAGATACATCAAAACCGGCCAAGTCCAGATAACCACCTGAACTGGCATATGCATTTTGCATATCCACAATAATCAATGCTGTCTGTTTGGGATCGAGCTTGATTGCTTCAGGAGCAGCATTCAAAATTGGTGCAGAATCTGAAGTAAAGTCGGCACATATTGCTGATTTCATATTCATGCGCTTTTCTCCAGTGCAGTGACCTGGCTTGGTACAGGGCTATCTACTTCAATACGACTTTTCATCAGTGGCTGAATTCGGGTTCCGAAATCTTCTATACCTTTTATAAAATCATCAAAAGTCAGAAGAATACCGTCTGTACCTTGAACTTCTGCAATTTCATCAAGCATGGCAGCCACTTTTTCATATGAGCCTACCAGAGTACCCATATTGATATTGACTGGAGATACACTGGAAGCCATATGCCGTATATTGGTGTCATTACCCGAAATCTTGTCTTTTCCGCCTTGGTCCTGTAACCACTGGATAGCTTTCATGTCAGCCCCATTATTATAGTTTTGCCATTTTGCCTGAGCCTTCTCATCAGTTTCATCAGCAATGATCATAAACAGTACATAAGTCGAAACATCACGGCCTGTCTTATCTGTCTGTGTTTTTAGACGTTCATTAATACCGGCATAGGCCGTTGGAGTATTTAAGCCCTTACCAAAAACGAAATTATAATCAGCATACTTTGCCGAGAATGCCAGTCCTTCATCAGACTGGCCTGCACAGATAATTTTCATGTCTGCCTGAGGCACTGGCTTCACCTGGCAGTCATCCATCTTGAAAAAATCACCTTTAAAGTCAGAGTGGCCCGTTGCCCATAACTCTCTTAATACCTGCACATATTCTGAAAGATATTCATAACGTTTACCAAAGTACTCGTCTCCCGGCCACATACCCATCTGGCTATATTCTGGCTTTTGCCAGCCAGTTACTACATTCAGACCAAAGCGGCCATTAGAAATAGAATCAATTGTGGAAGCCATTCTTGCTACAATTGCCGGTGGCATAACTAATGTAGCAGCTGTTGCATAAATCTGGATTTTGGACGTAACCGCAGCCAAGCCAGCCATTAATGTAAATGTTTCCAGGTTATAATCCCAAAATTCAGTCTCCCCCCCGAAACCGCGCAACTTGATCATGGATAAAGCAAAGTCAAAACCGTAATGTTCAGCACGCTGTACGATTTCTTTATTCATTTCAAAACTTGGTTGATATTGTGGTGCTGTTTTCGAGAGCAACCATCCGTTATTACCAATTGGACAAAAAACGCCGACTTTCATATTCGTACCTCTCTTTTAAAACTTCTCGAGTAAAAGGACCAAGTACATCAGTTCTTCTTGCTTGTATTTTTATTAATGCAAGGTACATGCCAATATTTTTTATTCTTTAATATCAAAATATTAATAAAAAATTGAGGTATTATTTTTTTTACCATTTAGTCTAAATAGGTGTATCAAAAAGTATCACGCGCACAAAATATGTGCATACAGTGCAAAATTTAAAGGCTTTTGAAAATAACTAATAAGATGAGTAGCTTTCATAGAATCTTAGACTGGCTCTATCCAGAATAGAAATGAATAACAGAGTTAAACCAAGTTTAAATATCAAGCGCACCATGACGTAAAAAACAGCGGTACATTACTCGCAAAGGTATTAAAATTATTTTTAAGATCTATCTTGAGTTGTATAAATATAGAGAAAATTATTAAAAATCAGAATTAGGGCAGTTCTATTAAATATAAATACTGTGAATAAAAGGAGTAATCTGTGCTTTAAAACGCAATACCACTGCAACAGTGGCTTTGTTAAGCTTCTTATGAAATATAAGTTTCTCAAGAAAATAATCGAAGCATACTAATAAATATAAATTAGATAAGGGCTCAAGAGTAGTATTTTTAATTAGATAGTGCATCAGGAACAGCAGTATAAGCATCCTTGATTAATCGCAGCAGAAATCTATTCAAAGCTAATTTTTTAACTATTAATAATTTATTTAAGATTTAGTATTTTGATTTTTTAGAATTACTCGAGCAGCAACAACCCGTATGTTCCTGCTCGATAGGCTTTAGAGTATTTTGCAGGTTTTTTCAAAATTTAGTCGAGGTAACCGCTCAAACAGTTTTTCTGTAGCTCCATAGCCAATATTAATCAGCAGGTTAGATTTCCAACTGATACCTGCAAAAAAAGTTTCATCAATTAAAGCTGGATTAAAACCGGACATTGGACCGGTATCTAGACCCAAGCTCCGACAGGCCAAAATCAGATAAGCTGCTTGCATGGAACTGTTACGAAAAGCCGTTTCATATGCCAGTTCTGGACTTGAAGTAAACCATGACCGGGCATCTCCATGTGGGAAAAGTTCAGGCAGCTGCTCATAAAATTCTGCGTCATAAGCTACTACCACTGTTACAGGCGCGCTCATTGTCTTTTTCAGATTCCCAGATGATAGGGCCGGTTTAAGTTTGGCTTTGGCTTCGGCCGATCTGATAAACAAAAACCGCGCAGGTGAACAGTTTGCCGAAGTGGGAGCCATTTTCACTAGATCGTAAATCTGCATAAGCTGCTCATCGCTTACATCACGTTCCTGCCATGCATTATAGGTACGTGCTTCAGTAAATAACTGCTTGAGTACATCCTGCTCTAGGCCTTGCTGATAAATTGTCATTTTCTACTCCCTATATCAGATTAATCTGTTGTTTTAGTTAAAAATTTAATTAGTATCTCATTTACGCTTTGAGCTTGGGTTATGGTACTGGCATGACCGCCATTTGGCATTAATTCCAGTTCAGCATTTTTAATCAGCTTGGCAAGTGCCAGCCCCCGTTTCCATGGCACCAGAAAGTCATCCTGATTGGTTAACACCAGAGTAGGATTTTGAATCTGACGCGCAACTTCAAAAGGTTGATAATTCTGTAATGCATGAAGCCGTTTAAAGACATTTTCTAGAGGTGCAAAAATACCGATCATTTTGTTTTCCTGTTCATTCAATTGCAGTGAATGTGCGGAAATCCAGGCTGGCGGATATAAAAATAAGGCCTGAGCCCGTATATAAGCTTCAATACCTGCATACCGAAGTAAAGCAATACGGGTACTAAAACACTTTTCAGTATGCGAATCGAGCCGGTCCCAAGCATTAATAAGGACCAGTCTATTGACCAGCTCAGGATAAAGCCGCACAAGTTCTATGCCTATAAACCCACCTAGGGCATGTCCTATAAAATGACAGTTTTGCTGTTGGTGCTGTTTTAAAATTTTTGCCAGCTGCTCTGCCAGATGCTGTATAGAATAATTTTCCGGTAATTCTGGACTCTGCGATCCTATACCTTCATGGTCATAGCAAATAACCTGAAAATATTCTCTTAATGCTTCAATCTGCGGCTGCCAAAAATTCGCGTGGCCACCTAGGCCCGAACTGAGCACCACTGTCTGAACAGAATGGTTTTTACAGGGATAAATTTCAACAGTCATACACTCATCTGCTTTAGTTGAATTGTTTTATTCCCAGCAAAAAACATACCAGTTTTGACCAAACGGTCAATTTTCCATGAAGCGTTAAATGAAAAATATTTTTATTTTAAAAGAATTGTATAAGCCACCCTTAACAGTTTTTTATTTTTTCTAAAAAATCTGAATATTCAATAAAAGTGTTAAAACGCGCTATATTGTGACAGCCTACACTAATTTTAGGTATAATCCTGACCCTGCTTTCAATAAAGTAATCCCAACGATTTATTGGAATAAAAACAATATGCAGTCACGACGCGTAAAACGCTTCACTGTTGGAGCGCATTTAATTGTTAAACATTTTGGCTATACTCACCATGGTATTTATGCCGGGCGTGGTCGTGTGATTCATTATTCTGGTTTTGCCCATCTATTTAAAAAACATCCTATCGAAATGACCTCACTCAAGAACTTTTCTCATGGCAAGAAAATTTCTGTACGCCACTATGAAGCTCCAAAATATAGTGGCCGCACGGTAGTTAGACGTATGCGTTCCCGCATGCATGAGAATCAGTATCATCTTATTATTAACAACTGTGAGCATTTATGTAGCTGGGCCATTACCGGGGTCGAGAGCAGCCCGCAAGTGGTGAAGATGATGAATCGTCTGACAACTATCGGTTATGTCAGTTCAATCATGAGCTATATGAACAGCATGATGATTACCGTGGCTACCACATCCTTTGCGCTAGTATTGTATATCAAGAAAAAACTGCGGGATAAGGCAAAAATGCAGATTCCTTCTTATCTCATCTATAAACAGGAAGAAAAAAAGTAGTCTAACGCTAACGGGTTTTATTGTTTAAATAAAATAAGTGGTTTCATTGCATATTGAAATAGCAATTGCAGAATGATTGCTGCAATTATGGCAAGGATAAGCGCAAACCAGAAACTCATATATGGCCATGCCATTACCAATATAAAAAAGAAAAGTACAAGCGAATATAAGCCCCGTACTGTACCTCGATATAGAGTAGTGACCGCATCGGCACCTTGTGTGATATGCGTAAAAACTGCCAGAATCGAACCAATAATTGGAAAAACTGCTAGTAATCCACTCCATGTTCCACCCACCAGATCAGCAGCCTGTGTAACTATCAGCGTGAATACACCACCTGCTAACATTCGTACCGGCAGATCTTTTGCATGAGCTGCAGGTCGATACACCCAATTTTTCCGAGGTAATAAGTACGGTGTGAAGATCAAACCGAGTAATGCTATACAAAGGGCAAGATAAATATTTTTTGGTAAAAGTACCAGAAAGCTAGAAATAACACTCCAAACCAGCGTTGCCAGAAGAAAAGTCATCCACCAGTTAAGTTTCAGACTTAACCAGCAATAAGCTATCCCAAAACTCAGTAAGGCAATTACACCGGTAACAGCTGCTGTCGCAGTATATATACCAAACCCAACCCCCTGCTCTAAAGCAACCAGCACCACTATCGGGCCAGCAACTACCGGCATACCGGCCAATATGCCGGCAACCGTTGTTCCCCAGCGCCGACCGGCCAGACTGACCAGTAAGATAAAAGCAGGCACTATTAGCAGCTTTAACCATATCATATTTATATTATGCCCTTTAAAAAAAGAAGCCTCTTTCACAAGAGGCTTCTTTTAAGTTTATTTACCCGGTTTAAAACTGTCTCTCAAATCGAGAATTCTATTAAATACCGGTTTTTCAGGAGAATGGTCATAACGATCGGCCACAAAATAACCTTCACGCTCGAACTGGAAACGGTCTTCCGGTTGAGCTTGTGCCAGTGCAGGTTCAATTACAGCCTGAAGCACTTTGAGTGATTCAGGATTGAGGTTAGCCAAGAAGTCATCTCCAGTTTCCGGATCTGCTTCAGTAAACAGGCGATCATAAATACGGACTTCTGCCGGTATACCTTGAGTTGCAGAAACCCAGTGGATAACACCTTTTACTTTACGCCCTTCCGGATTTTTACCCAGAGTTTCTGTATCAATTGAACATTTCAGTTCTACTACCTCACCGCCTTCATCTTTAATAACTTCATCGCATTTAATGACATAGGCATGACGTAAACGAACTTCACCGTCTGGTATGAGGCGTTTAAAACCTTTTGGCGGCACTTCTTCAAAATCTTTACGGTCAATATAGATTTCGGATGTCAGCGGAATGCTCCGCTCACCCATATCTACATTTGGATGGCGCGCATGAACCAGATCCATGGCTTCTGCCAGATTAGTTAAAGTTACTTTAAGTGGATTTAGTACTGCCATACCACGTGCTGCACTATTTTCCAGTGACTGACGGATACAGAACTCCAGCATTGCCACATCAACAATACCGTCAGTTTTCGAAACACCTACTCGCTTGCAAAAATCACGCAATCCTTCTGGAGTAAAACCGCGACGGCGCATACCCACAACTGTTGGCATTCGAGGGTCATCCCAGCCATGTACATGCCCACCTTCTACCAGCTTACGCAGTTTACGTTTTGAAGTAATAGTATAGTCGACATTCAGACGGCTAGATTCGTACTGGCGCGGTACAGCGGGTGAGTGGACTTTCTCGACGACCCAATCATAAAACGGACGATGGTCCTGGAATTCCAGAGTACAAAGCGAATGTGTGATACCTTCAATCGCATCAGACAACGGATGGGCATAATCATACATCGGGTAGATTTTCCATTTATTGCCTGTTTGATGATGCTCAGAATGCAATACACGATACAGAATCGGATCACGCATGTGGACATTTGGTGAAGCCATATCAATTTTAGCGCGGAGTACCGCTTCACCTTCACTCAGTTCACCATTACGCATCTGCTCAAAGCGTGTCAGATTCTCTTCAACACTTGCATCACGATAAGGTGAGTTTTTGCCTGGCTCTACAAAAGAGCCACGATTTAACTTAATCTGTTCTGGAGTCTGCAAGTCTACATAGGCATCGCCCTGCTGAATCAACTGAAGCGCCCATGTATAGAGCTGATCAAAGTAGCTTGATGCATAACGCGGCTCACCTTCCCACTGAAATCCAAGCCATTTCACATCATTAGCAATGCCATCTACATATTCCTGCTCTTCGGCGTCTGGATTGGTATCGTCAAAACGCAAGTTACATACACCTTGATATTCTTCTGCAATTCCAAAGTTCAGACAGATAGCCTTCACATGACCAATATGCAAATAGCCATTCGGCTCTGGTGGGAAGCGGGTGATTACTTTCTGGGTACGCCCGGCAGCCAGATCATCACTAATGACCTGACGGATAAAGTCTAAGCCTGCCTGTTGTTGTTGCTGCGCTTGATCGACTGTGGCTTCATTATTTGGTGTCGGGTTATTTGGCAGGGATGAAACAACATCATTGGGCTTCATAATAGATAATTCACTTCTAAATCAAAAAATGAGGATAATTAAAACGCTATTCAGTTTTTTTAACAAAGAAAATAACGTTTTTACTTGCCTTGTAGTTTACAGTTTGCTTATGCTTCTCTCAACCAAAAAACCCATGGCATTTTTGTCCATGTTCAGGAGATTAACCAATGAGTTTTCCTCAAGTCGAATTAAACACCAATAAAGGTCGTATTGTTCTTGAGCTTAATACTGAAAAAGCACCTAAAACTGCTGAAAACTTCCTGCAATATGTTCGTGACGGCTTTTATGACGGCGTTATCTTTCACCGTGTGATTGACGGTTTCATGATCCAAGGTGGTGGCTTCGACGAAAACTTTAAAGAAAAAGCAACTCGCGATGCAATCGAAAATGAAGCAGATAACGGCCTGAGCAATGACGAAGGTACGATTGCAATGGCACGTACCCAGGCTCCTCACTCTGCATCTGCCCAGTTTTTCATTAACGTGAAAAATAACTCTTTCCTTAACCATACAGGTAAAACTGCTCAAGGTTGGGGTTATGCAGTGTTCGGTAAGGTTGTTGAAGGTATGGACGTTGTTAATGAGATTAAAAATGTCCGTACTGGTAACCGTGGTTACCATGCCGATGTTCCTCTGGAAAATGTTGTAATCGAATCTGCTAAAATTATCTCTGAATAATTTTATGCAGGACACCTTGTGACCTATCTGTTTATTTCAGATTTACATTTGTCACCTGAACACCCTCGACTTGTTCGGGGGTTTTTAGACTTATTAAAACATTATGCAAACCAGCATACCCAGCTCTATATTTTAGGAGACTGGTTTAATGCCTGGATCGGTGATGATTATTCTGCGCCTTGGCTGGATGAAATTGTTCAGGCTTTACAGCAGTTCCATCAAGCTGGTAACACTATCTATTTTCAGGCCGGAAATCGTGACTTTGCCTTAGGCCAAAAATTCTTGGACCAGTTTCACGGTGTTCTATTGCCAGATATATATCAGTTGAGTATTGGTGCTTTAGCGTTCCGGCTAGAACATGGAGATTCACTTTGTACTGATGATATATCTTATCAACGCTTTAAAAAGATAATTCGCAACCCGCTTTTGCTGGGCTTTCTAAAACGTCTACCACTCGGTTTTAGACAAAAGCTGGCCAATGGATTCCGTCAAAAAAGTGCTGAGACCAAGCAGACCAAAGCTTATGAAATTATGGATGTTAACCAGCATACAGTTGAGCAGGTTCTGGAAAATTCCGATATTTTGATTCACGGCCATACACATCGCCCTGCAATTCATGAAATATATAATAAAAAGCGTATTGTGCTGGGTGACTGGAGAGAGCGTTCTGCTCAAATTCTGGAGATAAATCCGCTAGCAGAGCAAACAGAGTTAAAGTTGATAAGCTGGAATTATTAAACAAACAATATAATCCTGCTTCTTTAAGATAAAAATTGATTGAATTTACGAGTATTATTTAAAAAATATCGTATGATCAATCTCAATGATTTGAACCTAAATGCAGTGATGGAGTACATATATGGATCTGCTTGATATCGTACATAACCGCTATACGACTAAAGCTTATGACCCAACCAAGAGAATTTCACAGGAGCAGTTTGAACGCTTCCTGGAAATACTTCGTTATACTCCTTCATCAATTAACATTCAGCCTTGGCATTTCTTTATCGCTGATCATGAATCTGCCAAACAGCGTATTGCGAAAGCTCTAGTGGGTAAATACAGTTATAACGCACCTAAAGTATTAGACTCTTCCCATACTATTTTATTTTGTACTAAAGCCGATATTACTGAAGAACATCTTGAACATTTGTTAAATCAAGATACAGCAAGTGGACGCTTCAAGGATGAAACAGCCAAACAAGGACAGAAAGACAGCCGTAGTGGTTATGTTGATTATTACCGCAATGAAAAAGGTGATGTCCAGCGTTGGGCTGAAAATCAGACTTTTATTGCTCTTGGGCAAATGCTATTGGCAGCAGGTATTGAAGGTGTGGACGCTACCCCTATTGGTGGATTTAATGAAGATATTATCAGTGCAGAATTAGGCCTAACTGAATTAGGCTTAGTTCCATCAGTATTACTTACGTTAGGCTACCGCAGTGCAAGCGATTTTAATGCCAAGTTACCTAAATCACGCTTGGACAGAGAACAGATTTTTACCAAGCTATAAAATTCTAAATTGAGGAGAGGATATCTCTCCTTTTATAATTGTCATCATAATTTTATATAAAAATTTTAAAATCATTCAAAAACCGGAAACAAAAAACAATGTTACCTATTCCCAAACGTCTGCTTAAATTTAAATGTCTAGCTTGCGGCAGCATGTACATAGAACAAATAAATAGACGGCATATGCTTTCCTATCCAGCATGCCCAAATTGCCAGCAGCCAGGCCAGATACTTGGTAGTGTCAATAAACTGGATTATCTGCTTCATCCGGTAGCAGTGATAAAAACTTACTTACCTTAAAGCATATTACATGGCATATGCCAGACAGATTACTCCAGTCAATCCTAAAATTAAGCCGATTAATGTCGGGAGATTCAGTTTTTCTTTAAAGTACAGCAAACCACTCATCACGCCCAGTAATACCACCAGAATATTCATTCCAGCAAATACAATAGCCGGGCTATCTTTAAGTAGCATATGGGCTTTAATGTACAGAGCGATATTACAAAAATTAAGCAAGCCCAAACCTGAACCAGCTAATATATTTTTTTGTGACCACCAGTTTTTTTGTAAAACCAGAAAACCGCTTGAGAGTACAAAAGAAAAGAGAAAGGCCAGATTCAAGGCCAGCGCAAACTGTAAGCCTAAGCCTGTGGTGTATTTTAAAAGAATATCCACCAACGCGTAGCCTATCCATACACTCAATAGAAAAACCAAACCTTTTTTATGATCGGAAGTCGTTTTTTCCTGAAAATGTTGACCGAATAATAAACTGATTACTGCGACTATTCCTAGACCTATACCCAGCAGTTTACTAATACTGAACTGTTCCTGAAATATAGAAAAAGCAGCCAGTAGAGATAATACAACAGACAGGCGCTGCGCAATTTCGGTTTTCAGGATTCCTGCGTATTGTAGTGATCTGGCCAGACATAGAAATATACCAGGCAATAGCATACCTAAAATAAAAATCAGCCACCACGGGGTGGTATTTAAAGATACATGAGAAAAATCCGGTTTAAACCATATATAGCAAAGCAGACTGGCAACTGCATAATTGATAGTAATCATTTGCAGAGCATCGAAACCGTGTGATTTGCCCCATTTTAAGAATATAGACACTGCCACACTGCATAAGGCCGCCCCAAAAATCAGTTCCATCTTGCCACTCTTAGCTTGTTTTACTTGAGCTTATAGAAAAAGCCCACATCTGTGGGCTTTTAAATATTATAAAAAATCACGTAGTGAGTTATTTATAACGATCAACCATTTTTTCCAGTGAAATCGGACGGATTTTATCTGCATGGCCTGCCGTACCAAATGCTTCATAACGATCTACACAGATCTGTTTCATTGCATCAATAGTCTTGGCAAAGAATTTACGCGGATCAAATTCACTTGGCTGCTCAGCCATCATACGGCGCATTGCACCGGTAGAAGCCAGACGCAAGTCTGTATCGATGTTAATTTTGCGTACACCATGCTTGATCGCTTCTACCAACTGCTCAACTGGCACACCATAAGTTTCTTTGATATCGCCACCGTACTGGTTAATAATAGCTAACCATTCTTGTGGAACTGAACTTGAGCCATGCATAACCAGGTGTGTATTTGGTAGAGCCGCATGAATTTCTTTAATACGGTCAATTGCCAAGATGTCTCCCGTTGGTGGACGGGTGAATTTATACGCACCATGTGAAGTACCTACAGCAATTGCCAGCGCATCAACATTGGTATCAGCCACAAAACTGCGTGCTTCTTCTACAGAAGTCAACAGCTGAGAATGGTCAAGTATCCCTTCTGCACCTACGCCATCTTCTTCACCAGCCATACCGGTTTCAAGTGAACCCAGACAGCCAATTTCACCTTCTACTGAAACACCACAAGCATGTGCCATTTGTACAGTACGACGAGTCACATCAACATTGTATTCATAGGAAGTTGGTGTTTTACCATCTTCACCTAATGAACCATCCATCATCACCGAGCTAAAGCCAAGCTGAATTGAACGTTGGCAAACATCTGGGCTGGTACCATGATCTTGGTGCATAACTACCGGAATGTGTGGCCATTCTTCAATAGCAGCCAGAATAAGATGACGCAAGAACGGCGCCCCTGCATACTTACGGGCCCCCGCTGAAGCTTGTACGATCACAGGTGAATTGGTTGCGTCTGCAGCCAGCATGATTGCGCGCATTTGTTCTAAATTGTTTACATTGAACGCTGGTACGCCGTAGCTATGTTCTGCGGCGTGGTCCAAGAGCTGGCGCATCGAAATAAGTGCCATAATATCCTCCCAGGTAATGCGGCCTATTCTACCCTGTCATTTATTTCAATTCAGCAACAAAACACATGATTTAAAAAAAAATCCCTGCATTTGCAGGGACTTTTAAACAAAAGCCTACAATTTACTATATGGCTGTGCCTGTAGTAGCTGTTTCAGCTTCTGGTGCAGGCGTTTCTGCTGCTGGAGTCATAGAATCTTCAGCTGGTGCATTCGCTTGTTCAGGCGAAATATCTGTATTATTTTCATCCATGACTGGCTTGTCGATTGCATCAATTGCAGCTTGTTGTTCAGGTGTTATTTTTTCTTCTGCAGCAGGTGCATTTTGCCCCTGATCAGTTGCAGCTGCTTCTTCTTTCTTTGCACATGCAGTTAGTACCAGTGGTGCGACCAGCGAGATCACAAGCATAAATTTTAACTTCATTACCTTTACCCAAACAAAGAAGATCTAATGCAGATTATGTTATTGCACAAATATGACAGTTATATGAATCTAAAATGAAAACAGGCTGGACCAAGCCAACCTGTTTAAACTTAAAAAATTATAGAATCAGAAGAGTCTACTAGGCACGCTCTAGTAGCACGGCTACTGCTGGCAAGGTTTTGCCTTCTACAAACTCAAGGAAAGCCCCTCCACCAGTCGAGATATAGCCAATTTTGCCAGCGACTTCATATTTATCAATAGCTGCCAATGTATCTCCACCGCCTGCTATCGAGAAACCGGCAGACTCTGCAATTGCCTGAGAAAGCGTTTTGGTACCCTCTCCAAACTGGTCAACTTCAAATACACCGACCGGACCATTCCATAAAATAGTTTTTGAATTTTTAAGAATCTCTGCAAATGCCTGAGCTGTTTCTGGACCAACATCTAAAATCATATCATTTTCCGAAACTTCTGATACTTTCTTGACTACAGCTTGAGCTTTTGCCAATGAACCCAAGAAATCTTCAAAGTTAATTTCAGATGCATTAGCAACAACCACGTCAGTTGGCAAAGGGACAGAAACTTTCGCAGCAATCGCTTTTGCAGTGTCGACCAGGTCTGCTTCAAAAAGCGATTTACCCACGTTATAACCGGCGGCTGCCAAGAAAGTATTGGCAATACCGCCGCCAACAATTAACTGGTCACAAAGTGTGGATAAAGAATTTAAAACGTCGAGTTTAGTAGAGACTTTAGAACCTGCAACAATTGCTACCATTGGCTTTTCAGGTGTTTTTAGTGCACGGCCCAGCGCATCCAGTTCTGCTGCAAGCAGCGGCCCTGCTGCTGCAACCTTGGCAAAGCGTGCTACACCTTCTGTAGATGCTTCCGCACGATGCGCAGTACCAAATGCATCCATAACAAAGACATCACACAATGCAGCGTATTTTTGTGCCAGCTCAGGATTATTCTTCTTTTCACCTGCATTGAAACGCACATTTTCCAGTAAAACTACCTGGCCGGCCTGAACTTCAACGCCATCCAAGTACTCTGTAACCAACTGGACTTCCTGACCCAGTGCCTGAGACAGATAAGCCGCAACAGGAGCGAGTGACTGTTCCGGTTTAGGTTCACCCTCTACCGGACGACCCAGATGAGAACACACTATCACTGCTGCACCTTTTTCCAGCGCAGCCTGAATTGTCGGTAATGCAGCACGTAGACGTGCATCGCTTGTAATCTCACCATTTTTTACAGGAACGTTTAAGTCTTCACGAATAAGGACACGTTTGCCTGTCAGGTCAAGGTCAGTCATACGCTGAAAATTCATGTAATACTCTCTTTATGTATTTAAAAATGCCATCGATTTTAAATGATTATGCTTAAAAAGGTTAGCTTCTTTTGCATAAAAGCTAACGTTTGCCAAAGATTTGTTATGATAGATAAAGCCTGTCTATTTCCGAGTACTTATGTCTTTTCATCCTGATCCGAAGATTAACCGCTTAAATGTATTAGGTGAACCCTTGGCAAGCTGTTGCTATGATCCTATTACCGGATATTTCCGTAATGGTTTTTGCCATACTGCTGCTACTGATCTGGGCCAGCATACTGTTTGTGCACAGATGACATCTGAATTTCTAAGTTTTTCTCAAAAACTGGGTAATGACCTGATTACACCCTTACCGGAAGTGGGTTTTCCCGGTCTAAAACCTGGTGACTTCTGGTGTATCTGCGTAACGCGCTGGGTTGAAGCCTATCAGGCTGATATGGCTCCGCCTGTAAAAATTCATGCCTGCCATCAGGCAGTACTCAGTTATGTACCTTTAGATATTTTAATGGATTATGCAGTTTGATGAAGCAGCCTCCTCTTATTCTGGCCTCCAGTAGTGAGACCCGTAAAGCGCTGTTGAATCGTTTAGGCTTGCAGTATCGATGTATTTCACCAGATATTGATGAACTACCCCAAGGTGAGACACATGCAGATGAACTTGCAAGGAGACTGGCTTTTGACAAAGCTCATATTGTTGCCAGACTTTACCCTGAAGCAGTAGTGATTGGTTCCGATCAGGTAGCATGGCGGGAACATACACCCGATGATTTTATAGGTAAGCCCTTAACAGTTGAAAAGGCAGTGCAACAGTTGCAGGCCAATTCCGGGAAAACGGTCTATTTTAGTACGGGGCTGAGTGTACAGCAGCATTCCACAGGTTTTCAGCACACACTGGTAGAGCATTATCAGGTAAAATTCCGCACATTAAATCTGGCCGAAATTGAGCGATACATCGAACTGGATCAACCACTTCACTGTGCAGGTAGCTTTAAATGTGAAAGTCTGGGCATTAGTCTGTTTGAAAAGATGACGGGTAATGACCAGACAACTTTAATGGGCCTACCCATGATTCAGCTATGCCAGATTTTGCGCCAACTCGACTTCCAGATTCCCTAGCTAATTTTTTTAATATTTATAGGTTTTTTCTATGTCCCAACCTCTAGCTGTCTTAGGCGGTATAACTGCCGAACAATTTTTAAGTGAATATTGGCAAAAAAAACCGCTACTGGTCCGTAATGCCCTGCCCGAAATTATCAATATTCTTGAACCGAACGATGTTAAAGAACTTGCGCTTGAAGAAAATGTTACTGCCCGTTTAATCAAGCAAAAAGATAAAGATTCTAACCAGTGGTCAGTGAAATCTTCTCCTCTAATTAAAGGCGATTTCCAGAAAATGCCAAAACTATGGACCTTGCTGGTTCAGGCGGTTGACCACTATTCATTTGACCTGGCAGCCCTATGGAAAAAATTTCCCTTTATTCCACAGTGGCGCCGTGATGATATTATGGTGTCTTATGCACCTAAAGGCGGTTCAGTTGGCAAGCATTTTGACTTTTATGATGTATTCTTGGTGCAAGGTTACGGTCACCGTCGCTGGCAGCTTGGGCAGATGTGCGATGCAGACACGGCTTTTATCCCAGGTCAGCCTCTTAAACTGCTACCAGACATGGAGGTAAATTTTGATGAAGTACTGGCTCCAGGTGATCTGTTATATGTTCCACCGGGTCTGTCTCACTATGGCGTAGCAGAAGATGACTGCCTGACCTTTTCCTTTGGTTTTCGCATGCCTAATATTGCAGATATGATGGATCGTGTGAGTGATAAATTTTCTGAAGACCAGTTACTCAGAAATCCGCTAACCGATATTCTGCGTGACCAGGCTACAGCAGCAGGTGAGATTACACCTGTTGAACTTGAGTACCTTAAAACAGAACTACTTGCCCGTCTGCAAAACTCTACTGTACTTGATGATGCTATTATCAGCTTGATGTCGGAACCGAAGTATCCGGAGAATATTCCTGAAGCGGAAGAGATCGGTACAGGTGATCTGGAAGAAGCTTTGGATCAGGGTTACATGCTAATGCTGGAACCTGCTTCACGCCTGCTTTATACAGATGAAGACAACCAGCTACTTTTTTGGGCAAATGGTGAAGCACTATATATTTCTGAAAGCTTTGCAGCCTATTTAAAGCGTCTTGCTGATGGTGAAATTCTGGTTCTTGATCAGAATTTAAATGATGAAGAAATACTTGAAGATATCGCACAGCTATTGACTGACTCTATTTTGATGTTGCTTCCACCAGAAGAAGAGCAAAACTAATATTTATTTATAAAAAATAGCCAGACCTGTTCTGGTTATTTTTTTATCTGAAAAATTATCCTAGTTATCTTCTTATGTGACTGAGAATGAACAAAACTGTCATTGAGAAATACAGCTCGGCTTGGCAAGTTGAATCTATTGAAAAATATTAAAAGGAAAGCTGAATATAATGGCAAGCCCAGCACAAACAATACGTCATAAGCTCCTCAATACATTTTTCTCAAGACATTCAGTCTGGTTTCTGTGCATTCTGATCGCATTAGGTATTACCATGCTTAGGCTATTCTATGAGCCACATTATATTTATTACTTCATTTCAGATACCTTGCTTAACAGTGTCTGGTTAATCACAGCTTTGCTGAGCCTGCTGGGTCTCTATGATATTTTGCAGAATCGTCACTCGATCTTAAAAAACTATCCGATTATGGGACACTTTCGCTATATCTTTGAAGATTTTCGCCCAGAGATCCGGCAGTATTTTATTGAATCGGATCATGATGCACTGCCATTTTCACGGGTACAGCGCAGTCTGGTATATCAGCGTGCGAAAAATGAAAATTCAGATAAACCCTTTGGCTCAATTTTAGATGTCTATCAGGCAGATTATCGTTTTATTACTCACTCCCTGGCACCTTGCTCACCAGCAGATCCGGCCACTTTTCGTATTCAGATTGGTAATGAGCAATGTACTCAGCCTTATAGCGCTTCAATTTTCAATATCTCTGGCATGAGTTTTGGCAGTCTCAGCGCCAATGCAATTCTGGCGTTAAATCAGGGTGCCAAGATGGGTAACTTTTACCATGACACAGGAGAAGGCAGTATCAGCCCCTATCATCTGGAGAATGGTGGCGATTTGGTCTGGCAAATTGCCAGTGGTTATTTTGGCTGCCGGACGCTTGACGGACAGTTTGATGAAGGAAAGTTTGCCAAACAGGCGCAACTTGAACAGGTTAAAATGATTGAACTCAAACTGTCCCAAGGCGCCAAACCGGGTCATGGCGGTATTTTGCCAAAGCATAAAATTTCTGAAGAAATTGCCCTGATTCGGGGAGTAAGTCGTGATCGTGACTGCATCTCTCCTGCTACCCACTCTGCTTTTCGTACACCGATCCAGATGATGCACTTTCTGCAAAAATTACGTGATCTTTCTGGTGGTAAACCAGTAGGCTTTAAGCTCTGTATTGGGCATCCATGGCAATTTATGAGTATTGTAAAAGCTATGCTGGAAACCAAAATTGTACCGGATTTTATTGTAGTCGATGGCTCAGAGGGTGGTACAGGTGCAGCACCAATTGAATTTAGTGATTACATTGGTACACCTCTGCGTGAAGGCTTACGCTTTGTACATAATACCTTGGTGGGTACCGGTTTACGTGATCAGATCAAGATTGGAGCAGCGGGTAAAATCGTCAGTGCATTTGATATTGCCAGTACATTTGCACTGGGCGCAGACTGGGTGAATTCAGGTCGGGGGTTCATGTTTGCAATTGGCTGTATACAGGCACAAAGCTGCCATACCAATCAGTGCCCGGTTGGGGTAGCTACACAGGACCGTGACCGACAAAAAGCTTTACATGTGCCCACCAAAGCTGAGCGGGTTTTTAATTTCCATAAAAACACTTTGCATGCCTTAGCAGATATGATAGCAGCAGCAGGCTTGCGTCATCCTTCGGAACTGGATGCACACCATCTGGCACAACGGATTAATGACCGGGAAATTAAAAATTATGCCCAGTTGCATTATTTTATGGAAGAAAATGCGCTTATTAATAACCAGCTTCAGGATAAAGAAAATTTTTATTACCGCATGTGGCAAATGGCCAGTGCTCAAAAATTCTGATCTGTAAAAAGCTGAGTACATACATTCTTCACTTGGCTAATTCGATCACAATAAAACTCTATCTGAGGAAAATACGATGAGTAACTTGCGCTGTTATAAACAAATGCCTATATGGTCTAATAAAACCCTTCCTCAGAATTTCCGCGAGAAACATAATACTCAAGAAGGGACTTGGGCTAAATTGACAATATTGCAGGGCGAACTGGTATTTGCCATGCTATCAGAAAATGGTGAAATAATTTCTGAAGAAACTTTTAATGCTAGTCATCAACCTTCCTTAGTCTCACCTCAAGCATGGCACAAAATTGTCTCTACCAGTTCCGATATTGCCTGCCAACTTGAATTTTTCTGTGAACCTGAGCGTTACTTTGAAAAGAAATATGGACTAGTACCAACGCATTCTGAAATACGTATGGCGAGTAAAATTCTGCACAGTGCAGGTACCGCACTTGATCTTGGTTGTGGTAATGGCCGCAATACACTTTTTCTCAGTGAAAAAGGTTTTGAGGTCGATGCATGGGATATTAATAAAGCTAGCATCAATAAGCTTAATGAAATTATTGGTGCAGAGAAAATGGATCATATTCACACTGAAATACGTGACCTGAACCAGAATCCCATTATTGAAAAACGCTATAACTTTATCTTTTCAACGGTTGTGCTGATGTTTTTACAGCCCCCTACTATTCCCCGACTTATAGAAGAAATGCAAAAAGCAACTCTGCCTGAAGGTTATAATCTGATTGTTGCGGCTATGGATACACCAGACTATCCATGTAATGTTGATTTCCCCTTCACCTTTAAAGAAGGAGAGCTCATTCGTTATTATACGGGTTGGAATATCTTACAATATAATGAAGATGTTGGTGAACTGCATCGGCTTGATGAGCATGGTCGCCGGATAAAATTGCGTTTTGCTACATTACTGGCAAAAAAACAGGCTTGAATATAAAAGCATACTATTCACTAAAAACTACAAAGCCAGATCATTACTCTGGCTTTTTCAGAAGATTATATGGCGCTAAGTTTTATTAGTACTTAATGCCAGATCATGAGCTTATTTATTCATAATAGTATTTTGAAGGTCTGGCGTGTAGAAATGCCGGAATCAGCCCGGTAAGTGCAGCCCGAATATCAGCCCGCTCATTAATGAGTTGATGCGAACCCTCTTCAAGCATAAGCAGGGTCTGTAACCGGAATTTTCGCCGGATAAATTCAATGTTATAACGCCAGTCTACCGTCTGGTCCAGTGCTCCCTGAGCAAGCCAGACTGGTATTCGGCAAGCCGGTCTCTGCTCCATTTCCTGCATCCACCGCGACATCGCCAGAATCCAGTCCATACCCATCATACGGGGCTGTAAGGGATCTTTTAAGCGAATAAAGCGCAGAAATTCCGGATTATGGTTATTACGCCGGAAATGTCGAGGCACTTGCCGCTTGATACGCCGGATAATACCGAGGCCAACCGGGTTATGCCACCATGCTGTTTTTGCAGGTCGAATGAGTGGAGATAAAAGCAAAATACGATCAACAATCGGATTACGGCGCTGCTCAGCATATTCGAGCAAATGATGCATCCAGATTGCGCCTCCCGTACTCTGTCCAATACCTAACCATGGTTGCGGCAACTGGTCAGCCTGACGGACATACTGATATACGGCCAGTAAAACCTGCTGATAATGATCAAAATTCTGGATATTGGCCGGCGAACCGTCACTTAAGCCATGCCCCGGCAAGTCATATGTTATTACGCTGAAGCCCTGTTCAAGTATTTCACGGATGATTGGCTGGTAAATGCCGCTGTGTTCAAGATAACCATGCAGCAAACAGACCGTACCTTTAATTTCAGCAACTCTCGGTTTAAAAACCTGTACATGTAATCGAAAAAGTGGCATGGGAACATAACCCTGCCATTGGTCACAGTACAGCAGATTTAAACCATAAAGTTTGCGATAAGCCAAAATATCAACTGAGGGCTCATACGGGCGGTTCAGATTTAATGGTTCTAGAAGCTGTGAAGTAATTTCACGGCTAGGTATAGGCAAGTCAAGCTGGGTAAGTACATTCGGATTTAAAAACGGGATATCTGACATTAAGGTACCTCCCGGCAGCCACTTGAGCCAAATAGGATATCGCGAATTGTGGCCAGCATTTCGTAATTGGCACGGCGACTGTGATCATAATTCTGCCGGCTTGGACGCCAGTCTGTTAATTTTGAAGGCATAGGTGCTTCAACCGGTATGGTTTCTATACCGTTTAGTGCAAATAAACGGCGTGTACGTGGCATATGATAAACATCCGTGATCAAGATTACTGTAGGTGCCCCACCTTTTTTCTGTAAAAGCAATGAACTGAACCGTGAATTCTCACAGGTATTCATACTGCGGTTTTCCAGTAATTTTGCTTCTACATTTCTTTCTTTTAGCCAAGCCTGCATATAAGGGGCTTCTACCCCGCTTAAAACAATGGGTAAATGGTATTGTTTTTCGACTTCCAGGGTTTTCTCGAGCCGCAAGCGGGTATATTTATTCACTACAATATCTTTCTGGTTATCAGCTAAAGTTAAACCGCCACCTAAAACAACAATTGCATAAGGTTTGCTGGAACTTGCCGGATAGACTGGTTCATTTTTTTCTTTTTGTATTTGGGCAATATCCTGATAAATTTCGCTTTCTACTGCCTCTTGCTGTTCAACCGGATGTGTCATCAGGAAATCTATATATTGCTCCATTAACACCTTATTCTCTGCGCTATTCAATTGCAGAAGCTCACGCATGTCTTCAACCGAATCGGAGACTGGCTGTTCTTGTTCCTGTCCTTTTTTATCAACAGATGGAACCAGTAATGGAATAACCGGTTGGTCGTCCTTATCGTTTTCTTCTTTTTCCTGTTCTTCAATAATAATTTTTTGCAATGCTTTATAACGGGCCTGTAGCGTAGGCAAATCCTGTGCATTCTGGTTTTGCATAGACTGCTCCATCAGCTTTAAGTATGCCTGACGGGCAATCCAGAGATTTGAACCAGGCTCTAGTTCCTCATATTCGCTCAGGGCGGCCATTTCCTGACTTTTTGCTGCCACTTGGTTGACTTCTACTGGCACAAAAGTATTAAGAGCCTTGACCACCAGCTGCGAATAAAAAGGGGTATAGATAAAAACCATCAGACAGCCGAGCAGTACAAATATGCCTGCGGCAAGCTGTACTAAACGCACCATCCAATGATACTGAGCCATAAACTGTTTATTCCGTATGTGAGCAAATCTGGGCTATTTCATTATAGAGTACCGGTTCCGGCTCGAGCATGATGTTAAATTTCTGATAAACATCGTGCTGTACCGCGCAGTAAGTAGCTTTGATATCTTCTAATGACGCTTCAGCATAATTGACCAGGACCAGTGCCTGTTTTTCAAACATGCCTACCTGACCCAGACGCTTGCCCTTCCATCCTGCCTGCTCAATCAGCCAGCCAGCTGCGATCTTGGCCTGACCAGTCAACTGGGGGTAATGCGGTAGTCTCGGGAATCGCACTGCCAGTTTCTGATAAGCCTCATTACTAATTACAGGATTTTTAAAAAAACTGCCGGCATTAGGATATTGTGCCGGGTCAGGTAACTTACTTTGTCGAATATGAATAACCTGCTGTTGCAGGTTTTCGGCACTCTGATCACCTGCCATAGCCAGTTTCAGATCGCCATAGTTCAGCTTGAGCTGCGGTGTTTTTAATAACCTGAATGTTACATGGGTAATAATGTAGCGATTTGGCTGATCTTTAAAAATACTGTGCCGGTATGAAAAACCGCAGTCTTTAGCACAGATCGAGTCAAACTGGCCAGTTTCACGATCATATACTTGTACCGATTCAATAAAATCCCCAGCTTCTACCCCATAAGCACCAATATTCTGTACAGGTGACGCGCCAACTCGTCCTGGAATTAAAGCCAGGTTCTGTAAGCCATATAAGCGTTTTGTGGTGGTATAGAGTACAAACTCATGCCAGACCTGACCGGCACCCACCCTCAGGCTGCGGCTTTGTTCATCTTCATCTAAATACTCAATACCTTGAATATCAATATGCATGACCAGTGCATTAATCTTTTCAGGTAGAAGCAGGTTACTGCCACCAGAAAGTACAAGAATATTCAGCTGATTCTGGATAGCATATTGAACCGCAGCCGGAATCTGCCGAGTCTGTTCAATGTGAATGTAATGGGAAGCGACACTGTTAAGCTTTAAACTGTTAAAAGGTTTAAGTTGAATATTATTTTGAATCTGAATCACATCTAAACCTTTTAAATTACTGACCAAACTGACTTTTAAATACATTTATCCAGGCACGACTGCTTGATTCACACTGATCCAGTACCCGCTCAAAACCATCAAGTCCGCCATAATAGGGATCGGGTAAAGCCTGCTTGGAATATTCAGGGTCATGCTCACTCATCAGAGCAACTTTTGCACGCAGGCATGTTTCGCCATATTCAAGACCAGCTTGATGCATTACTGCTTGTATATCTTCAAGACTCTGATGATCCATTGCCAGAATCAAGTCAAAATCAAGAAAATCCTGAGTCTTTAACTGACGAGCTCTTAACGTTGAGAGATCATAACCACGTTTTTTAGCATGCTTCTGACTCCGTTGGTCAGGTGCTTTACCTAGATGATAATTACTGGTGCCAGCTGAATCAACGATTACATTTAACTGATACTCGTCACAATAATGCCTCAGGACAATTTCCGCTGTGGGAGAGCGGCAAATATTTCCTAAACAGACACACAACACCTTATACGGCGCTTTGGACGACATAACGACCTCAAGTACAGCTTTCTTTTGAAGAGTCTTATGTTAAGTTATTTACAGGATGAATCCTATAGAACTGTAAAACAATAATGTTCAATTTTTTAAAGAATTAAGGAAAACGTATGGGCCAATTTCAGTTTCAAACCGTTCCCAATATTATTGCTGGGCTAGGCTCAATTGAGAGACTCAAGCAAATCTTGATAGAGCAGAAGTCCAAAAAACTGTTATTGGTTACCGATCCGGGAATGCTGGCTCAGCAGCTTCATCAACCTGTTTTAGATATTTTACATAGCATTGGACTTGAATATAGTATTTATGCTGATGTACAGGCTGATCCACCAGAAGACGTAGTCCTGGCAGCCGCCCGTTTTGCCCGAGAAGAAAAAGCAGACATTATTTTAGGCTTTGGTGGCGGCAGCTCTATGGACGTTGCCAAGATTATTGCCCTGCTTGCGCATCCTGAACAACAGCAAAAGCTCCAGGAGATGTATGGTGTAAATCAGGTCCAAGGCGCACGACTGAAATTAATTTTAATTCCCACCACTGCTGGTACCGGCTCCGAAGTCACGCCTATTTCGATAGTAACCACTGGGGAAACAACAAAAAGTGGAATAGTATCACCTGTGCTTTTTGCAGATACTACTATACTCGATGCAAATTTCACCCGAAATTTACCACGTCATATTACTGCAGCGACCGGTATTGATGCGATGGTGCATGCTGTCGAAGCCTATACATCTAAAATTAAAAAAAATTTCTATGCGGATTTACTCGCAGTTAAAGCGCTCCAGATTCTTTATACAAATTTAAGACCGGTACTTGAAGATGGCCACAATATGGAAGCCCGGCAGAATATGCTGGTCGGTTCAATGCTTGCCGGACAGGCCTTTGCCAACTCACCAGTGGGTGCGGTACATGCGCTGGCTTATCCGCTTGGTGGACACTTCCATATTTCACATGGGCATAGCAATGCTCTGGTTTTTACTGAAGTCTTAAAATTTAACCTGACTCATGCCAAGCAGCACTATGCTGAATTGATGTTACATATTGAACCTAAAAGTAGTGGCTCAGTAGAAGGCCTTAGTGATCTGTTTATTGATCATATGCAAAATTATCTAGACATCACTGGTTTACCCTTGACTTTGCAATCACTCGCAATACCTGAGCAGGCTTTAGAACAGCTGGCACAAGATGCAATATTACAAACCCGGCTATTACAGAATAACCCCCGTGAGCTGGGTTATGAGGATGCCCTCAATATATATCGAGCCATTTATTCATGAATAAGCCTGTAATTACCGAACGCAAGCATTTTAAATTTTTCTTGCCGATTCAGACTCGCTGGGCAGATAATGATATATACGGGCACGTCAATAACGTAACCTATTATAGCTATTTTGACACAGCGGCTAATTCGCTGCTGATTCAGAAAGCAGGGTTTAACATTCATCAATCCTCTGTAATTGGGCTGGTAGTTGATTCTGCTTGCAGCTTTTTTCAGGAACTGTCTTTTCCTGAAATAATTGAGGTTGGCGTAGCAATTGAACGTATCGGCCAATCTTCTTTAACATATCGTTTAGCGATTTTTAAACAGGGTCAGCAGCAAGCATCTGCACAAGGTCACTTTGTTCATGTGTTTGTAAATCGTAAAACACGAAAAAGCACTCCCATATCTCAACAGATGCGGGAGGATCTAGCCACTTATTGTTTATAAAACAATCATAATTTTAACTGGATATTTTGCAGCTCGGCATCAAAAAGATGAATTAAACTCTGAATTGCAGGCTCCTGCTGTAGTAATTCTTTTGCACGCTGGTACGCTTTTTCCTTGCGTACCGTTTGCATGATATATGGCGTGATCTGCTCAATTTCTTTGTATTCCACTTGAAACTGTGTATCGGGCCATTGCTCTTTCATGGCTTGCTCTAAAGCATGCTGGAGCTGAGACAGCATTCCTTCATATTGTTGTGGAATTTGAAAAACTGACAGGCCATTAATCGTGCCTGTCATCAATCCATGCTGGGCCAGCTCTTGAACGGCAGGTGATAACTCGCTATTCCTAAACCAGTATTCCCATTTTTCTACAGTCCAGTCATGCTCTAACTGCTGAGGTGCCAGTGTTAGAATATCCTGAGGCATCAAGTGACCAGAGTTTTCATATTGCTGAGCGCTAATACTAGCTTTTTCCAGCTTAGTATCAGACAATTTTTCATCAGAAAAACTATGAGATACCTGCTCACTCTTTCCCCCGGTTTTAAAGGACTCGGCTACAGGTAACTCAACAAATAAATCTTCCGCAGATATGGTAGGCGCTGTTTCACTCTGGCTAAGATCTTTTAGTATATCGGGTTGGGTGCTTACTGCCAGTTCTGAAATGACTGCAGTATCAGGTTCAAGAAATTTAGTATCCAAAAGATCAGCAGAAGGCGCTACCGGTTTAGGCTGAATATTTAAACCTGCCTCATCAAACCCGACCAGCCCATCAGCCGAGTTTATATTGAAGCTCAGCATTTCATTTGCTGCTGAACTTTCCTCAGTATTACTGTCCGGAACAGCTGGTTCTAGCGGTTTTTTCTCAAAAGGTTCAGAAGAGTCTGCTGTAGTTTTAGGCACAGTGTCTGGCTCTGCTCCAGCGAGTAATAACTCTTCAGAAATAAAATTTGTCTCAGGCTCAAATTTCTCTGCTAAAACTGTTACCTGTGGTTCAGACAGATGAGGTGCTGTATTAACTTCTGCCGATGCTGAGGAGCTACTATCAGGAACCGCCTGTCCAGAATAGTCTATTGATATTTCATCAGGTGCCAAAGGCCGAAAAGCTAACAGCCGTAAAATACACATTTCAAAGCCCTGCTCTTGCGTAACAGACAGTTGCAGGTCAGCTCGTCCTTTACAGGCAATTTGATAATACAGTTGCAGGTCTTGCGCTGAAATCAGGCGTGAGAGCTGTAAAATTTTACGGTTAATCTCATCACTGTATTTAAGGCCTAGGTCGGGCAAATATTGTAATAGAGCCAATTCGTGTAAGGTCGAAATCAGCTGATCCAGAACAAGTGAAACATCCAGTGCCTGATGTCTAAACTGTAATAAAAGCTGGCTGACCCGGGCCTGATTATTCTGATGAATGGCCAGAATCAGGTCATAGATGATAGTGCGGTCGATCAGCCCCAGCATCTCTTTGACATCCTGATGGTGTACCTCACCCTGACCATAAGCAATCGCCTGATCTGTCAGAGACAATGCATCACGTAGGGAGCCTTGGGCAGACTCACCAATTTGCCAGATGGCGTCACTATCAGCATTAATCTCTTCTTTTTGTAAAATTCGGGTTAAATGTTCAGTAATCTCATCAACTGCTAATGGTCGCAAGGTAAATTGCAGGCATCGTGAAATAACCGTAATAGGTAATTTCTGCGGATCTGTGGTAGCGAATAAAAATTTTACATGCTCTGGCGGCTCTTCGAGCGTTTTCAGGAGTGCATTAAAAGAGTGAGTAGAGAGCATATGCACTTCATCGATCAGATAAACCTTAAAGCGTCCCTGAGTCGGTGCATAAGGTACATTGTCGAGCAGTTCGCGGGTATCTTCAACTTTGGTTCTTGAAGCGGCATCAATTTCAATCAGATCAATGAAACGGCCTTCATTGACGGCTTTACAGGTAGCACATACTTCGCATGGTGTAGAAGTAACACCGGTTTCACAGTTTAAGCACTTTGCTAAAATACGCGCAATTGTTGTTTTGCCTACGCCACGTGTACCTGTAAATAAATAAGCATGATGCAGACGGCCACGTTCTAACGCATTGGTCAGCGCCCGTGACACATGGCTTTGCCCGACCAGCTCATTAAAGTTGCGTGGACGATATTTTCGCGCAAGTACTTGATACATGTATGCTCCTTTTTGCCTGTATAAGCATACTGTTTTTTTGCAGCTTAGTGAATGAGCCGATGTCATCAATTGCTTTTAAAACGACAAGTCACTACTTTGCGTTTGAATATGAAAATAATTTTTGAAACCAGATACGCTTTTACATTTATGTATATTTAAAATTTCTGTGCTTTTAAACTATCAGGCAATCTTGTGAACACATAGAATAATGGCTGCAATTCGCTCCACACCTGAATAATATGGCTGTTCGAGTTCTTCACCAAAAATATCCGGATCGATTTCCTGCCAGCGCCATGTAAATTTTGATTGTCCTTTAAACCACTCTTCAATTCGTTCCTGTAATACGCTTTGACCATTACGGATGGCAACCCCTGTAGATAAAAACAAGTGTCCATTTCTGTAAAGATGAGTAACCCCTTGCTGCACAATATCAAAAGCCAGCTGTGCACCATCCATTTTATAGCCACCATGCCGATACTGACGCCGCTCCGAGTCTACCAGGTAAGGAGGATTGGCAATAATCAAATCATATTGCTCATGAATTTCCTGATATAAATGACTATTTACTGCACGAAACTTTTCAATACCCGAGAATTCTGCATGAAGTTCACTTAATAATAGAGCGTATGGATTAATGTCTACCAATGTAAGTTCTGGCTGAGGGTTAAATTTTTTGGTTGTTAGAATCGCAGTGGCTGCCGTACCCGAACCCATTTCCAGAATACTGCTCACAGAGAATTGCTGTTGTTTTAGGAAACAGTCTAAATGCAAATTAAAACGGTAGGTATCAGGTCCTAAGAAAACAGCATTCTGGCTAGTTGTAGGGTAACTGCTATGGATAAAAATCTCATCATTTAAACTTGAAACACGAAATTTGCAGCGAAACAGTTGCTCCTGCTGTTCAAGCAAATCATGATATTTCAATAGTTCAAATAAAGGTGCCTTGAGATCTGCTGCATAGAACCAGCGATTCCAGCCAAAAATATCTGCTAAAGTTTCTCCTACCGCCGCATGTCTTAAGACCCGTGAATGCGTTTCTGGCGTTACACTGATAAATTGATAAGCATTAGCTTTAAGATGTTCTAACAGATCTAGTAAAGCCTGCTTCTTGGTTTGTAAATCTGAAAGCTCTATGTCCATATATGTCCTTTTATATTATTTTAATTCAAGAGAACCATCCTTTCCTGCCAGTAAGTACTCCATCTGCACAGCGTAGAGCTTCTTGAGTGAGTACCCACAAACGGTAATCTCCAGTCATGGAACCCATCTGGAAATTATGAGTATAGGCAAAACTCAAATTACGCTCAGGATCACACCAGGCCGCTGAACTGTTATATCCCATGTGCCCAAAACCTTGTTGGGCGGCCTTACCCAGCGTAAAAATCCGATGATAGCCCAAACGCCAGTTCATGGGTACAGGCATAACCCGGTCGCGGGCAAAGCTCTGAATACTGCTGAGCTCCTGAAAAACTTCTGGTTTAATCAAGACTTTACCTTTCCACTGTCCATGATTAGCCAGCATGGCATAAATTTTTGCCAGACTATGCGCATTAAACACACCATTGGCTGCGGGAACCAAGGCCTGCAGGCCGGCCTCATTAAAGAAGCTAAAGTTTTTCATTCCTTTAGGAACCATAGCATCTTGGAAATCTTGAGGGTTCTGTCCACTCCAGTAAATCAGCTTTTCACTCAATGATGTTTTTCTTTTTGTTTTCTTTGATATTTGATTGTTATGTTCCTTTCGGGCTGGTTTAGAGGCAGCAAAAGGACGAGCTACACGCTCCAGTTCAGTCAAGGGAAGACCAAAATATGCACCATCTAACCCAAGTGGTTCTACCAGATATTGTTGCATTAACTGAGATAAAGTTTGACCGGTAACTTTCTCAAGTAGCCCGCCGACCAGCCAGCCAAAAGTTAAAGCCTGATAAGCAACGCCCTCTCCTGCTGAAAAACGTGGTTTAGCCTGCTCGAACACAGTTAACATATGCTGCCACTCAAGCATTTCTGCAGCGTCATTAACTAGGTTCCGAATATCATATAAACCGCTTTGATGAGACAATATATGTCGTAGCGTCAGCTTGTCTTTCCCTTGCTGTGCAAATTCAGGCCAGTATCGACCAATGGGTGTGTCATAGTCCAGAAAGCCTTCACTTACCAGAATATGAGCCAAAGTGGCCAATATGCCTTTTCCGGTTGAATAGCATACTGCCAGCGTATCGGCTTGCCAGTTTTCAGTTGCAGATTTTTTGCCAGTATAAATATCAACAACTTTTTTTCCTTTAAAATAAACTGCCAACCCAGCCCCTCCGCTATTTAAACGGCTGGACTGCAATCGGCTAAACAGCTTTGCTAAATCTCTGAATTCAGATTGACATTCACCCTGATAATGCTGGTGTCCATGAAGAATCCATTCTTGAATGGCTGACATATCATTACTCTTATTTTTAATCTAAATGTTTTAATTCAATACTTACTATAAAAAAGCCTGAGTTATGAAACTCAGGCTTAAAACTTACAACGCTTTAATACAACCCGCAACATGGGGTTTATGCGATTTGGCATTACAAATCAGGAATACTGTATCTTGGCCTTGCTCGGCAGAGAGAAGCTCTACCCGGGAAGGTAAATACATAGGTAATTTAAAATTCACATCGGCTTCATAAGCTTCTGGTAGTTCAAGACTTGCCAGTGCCCGAGCCTTACTCCACATACCATGTGCTATTGCCTGCTTGAAACCAAATGCCTTGGCTGTAACTGCATGAATATGGATCAGGTTGAAGTCTCCTGAGACTAGAGCATAGCGGCGTCCGGTATTTTCAGAAATATCCCATTTTTCTTTCAACTGATATTCGGGTTCCTGTTCAGCCTTTACCTTTTCAGCCGCTTTTACTGTACTTTTCTGGCGAACCAGATAGGTAGTCAGCCCTTCCATCACGACCTGATTACCAGCTTTAGCAGTAGTGATAAAGTCGAATTGTATACCTTTGTCATGGGGTTTAAGTTCACCAAACCTGCAAGACAACGTCAGCTCTTCACTGGTTTTGATGCTACGGGTTTGACGTACCATATTGCGAATATGTACCAGCCCCAAAATTGCAAACGGGAAAGCTTCCTGCGTCATCATATGCATTTGCAGACTTTGTGAAAGTACTGCCAGATAAATTGCAGGAACCTCTCCATTATTTTTAAAGCCGCACACTTCATTGTAGGCTTTCAGATGTTTCTGATCGATCTTAAGAGAGTCAACAACATATTCAACTTGTGGCAATACTTTCTCAGCTTTAGGCTTTTTAAAAATCAGTCCCTGAATAACTTTTGGATAAGCCAGATAAGGCTTAGGCAACTGGCTAAAATGACGTGTGTGCATACTCAACCTTCATTAATATCTTTTTTATAAATAAAATTCCCTCTCCCTTGCTCAGGAAGAGGGCCAGAGAGGTTTAAATCCACCTCTCCTTTTATACTGCTCTTCCCTTTAGTGGAAAAGAGTTTTTATGAAAAATTTACGCGCCTAACAGGCTTTGTCCACAGACACGCACAACGTTGCCATTTAGGCCTGTAGATGCAGTTGAGGCAAACCATGCTATCGTTTCAGCAACATCTACCGGTAAACCACCCTGACTCATAGAGTTCATGCGGCGTCCGGCTTCACGGATTGCAAATGGTATGGCTGCAGTCATTTGAGTTTCAATAAAACCCGGGGCAACTGCATTAATGGTAATCCCATTTTTCAGAAGTGGTGCGGTAAATTTAACCAGGCCGATTACGCCTGCTTTAGAGGCAGCATAGTTAGTTTGGCCCAAATTACCCGCAATACCTGATATGGAGGATACGCATACAATACGGCCATTGTTATTTAAGCCATCATTTTCCAGCAGATAGTCATTAATACGCTCTGCCGCAGACAGGTTGATATTTAGTACCATGTCCCAAAGTTCAGGCTTCATATTGGCCAGTGTCTTGTCACGGGTCACACCGGCATTATGCACAATAATATCCAGACCACCTTTTTCTGAGGAAGCTGCCTTAATTTTTTCACCTGCATCAGCTGCGGTAATATCCAGTGCCAAAACTGAACCACCAATACTTGCTGCAACCCGGTCAAGGTCAGCTTGCTGCTGTGGCACATCAAGACAAATCACATGAGCACCATCACGTGCCAGTACCTGTGCAATCGCCTCGCCAATACCACGGCTGGCACCAGTTACCAATGCCACTTTGCCATCTAAAGGTTTAGCCCAGTCAACATTTACCACTTCAGCTTTAGATACACGGATTATCTGACCAGATACATAAGCTGAACGAGGTGAAAGCAGAAAACGTAGAGTAGATTCAATATTTGCTTCAGCGCCTTCATCTACATATACAACTTGAGCGGTAATACCCTTTTTGAATTCTTTGCCAACTGACTTAACAAAGCCTTCTAATGCGCGCTGGGCAATTGCCTGTTTTACTGTTTTGGCATGCTCAGGTGTAATGCCTACTACAATCACTCTGCCAGAAGTCTGAATCTGGCGGGCAACCGGATTGAAAAATTTATACAGTTCATTTAACTGCTCAGAGTTCTGGATTCCGGAAGCATCAAATACCACTGCCTTAAACTTGGACTCTTTATCGCCAGCATTAAAAGCACTGAGGTTCAAGCCGGTCTGGGCTGCTGCCTGCTGTAGTTCAGCATTATTACCTGCATAGCTATTTGCATGGATATTGTTTAAAACCTGTGCAATTTCACCAGACAATGTGCTTGAGGGTGCTGCACCTAAAAGTACTGCTCCTTTAATAACAGGCGCAGCTGACTCAAAACGGTCCAGCTGGATTGGCGATGGTAAACCTAGATTCTTGATGACAAATTTACCAATTGGAGATTTTGCAAATACCTGGTATTGATCAGTCATGTTTATTATCTCTCATACAATTTAATTTGAATGAACCTGGAGTTCTGTTGACTTTAGAAGTAATCTCAAACAGTTATATTTCAAAGGGTCCACCGGATTCTAGCAAAATAATACTTGAGTTACTGTTTTGATGTCTTGACCTGAAAGCTCCATGCAATGTCATTGTAGTCAATTCAGGCTATTCTATAATATGTTAATGTAACACATCAGAATATCGTAAACGTGCTTGGAAAAGCCTTATGACTAAAACAACTCAAGAAAATCAGGCGGTCGAGAATTCTGCTCGGGAAAACGTGTCAAATACATCAAAAACAGCATCACGTACTGCTAAAAGTACGACCAAATCTCCCAAAGCAGTAAAATCCACTTCTAGCCGTAGCAAAAAAACTGTCTCTACTGCAGCTAAAGTTACTTCGTCTAATCCCTCTTCTGTTCAACAGGATCAAAACATGAGTCAAAACACAGTTCGCCGCGTTGCAATTATTGGTGGTAACCGTATTCCATTTGCACGTTCAAATGGTCCTTACTTTACTGCATCCAATACTGATATGTTAACCGCAGCATTAAATGGCCTTGTTGAGCGTTTTAATCTGCAGGGACAACGTATTGGTGAAGTTGTTGCTGGTGCTGTTCTGAAACATAGCCGTGACTTTAATATGACACGCGAATGTGTACTTAATACTCAACTTGCACCTGAAACACCTGCTTACGACATCCAGCAGGCATGTGGCACTGGTTTACAGGCTGCCTTTTTGGTTGCAAATAAAATTGCCCTAGGCCAGATTGATGTAGGTATTGCTGGTGGTGTGGATACCACTTCCGACGCGCCAATCGCTTTTGGGGATGGTTTACGTAAGGCCTTACTCGAACTCAATATTGCCAAAACTGCAAAAGACCGGCTAAAAGCCTTAACTAAAATTAATGTTAAAAACCTACTGGATGCGCCTAAAAATGGTGAACCACGTACCGGCTTGTCTATGGGTGAACATCAGGCGATTACTGCGCTCGAATGGGGAATTTCCCGTACTGCACAAGATGAACTGGCTGCATCAAGCCATCATAAGCTGGCTGCAGCCTATGAAGCAGGTTTTTTTGATGACCTGATTACTCCTTTTCTCGGTGTTGAACGTGACCAGAACCTTCGTCCGGATTCATCTGTCGAGAAACTGTCAAAACTGAAACCTGTTTTTGGTAAAGGTGAGACAGCTACTATGACCGCAGGCAATTCGACTCCCCTAACTGACGGTGCATCTGTTGTATTGCTGGCATCTGAAGAATGGGCAAAAGCTAACGGTCATGAAGTACTGGCTTATTTGACCTTTACTGAAACTGCTGCTGTCGATTTCGTTAACAAGAAAGAGGGACTGCTAATGGCACCTGCTTATGCAGTTCCACGTATGCTTGAACGTGCCGGTCTGAAACTTCAGGATTTTGATTATTATGAAATTCATGAAGCTTTTGCTTCCCAGGTACTTTCTACCTTAAAAGCATGGGAAGACCCAGCTTTCTGTAAAGAGCGTTTAGGACTGGAAGCGCCACTTGGGTCAATTGATCGCTCTAAATTGAATGTTAATGGTTCCTCACTGGCAGCAGGGCATCCATTTGCAGCGACTGGCGGCCGTATTTTGGCTACTGCTGCAAAACTGATTAATCAAAAAGGTTCTGGCCGGGTACTGATTTCAATCTGTGCAGCGGGTGGACAGGGTGTTACAGCAATTGTAGAAAAATAATTTCTGCTTTGTGAATGAATACAAGAAGGCCGCTTAATGATTAAGCGGCCTTCTTGTATTTTCTTGTCTTAAACTCATAATAGCTGGTTTTTTACCACCCTATTCTATCTAAGGCATTTAATCTGGCTTTTATATAATATCTACAATGATCTTTAATTTTAATTATCTCTAACTTTAAGATCAGAACATGATAAAAATTTGTTTAACACCGGCCTTCCTGTCCGAAACTTACCTATAATCTGGTGCATATCCCAGCCGCATTTCAATGCGGTCATAAAACCACTGGAAGATAAAAGTATATACCAATATACATAATGTCATACCAAGGTCCAGCAGAATAGCTTGGCCCAAGCCGATATTTAAAGCATAAGCCACCATTGGAATAGTCGCGAGCATTAGACCGCCTTCAAAACCAACTGCATGACAAATTCTCACCTTAATTGTTCTTTTAAGCTGATGCCTGTGTTCAAATTTTTCAAAAAAATGATTAAAAATCATATTCCAGATCACTGAAGTAATTGCCATGACCACACCAAGCGTACCTGACACTTCCATTGGTATTTCAAATAGGAAACTTAGTGCAATCGCAATGATAATTAATAAAATAATTTCATAACTCAGCGCATGGATCAGCCTGCGCTTGGACAATAACATGACTTCCACCTACAAATTTATTGATAAGTTTATTTTATGTGCATAATATTGACTAATCTAATTAGCTCCTTTCATTTTTTTTGATAGATGAATATAAATCAAGAACAGCTCACTATATTTAAAACAGTAATTGAAACAGGTTCTTTTTCAGCAGCAGCGCGCAAACTGGGAAAAGTCCCCTCGGCTGTAAGTATGTCAATTGCAAATCTGGAAATTGATTTAAATCTTCAACTCTTCAAACGTAATGGGCGTGAGCCTGTGCCTACCTCTCAGGCTTGGGTGCTCTATGAAAAAACTGAACAGCTACTGGTTGAGATTAATCAATGGAAACAGCATGCCTTTGCATTAAGCAATGGCCTTGAGTCCTCTTTAACCATTGTAGTGGTATCGGAGCTGCTTTATACCAATTGGACTGATTATGTCAGTATTGTTGAAAAACAGTTTCCAGAACTGCAAATTAATGTTATTTCCGCACCACAAGAAGATGCTTTGCAGATGCTGATTAATCGTAGTGCCCAGCTGGCGCTTATGTTTGAGCGTGAACAGCTTGATAGTCGGGAACAGTTTATTGAACTCAAGCGTGAAGTCATCGTACCCGTAGCTGCCTATACTCATCGCTTGGCTGCTTCTAAACAGATAACATTTGAGGATATTTTAAAAAGCAGACAAATTGTAGTCGCAAGTCGTGATCATCTGATTAAACCTGAACTGCTTTTTTCAAAACAATACTGGCGTACCGATAATCACTACTCAGCCTGTGCCATGATCAGCCGGAATTTGGGTTGGGGAATTTTGCCTCTAGAAATTTTTAATAAGAATGCACAGCTTGCCAAAGATTTAAAGATTCTGGAAATTGCCGATTTCACCCCAAAATTTGAATATTATGTCGATCTGGTCTGGAGCCGGGAAACTGAACTGGGTGCAGCTGCACGTTTTTTAATCCAGCATCTTCGAGAAAAGCGTTTAAATGTATAAGAAATATTGTGATTATTAATTTTCACTTTAGCCTGTCAGGCTTTGTGATATAACTGATTTCACAACTATTTTAATTTTAGACTTTGATAGCAATGACACATTCAGCGTTAAACCAATTAAAAAATTTGACTACCGTCGTGGCAGATACGGGCGACCTTGAAGCCATTCGCCAGTTTCGTCCTCTGGATGCTACCACCAATCCTTCGTTAATCACCGCAGCAGCAGCTCAGCCGGAAAACAGGACATTAATCCAATCTGCTTTTGAACAAGCAAAGCAGGAAAACTTTACTGAAGATGCCCTGATTGAACGTACGATTGATATTTTAACAGTTAAGTTGGGCGTTGAAATTTTAAAACTAGTAGAAGGTCGTGTATCTACGGAAGTTGATGCTTCTTTGTCATTTAGAACAGAAGCTACTGTTAAGAAGGCTCATGAACTGATTGAACTTTATCAGCAATATGGTATTGATAAAAAACGGGTACTGATCAAGATTGCCTCAACCTGGGAGGGTATACAGGCTGCCAGAATACTCGAAGCGGAAGGTATTCACTGTAATCTGACCTTGCTGTTTGGCCTGCATCAGGCCCAGGCATGTGCAGATGCCAAGGTTACTTTAATTTCACCATTTGTAGGTCGGATTCTGGACTGGTACAAAAAGTCTGAAGGTGTGGAAAGCTATCCAACTGGGCGTGACCCTGGCGTGCAGTCTGTGAAAAAAATCTATTACTATTACAAACAGCAAGGTATACAGACACAGGTAATGGGTGCCAGTTTCCGCAGTATCGACCAAGTGCTAGGTCTTGCTGGATGTGACCTGCTTACTATTGCCCCTTCATTACTGAGCCAGCTTGAAGAAGACGACCGTGAAATTCAGACAGCTCTAAGTATTGAACAAGCAAAACAGGCCGAACTGATTGAACGCCCGGCACAGACCCCAGAGAGCTTTGCCAGTGAACTGGACAAAGACCTTATGGCTTATCAGCTGCTTCTAGGCGGTATTGATGGCTTTATTAGTGCACGTCATCAGCTCAGCATCCAGTTACGCCAAATGTTTGGTATGGATGCTGAAATTAAGCCTTAAATCTTGTTTCTCTGCATTTTTACTGACCGCTTTTGGTTATAATAACCTCAAGCGGTTTTTTATTGCAGAGCATCGCCCGTGTTTGGTATTGCTGATCTGACCACCTATATTATTGGTACGGTCTTAATTATTCTTCTTCCCGGTCCTAACTCCTTATATGTTATGTCAATTGCTTCCCGTTACGGTATTAAAGCCGGCTATCAGGGCGCTTTTGGTGTATTTGTAGGGGATGTTATTCTTATGTTTTGCACTGTACTCGGCGCAGCTTCCTTACTTTTGGCTTTTCCGTGGGTGTTTACAGTGGTGAAAGTTTTGGGAGCCTCATATTTAACCTATCTGGGATTTAAACTCCTTAAAGCGAGTATCAGTACTTGGCGTAAAGCAGTTTATAACCGCCAGGTAGAAGCTGAGTTACAGACTATTTACCGTATTCGCCCTTTTCGAACAGCTTTGACCGTTAGCCTGCTCAATCCTAAAGCCATACTCTTTTTTCTTTCTTTTTTTGTTCAGTTTATTGACCCTGATTATCCTCATCCTGCGCTCAGTTTTATAACCCTCGCTATTATTTTACAGGTGACCAGCATGAGTTATCTGACCTTACTCATTTTCTCAGGTAGAAAACTTTCAGGCTTTTTTAGGCAGAGCCCGAAAATCAGTTCTGTCAGCGTGTTTCTGGTTGGTCTTTTATTCTTCAGTTTTGGAGTCAAGCTTGCTACCAGCAGTTTAACTTGAGCACTTTCTCATATAGAGAATAATTGTTGATTCTTATCATAAATAAACGTGAAAAATACTTTAAGCCCTTATCTGACGAGCGTATGATGTCTGCATTCTAAACGATTTAATATAAATATTAATAAGTCATGATGCAGAAACTTCTTGAGGACATTTCAATACCTGCCATTTTTGCAGGTTTCATTACTTTTCTGGTGGGCATTAGTGTTTCAGCAGTTCTGGTTATACAGGCTGCTCAGATTTTAGGTGCAACTTCAGAACAGATCAGTTCATGGTTCTGGGCGTTAGGTCTGGGAATTGGTATATCCGGTCTTTTCCTTTCATGGAAGTTTAAATATCCGGTAGCAACCTCTTGGTCAACTGCAGGTCTGGCACTGATCATTGCAACAGGTAGCGGATATACCCTTTACGAGGCAATTGGTGCCTTTTTCATATGTGGCCTACTTACCGCAATCTTGGGTTTTTCAGGCGTATTCAAAAAAGCCTTGTCTTATATTCCTCAAAGTCTGACCAGTGCTATGCTGGCTGGAGTATTACTCAAATTTGGTATCGCGCTTTTTGCCAGTCTGCAAACTAACTGGGGGTTTATTCTCTCTATTCTCGCGATTTATATACTCAGCAAGCGCATATGGCCACGCTATAGTATTGTACTCACTGTAATTGGTGGTATAGCAGTCTGTCCTCTATTTATGGAGTTTCATACGCCGGTCGTACAATGGTCGTTAGCTCAACCCGTATGGATGGCCCCTGAATTTAGCTGGTCATCGATTTTAGGACTGGCCTTTCCTCTTTTTGTTATCAACATGGCTTCGCAATATCTGCCAGGTATTGCCATGATACAGAGCTATGGATATAAACCGCATATTAATCAGCTGATTGGCTGGACAGGAGTGTCACAAACACTACTTGCTCCTTTTGGTTGTTATAGTGTAAATATTGCAGCAATCAGTGCAGCAATCAGTCTGGATGATCAGGTTCATCCTGATCCTGCAAAACGCTATATTGCCGGTATGAGCTGTGGATTTTTTTATATTCTGGTAGGACTTTTTGCAGCCACACTGACTAGTTTACTGATGTCATTTCCACAGGTATTTATTACTGCGCTTGCCGGTATAGCCCTGTTTGGTACTATTGGTCACAACATTGCTTTAGCTTTTCATGACATAGAGGAACGAGAAGCAACCCTGATGACCTTTTTATTTAGTGCATCAGGTGTACAGTTTTTAGGTATCGGCTCGGCATTTTGGGGTCTGATTTTTGGTATAATTGTTATGTTGGTCTTTAAATTTAAAACCAAAATAAAAGCTACTTAAGCTCGGTACACAGCAGACTAATGACCAACACTTGAAGAAAAAAGATTAATTACCAGTACACCGCCAATAATCATACTAATACCAATGATTGCGGCGGAGTCTAAAAACTGCTTGAAAAAGAATATGCCAATAAATGCAGTCAATACAATACCGACACCACCCCATATGGCATAAGCAATACCGATAGGGATAACTTTAGTGACTTGAGATAACAGATAAAAGGATAAAATATAAAATAATGCCACAGCAAAAGTCGGGCCTAATTTGGTAAAACCCTCAGATTTAACTAAAAATGTAGTACCAATGACTTCAGAGATTATGGCTATAGCTAGCAATAAATAAGAAAGAAATACTGGATTCACCCATATTTACTCATTAAAAATATCTTAGATTTCACGCACTACCACACTTTTGGCCATTTTATCATGCCATCCCTGCTTTTTAGGATCAAAAGCTATCCAGATCAGACCAATAAGAAAAACCAGAGTAGCCGGTATATAACCAATATAGCGTAATATACTTTGTCCTAAAGTGAGTTTATTTCCCGTTTCTTCATCTAGAACCTTTAAGCGCATTAACATTTTGCCAGGCGTAGCCGCAGCAAATAGCCAGAACAGTACACTATAGAATATAGGAAAAATATAATTCATGAGTATGTCAAAATATAAGTTTTGTGGCTGATCACTTAACCCGGTAGCAAAGATCAAATCAAAATCCCCTGCATAGAAAATCCATGCGGCTGGAATAATGGCTAAAAACATAATTAGAGCATCTATAATAGTGGCACCAAATCTGACCCAAAAACCGGCATACTCATATTTATAAGACATTTAGGCATTCTCCTTATATTTCAAATTTATAAGAATATAAATAATAAGTTTTATCCTAAAGGATAAATGCCCTTTTTCAAAGAATTGCAGAATATAACAATTAATTTTGTTATGAGGTTGCTATAAAAAAAGCATCCGAAGATGCTTTTTTCTCTAAAATACTGCTAATTAAACATCTGACCAAACGCATATATAACGATCATAAGCAGAAAGGCAGATGAAGAAGTTAATAATAATTCTAAAGCGTCCATAGTCCACCTTTTTCTTTGAAGTGGTATATTTTTTATACAGCACTACTTTCTTATAATCAATAACAAAAAGTGACAATATATTTCAATTATCTTATAAAAATTCTTATATTTGCTTATTTACCACCTTAATTTTTTCATAATTTTTATAAATATCTCTATTTCTTAAACTTAATCTAAAAAAATATTTAAATTACTCTTTATTAATTCTTACTGTTATATTGTAAATATATATGTCTATCTAAAAAATAAATTACTTTTTATTTTAAAAAATTTATTCTGCTGTTATTAAAGATAATATCTCCTTTATTAAGAGCATTAAAATATTACTCAAGTTATTCTAAATTTTCTTTTTACTCCTTTGATAAAAAATTTTTCTTTGCTCTGATTTTATTTTCCTTTATTACTTGGGGAGAAATGATTAAGGATTGCCTCTGCATGATCATACTTTCTCTTGGATTTCAGATTTTGATCTAAAGGACTGGATTTAATCACTTCGATTAATTTCGCTAGCCATATTACAAACTCTTGGCTATCTAAACGGTCAGGAATACAGCTAAAATCAGTTTTTCCCAAGCTATTAGATGATATAAGTTCCATTTTGCTCAGGTCTTCATAACTTATTGGTAATTTAATAAATAACTTTTTGTCTTTTTCTAGTAGTTTCAATAAAAGTGCATTCAGATCCCCCAATGGATCAAAAGAGAATCCTTTTTCTTTACTTACACTTAAATAGATATTTTTAGCTATACGCAAGTTACGGCTCATAGTAGTCCCTTTTATTTCAGAACATGAAATAAAGGTACTATGTTTAAAGGTAATAAAAAATTTAGGTTTAACGTATTGAATGCTATGAAGTGTACCTAGCGTAACCACATGGTTCTAAAAATCCATTAAAGCAATTCTTGTTTGATGCTATTGAAAGTTTAAGTGAAGAGTATAGCGTTTATGTATTCTAAATATATTGTGTAATTTAATTAATAACTAAAAGATAGACAACCTTGTTTTGTACCAAAGATTAACTATCTTTTCAGCCAATTTATAGTCAAGAAGGATGTATGAAATAAAAATTGACCACCAATATTATGAGTAAAATAATTGCAGCTACGAGATAGGTATTGATTGTATTGAAACTCTTGATAAACTTTAAAATATTCATAATTTTTTAATTTTACATACACTTATTTGTAACCAATATTTTAACAAATGGTAAAATAATGTATCAAGCTTTTATAATTTTTAGGTGAGAGTATGGCTATTTTTTAGCCTCAAAGATATGAAAATACAATCTTTAAAATTAAAGAACCTTAAAAATTAAAGTGTATATTTTTTATCACAGAGTAGTGAATTAACTTTTTCCAAATTAAGTAGTTATAATTTCCTAATATTCTTGTTGTCAGCGATTTAATATAATAAACAAAACGATAAGCCAAACTTTTCACTTTATAAAAGGACATAATATTATGATATATCAAAATATTTTAGCACCTATTGATGGTTCTTCAGTCTCTATGGCAGCAGTAAAGCATGCGATTACACTTGCTAAAACATTTCAATGTCAGCTTTCAATTATCAGTATTGTTGCGGTTGACCCTTTCAAAGGAATTGATTTTTATAGTGCCTTACCTAATTTAAAAGATTACTATCTGGCCGCTAAGGCCGAGGCAGAAAAGCTACTAGATGAAGTAAATCAATTATGTATTGAACAGAATGTAAAGGCCGACACGCGTGTTGTTATGGGTGAAATACCGTCAGTTGGCATACTTAAAATAGCCGCAGAAGTAAAAGCTGATCTGATTGTAATGGGTTCTCATGGACATAAGGGACTACAAAAATATATACTCGGCAGTGTAGCGCAAGAAGTTCTCACCAATACTGAAACGCAAGTGATGATTGTTAAACAGTAATATCTTAAATTATAATAATTTTCTCCAAAATCTTGCTAAGGCTATATTATTTATATTTACTATAAAATGATGCTCCGACAGTGCAACACATCCGGAGCATCATAATTACACATAATCCACTTTATATATTAAGCATGCTGCTTAAAGTTTCAGATACGTTTTTAGATTTAACCCGTTCCTTAAGCTGCTGTAAAGTAGCCTGAACCTGAGTACGTTGAGGCTCTGCCAGTGTATACCACCGCGACAACGACTGGAGCAGACGAGAGCCTACAATCGGATTTTTCTCATCTAAATAAGCTGCGAGGTCTACTAGATAATCTACACCAAAACTCCAGGTATTGACCGGATTTGCATTTAGACCGCCGCTGACCGAACGGATCCGGTTAGGTGTACCTAAGTCATAATCTGCATGGGAAGTCAAATAACGTAAAGTCTCTTCAGTGGCTTTTGGATGAGCTGCCTGCACCATAAACCATTGATCCAAAGACAAGGCTTCATCTTTAAATCGATTATAGTAATCCTGAAGTATTTCCTGTGCCTGCGGTGCATCATGCCAGACCAGCACACGTAAAGCGCCCAGACGCTCAGACATATTATGCGTATTCTGATACTGCTCACCTGCCCATGCAAATGCCAGCTCGTCACCTTGGCGAGCCATCATCATCAACATGATATTTTTTAGTGCACGCTCTCCCATAGCCTGAGAAAAGTCCTGCTGTAAATCAGGATTAAGTGCCTGATATGTCTCTTGCCAGAATGGACCCAGCTCACGGGCCAGTTCATTCAGTAAGGCTTCACGGCGCTCCTGAATAATGACCGGATTATAATCATGATCTATACGGCTACCCAGATAGTTTTCACTCGGCACATCGAGCAGTCGTGAAGCAAGTAACGGATTTTTCTGTACCATATCTGGCAGAGTATGGCGAATAGCTTCAATATAGATATCGACCTGATGATTATCCAGCAAAATACGCTCAAGCAGGGTCTGGGTAGCTTGCCACTGGTTAAAGCCGTTAGTTTCATGCTGAATCAGAAAAGCCAGATCAGCATCGGAATAATCAAATTTCAGATTTACTGGCGCAGAGAAATTTCGCAGCAATGAGACAACCGGTTTTTCAGGAATATGGCTAATCTCAATCGAAGCTGTATCCTGATCAAACAGATACACCCCATCTTTTACCTGATCTACAAATAGATCCGGAGATTGCAGTGTGTACTGCTCCCCTGTTTTCTGGTTAAAAAGCGCCAACGCGACTGGAATTGGAACTGATTTCAGGTTCGGATATTTTACGTTCGGCTTTATACTTTGCTTAAAGGTTAAACGGTAGGTTTGGGTTATACTGTTATATTCACCCTGCACCTCAAGTGTTGGTGTGCCGGGCTGGTTATACCACGTCAAAAATGCAGACAGATCTACACCTGAACCGGCAGTTAGCGCTGCAATCCAGTCTTCCACAGTAACAGCCTGACCATCATGACGTTTAAAGTACTCATCTGTTCCCAGACGGAATTTTTCCTTACCCAGCAAGGTTGCCATCATACGGTTAATTTCTGCCCCCTTTTCATATACGGTGGCAGTATAAAAATTATTAATTTCCACAAAATGGTCTGGACGTGGTGGATGTGACAATGGGCCCGCATCTTCAGGAAACTGATGCGATTTCAGTACAGCCACGTCATCAATACGCTGTACCGCAGCAGACTGTAAATCTTCAGAGAAAGACTGGTCACGAAATACAGTCAAACCTTCTTTCAAACAGAGCTGGAACCAGTCACGACAGGTAATTCGGTTACCTGTCCAGTTGTGGAAATATTCATGGGCAATCACAGATTGCACCCGCATAATTGCAGCATCTGTGGTGTACTCTTCATCGGCCAGTACACAGGAAGTATTGAAAATATTCAAACCTTTATTTTCCATAGCCCCCATATTGAACTGGCTGACCGCCACAATCATATAGTTATCGAGATCATAGGCACGGCCGTAATGCTCTTCATCCCAGCGCATAGAATGCTTCAATGCTTCCATCGCAATATGGCACTTTGGAATATCTTTCTCTATAGCATAAATCTCAAGTGCAACATCTCGTCCTTCCGAGGTCACATAACGGTCTTTCAGAACTGCCAGATCACCAATTACGCAGGCAAATAAATAACTTGGTTTCTTAGTCGGGTCCTCCCAGATCGCGTAATGACGCTCTTCACCTGCTTCTCCGGTTTCAAGCAGGTTGCCATTAGCCAGTAGAACCGGATACTTTTTATCGGCTTCAACCCGTGTAGTAAAGACAGATAAAACATCTGGGCGGTCGGGATAATAAGTAATCTTGCGAAAACCTTCTGGTTCATTCTGGGTTACAAAGAGGTTGCCGGCTTTATAAAGACCCTCAAGCTGAGTATTACTTTCCGGATGAATAATTACACTGATCTGCAATGTAACCGTATCTGGTGCGTTTGAAATAGTCAGCTGTTCAGTGTCTTGGTGATAGTCATCTGCTGAAAGCAGTTGGTCATTCATTTGAATCGATTTTAATTCCAGATCACGGCCTAAAAGTATCAGGTCACCTGCCGTTTGGCGTTGCATCACAAGAATTGAGTCAACCTGCGTATAATCATCATAGACCTGAATATCCAGCTGAACACTTTCAACCAGAAAAGCAGGCTTTTGATAATCTTTCAGATAGACCGTCTGGGTATCCTGAACAGGAGGTTGTGCTGCAATATTCATAGCTATTCCTTTTTTGACCGTATATCGGATCAGATCATTTTTATCAATACTTTTATCATACGCTGAACTTTAAACGTATAGATACTCTATTCAACTTATGTAAGGCATGATTCAAGCTTTTCAATTCCTGAATGTCCAGTATTTGAGTAAATGAATATATAACTGATATCGTATTTATAGAAATATCTTTCAACCTTTGAATTAAAAGACCTGAAAGAATATCTCTACAAGTTTAGGCACCTTTTTCAGACAGGCTTGATATAATCCGTGCGAGCATCAGGCGATCGATTTTTGGAAAAAACACGGCATGAGTACCCTATATTCAGTTCTGCATAAACAGCTTGATGAAAGTACACCTTGCCCATTATGCCGCGCCTCCATGTGGTGGGTAGAAGCAGAGCAGCATGAACAGCCTGTAGAGTTTCATGAGTGCAGCTTCTGTGAACACCGGCTTTTTAAACAGCAGCAACATACCTGTCACTGTGAAAGCTGTGGTAAGTCACGCAAAAAAATACTAAAAGAAACACGACTACAGGAACAACGTAAATATAAAAATAAACAGACTACTGAAATTGGCTTAGACCAGCTTAATTTTTTGCAAAAACTGTTTTTATTGAGCTTGCTAGATGACCGCATTCAAGAAAATGTACCTCATGATGAATACATTCATTGGGATCTGATCAAATACCAACCTATTACTCCTAACTACTTCTTTCAGAGCAGTCTGCTTAAACAGCTGGTCAAAGATCAGGTACTGATATGCAGCGAATTTAGTGATGAGGCACAAAGCTATTATATTAATGTACGCCTTGATGGTTATTCCGAGCCAAGTTTATTCAGTATTACCCAGCAACTCCGGTACTGGTTTTTAAATAATCTGAGTTTGGGAATTCCATTTAAAAGTAGTGATGAAGTGAAAGAAGCCTTATATCTGGTACTTTATCAGGAAATTGTCTGTTTTATGCAGCACTACTGCCGTACATGGGGCATACAAATTTCGGGTAATAAAGGTTTTGCAACCTTTTGCTACCGTTTAATGGACTCTCTGGCAGTGGGCCAGATTTATTATATGATCCAGAATGCCTTGGAATACCTGCATAAGCATAAAGTCTTACAACCCCGCAATGAAAATTTTATTAACACCAACTTGCTGAAAAAAACCCTACAACAGTATCGGGAACGTGGCTTACAGGAAAAATGGGAAACCTGTACTTTGCCACGTCCATCCAATATCCCCTTTAGCAAGATGAGCTATATCCTGCTGTTTAAATTCTTGGGTTATGATGAGCAGATCTTTATTCAGCCGGTCTGGAAGGCCTGGAAAAAAATTGCACCACGTCTCGAATTTTACTCAACTAAACGCTGTATGTACTGTGGTTCTCATGAACTTGATGTAGATTATGATGCAGCAGAATATGTCAGTCTGTTCTGTCGTCAGTGCAAACATCAGGACCACTATTTTATCCGCTAGGTATCAGCGCATCATATTTAAAGATTATATCAAGGTAAAAAATGAGCTTTACTGAACAAAAAAATACACTCCTCCAGCAGGTTATACAGGCATGGACGCGATTACAGGAACAGCAACCCTTGGTACAATGCATTACTAATAGTGTCGCTACCAATTATGCTGCGAATATTTTGCTGGCAGCGGGCGCTTCACCAGCCATGATTGATAATCCTTTTGAAGCAGAAAGTTTTGCAAATGTTACATCAGCCTTGAGTATTAATTTGGGCACACCGACGACTGAACAGATGCAGGCCATGCTGATTTCAGCACAAACCGTTGATCATAAAAATACACCTTGGGTACTGGACCCTGTAGGTTATGGACCAGTTTTGAAATGGCGCAGTAGTATGGTTGATCAGCTTTTGGCATTTAAGCCCTCAGTCATCCGGGGTAATGCCTCTGAGATCAGCGCGCTCGCTGGTAAGCAGGTTCAGGCTAAAGGCGTAGACAGTACCATAAGCAGTCATACCGTTTACAGACAGGCACAATGTCTGCTTGTGCATAGTGAGTGTATTGCCATTTCTGGTGAAGCAGATTTTATTCTGTCACGCGAGCTTGGACTGGTGATACAGGTCAATGGTGGTAGCTATCTACAACCTAAGGTTACAGCCACAGGTTGTGCGCTGGGCGCACTGATTGCAGCTTATAGTGCAGTTACTACACCCACTATTGCAGCTCTGGCAGCCCACTTGCATTTTGCTATTGCCGGCAAACTGGCATATGAGAAAATTGCCAGTGTGGGTAGTTTTAATGTGGTCTTTATGGATTATATCCACACTCTCAATAGTGAAATGCTACTACAATATGCTGATTTTCAGCTGATTAGTCTCTAAATAGAAATGCCGGCTAAATATCTTCATATTGCCAATTTAATTCATATATTTTTAACAGTTTACTATCTGTTTAAGATAATTTTCTTTATCCATTTCTAATAGCTGTACACACAGCTGGATCTGCAGGTCATTATCTGTCTTATAATAGTCCTGCTGTGTAAGCACATGCATTAAAGCCTCTCGGACTCGCTGTTTCTGTTCATTTGTACGGCCTTTGAACAGGGAAAATTCAACATATATATATGCTTGTGAACTGTCTCCTTCACCAATCAGGAAATCCTCATTGCAATAGAGACGTGCCTTAATATCATTCGGTTGGAACAGTTCACTTTCAATTAATACCTGGTTAATCCGTTTAAGCAGTTTGGGACGGTCTAACTGTTCTATATTTGCGGAATATTCAACAACAACATGTGGCATAACGCTTCCTGCTGGTTCTATATATAATAACTTTTGAATTTTTTAGGTTCATTCTATAAAAAGCAGGGCCAGACGGACCTGGTCATAACCCATACGTGGACTGGTCGCTTCAACAATAGGACGTAATTTAATCGAACCATCATCATTAAAGTTTTCACTGCGCTTGCTCTTTTGCAAACGTTTATAAAGTTTGCGTACCTGCTCGACCACTTCCTCTCCCGGATGGGCAACTGAAATATCGAGTCCCTGTTCTTTATGCAAGCGTGCCAGATGATTGATCACCGTCGCTACTGTTAAACCGCGTTCCTGTGCAATATCCTGAATATCATAACCATCTTCAAATAAAGCCTTGGTTTCATCAAGCGTAGCAGAACCATAATTCGGCTTATTTCCTGCTTTGGCAATTTTTTTCTCATTGCGCTGGATTTCGGTTTCATTAAGTGTACCGCCACAATGCCGGATAAAAGCCTTATGCTGCGGTGTTAAATCTGTATCGGCAAAATGGGTCTCGGCTTCTTGAGAAAGTTCCTGAAAACGGCGATCTGCTTTAATAGCCAAACTGTCCAGTTCCAAGGCTTGGTCATTAAATCCTACCAGTTTCAAGCCTTCCAGTGATTTTAGCCGGGACAATGCCACATAACCTTGACCCTTTTCAAAAGTATGGCTCAGATTAATTTCTGCGGCTTCTAAAGTCATTCCTTGGCTTTTATGGATCGTGATAGCCCAAGCCAGACGTAAAGGAATTTGCTGAAAACTTGCAATAACCTTTCCGGCTTCATTTTCAATTGACCAGGTTTCTGGGGCAACAAGCAGTGTTGTATCATCGGTCAGCTTGACTTTCGGTAACAGGCCATGTTCATCATCTTCTTCAAAACCGATCACTTCACCCAAGCTGCCATTAATATAGCCCAGATCAAAATTATTTTTTACAAACATCACTTTGGCATGCTTTTTTAAAGTGAGATTTTCGGGAGCGCGCACTGATGATTTTAAAGTCTCTACCAGCTTTTCATTACCGTCACATACAGCTTCAAACTGGTGTTCGTCACCTTCGATGGCGTTCAGATGCTGGTAGTTTAAGCTGTCTACATCCATATTGTGGGTATAGAGACGGGTAAAGGTTTCTCCAATATCATGCTGTCGGGACTTTTTTAAAGCCTGAATATGCTGCGGATGAATTCGCTGGGCACGTATTGCATTTAATACCTGATTCAGGACTTCGTCGTCCTGACGATGCTGCTCGGTCAGATAACAGACGCGGAACTTGGCTTCTACCCAGGCATCAGACATAAAGCAGAATTTATCACGATTACGCTCATCATTTTTGCCAACCGGGGGGAGCTGAAAAAAATCGCCTGCTGCAATCACCTGAATACCACCAAATGCGGTGTCAGATTCTTTGAAGTATTTCAATACCTGATTAACGAGATTGAGCTGCTTCGCATGCAACATGGAGATCTCGTCAATAATCAGCACCTGCGCATTTTCAAGATGCTCCTTGAGGTATTTGCGCTCTTTCATGCGCTTTAGATCATCATCACTTAAAAAATCTTTAATACCGATGCCTGCCCAGGTATGAATGGTCATGCCATTCATATGTGTCGCGGCAATACCGGTTGAGGCAGTAATTGCTACCGGAACTTTTCGTGCTTTCAGGTAGTTAATGTACTGGTTAAGCGTATAGGTTTTTCCTGCACCTGCCGAACCTGTCAAAAAGACATTTTCACCCGCTTTCATCAGTTTAAGTGCAGTTTCTTGTTTCATAACCCGGATCATTTCATAAGAGCGTGCATAGCTTACCGGCTTTTCACTAAAAATTAAATCTGCCTGTCATGCAACAAATTCAAGTAGTTGATTTTTAAATTTTTACCTATGACAAAAAATGGTAGGTATTTGGTAGGTGCAAAAAACACTTAATTTTTTTAATACTATGCTTAAGGTGAGGGTCACCTGTAAACAACAATGATAGAAGAAGGAATCTCTTCATGGCTTTTAAAAATATTGCAGATCAAACTAACGGTTTTTATATTCCTTGTGTATCTTTATTTGGTCCAGGCTGTGCAAAGGAAATTGGTAGCAAAGCACAAAATCTGGGTGCAAAAAAAGCTTTAATCGTGACAGATGAAGGCTTATTCAAATTTGGTGTAGCGCATACGATTGCCGGCTACCTAACCGAAGCTGGAGTAGAAAGCCACATTTTTCCAGGTGCTGAACCTAATCCGACTGACATTAATGTGCATAAAGGCGTCGAAGCATACAATGAAAATGGCTGTGACTTTATTGTATCTCTAGGCGGCGGTTCTTCACATGACTGTGCCAAAGGTATTGGTCTCGTCACTGCCGGTGGCGGTCATATCCGTGATTATGAAGGTATTGATAAAAGTACCGTACCAATGACGCCACTGATTGCAATTAATACTACGGCAGGCACAGCATCTGAGATGACCCGTTTCTGTATCATTACCAATACAGATACCCACGTTAAAATGGCAATAGTTGACTGGCGCTGTACTCCCCTGATTGCGATTGATGACCCTAAATTAATGATGGCTAAACCTGCCGGCTTGACTGCTGCCACAGGTATGGATGCCCTCACTCATGCCGTAGAAGCTTACGTCTCGACTGCAGCAAATCCGATTACAGATGCCTGTGCTGAAAAAGCGATCAGTATGATTAGCGAATGGTTGCGTCCGGCAGTCGCCAATGGTGACAATATTGAAGCCCGTGATGCCATGAGCTATGCGCAATATCTGGCTGGTATGGCGTTTAATAATGCATCTTTAGGCTATGTACATGCTATGGCACACCAGTTAGGTGGTTTCTATAACCTGCCGCACGGCGTATGTAATGCCATTTTATTACCACATGTGTGCGAATTTAACCTGATTTCCTGCCCGGACCGTTACCGGAAAATTGCAGAACTGATGGGTGTAAATACTGAAGGCTTAACAGTGACTGAAGCAGCTTATGCTGCAATTGATGCAATTCGAGAACTTTCTACCTCAATTGGTATTCCATCAGGTTTAAATGAGCTGAACGTAAAAGAAGCTGATCTGGCTATTATGGCCGAGAATGCGCAAAAAGATGCCTGTATGCTCACCAACCCACGTAAGGCAACACATGCACAGGTGGTAGAAATGTTTAAAGCGGCGATGTAAGTCAATCCTCCAATAAGTGACTTGCTGTACGTTTAAGGAATATCAGTACTTTGATATTCCTTTTTTTAGCTTATACATTTTTGAGGTCGTTTCAGGAATTGACAAAATTGCTCATTTCATCAAGCATAAGGAAAATAACAACACTTTATAATCTTTCTTATGACTTCTCCAAAAACAGCAATAAATTACCAACCGGACGTACTAGGTGAAGGCTACCAGCAGCTGCGCCTACATGTACAGCCTCATACCTCCGGCCCGGTAATTGCGACTTTAGTCCATAAAAAGGCTGCTCAAGCTACCCGCAAGGCTGTGCTTTATATTCATGGCTTTCTGGACTATTTTTTCCAAACTGAAATGGCAGAGCAATTTAATCAGCATGGCTTTGATTTTTACGCTCTTGATCTGCATAACTATGGCCGATCATGTTTGCCTCATCAGGAACTCTACCGTGTTAAAGAGCTAGAGGAATATGATGCTGAGATCACTCAGGCACTGCTACAGATTCAGCAGGAACAGCATGATATGGTCCTGCTGGCAGGTCACTCAACTGGCGGGCTGATCAGCACTTTGTATGCAGCTCATTACCCAGAGCATCCTCTAATCAAGGCTCTGTGGCTAAACAGTCCATTTTATGATTTTAACCTGTCAGCTATTGAGAAAAAATTTGGTTTGCCGGCGCTGAGTCACGTGGCTAAATATTTGCCTAAATTACGCTTTCCAAGTGGCTTAAACCGTTGGTATATCCCGAGTCTGCATCAAAAGTGGTATGGTGAATGGGATTTTGATCTGAACTGGAAACCTCAGGCTTATCCAAAGGTTGAATTAAGTTTTATCCGCGCTATTTTTGAAGCACAAAAAGAAATTCATCAGGGCATAACAATCAGGGTGCCTGTACTGGTTATGCATTCTCACCAGACTAAGAATCCGAGACGCTGGAACAAGACTGCACTCAATAGTGATGTAATTCTGAATGTCAGAGATATCAAAAAATATGCACAAAAGATTCAGGGCAAGGTAACCATTCAAACTATAAAAAATGGCTTACATGATCTGGTGCTATCACAAAAACCTGTACGTATGCAGGTCTACAGACAATTGTTTGACTGGTTAGACGAACAGGAACTTTAACAGTTTATTGCTGTATTTCCCGGTATTTCAATACTAACTGATGGGCAGGATGGCCGGCAGGCAAGAGATCGGCCAGCCGTTCAATGGCGTCAATTGCTTCCGGGACGTGGGCAATATGCTTAAGCAGTACATCGCTCTGATTCGACTGGAAAATTGCTTCACTTAAACGTGATTCGAGACAGTCACGCCAAGCACATAAAAATGGGCTTTCGGTCTTTGCCAGGAAAATTCCACGACAGGCCTGAATCGCTGTTTCAACATAACCAGCGTCGAGTGCCTGTTCAGCCTGCAAGAAATCTGCTTCAACCTGTGCCAGCAAGCGATAAGGACGCGAACCCAGCATTCCCCCCAGTACATCACGTAATTGTGACATTTCTGCTTTTAAGGTTCCCATGCTGATCTTGCGCTCACCATAGAGTGCCTGATGCAAATTATCCAGATTTAAGCCTTGAGGACATAAAGCCAAAATGGCTAAAATCTCGATTTGCCGTGGTGTAAGAACCAGCCCTTTACCATTAAAAATAACTTTTGGTACAGCAAAGGCACGAATATACAAGCGCTGTTTCTGATGTTCAATCAAAGCAGTTTGAATAATCGATGCGCAGCGTTCTGCGGCCAGCAGCCCCAGACTGTTATGATGATCCCAGGTTGTTGATAAATCAATCACTCCCAGAACCTGTCTAGAATACGGATCAATCACAGGTGCTGCATAACAGACCCAGTCATGAATAGACTCCATATAGTGCTCGTTAGAGAACACACAGGAAGACTGCTGGGTTTTTAAACTTAAAGCCAGCGCGTTGGTTCCTACCAGTTCTTCACGCCATTGCCCGCCTTCAACGAAATGCACTTTTTCTGCTGCATTACGCATTTGTCCACTCGATGCTGACCAGATAATTGTACTTCCGATGTCCCCTACTGCAATTACCATGGCAGACTGTTCAGCCACATGACGTAAATCTTCAGCACAATGTTCCAGCGCAAGCTTTAAGGGATTAGCAGAACCTGGAATATATTTTAAATCTTGCAAGGGTGCAGCTACCCGGCCTTTAGGTATCTCGGCTGTAGCCGAACGCTGCCAGGAACTAAGTATACTCTGACTGAGCTTCTGGGCATTTCCAGGCGATAGACTGCTACTGTGCCTAAGCTTTTCAACGGTACTACGTTGTTGCTGCAGGTCTTGTTTTGTAAACATTTGTACATTCCTTGCAAATTGTCACTTTTTCCAACCTTTCTCCAACCTTATTTTTTATATGCTAAATAAATAGTATGCGAAAGTAGCCTTATACCAAAGCGGTATAAAAATTCGCAGCTACACAAATTAAATTATAAGCAAAGGAAGATAAACATGCGTTATGCCGATCCTAATCAACCTGGTTCAAAAGTTCAGTTCAAAGCTCAATATGACAACTTCATTGGGGGAGAATGGGTAGCTCCGCTAAAAGGAGAATACTTCGAAAATATCTCGCCAGTCGATGGCAAAGTCTTTACTAAAGTTGCCCGCTCTTCTGTTGAAGATATTGAACTTGCACTCGATGCCGCGCATAAGGCCAAAGAGCAATGGAATCGCTCGTCACCAACAACACGCTCAAACCTGCTTCTCAAAATTGCAGATCGCTTAGAAGCCAACCTTGAACAACTTGCTGTAGCAGAAACCTGGGATAACGGCAAGCCTATCCGTGAAACCCTAGCAGCCGACATTCCACTGGCAATTGATCATTTCCGTTATTTCGCCAGCTGTATCCGTGCTCAGGAAGGCGGGATCTCTGAAATTGATGAAGATACTATTGCCTATCATTTTCATGAGCCGCTTGGTGTAGTCGGCCAGATTATTCCATGGAACTTCCCCATCCTGATGGCAGCATGGAAGATTGCACCTGCGCTGGCTGCCGGTAACTGTATCGTACTAAAACCGGCTGAACAGACACCAGTCAGTATTCTGGTTCTGGCTGAACTGATTCAGGACCTGTTGCCGGCAGGTATTCTAAACATTGTAAATGGTTATGGTGTTGAAGTAGGACGCCCGCTTGCAACCAATCCGCGTATTGCAAAAATTGCTTTCACTGGCTCAACCCAAGTGGGCCAGATGATTATGCAATATGCAACCGAAAATATTATTCCGGTTACGCTGGAGCTTGGCGGTAAGTCACCAAACCTGTTCTTTGCTGACGTTATGGATCAGCAGGATGACTATCTGGAAAAAGCTTTAGAAGGTTTCACCATGTTCGCGCTGAATCAGGGCGAAATCTGTACTTGTCCGTCACGTGCCCTGATTCAGGAATCAATTGCTGACCAGTTCCTGGAAATGGCCGTAGAACGTGTTAAACGCATCAAGACGGGCCACCCGCTAGATACTGACACCATGATTGGTGCACAGGCCTCTCAAGAGCAGCAGGATAAAATTTTAGGATGTATTGCTACCGGACGCGAAGAAGGTGCTCAGGTACTGGTAGGTGGTGGACAGCGTAATGAGGTAGGTCAAGGCTTCTATATTGAACCAACGATCTTCAAGGGTGATAACAGCATGAAAATTTTCCAGGAAGAAATTTTTGGTCCTGTGCTGTCGGTAACTACTTTTAAAGATTTTGATGAAGCCATTAAAATTGCCAACGACACAATCTATGGTCTAGGTGCAGGTGTCTGGTCACGTTCAGCCCATACTTCCTACCGCGCAGGCCGTGCGATTGAAGCAGGTCGTGTCTGGACTAACTGCTATCATATCTACCCTGCTCATGCTGCCTTCGGCGGATACAAGAAATCAGGAATTGGCCGTGAAAATCATAAAATGATGCTTGATCATTACCAGCAAACCAAGAACCTGCTGGTAAACTACTCAACCAAACCAGCTGGCTTCTTCTAGGAATTCCGAATTGATTTATTTACGGCTACTTCAGGTAGCCGTAAATCTTTTCCGATATTTAACTTTTACTACTTTATAAATTTAGCAAAATAATAAAACTGCTACTCAAATAGAATGGTATATCAGGCTTGGAAGCCTGCTTTAGATCTTGGTACTAAAATTGCATTTATGACCAGATCAAACATAATAAAAAAATGGAGTACATTATGAACAATCCAAAGATTGTTGATGCAACTGCTTCTTCTACCCTGCGCACCCAAAAAGAATATTTTGCCAAACGGCAACTTAAACAAGGTGCGGTCGGCTGGCTGCTGCTGGTCGGCTTAGGTGTTGCCTATGTGATTTCAGGAGATTTCGCCGGATGGAATTTTGGCCTCGCACAAGGTGGCTGGGGCGGTATGTTTATTGCGACAGCAGTAGTGGCAGTCATGTATCTGTGCATGTGTCTCTCTATGTCAGAAATGGCCACCATGTTGCCTACCGCCGGAGGAGGCTACAGTTTTGCCCGTACCGCATTCGGACCTTTTGGCGGATATCTGACCGGTACTGCTATTCTGATTGAATACTCCATTGCACCTGCAGCCATCGCCTGTTTCATTGGTGCATATTGTGAATCATTGTTTGGTGTGGGTGGCTGGATCATTTATCTGGTGTGTTATCTAGCCTTTATGGGCATACACCTTAAAGGTGCTGGTGAGGCATTAAAAATTATTTTTGTTATTACCGCGATTGCTGCTGTGGCATTGCTGGTCTTTATTATAGCCATGATCCCGCACTTTAACAGTGCAAACCTGTTTAATATTGCAGTATCTGACAAAGCCGGTGCCAGTGCTTTCTTACCGATGGGTTATTTAGGAATATGGGCTGCCGTACCTTATGCCATCTGGTTCTTTCTGGCAGTCGAAGGTGTACCGTTAGCTGCTGAAGAAGCCAAGGACCCAACTCGCTCCTTGCCCCGTGGTCTGATTGGTTCAATGCTGATACTGGCAGCATTTGCCCTGCTTATTTTGTTTTTAGGTGCTGGCGCAGCTGGAGCAAACCAGTTAAAAGACTCTGGAGCTCCCTTGGTAGATGCCCTGGTTGCCGTATATGGTGAACATACCTGGCTTGCAGGTTTTGTCAACTTTGTTGGACTGGCAGGTCTGATTGCGAGTTTTTTCTCTATCATTTATGCCTATTCTCGTCAGATTTTTGCGTTATCCCGTGCCGGTTATATGCCGACATCTCTCTCTTTAACCAATAAAAATAAAGCTCCCTATCTGGCAATTATTATTCCTGGAGTTATTGGCTTTGCCCTGTCCCTTACTGGTGAAGGTGATTTGCTGATTCTTATGGCTGTTTTTGGTGCGACTATTTCTTATGTCCTGATGATGCTGTCACACATCAAACTGCGCCTGTCTCGTCCAGATATGGATCGGCCTTATAAGACTCCAGGTGGAATATTGACATCAGGTATTGCTTTGATACTGGCGTTAATTGCAGTCATTGCAGGTTTTCTGGTTGATCCAAAAGTCTGGTTTATGGCAGCAGGAATTTATATAGCTTTTATTGTCTATTTTCTGGTTTATAGCCGCCATCGGCTGGTACAGGGAACACCTGAAGAAGAATTTGAAAATATCAGAAAGGCAGAACAGGAACTTTAAAAAGGGATAGATTCTTATGCGTTATCAGACCACAATCGCTCAACAGAACTATATTTTTCCAGACCTAAAGACTCTGATGGCTAAAGCTTCACCGCTACGTTCGGGAGACGAACTGGCTGGAATCGCTGCGCAAAATGCAACCGAGCGAGTCGCTGCACAAATGGCTCTTGCTGAAGTTCCATTAAAAAAATTTTTAAATGAAGTACTGGTCGATTATGAAACTGATGAAGTAACTCGGCTAATTATTGATGAACATGATGCACAGTCTTTTTACCCGATTGCACATTTTACCGTAGGTGACTTTCGAAACTGGCTGCTCAGTGCAGAGGCAACTACTGAAAAACTGCAGGCACTAAGCCCGGGTTTAATACCAGAAATGGTGGCAGCGGTTAGTAAAATCATGAGGAATCAGGATTTAATACTAGTAGCCAGCAAATGTGAAATTATTACCCGCTTTCGTAATACCGTAGGCTTAAAGGGCCGTCTTTCTACCCGTTTACAACCAAACCATCCTACAGATGACCTGCTCGGTATTTCAGCTAGTATCTTGGATGGACTCATGTACGGCAATGGTGATGCAGTCATTGGAATTAATCCTGCGACTGACAATTTACAGAATCTTTCTGAACTTTTAAAACTATTGGACCATATCATTCAGGATTATCAGATTCCAACCCAGTCCTGTATATTAACCCATGTCAGTTCAGGCATTCATCTGGCCAACCAGAATGTTCCGGTTGATCTGATGTTTCAGTCGATTGCCGGTACTGAACTTGCAAATCGAGGCTTCGGAATCTCACTGGCCATGTTACAGGAAGGCTATGAAGCCGCCTTAAGCCTTAAGCGTGGGACAATAGGGCAAAATGTCATGTATTTTGAAACTGGTCAAGGAAGTGCCTTGTCCAGTAATGCTCATCACGGGGTTGACCAGCAGACCATTGAAACACGGGCCTATGCGGTTGCACGCAAGTTCAATCCTTTTTTAGTAAATACTGTAGTTGGCTTTATTGGTCCAGAATATCTGTACAATGGCAAACAGATTATCCGTGCCGGTCTGGAAGACCATTTCTGTGGCAAGCTCATGGGTTTACCTATGGGTTGTGATATTTGTTATACCAATCATGCTGATGCTGATCAGGATGATATGGACACCCTGCTGACCTTACTGGCCACAGCAGGAATCAATTTTATCATGGGAATACCGGGTTCCGATGATGTTATGCTGAACTACCAGACTACATCTTTTCATGACGCTTTATACGCTCGCCAGCTTTTAGGATTACAGCCAGCACCAGAGTTCGCTCACTGGCTGGAGCAGCAAGGAATTCTCCGTCAGCAGCATCAACAGATTGAATGGGCAAAGCAAATGCCCGAACAGTTCTCCAGACTTCTACAATCATAAGGAGAAATGATGAAACTTTATCCAGACACCCACTATTCTGCTGCCTTGCATGAAAATGACTGGGCACAGCTCAAACGTTTTACAGATGCCCGCATTGCCTTGGGACGCGCAGGTTGTAGCATCCCTACAAATGAGCTTCTAAAATTCCAGCTGGCACATGCACAAGCTAAAGATGCCGTGTTGTGTCAGCTTAATATTCCCAAACTTCAGCAACAGCTTGAGCAGTTACAGTTAGAACACATACATGTGCAAAGCCAAGCCAGCAATAAAGAGCTTTACTTAAAACATCCTGATCTTGGCCGGGTACTGTCTGATGAATCGCGGACATTAGTCAAAGAATATGTAACGAAGTCAGCTCAAACATTCGATGTAGTTATTGTCGCAGGCGATGGTTTGTCCGCTTTGGCAATTGAAGAAAATGCCATACCTTTTATACAGTTAATGCGGCAGGAAGTGCAACAGCAAGGCTGGTCACTTGCACCGGTCATTCTGGCTACAGGCAGTCGCGTTGCTCTAGGGGACGAAATTGCACAAACGCTTCAGGCCAGAATGTTGATCATGCTTATTGGTGAACGTCCAGGTTTAAGTTCCCCCGACAGTATGGGCGTTTATTATACCTGGCAAGCTAAAACTGGCTGTCAGGATTCTGTCCGAAACTGTATTTCCAATATCCGCCCTGCAGGGCTCTCCCTGCATGTAGCTGCTCAACGCTTAATAGCACTTATGCAAAACTCAGCCCGGCTTCAACTTTCAGGTGTCCATCTAAAAGATGAACATACTTTAAATACTGAAATAAAAAATCAGTCTGTAAAATATCTTTTTTGACCTCTTCAATTATTCATTAAAAATAGTGCTCTGCTTGAGCACTAATTCGCCTTAGAATATTGCCAACCGAGAATACGAATTTAAACAATGTCAAAGCAATCTGTATTTCCTAAAACTATTTACGTTGTTCAACATGTTGCCTTTGAAGATCTAGGATCACTGGAAGATCTTTTTTATCAACTGGGGTATCGTGTACGTTACTTTGAAGCTGGCGTAGATGCGCTTGAACCGGCATTCTTACATGCAGGTCTAACCATTATTCTTGGTGGCCCAATTGGTGTATATGAAACTGAAGAATATCCGTTTTTACAGATCGAGATTGATCTTTTAAAGCAGCGGCTTGCATCCGACCTGCCTACTATCGGTATATGTTTAGGAGCACAATTGATTGCCTATGCCTTGAACGCTAAAGTCTATGCAGGCCCGCAAAAAGAAATCGGCTGGAGTACACTGCTCTTAAATAAGACAGAGGATAATCCATTAGCACCTTTAGCAAATACGCCTGTTCTGCACTGGCACGGCGATATATTTGATTTACCGGCTGGTGCTACTTTACTTGCCAGTTCTACTTTATATAAAAATCAGGCTTTTTCGCTCGGCAAAAATATTCTGGCGCTACAGTTCCATCTGGAAGTTGCCGGAGATTCTTTTGAGCCTTGGCTGGTGGGACATACCTGCGAGCTAAAGCAGGCGAAACTCTCTGTTAACCAATTGCGTGCTGACCATGAGCAATATGCAAATGAGCTTGAACAGCAGTGTGCACTTGTTATTCAAAAATTCCTGAATGGTCTTGAACAAACAGTGAATAAATAAGTTCTTCCGGCAATCTATATTTTAAGATTATTTATAATTTAAAATATAAAAAAGCGCCCGACTGGGCGCTTTTTCAGCATAGAAAACATCTATTATTTTTTAGGTGTTGCCTGAGCTACAGAAGCTTCAGTCGTAATTTGTACAGTAATTTTATCACCAACATTCGGGACATAGCTTGCAATTCCGAAATCAGAACGCTTAAATGAAGTCGTAGCATTAAAACCAATCGATTGAGCTTTTGTCATTGGATGCTCGCCTTGCTTATTTAACACAGCATCTAGTACAACTGGTTTAGTAATTCCTTTTACCGTCAGGTTACCGGTAATTTTAAAATGCTTCTTGTCTTTTTTAGGTTCGACTTTAGTACTTTTAAAGGTAATAGTTGGATATTTTGCAGCATCAAACCATTCAGCTTTAGCCAAGTGTTCATCTAAAGCCTTTACATTCGTATTCAGGCTGGAAACAGGAATAGTCACATCTACAGATGAGTTGGCAGGTTTTGCGTTATCTACCTTAATTGTACCCTGAATATCAGAAAAATTGGCATACGGTGTAGAAAAACCAAAATGGTCCCAAGAAAACACTGTCGCAGTATGTGTTGGATCAATTTTATAATCCACCGGTTTAGCCATGCTTAAAGTAGTTGTAACTGCAACTGCCAGACCTAAACCAAAAACTTTTAAAGATTTCATTTTTTATAACTCACTAGAAGAATAAACATTATTGTAGAGATTGAAAAATAAATTACAGTCTTATGCTTAAAACGTACCGTCTCATATATAGAACGTATAAAAATCATCATTATGAAGAAGAATTTAAATAACTCTTCTGCTCACTTAATTTAATCTTTACAGTAACAAAGAGTTAGTAAAATTCGTATATTTTTTGTTTTTACAATTCTAATAAGATGGTTGAGTGTAGTTCACCAGATTTTTTCTTTAACTCATCTCGAACCAGTCTTTTCTATTAATTTTTATAGTCTTCTATAAATTTTTGTCTCAGCTTCAAATATAATTCATGCTGTTTTGCCATATCCCATTTCTCTTTAAAAATACGTGCTGCCGCAGCTTTAATTGGATCCTCAATATCGCGTGGTAATGCCTGCCGGCCATGAGCGCCACTAAGACCTTTTTTGTCACTAGGCACAGGCCCCTGATATTTTTTCCCCCCTTTATGATTTGCATAGCGCCGGGCACGGGTATAACCCATCTGTAAAAATTTTCGGGCCATATCTGCGCCAACAAAATCTTGCTGCTTTAAATAGTCCAGGAATAGTTGATAAATTTTTTGACTGCTCTGCTCAGCCTTTTCAATATCAGCAAAGCGCCAGTAAGGCAAAATCTCGGATTTATAGGGTTCAACCAGTAAAACGCCCTGCTCTCCACGGCCAATTTCATAAAGCTCAGGATGCTGACGAAAGTTAATCTTTTTAAAGTCGAGCGAATAATCAAAGCTATCTGATTTTACCCGGGCTGTTCGTCGCGGAATCTTTTTTTCTTGAGATGGCTGCTCTGTCATATTTTAAAATAATCTGAACTACTTAATTTATTTTTCTCTGTACACGACAAATTTCACAGAACCCTTATCCTATCAGGCTTCTGCCTTCTTAAAATTGCCAAAATTTCCTTAAACTCTTCTTTTTTCCCAAAAC
>ERZ501024.32-NODE-32-length-89316-cov-17.781080_pt1 | contig 89316 bp, 83 predicted proteins | sample MGYA00248893_ERZ501024 | MGnify/ENA primary metagenome ERZ501024 (study PRJEB25958, sample SAMN03398501) | human skin metagenome | study: EMG produced TPA metagenomics assembly of the Human Skin Microbiome Metagenome (human skin metagenome) data set. | reverse complement strand
ATAAAACCTATTACAATAATATAAATTAGACATAGAAAATAAAAAATCAGTTTTATAAACCAAGACTTTATTAAAAAAAGTAAATCTAGAAAGCATACTCATAACACTAAACTAAAAAAGCATCACTACCTTAATAAACCAACAACAGAGATTGAACCTAGAAAAGCATACTGTAACAGGCTAATTTCAGTAATCCAGTACAAATAATTATTTGACAGTAAAGATAACAATACCTCGTACTAAAGCTATAAATTAGAGAAAACAGGCAACACAAAACTTTATAAGTATTAAAACTAGCGAGTCAATATACATTAGATAGTTAATACTATTAGGCATGCATATAGATTTAATTGAATAATAGAATTTGATTTTGCTTAACGAAATTAAATTCTATATTATAGAAAAAATTGTTCTAATTCGCTCAATAATAAAATTAACTCTATCATAAGGACCAAGATTATGAGTTTACAAGACAAGATGTCAGCTTCGGAGTGGGAAGCACGTTGCCAACTGGCTGCACTATATCGCTTGATTGCTTATTATCGCATGACTGATTTGATTGATACGCATATCAGCCTGAGAGTACCAGACCAATCTGAATACTTTCTGATTAATCAGTACGGCGTAACATTTGATAAAATGACAGCTTCTCAGCTGGTCAAAATCGATCATGATGGAAATATTGTTTCTGATTATGATCAGGGAAAACCAGTTAATGTGGCAGGTTTTGTAATTCATTCAGCCTTGCATACTGCACATACATATATAAACTGCGTAATTCATACTCATACAGCCGATGGTATTGCCGTTTCAGCGCAGAAACACGGTCTTTTACCAATTTCCCAGCATGCTTTAAAATTTTATAACCTGATGAGCTATCATGAATATGAAGGAGTGGCGCTCTCTACCGATGAGCGAGAACGTCTGGTTCATGATTTAGGACAAAACCGGGTCATGATTTTAAGGAATCACGGCTTACTATCTGCAGGCGAAACCATCCAGCGTGCCTTCCATGAAATTTACTTTCTGGAAAGAGCCTGTCAGGCACAGATTAAGGCATTAGCGGGAGGATCTGAGTTACATTATCCTACGCCCGAAGTATGTGAACGTACCGCAAGACAGTTTAACAGCCCCGCGGTAGAGCCAATTATCTTGAACGCATGGAATGCTGCACTCAGTCTGATTGAAAATCAGAAAGCAGAGTACTGTTCATGATAGTAATTTCCTGCAAAATACCTGAAATCGAGAAAATTCTACTCAAGGTCTTTCAAAAATATGCACCCGAAGGAACCTATTGTCTGCCAGAAAGTGAACAGGCACAACAGGCTACTACGGCGGCTTGCTGGTTTCCGGATATTGAACAGCTAAAACAGCTTCCCCAACTGAAAGTCATTCATTCCATTGCGGCAGGAATTGAACATCTGGATCTAAATCTTATTGACCCTTCATATCTAGTGTGTCGGGTTATTGATGAGCAGCACCAGAAGGGAATGTTTGAATATCTGTTATGGGCTGTCCTGTATTATCAGCGTCAGTTTGACCGGGCTATTAACCAGCAGAAACAGCAATTATGGAAACAGTACCGGCAATTTTCCAGTCAGGATATCCAGATTGGAGTGATGGGTCTTGGGCATATAGGGGGATATGTAGCAACCCATTTCGCACAGATGGGCTATCAGGTTTCAGGCTGGGCACGTTCTAAGAAAAACTTGCACAGAGTTCAATCATTTGCAGGAAATGAAGAGCTAGATGGCTTTTTAGCCAAGAGTCAAATCTTGATCAATCTTTTGCCGTTAACTGCACAGAATCATTCTATTTTATCAGCCCAGGTTTTAAAAAAGCTGCCAGAACAGGCCTGTGTCATTAATTGTGGCCGCGGTCAACATCTGGTTTTGCCAGATCTTGTTGCAGCACTTGATTCTGGTCATTTAAGAGGGGCAGTTCTTGATGTCTTTGAACGGGAACCCCTTGAGCAAGCCGATCCGTTATGGACTCATGAAAAAGTTCTGATTACGCCTCATGTGGCTTCGCATGCGCCAATGTCAATTGTCGTCGAGCAGATTCTGGAAAATGACCGTCGTTATAAAGAACATGAGCCATTAAACCATCAGATTGACTCTGCCAGAGGATATTAAAATAACACTTAGGAGTAAAAAATGGATTTTGAAACGATTAAAGTCAGTATAGATGCTCAGATTGGTAGACTACAGCTAGACCGGCCTGAAGCTATGAACAGTTTTAATGAAAAAATGCATCAGGAAGTTCAAATTGCCATACGCCAACTGGTCGATTTGGAGCAGGTCCGGGTCATTATTATAACCGGTTCAGGCAGGGCATTTTGTGCTGGCCAAGACTTGAAAGAGCGTGCCGGTCAGCTTGACCAGATTGCATTGCCTAATGAAGGTACACTGGCTAAATATTATAATCCTCTAATTGAAACGATTACCCACGCCCCTAAACCGGTGATTGCAGCAGTTAATGGGGTGGCTGCTGGCGCGGGTGCCAATATTGCCTTGGCCTGTGATCTGGTCGTTGCTAAACAGAGCGCATCTTTTATTCAGGCCTTCTGCAAAATTGGTCTAATTCCAGATGCCGGTGGAACCTGGCTTTTACCACGACTGGCCGGACATGCTAAAGCAATGGGACTCGCCTTACTAGGCGATAAAATTTCCGCTGAACAGGCGGAAAAACTGGGACTGATCTGGCAGGTTGTACCAGATGAACAGTTTGATTCTGAAGTACAGCAACTGGCCCAAAGACTGGCACAACAGCCAACCTATGCTTTGTCTCTTATTAAACAGGCTATTCACCGGTCTACTCATCATACTTTGACTGAACAGCTTGAGCTGGAGAAAAACTTGCAGTATCTAGCGAGTAACAGCCAGGACTATAAAGAAGGAGTAAAAGCATTTACTGAAAAGAGAACACCACTATTCATGGGTAAATAATCAGGTGAGAATTTAAAAATGAATTTAAATACGCGTGTAACAGAACTCTTAGGCATTCAGTATCCTATTGTTCAGGGTGGTATGATGTGGGTAGGAACTGCCGAACTGGCCAGTGCGGTTTCTAATGCTGGTGGTTTAGGGACAATTACTGCACTGACCCAACCTACACCAGAAGCTTTATATAAAGAAATTGCACGTTGCCGTAACCTGACCGACAGGCCTTTTGCAGTAAATCTCACTTTATTGCCTGCTGTGAAACCACCACCGTATGCTGAATACCGTCAGGCCATTATTGAAAGCGGAGTCAAAATTGTAGAGACGGCAGGAAATAAACCACATGACCATATTCAGCATTTTAAACAGCACGGTATAAAAATTATTCATAAGTGTACGGCAGTCCGTCATGCACTCTCTGCCCAGAAAATCGGAGCAGATATAATTTCAATTGATGGTTTTGAGTGCGCTGGCCACCCTGGTGAAGATGATATTCCTGGACTTATCTTGATTCCTGCTACTGCTGACCAGATTGACATTCCAATCATCGCCAGTGGAGGGTTTGCCGATGGGCGTGGGCTGGTAGCTGCGCTGGCATTGGGGGCTGAAGGTATAAATATGGGGACCCGCTTTTGTGCAACACAAGAAGCGCCCGTACATGAACGGATCAAGCAGTTCTATCTGGACAATGACGAACGTGATACCAATCTGTTGCTTAGACCTTTTCGAAATACTTCACGCGTAGCAAAAAATAGTATATCAGACCGTGTGCTGGAGATCAGTCAAAAGCCTGACCTGAAATTTGAAGATATTCAGCCTTATGTCTCTGGCTTAAAGGGTAAACTGGCTTTAGAAACTGGAGATATCGATGCCGGGCTAATTACAGCGGGGCAAGTGCAGGGCCTGATCCATGATATTCCAACCTGTAAAGAGCTGATAGAGCGTATTATTCAGGAAGCAAACCAGATTATTGACAGCAGACTGACAAAATTTATTCGAGCCAATGAATAAAAAAGTAATTCTGGTTTTGGTTGGTATTAACACTTTTTAATGACTAAAGTCAGTCCAAAAGCATTAAATAGTTTTAAAATAGAATGCAGGGTCGGATTACTATGCGGCTGTTCCAGCTTTTGTAGTGTTTGCGGAGCAATTTTTGTAATTTTTGCCATATCCTCTAAGGTCAGGCGCAATTCAGTCCGCAGATACCTGGCAACCTGATGAATTTCCCACTCTGGATGCTGTTCTATAGTATCAAGTACCTGCTGGCGCCGTTGCATCTGCTCAATCGGCGTCATCGATTTAAAACGTTTATCCATGACTCAGCTCCTGAAGTTGCTGACAGATATTTTCTATTCTTGGCTCGCTATTTTCGATAATTTCCGGATCGATACCGATACGTTGCATATAATTGAGCAGACCTTGATATTTTAGGAACTGTTCAGCCAGTGCTGAGCGAAGAGTATCCTGCGCAATAGGCATAATAGTTTGAATTTGCTCAATGACTGATGCCCAGCATGGAGCGCCGCCCTGATCATCTCTTTCCCAGCGGGTGGTTCTGGCTATTCCATCAGGATGTAACCACATTGGCGCAAAATCAAAAAGTGGCGTAAGCTGGATCAAGCCACTTTCATGGCGTTGGATCGCTGTATTACGGGTATGATTGTCTTTATTTCCTAGAGCTACATTGGCAATGTCTCTTTTTAAATATTCAACTATTTCAGTTTCTGCATACGTACAGCTTTGGAGGATGAGCATACAGATCTGGTTGTGAGAAAGGCGTACTCCAAACCCGGCCTGATTGCTCAGTGACGCAATACTTTCCTGGGCAATACGTTTGACCTTCCCATTGACTGTCTGGTGGTCAAAGCGGGGAATAAAAAGAGTACGATCATGAAGTTCTAGCTTTTCATGCACTCGCAGACCAAGATATTCTGCTAGTTGCATATACAAGGCTTCTTGAGCCAGGATTTTTTCTAGCCGGGGATGATCACCCCGGCTAAACTTGACTAGCCAGTGTTTGGCTGCATGCTCATCTGGCAAGGTATGATCCAGATAAAACAGTCCATCATGCGCTTGGGTCAGCAATAGTTTAGGCCATTCTCCCTGCACTCCGGAGGAACCGCCCACAAACAGTCCATAAGATGCTAATGATTCAATAAAATATTCACGGCGTTCAGCAATTTCATGTAGGGTAAAACCCTTCAGGTTAGGATCAGGAAACTTTGCATTTAACCACTCATGAGCCTCTTTAATACGAAGATGGCCAATGGGATTACCGGCACCGGCCTTTAATAAAGCCCAGTCAGCTGTTTGTTGTGCTGTTTCATTATAGTCCAGCTGTTTGAGCAGCTCTTTACGTCCATATCCTTGGGGTAACAGGTCCATCAGAAAAGCGGGCCAAGTCTCTGCATAATTACTTTGCACATTTACGGGCAAATTAAAAGACACTGCTCGTGCATCACGGCAGTCCATATAAGAAATAGCATATTCAAACAGATAAGATGTACGGGTTCCTGCCTCCCACCCCAAGTGTGTAGCATTGAGTAATTCTACTAGAGCACAGTCGAGCCACTGATGGTCCTGATAAATCTGTATAGTGCAAAAATTATTCATTCTTTTATTATAATATAAAAATAATAAGTAGAATAGAGGATAGTTATTTATTAAAATAAAATATTATGAATTTATGAGCCAAGAAATTAACCGGATTAAAAGATACTCAGGCGTGTGAGATAACAGATTATAAAAATCATAGAGAATGGTTTAAGATAGTCCACTCAACATAAGTAATGTTTTCAATTAAATCTTATGATTATTCGTGATAAAACTAGTAATCTGGCTTTACTTTTTGCGTGGCAAGGAACAATACTGCCTACAGTTTTACCTGCGCTCACCTTTGTTGTTTTAATCTCTGCGGTAATTGGTTATTTGACCTCTCATCATATGCTGAATGTGCCGGAAGTGCCTGCTATAGGGTTTACCATTTTCGGCATTATTCTTTCTATTTTTTTAAGTTTTCGAAATAACGCCTGCTATGACCGCTGGTGGGAAGGGCGTAAATTATGGGGAGCCCTTATTGCGAATTCCAGGCATATTGCCCGTGATTCTCATGTATTACCTGATCGAGAGCGCCGGATTCTCATGTACAGGGTAATGTTTTTTACTCATCTTTTAAGAAATCGCCTGAGAAAAACCAATACTCCATTCAAGTTAGATACTCATCATCTGGCGCTGGAGCAACACGCACTGAATCATTTGGATCAGCATATTAATGCTGCACAGTTTGTGCTTGAATGCATTCAGAAAGACCTGGTTCAACTCCTGAGACAGGGCCTGATCAGCGATATCATTTATAGTACATTGAACCGGCATATTGTTGAATTGGGTAATATTCAGGCTGGCTGTGACCGTATATTAAGTACACCTTTACCATTTTCGTATTCAGTTTTATTACACCGTACTGTTTATTGTTTCTGTTTTATTTTACCTTTTAGTCTAGAAGCTGACTTAGGTATATGGACACCTATTGTAGTTGGATTAATTGCTTATCTGTTTTTAGGGCTGGATGCTTTAAGTGCCCAGCTTGAAGAACCCTTTGGGCTTGAAGAAAATGATCTGCCACTTGATTCGATTGTACGTTTGGTCGAACGGGAGATGTTGAGTTCGCTTGGAGAGGAATTGCCCGATACTATTTTGCCTATTAGGGGCAATTTAAGTTAATCAAGTGCTGCGCTACAGGTATTTCGCAAATTAAAAAAGCTATTTATATAGGGCTGAACTCTTTAACTCAAAATCTTCAATCTCCTCACTAGCATTTATTCGTTTTAGAATAAAATTCATCTAAAATGATCAGATGGTTATTTCTACATCATGAAATAATATTATTATTCATATGGTTAATTTTGAATTAATCATAAAAATGGATATTAAAATTATAGAGTTTTAATACCCGATTACCCCTATGATGATATAAAACTATTTTTCCTTAGAAACTTCAGGACTCATCTTTTTTAGTTCCCAGATATTCCTGATAGGCATCTTCGGCAAAGCGTCGTAGAGAATCACCGATTGCAGCATATTGGTAAGCATTTAGATTGGCTAATGAAGCACGTGCCGATGGATGGGATACCCCAAAGCCAGAACCTGGCAACAGAACGACACCGGTTTCATCTGCTACCCGAAATAATAATTCTGTCGGGTTTTTATTGACCATGACCCAGTTGGCAAAATCGTCACCATATAATATGCGGGCTGTTCTTTCCAGATCTACCAAGGTGTAATAGTCAACAGCGTTAAGATCTTCAGGGACTTCAACACCAAGCTGTCTATAAAGTGCAGCATCGCGTTCCCGGACTACAGACTTGACAGCTTTTTTATAAGCCTGACGAGAATCCATCATATTAAACAGGGCAAAAAGAACCATCTGTACCTGCTGCGGTGTTGACAGACCTGCGGTGTGATTCAGTGCAACATTACGGCTATCTGCTACCAAACGGTCAATAAACTTGATTTTTTCTGGTTCAGTAGTTAATGATGAATAACGTTCTTCAAGTTCCTGCTTTTCCTGATCTGAAAGCGCTGCAATCTTCTGATCAATGATATTGTTATTCGACAGCTGAATATTCTTTTGCAAAGTCTAACTTTTCAAGAACTTCTCACAATTATATTGTCTGCATTAGGATGTGGTCTTTTAATCGGGCTAGAGCGGGAACGTAATAAAAATACCCGCAATGAACAAAGTTTCGCGGGATTAAGGTCTTTTACGATCAGCGCCTTATTGGGGGCTTTGTGTTTTGTTATACACCCGTATGTTGGAGTAGTGGGGGCAATAGCCGTAAGCCTGTTCTGCCTGTATAGTTTATCTCAACAAAAAGAAGATATTGGTTCCACCACTGAACTGGCTTTTTTAATGACCTACCTTATTGGGGCGGCGTGTGTCTGGAATATCCCATTAGCAGCCAGTATGGCAGTATTGCTTACCCTTATTTTAATGGGGAAAACCAGCCTTCATCGCTTTGCTGGAAAAACCATTCGAGATTATGAACTCCGGGATGGACTCCTTTTACTGGCCCTCATTTTGATCGCTTTACCGATCATGCCAAATAAACCCCTATGGGGTTCAGTGCTAAGCCCATATGTCATTTTAAAATTACTGGTTTTAATCCTTATTGTGCAATCTATGGCACATGTGGCAAAACGTATTTTATCAAATGACAAAGCACTGATTTTATCTGCTCTAGCTTCAGGTTTTGTCTCTAGTACTGCCACTATTGCCAGTCTTGGCATGCAAGTCCGCTCCGGAGAAGCCATTGCCAAAGTGAATGCCGGTGCTGCTCTGATGTCATGTGTAGCGACTTTGCTGCAATTACTGCTGATTGTCTCAGGTGTAAGTTTAATGTGGTTCAAACTGCTTTTTGTCCCAAGTCTGGCTGGGATAAGCATACTATGTGCTGCTACAGGCTTATTCATGTACCGGTCAAATCATTCAGATATCCGTTTAGTAAATCAAGTTAACCAAGCAGATGACCGCATGTTTAGTCTCAAGGAAGCCGTCATTATTGCAATTAGCCTCACTCTCATTCAGGCCGGAATTTATGGAGCAAATCTTATATTAGGAGATAAAGGCTTAATCTTGAGCACTTTTCTAGCTTCACTATTTGAAGTTCATGCTGCTATGGCCGGGGTGGTAGTACAAGGAAACCCAGCTAATCTGACTCTGATTTATGCAGTTGTCATTGGTTTGGCTGCACATGCACTTTCAAAAAGTATTAATGCCTTTCTAACCGGTGGCTGGAAGTTTTTTTTATATTTTGCACCTGTGCAAGTTGTTCATATGGCGGTCGTTATAATGCTGATTATTTACTTTCATCAAATCTTAATCTGAAAGCATAATTTAAAATCCAGATCTCTGAAGTATTTTTGAAGTTTTACCAAAACAGGTAAATTTATTAAAAATATCGTTCAAATGAGCCGATTCTCAATAAGAACTACATAGAACTTGCTAGCCAACACATACTCTCTATAATAACAAGCAATTTAATTCGTTAAAGTACCGTATGCGGTCTACCACATGGATTACAGTCTTGGTTGGATTGTTCATGTTCCAAAGTCTTTGGAACATGGCAGCGGCCTTTTGCGTCCATGAAGAGCAAACTTTAGTACAGCAGAGTTATCATTTTGGCCATCATCAAAATACCCTATGTATCAGTAATGACCGCCAGCATAAGCATGATACCCAATCAGATCATAAAGACATAAAGAATAATAATTTAAAGCTTGGTGAAGATCATCAGGATCATCTGCCTTCCATGACGCATCTGATTGTGCAAAATGAAAAAATCTCGGTTTTAATTCCAGTTTTTGAAACTCATGTCATTCCAGAGTTTCACTGGAAGAACAGCTATCAGGCACCTGACCTGTTTCAGCAAAGTCCACCTCCCGAATTTTCCCCGCTTATGGTGGGGTAGCCTAAAACATTCTCACCACTTCTAAATTTAATTAAGTGGGAAAAATCATGTCTTTACAGTCAAGGACGTTATTACGTCATGCTCTGATGGCCTGTCTATTTACAGTTGTTGTGCCATCATATAGTTATGCTGAAAATATTAGCAATTTTGAATCTGCGTATGCCAAAGTACAGAGATATCATGTACAAGCTGAAGTAGCTCGGCATTATGCACAAATTTCTGATTTAAATATTCGCCAAAGCCAATTATGGCAAAATCCGAGCCTAACGGTTGAACAGTCAGGATTCGGTTCAGATCAGGAGCAGGAATTCAGCCTCGGTATTCGCCAGCCCTTAGATATTTTTGGTCAGCGCAAGCTTAGCCAGGCCATAGCCAATACATCAGGTCAGCAGTTGCAATTGCAACAACAGTTATGGAATGCGCAAAGCCAATTAATTGTCAGATATGCATGGTCACAGTTAACAATTGCAGAAACGGAACGTACTGTGTATGCATCGCAGCTTAGAGTAAGTAAAGCTAATTTAGAGAGTGCCCAGAAGCGCTATCAGGCAGGAAGCATTGCTCTGGTTGATTATGAGCGGGCTCAGATTGAAGCGTTAGAAATGGAACGGCTTTATCAGCAGACTGTATTAAATCAGCAGTCGGCAGGGCGTCAACTCTCAAATTTATGGGGTGAAACCCATGCACAAATTGATTTAACTAAAACTTCTATTCCTTGGCCAGATCAGAGTAATCAGACAGTACAGCATTATATTTCTGAAGGATGGCTAGAAAAACTTTATGCTTTAAATATCCGGCAGTCCAATTACCGGATTGAACGTTTAAAAGTTCAAGCTCGCCCACAACCCGCCTTAAATGTAGGGATGAACCGTACAAGGTCTCCTGATGAAAATAATGAGACGGCGTTAACACTGGGGGTCGATCTTCCCCTTAATCTTTTCGACCGTCAGCAATATGCCATCCCTATTGCGCAACAGCAGCAGATCTTGCTGAATCAACAGCAGCAGCGTGAACTAAAACAGCAAATACTTGATATTGCAAATAGCATGCATCAACTCAAGGCTTTACGGAATCAATATGAACTGATCACAAGTCAAATTGACTTGGCTGAAAAAGTCCAGAGCAGGACCTTACAGGGCTTTAAGGCAGGTAAATTGTCAATTACAGATGTCCAGCAGGCGACTTCACAGCTGCACAGTCTACGTTTGGCAATGTTACAGACATTACGGCAAGCCTGGCAAAGCGCACTTGGTGCTGAAGCTCTAAGTATTGGAACAAGCTATGAAGAAATCAGCCGTTCTGATGCTTACATACAACTAAATCAAAATGCGACTGAAACATTACAGAATTTAATTAATGAGGGGACACGATAAATGAACTTGAAACAATATGGAAAATTATCCCAGCCTCTCATGATTGCAATTCTGATTGCACTAACCGTACTGGTCAGCCTGATCATCTGGTTAAATAAGCAGGAAACGAGAACTGCTGAACATGGACATGAGAATGAACATACCGGAGACGTCAAGGATGAGGCTCATGCGACAGAAGAGCATGTTAAGGAAAAGGAAGGCGAGATAAAACTGACAGCCCGTCAAATGGCTGAACAGGGTCTAAAAGTCGCCATAGTAACTACAGGCCCAGTGGAAGAGGTTACTCTGTTGCCAGGTAAACTGGTCGTAAATACTGACCAGCAAGCCCATGTATCGCCGAGTTTCAGTGGTCATGTTGAGCAAGTAAAGGTGTCTTTAGGGCAAAGTGTTCAAAAAGGACAAACTCTAGCCGTGCTTTTGGTTCCTGAACTGATTGATCAGCAGGCAAATTTACGTATGGCACAGGCAAATCTTCAGCTTGCCAAACAAGACTATCAACGTGAACAGCAACTCTGGACACAGGGTATTTCAGCCAAACAGGATTATCAGCGTGCTGAAAATGCGTACCGTCAGGCACAGCTTGCTGTACAAGCCTCACAGGCACGCTTAAACGCTTTGGGGGCAAGTAGTAATACTCATGGGCGTTTTGTTATTCGGGCACCGATTTCTGGTGTCATCAGTCAGAAAGATATTGTAGTAGGTGAAAATGTCCAGTTAGCTGATCAAATTTTTGTCATTGAACAGCTCAATAATTTATGGCTTGAGTTTACTTTACCCGCTCAATACGCAGGACCCATACAAGCCGGACAGAAAGTTTTATTTAAACTAATGGGTACAGAGCAGACCTACACCGCACGAATACAAAGTTTAACCTCGCAGGCAGACAGTCAGACAGGGCGGCTAATAGTCCGTGCCAAGCTTGATACGCAGTCTGCCAGTTTACGTCCTAATGTATTAGTAAGTGTTTTGATGGCCAAGCCTGCTGCTAAAACGTCTCTTCGGGTAAAAAAAGCAGCCGTACAACGTATTGAAGGTGAAGATACCGTTTTTATTTTGCAGTCTGAAGAAAAAGGACAGGTTCATCTAAAGGCTCAACAGGTGAAATTGGGCCAAGCCTCAGGTGACGGGGAGTGGCTTGAGGTAATTTCCGGGCTTGCTAACGGCGAGAAGTATATTAGTGAAGGTAGTTTTCTGCTGAAGTCTGAACTGGAAAAAGATGAGGCCGGTCATGAACACTAACTCTGAACTGCCAAGAGCAGAAGGCCTGTTTGAACGTATTATCCAGTTCTCTATTCAACATGCTATATGGGTCATGCTGTTTGCCTGTATCTGGATTGCGGTTGGAATTTACAGTTATCAAAAGTTACCTATTGATGCAGTACCAGATATTACGAACACCCAAGTACAGATTAATACCCAGGCAAATGGGTTTACTGCACTTGAAGTAGAACAACGTATTACTTATCCCATTGAAAATGCAATGGCCGGAATTCCTGACCTTGAATTAACCCGTTCTATTTCCCGCTATGGACTGTCTCAAGTTACCATTGTATTTGAAGATGGTACCGATATTTATTGGGCACGTCAGCAGATTAACCAGCGAATACAAGAGATTCAGGCAGAGTTACCGGCACAAACCAGTCCAATCATGTCACCTGTTTCTACAGGGCTTGGAGAAATTTATCAGTGGGTACTAAGAGCAGGGCCAAAGGCGAAAAAATCTGATGGAACTGCTTATACCGCTATGGATTTACGTGAAATTCAGGATTGGGTAGTTCGGCCTCAGCTGCAGCGTGTACAAGGTGTGGCTGAAGTAAACAGTATTGGCGGTTTTGAAAAAAACTATGTGGTATCACCTGACTTCAACTACATGCAACAGCTTAATATCTCTTTAGAACAGCTACAGCAGGCTCTAAACCAAAATAATGAAAATAGAGGAGCAGGATATATTGAAGATAATGGACAGCAACTTACAGTCCGTATTCCTGGCACACTCAACAACATTTCAGATATTGAGAATACTTTAGTCACCAGTTCCAGTGGTCGTGCCATTCGGGTCAGTGACATTGCGCAAGTTTCCATAGGACATGATCTAAGAACAGGCGGTGCAACCTATAATGGTGAAGAAACTGTTCTGGGAATTGCCATGATGGCAATGGGAGAAAATAGCCGGACTGTTTCTAAAGCGGTAGATGCCAAAATCCGGAATATTCAAAACAGTTTACCCAAGGGAGTATTTATAGAAACGGTCTATGACCGTACGTCTCTGGTTGAAAAAGCAATTAAAACTGTACAGAAAAATCTGGTTGAGGGAGCGGTACTTGTTATCGTTATACTATTCTTATTTTTGGGAAACATACGGGCAGCTCTGATTACCGCCTGCGTTATTCCGCTCTCCATGCTATTTACCTTAACAGGAATGGCACAAAAAAATATTAGTGCTAATTTGATGAGTCTGGGGGCACTAGATTTTGGAATTATTGTTGATGGTGCAGTGGTAATTGTTGAAAACTGTATACGCCGTCTGGCCCATGCACAGCATTTACTTAAACGTCCATTAACGCAAAGCGAGCGATTTAAAGAGGTATTTTTAGCTGCTCGACAGGCACGACGTCCCCTGATTTTCGGGCAGCTTATTATTTTAGTGGTGTATTTACCAATTTTTGCTTTAAGTGGTATAGAAGCGAAAATGTTTCATCCGATGGCTTTGACTGTAGTTCTGGCACTTATCGCTGCAATGATTCTGTCTATAACTTTTGTCCCTGCTGCAGTCGCTTTATGGGTTAAAGGAGATATTCGCGAAACTGAAAGTGGCTGGATGACTTCGCTCAAGAAATCTTATGAAAAGACTTTAAATGTTGCTTATGAATATAAAGCAGTAGTCTTAACATTTGCTATTTGTCTTCTGGTGGTTACAGGTGTTTTAACTACTAAACTTGGGAGTGAGTTTGCGCCACAGCTTGGTGAAGGTGATTTCGCCGTACAACAATTACGTTCTCCTAGTACAGGATTAGAAGAATCTTTACGTATGCAGGAAAACACAGAGAAGCTTTTATTAAAGAATTTCCCTGAAATTAAAACAGTATTTGCACGTACCGGCACCGCTGAAGTCGCAACAGATGTCATGCCACCTAATATTTCTGATGGCTATATCATGCTTAAACCACATGAAAAATGGCCTAACCCTAAAGAGAGCATTGATGAGCTCCGATCCCGGATGGAAAGTTACCTTGCAACAATTCCGGGGAATAACAGTGAATTTTCTCAACCGATTGAGCTGCGTTTTAATGAGTTAATTTCAGGGGTACGTAGCGATGTAGGAGTCAAGATTTTTGGTGATGATATGCAAGTTCTTAATGGCGAGGCTGCTAAAATTGCCAAAATTATTCAGCAGGTCACAGGAAGCAGTGCGGTAAAGGTTGAACAAACCTCAGGTTTGCCTTTACTCAATGTTGAGGTTGATAAGTTTTTAGCTTCGCAATATGGCTTAAGTGTTAAATCTATTCAAGATGTGGTAGCTACAGCCATTGGCGGACAGCAGGTTGGAGAAATTCTGGAAGGAGACCGCCGTTTTGATTTCGTTATTCGTTTAAGAGATCAGGACAGAAATGTGGCTGATGTGTCCCAATTGCCAATACGACTCCCAAATGGCGGCAGTATTATATTGTCTGATGTCGCAAAAGTTGCCAGTATTGAAGGTATCAATCAGGTAAGTCGTGAGAACGGTAAACGCCGTATGGTTATCACTGCCAACGTTGAAGGGCGAGACTTGGGCTCATTTATTAGTGACTTGCAGACACAGCTTAAAACCTATGATTTACCAAGTGGCTACTGGATAGAATATGGTGGCCAGTTTGAAAATCTGGCTTCAGCTAAAACCCGTATGCAAATTGTTATTCCATTGGCTCTAATTACGATTTTTATTTTATTGATGGCAGTTTTTCATAATATGAAAGACAGTCTTCTGGTATTTACAGGAGTTCCTTTTGCATTGACGGGAGGAGTTCTATTTCTCTGGCTGAGAGATATTCCATTATCCATGTCAGCAGGGATTGGATTTATTGCTTTATCTGGTGTGGCTGTACTGAATGGTCTGGTAATGCTGACGTTTATTAAAGAGTTACGCTTGAAGTACAACTTGCATGAAGCAGTATGGCAGGGGGCGATTTTACGATTGCGTCCTGTATTAATGACGGCTTGCGTGGCATCACTGGGCTTTGTTCCTATGGCGCTTGCTACAGGTACAGGTGCTGAAGTACAAAGGCCCCTTGCAACTGTAGTCATCGGTGGAATTATATCGTCTACCTTGCTCACACTTGTACTGTTGCCTATTCTCTATAGATGGGTGAATAGTCCTCAGAGGTAAAATGAGTCTTATGAAAGCCTTTGACTGTTCAAAGGCTTTCTTTTAAAGGTAATTTTATAGTAGAAAAATTTCAAAAGTGTAAATATATAATAAGTGACTTCAGGAGAAGTAGGTCTAAGCTTTAATTACTATTCAGAATAATAATCCTCAGAGAGTAGAACGAATTCACATGAAAAGACTTATATATAAAAAAATGCTGAATGGTGAAATAGGGGCTATGTATTAAATAAGCCATGAGATTTATTTCTGTATAGCTTAATTAAGTAGCTGGACAGGTACAGCAAGATTTAAGTCTGGGTTTAATCCTGTTTCAGCTACTATATACACTGATCCTGTTTATTGATCAGCTCTATGAAGACTTAATGAAAGCTCATCCCAACGTTGTATTGCTGTTTCCATTGCTTGCATTTTGACAGGGCCAAAACCCCGTACATCTGCAGGTAAATTAGCGATTTGCTGAGCAACAGATAAATCATAATTTTCAGGTGCAGAAGTAATGGATTTCACAAATGTGATATAACGATCACGCCAAGCCTGTTCTTTTTGTCGTTCTTGCTGTAACGCAAAGGGATCAAGGAACGTTTCCCGAAGCCACTGCAGTCGTCCAAGAATCATCATTGGAATGCGCATCCAATATCCGAAAGCACGTTTGCGTATAGTACCATGAGCCCCCAAAGCTGGAGGTGCTAAATGATAAGTTAAACGTAGACCTTGACCAAACTGCGCTTCAATAGACTGTTTAAAACTTTTTCCTGTGAGTAAGCGTGCAACTTCGTATTCATCTTTATATGCCATGACTCTATATAGCTGAGTCGCTATTGTTCCAGTCAGGTCTTCTGGTAAGACTTTGGCAGCCTGTTCCACAAGTGCCCGATACTGGGCTGCATAATCCTGATTCCAGTACTCGACAAGGCGAGAAGAGCGGTCTTCAACTAATTCAGCCAATGTAGCTGGTTTATTCGTTACTGTTATGGTTGCAATAATGCGTTTTGCTAAGTCAGGGTCACTCATCAGATGACAACCGATGCGGAAAGCTTCAAGATTTTTTTCAGCTGCAGTGGCATTAAGATAGATGGCCTTTTCAATACTTTCACGATTTAACGGGATCTGACCTGATTGCCAGGCCATTCCAAGTAGTATCTGATTTGCAAAGATTGCATCACCCAGCACTAGTGTAGCAATACGTGTTACGGGCAAAGATACGAGTTTTCCTTGTGTAGTGCGATTACGCAGCCGATTAATCAAGTCAGTAATAGGAGCATACCAGTCACGAGACTCAAGGAAATCATACGTAGGGGAACCATCTTCATTGACTATTACCATAGCCTCGGCCTTTAAGCGAGAAAGTGCTGCATTGCTACCTGCGACAATAGGATCTGCACCGATTAAAAGATCACATTGACTAGCAGGGATCTTGGTAGAAGAGATTTGATCATCTTCTGTAGCGAGCTGTACGTAAGAATAAACCGTACCACCTTTCTGAGCCAGTCCCGCCATATCCATAATACGTGCAGCTTTACCCTCCAAATGAGCAGCCATTCCAAGTAAAGCGCCTGCGGTAACCACACCTGTACCACCAACACCACCGACCATTATACGTACTGGTTGTTGATCGAGTTCAGGAAGAATTGGCTTCTCAGGCCAGCCAGCTTCTATACCTTTGAATATTTCCGGGCGTTTCATATCGCGAGTATGGACTGTCACAAAACTTGGACAGAAACCTTCTACACAGGAGAAGTCTTTATTACAGCTACTCTGATTGATTTGTCGTTTCGTTCCTAACGCTGTTTCAACGGGTTCAACAGATAAGCAGTTAGATTTTCTGGAACAGTCACCACAGCCTTCGCAAATATCAGTATTGATAAAGACTCGCTCTGCAATATCCGGATAAGCGTTGCGTTTACGGCGGCGGCGTTTTTCACTGGCACAAGTTTGAACATAAATTAGCGCCGTAACGCCTGAAATTTCACGTAATTTGCGTTGAACATCATCCAACTCATTTCTGTGGTAAATTTCTACGTGAGGCGCAATACCTTCTTCTGTATGAATCAGCTCAGGTTCATCTGTAACAATCACTTGTTTTTTGATTCCCTCAGCATCAAGTTGTCGTGTTAACTGCGCCACGCTAAGATGACCATCGACATGCTGCCCGCCAGTCATTGCTACTGCATCGTTATAGAGAATCTTGTAGGTAATATTGAGTTTTGCAGCAATAGCTTGACGTATTGCAAGATAACCTGAATGGAAATAAGTTCCATCTCCCAGATTAGCAAAAATATGCTTTTCGTTGGTGAAATGAGAGGCGCCAGCCCAACTCACACCTTCACCACCCATCTGCGAGAAGGTCTCTGTACCACGATCCAGTGAAACAGCAATAAAATGACAACCAATTCCCCCTAATGCACGGCTACCTTCTGGTAATGCGGTTGATGAATTATGAGGGCAGCCACTACAGAAGAAAGGTTTGCGTTCTGCAATATCAAGAACACGGCGTGATTCCTGTTCTGCTTTTTCTAACAGCTCAACTCTGTTTTGGATTTGTGTTTTTAAGGTTTCTGGAATCTCCAGTTTCAAGAATCGAGCTGCCAGCATTTTGGCAATAGGTTCAGTCTGAAATTCATAATGACCAATCAAAGGCGCTTCATTAATAGATGTACTCCATTCACCCTTTCCATCACAGGCTTTACCGATGACACGAGGGCGTTTGGCATCTGGAAGTGCATATAGCTCGTCTTTAATTTGTGCTTCCAGGATAGAGCGTTTTTCTTCTACAACGATAAGTTCCTCTAAACCTTCGGCAAATTCACGAAGACCTTGAGGCTCCAGGGGCCAAATCAGCGCAACTTGGTATACTCTCAGTCCGAGCTGTTGGGCTGTCTGACCTTCAATTCCTAGAATACGTAACGCTTCAATTGTATCTAAATAACCTTTACCACTTGCTACAATACCAATACGGGCATCAGGACAATGCCATGTCACCTGATTCAGTTCATTTTCACGCGCATAAGCCAACACAGCGGGTAAGCGATATTTATAAAGACGTTCTTCTTGCTGAATGCCGTGATCTGGCCAACGAATATTTACGCCATCTTCAGGCATTTGAACATTTTTGGGTAATACAGGAATGACCCGATCTAAATTAACATGAACAGAAGCAGAGGTTTCGACGATTTCACTGACTAATTTCATCGAAGTCCATACACCTGCAAAGCGTGACATTGCTACCGCATGAGCACCTAAATCAAGAATATGTTGTATTGAAGTAGGATAAAAAATTGGAATGCCACAACCAATCATGACATGTTCTGACTGGTGTGGAATACTAGAAGATTTACAAGAGTGATCATCTCCAAAGAAGGCAACCACGCCACCTTGCTCTGATGTTCCTGCAAGATTGGCATGACGGAGTACATCTCCAGAACGATCTACCCCAGGGCCTTTGCCATACCACCAGGCGGTTACCCCGTCATATTTACCTTGACCTGCGAGATTGGCTTGTTGCGTACCCCAAATTGCAGTAGCAGCTAGATCTTCATTTACACCAGGCTGAAAAACAACATGATGGTCTTTAAGTATATTTTCAGCCTGCCAGAGAAAATTGTCATAATTCCCTAAAGGGGAACCACGATAACCAGATATAAAACCAGCATTATGATAACCGTTTAAAGTATCCCGCCGTGTTTGCGCGAGTGGTAAACGCACCAATGCCTGAATACCTGTCATGTAAGCAGTACCGTTATCACTTAGATATTTGTCTTCAAGTGATACGTCCTTAGTTAAAATCTTATTTGGAGTAAATTTTGTAGATATATTCATTTTATGTCTCCTTAGAATCTTGTAGTTCAAGCTACTTTATGTTCAACATCCGGTTGAATATTTGGAGTAAATGACATACTTAAAAAAGGATTGATCAGTTCAATTAAAACAATGGAACTGATTAATGTATGTACATTAATGTCATTGTGGTTGATCCATACTGGTGCAACAATGCGTAATTAAGAAAAAGATATTTACGTTATGCGCAAAAATCTTGATGGTGGATTGCTACATGCAATGCATGCTTTTCTAAAAGTCATTGATAGTGGGAGTTTTACGGCTGCTGCAGAGCAGATGGAGCTTACAACAGCGCAAGTGTCCCGACTTATTAGCGAGTTAGAAGGGCGTTTAGGCACAAAATTACTACAGAGATCTACGAGGCAACACGCATTAACCGATATTGGTGCAAGTTATGCAGAACAGTGCCGGCAAGTACTTGCGATGGTAGAAGAAGCTGAAACTCAGGCAATGGGAATGGCAACCGAACCGCAGGGGAGGTTACGTGTTTTGAGCATGGGAAGCTTCGGACATCATTATATATCACCAGTAATGGCGGAGTTCTGTCAAAACCATCCAAAGCTTACGGTTGAGTACCGTACTTCACAGAATGTGCCAGACCTGTTAGGTAAAGGAATTGATGTAAGTTTATATCTTACGGAATCATTGACTGACTCAAGATTTGTTGCTCGTCAAATTGGGACAATATTTTCATTACTTTGTGCATCACCGGCCTATTTAAAAAAATACGGTGAACCAGAATCATTAGATGACCTGCAAAAGCATGCCTGCTTAAGATTGGTGAACCCATCTATTACACCGCAATGGCATCTCATCAGTAAAAATAGTTGTTCATACCAAGTCGATATTACAGGGCCATTAATTGCAGACACGCCAGAATTATTACTGGATATGGTACAGCAAGACATGGGTATTGCTTTGCTTCCAACTTTTACTGTTATCGAAGCTGTACGTACTGGACGATTATGTCGCGTTTTAGCAGACTGGAGATCACCTGATATTGGTGTTTATACCTTATTACCATCACGTCATTTTATTGATGCTAAAACAAGAGCATGGTTAAGGTGGGTCGATCAGCATATTTCGCCTAAGATTCAGAATGATACAGAATATTTTTTATAACTCTGATTCACTGTCAAAATTATTAAGATATAAAATCAGAAGGGTTCTGTGATAAACAATTTATAAAACAGTCAGCTATCTTTATAAATGTACGAAATACTATGGACCATGCTATAACATGTGCAGGCTACAGTCTCAGATATCCTATTTAACATAATATACATTATGCGAAATTGGGCATTTCTGCCCAGATTCCCATACTAAGCTACTGATTTAACTGGATTTGGTAGCTCTACGTGTTTAACAACATACTTAGTCGTTTTGCCTGAAGTAACCATTTCAAATGTAATATCTGCTTCCAACGGAAATTTGTGCTGACGTAACAACGTCAAGTTTGTACGGTCTTGCCAGTTAAAAGTCTCACAGGCATTACCAACAGAATTACCTTGAGACTGATCCAATGGAATCAAGCAGTACAAAGCTACATGATCATAATGACGACCATCATCCGTTTTAAAATCAACAGCTTTAGCACCAAGGATGGTTACTTTGTTTTTAAATTGCATCATTGCTACATTCTCCGAGCAGTTATAAGCACATGATCCAGACGCTTTGGATACGCAAGCGGATCAGAGCAAGAAATTAAATTGATGAGTTCTTCAGGTTCGAAGACTTCTTTAAAGATATTGATGTACTTACCGTACTGGTGCTTCAAATTTTTGATAGCGGTATCAAAGTTAATCTGTGCAGTCTTCTGAATTGTCTCAATTCGGGCTGGCTGCATATCTTCAGCAAGAAACTTAAAGCATGGATAAGCAGCGATAAAATATTCACTGGGTGCAAGTAACATATCGAATGGCAGTACACGATCTACAGACTTAAATTCAACCTCAGCACGTTGCCAGTTATCATTCGGATCACCTTCAGCACGACCCTTTTCATATAAACGTAAGAACTTGCCTGATTCACGGCTGCCAATAGTTAGCGTACGACCACGACCATTAGGACGCTTCCAGTTACCTTTATGTTCTATATTTGGAGCACGATTACCACAGCTAAAGCCACCTAGCCCATCCTGCATATTTCCCCAATCAACGTTGATCTGTTTACCTTCAAAGTCATCATGAGCAATATCTACACGCGTCAATTTAGGTCGCTTCGCAAGTGATACAAGAAAGTGATAAAGCCTTAATTCCCAACCTGATTTAGCAAAGTTACAACCTCTACCATTGATCATGATTAGAACAGTATTTCTCTGGCCACCAATACAGATAAAACCGAAGTCTTCACCTAGCACATAGCTTTCATCATAGAAATTTAGGCCCTTATGACGACACGAACTGGTTGTAAATCCAAATATATGCTCCAGGTGAATATCAAGAGCATCAACAGCAGCAGTAAAACGATGAGATTCTGTAATGAACTCATCTTCCTGCCAGAACTTATCCCCCATTGTTTCTATGCCAATGGTGAAGTTAACCCAATCAATAACAGCAATTTCATTGTCAGCAGGCATGCGGAATTCAACATGCTTTACACCATCATTAGTCATAAGCATGTGAGTTGATGGAATTGTATATAGTTCATGCCGCTGGAACGGGAGATCAGCATCTTGAGGCTGCGTATCAGAAACCGTTACCCCCATCTTATTAATGGGGGTTTTTAATCCCCCCCGTAATGCAGTGGGGTTTGATTGTTTTTTATACTGACCCATTAGCAAATCCCCATTTCTCTAAAGTTGTTATTCTCAGCACGAATTGAATCACAGTACTCAGCAACTGAAGCTGACTTATAGCCCCACTCCACCATGCACATTTCAAGATGATGCAGAACAGCTTCTGATTCATAAGCAGGATTCCCTGAAATAATCATTTGTACTGCCCTGTCGAAAACTATCTTAGAGACGACTTCAAAAGCCTGTTCTTTATCCACTGTAACACCGTTACACGTTACATAATGGATGAACAGTAACACGTTACACCGTTACAAAGCAACACGTAATACAATACACTGTTACAAATTTAAGGAATTTATGATGACTGAAGAATCGAAGGTATACCGCGTTAATCCAATATTTCTAAAACGGATTAAAAAAATATGGTTAGAGACAACAATTGAAACCAAAAAGAAAGTAGAAGAATCTGATGTAGTAAATGCGGTTCTATATAAATTCTTAGATCAAATCAGCGTATCTGATGTAAAAGAATACAGAAGAGAGATTAAAGGGAAAGATGACTAAAATGACTACATTTAGTCTAGATTGGGAAAAAAGATGGGCTTAGCATTATTCTGCTTAATATTTGGTTTTACTGTGGGTTACCTATGGAGAGATTCACAGTCAGAAAAAATTAAAAAAGAAAAAACAAAGGTAAAAAATAGAAATATTTATTTAAGCTACAACGAAAGGCAACGAGCAAAAATATATCATCAGAATGATGCTGAAAGAATAAGAGAACTAAACTTACTCTCTACAAATGAAAGTAAATTCATGAGGTTATTACAATACCAATTCACAGAACATAAAATTATTATTAAAGATAAGAGATTTTATATTGCAGACCAAGATTATTATCCTATTGCTATATTTGAATATCGAGATGGCACAAAAGAATTAAAAGTTAAAGATAATGAAGATGGTATTCCTGTTTTCCTATACAAAGCTATTATCTCAAGTGAATCAATTTCAGAAGATAAATTATCGCTTAATATAGGGTAAAACAAGTTTAATAGCAGTGTACCCTATCCTCTCCCATGCCTCCTTACACTCGTCGAAGCTCCTCGCGTGCGTCGGCATTGTCGATTTCGCATAATGCAGATTGATGTTAAATCACGCCGATTTGCTCTGAAGATAGTTGCAAATCAGCTATGTAACATAATCTGGACTACATTATGCGAAATCAGTTAGAGAATTTTATATAGACAAAAAAGGCAAAAAAAAGGCCAATAATAAGACCTTCACTAAACCCCATAATCCAAACAATATCTAAAGCCTGTTGCATAACATCTCCAGTAAAAGCGTAATCAGAGGGGGAAATATTCATATTGTCATTGTGTCAGTTCGTAGACACTCACTTAATATTTTTCTTCTAGTGTTCTTCATTACATAGCAGACCGATAAGCTTTTTTTGTTAAAAAGCTTATGAGCATCTTAAGATGCTCTATCAGGAAGCTCAGAAAATATTTCGATTAAAGCAAATATAAAAGCAAGAAAAGAAAGAATGAAAAATACCACAGAAAAAGAGGCAATCATTTCAACAAAGTCTTGTTCAAAATAGTGAGCTAAATAACTGCAATAAGTATCAAATAGTTCTCCAATAAAATAAACAAATTGAGAGAGCCAATAGAGAACAAAAGGTATAAGAGCTAAAAGTGAAATAGAGAATATCAAGCCCGCAATAATGTATAAAAAAATTTTCATATTAAGCCCTCTGCTTTAGCTTGCTGATATTTAGATAAAAACTCTGCATCTAGTGATGTAAGTTTTTCTTGTGTTGGTTGTTGTTGTGCTTGTAGATGTTGCTGTGGCTGCTGAAAGTAATTAAAAGGTCTATCACCGTTTTCAATTAATCTTTTACAGTCGCTACTGGAGACATCATTCAGAATTGTTCCCTGCTGAGTGTATGCAACATATTTATTGCCTTTCTTCATACAACCGGCAAATACAGGTTTTGCCGTAACTTCATAGTTAATGTTCGGCTGAATGCCAGAATCATCAAAAGGCTTACTCGGATTATATGAGATTTGAACAGTCTGTGGATTAGCTCCAGTAATGGAACCGCGATTAACTGTAAGATTCTCAAACCATGCGACACATTCAGGTTTTTCAACATTAGCAGCTTTACGACATTCAATATCAAGATTTGAATGCACTGTTGAACTCTGACCCTGTGCAGAAGTTTTAGAATCTGTTTTTTCTGTTGTTTTATTTTGATGTGGCGTACCTGTAGCAATCTGTCTAACGACATTATTTTCTTTTGAAAATGAACAAGTAAATAAAGCAATACATGCAATTAAGACAGACGTTAAAATCATGATAAAACGCCAAGGCAATCGGCGTTTATGTGTATGAGCAGTTGAAGAACGATAATATTTATAAAGATCACTAGGGAATACAAAAGTCGATTTAACTTCGGCAGTCGCTTTATTTTTAAAAGCGTTAGGATCAATCTTTACAGTTGACCATTCATATTGAGTAGATCGCTTAAGACCGAAAGAATTAACTAGATGTCTATGGTGACCAGTAACAGCACGAAAGGTCTTATGAACAAGATCCGGAAACTGTGTAATACCGACAATATCAAAGCCACGATGACGATGTATTGTTAAGTCTTTAACAATCGGATCAACTGCACGAGATTCAGATGAGAAAACAGGAATATTCTGAATTTCATCATAAACAACAAATGAGCCGTCAGGTAATTTACGCCAATCAGCATCAGCGGGAATCGGTCGAATCGTGTCAATTTCAAGCCCAGCAATATTTGTATAAATTGTTCTAACAGGACGAACTTTATTTAGTTTTAAATTATGTTCATTGTTAACTCGTTCAATAATTTCATTATAAAAAATAGAGCGAGAAAAATATTCTTCTATACGTTCAGATGATTTTAAGAAATCAAAATAGGTATTATCAAAATGAAAAACCTGCTCTTTTAAATCAACACCTTGGCCTACTTTTCGAACACAATATAAAAAATCATCAGATATTTTTTTATCCTGGATAACCTTTAAATTAGTTTCATATATTTTGGGATTAAGAATGATATTTTTCTGATTAGTTTTTTCTAACTGAACAATATCACGAACATTAATTAAGGTTTTTCCTGCACCTGGAGTGCCAGTATCTAAACGTATCATTTTAAATCTTCTTTAATGCCAAATTACCAGCATTCAGTGAAAGTCTAGTCACGATTGCTGCAAGTACAGTTGAAAAGAAAATATCAAATCCAGCTAAATGAAGGATTGCAATCAAGTCACCCGGTATTCCATACGCTTGCTGTTGAACAGCATTTACAGCCTGTTGAAAAGCGACATAGGAAATTGAAGAAGTAGTAAGAGCAAGACCAGCGCCAGTAAGAATATTCTTTAATGTTCCCTTTTGAATGCTTTGTAAAATAGTAGATAAACTCATTCTGTTTTTACTCCACCAATAATTAAAGCAGCCACAAAAAATCCGACAAAGATAAGAACAGGCTTTGCAGTTGATACTGTTGTACAGATCGGCTCATATGAAATAGGCATTTTGATAACACCGACACCCATGTTTATTTCAGCTTGTCGATCATCAGGACACATGCCACCGAAAGCTATATCTGTGTCTATATCTGGTTGTTCCTGATCAGGTATATCTAGTTCTGTATCTTCATTTTTCTCTGAGGTTACCCACTCTTTGGCTTCTGCCCATGATTGAGAAATTGAGTTAGCCCATGAATCTGCTTTTTGATTTGCTGTATTCCACCAGCTCGTCAGAGTGACTGGAAACGAAATTACAGTTTGAGCAGCTTCGCAGACGAGAGGTGCCCAACCGCAGAACGCGGGAAATTCTAATTTTATATTTGTGACATTCGGATTAGCGGGATTTTGTGTCTGTTCACCAGTTGCAGTATTTTCAGCTTCAATGGCTTTTGATGCTTCTAGTTGCTGAACAATCGGAGCAGCTTTAGCACTGTCATTTTCTGCTTCATTAATTACATCTTGTGCAGCAGCAGTAATCGCTTGTTGTGCTGATGCATCACCACCCGCAGCATTAGAGATAACTTGTTGAGCTACAGTTTCAAGCGGTAATGTTTTCTTTTCATCTTCTGCGTCAGGATCATAAGCGGGATTTGTAACACGCTTTACATCTTGCTGTGTATTGTCACTAAAGATACATCTAGCTTGTACTTCTGACATTGAAATAGTTCTTGATACAGTCAAAGGTTGACGTGCATCAGCCCACTTTTGACATGCACCTTGGGCCGTTGATGCAATAATACCTTCGACGGTACATGCTTGATAACTTGAGCAGCCCGCCCAAATCCACAAAAATTGATCGTTGGGTGCTGGTAAATCAGAGGGCTTTGTATAAACAATCTGATTATTCGCCGGATCTAAAACCCAGTCGACAGCTCCGAGCAACTGTTCGACAGCGACAGATAATGCATAACCAGCACCACCACGAGCAAGAACCTTTGCAACTTGAGAGGCATTGGGCGTTATTTTTGCAGTGCCTTTAGCAATTTTTGAAGCACCGTTTAAGATGATTTCTTTTGTTCCGTTGACAATTGCAGAAGCACCAGAAGCAACTGGAGAACCCAAAGACCATCCGCCAAGACTTGCTGCATTGGCTTGTGTAATTAAATTAAAATAGAGAGTGAATGCAAAAAAGACAGAAAGAAACTTTTTCATTTAATCACTCTCCATATCCCATGTAATGCAATCCAAGGCACAATGACCAGTAACCAGTAAAAAATAGATGCTTCTTCCATACTCCCCCCTTAAATGAAAAACCCTGCCGAAGCAGGGAATTTCGAGCACTGATTACTTTGCACGTTTGACGTAAGCCCAACCCAAAAGCAACGCAACTACACCAGCAAGAATTGTTAGAATCGACAACACACCGGAAGAAACACCGCCCATTTCTGTTGAAATCTCAGTAAAGAGATCAGCAACACCAGCAGCATTAGCACTTGATGCAATTACCATTGTTCCTACAGCAGCACCAGCAGCGGCAAATGTAGGACAATGACGTTGGAACCAAGTTTTTTTAACTTGAGCAACTGGAGCTTTAATTACTTCTACGTTTTTGTAAGGCATGAGGATTTTCCTTTTATTTGCTCTGGTGGTAGATGAGCATAATGAAAGACCACCCAATCAAAAGGACGTAGATACTCGCTATCGGTGTTAAGATAATGAGAGCATCATCCTTTGTGATTGCTAACTGGTCGATTACAGACTTGTATTCGAACCATTTAAGGCAGGCATTTGTGCTCTCTTCGACAATTTCACAGATGCTTGCCATTCCTTAAATTCTCTTAGTACAGTTATAAAAATGGACACAGTATTGAGCATGTACGCTGAACTGTTTGCCACACTTCTTGCACTTATACATAAACTGTGTCATATTAATTATTACCGTAACTTATTGATTTTTAACATATTATACATTATACGAAATGCTATATAGTTAAAGCTTTGTTTCTAATACCTTTTTTGAATCTATAAAATCCAAAGCCACTAACTGAGCCACTGGAACTTTACGACTAACATCAAGTCGGAAAATTAATTGAGCATCGGCAGGAAGTTTTTGTCCCTGATAATCATGATAAAACTGTGCACCTTTAATCTTGTACTCAGTAGACTTCATACCAATTGCTCCAGAAGCAATTTCTTCTTCTGTAAATGGCTGCAATACAGTTACCACCGTATTACTGAAATCAATATTTTTACCTTCAGAACTAAAGTTACCTTCGGATTTACGAATGCCTGTAACTGTTAAAACTGGTTGGTCAATTGCGCTCATGCTATATGCTCCTAAGCAATTAGATAATTAAACTTACTCTGTGGCTTTTCATACCAATCAGGCAGTTGTTGATTGAAGTCGATCTCAACGAGCTTCACGAACGGAATGATGTTTTTGGCCTTCTCATCATGAAGGTTCTGGAGATAAGCTTTTGAAAAGCCACACTCACATAAGTCGGCAACTAATTTATAAAATTGAGTTTTACCGTAAGTCGTTTTAATTTCTTCTAAACCTTTCTCTCGGATCAGACAGAAAGCAGCAAATAAATTGCGAATACGTGTTGGAGATGGTTTACCGTTTTTAGTTAAAACTACTTGAGAAGTTTCAATTGCACGATAAACACTAGAATCATCAGTTAATTTCATAGTTTGACCTCTCAGAGCATCAAAAATACTACTTGTGGCTTTTATCCAAAGTGTTTGCAAAAGATTAGGATTATCTCGCTCGAATTTAATTAATTCGATCAAGTTGGTAGGTATACCATTACGTTCTAACCAACGTTTCTTCATACGTGATTCAAAACGTAATAAACCGACAGTCCAATTGTATAAACGAATATCAGACATAACTTCTACGACTCGCATCGCTGCTTTATCGTTCTTTTTTGCAAGCTGTTTCTGATGCTCAAACTGGACAATATATTCATCATGCTTGAGATAGCATTTATGATTAATTAATCGCGAAGTCTCCCCGCCCCAGTAAGTTGTACTGTCATAACGTTTATTACTAATTCTTGTTTGGCCATTTGATACACGGCTCAAAAACTCAAGAACTTGCTTAGCAGTATGTTGATCTTTGACACGTGCTGAATAAGTAACATCTATGTATGAAACCCAAGCTTTAGATATATCTAACTTCTTACAAATTTCAGGATAAGCCATATGCAAATAGCCAAGCATTTCAGCAGCACCCTGCTCTAACGAAATGTCAGCGAATACATTATGTCCTTGGAGTAACTTCGCAGGACTGGCCTTAATCTGAACATAAGGAAAATATGCAGAGTCAAAAAAAACCTTACAAGCCATGCCTGTGTAATGTGTTGGCAATGACTCATAAGGATGAAATAAAGCTGAAGCATTGAGCGTACCATCTACATTCATATGTACTGAACGTGATGCAAGCGGAATATCCATACATAAAGGATCAAAATTAATAAATGCATAACGACCTTCCTGATCACATACAACGTATTGATCAGCGAATGGAATGTTTATGCAAATATGATCGTTCATTAAATGTGTCCACATGCATGCAGGAATGCAATAGGCGGAAATTAACACAAGTATGCATGCATATACAATACATGCATGCAAAAATACATGTATGATTTTCCACATTTAGGAAATTAGGTATGAAAACGATGGTTAAAAGCGTCAGGATAAATGATGAGGAACAAGAGCAATTAAGAAAAAAAGCTGTTGAATTAAATAAAGTCTTAATTCAAAAAGGTCAACAGCCACTTAGAGATAGTGAAATTGTTCATATTCTAATCGATGAAGGCCTAGAATTATTAGAAGTAGGCAGCAGTGGTAAAGTGAAAATCATCAAATAATTCCGGAATTCCGGACTAGAGTCCACCATTAGAAAACGTGGACTCCCCTCGACTGCTAATTTCGCATAATGCAGATTGATGTTAAATGCACTTCTCTGCTCTGCCTATCGTAGCAACATTGACAAAAAAAATGCTCACTGGAGATACCATTGAGCATTTTTATTTGTAGCAATGTGAAGTGCAAGTAACATAATCCTGCACACATTATGCGAAATCAGCCACAGTAAATTTGACTATTTTCACAAGCACTTTGTTGACATTGTTTGGTAGTCAAAGAGAGTAGAAACAAGAGAAAAAATAAAGGTAATATCCGTATAAATGCTTTAATAATAATGACCATCGATGTCTCCAGTAAGGGGGAAAACTTAAGTTATTTTGTGAGGCCGGTCATGCAAAATACAGTGCATAGGCGCAGCTTCTTATTTTTTACTTTCTAATCGTCTCACCGACTACTGCAATCGCATCTCACATTTTTACTTTCTAATCGTCTCACCGACTTATCTTAGTCTGGTTTCCCAAAAATGTCGCGCGGCCGGCTTTCCTGTTCCTCTCTCTTTGGTTTTTCAAAGCTGTGATTCTCACCTGTGACCCTCACAATAAAAAACGTTTAAAAGCAGGTCGTAGCAGCCTATGGACAGTCCTTCGGAACGGTTTTTCTGATCTGTGAACAAACCTGATGGATAAATCCGCATAACTGCTGTGGGAGTTATACGTTGATTTCTCCACAAGTTTGATTCACAGGAAAAACCTCTGCCCACAGTCTGCTTTACTCCCTTAATCATAGATTTTTTAAACTTAATTTTTATTTGTTTAGGTACATCAAAGACGGTTTCGAATTCACTGGTACGCTTTATCAAACGCCTGCATCTATCGGAATAATGCTGGGAAAGCCGGCCGCGCTAATTTCTGTGAGCCTTGCATCCTTTCACTAAGATCGGATTCGACTCAAAAAGAAAAAATGCTTATGCTCACTGGTAGATCGGATTCGACTCAAGAAGCAAAAAACACTCATCTGCTGTCTGATCTCATATCAAGAAGTGTGCTTCTCTAATATGAATTTTTCCATTAGTCGAACTGTCTAGACTACGCCTTTGCACACCCATCTTAAAATTAAAGTCATATATTAACTAAATGTGTGCAAATTCCCCTGAAGACAGTCCTTTAAATATCACGGTAGAACATCTTGAGGGATTTAGTAATCAGGGAAAAGTCATTTTTTAACAGTAATACAATATGATCCACCAACAGCCGGAGAACATTGTTGTACTTCTTCTTGTTCAGCATTACGTATAACAGCCACTATGATTAGGACTAATATAAATATAGCTAAACCCATATAAAGTTTAGTAATCCGGTTAAACATAAATAATGCCTAAATCTGCCTTGAAGTTAAATTATTGCTTTCAACTACAACATTATTAGCCTGCTGAGTTTGTTCCAGGTACTGCAAATATTTGTAATATTGCTCAGGTGTCATACGATGTTGACTATAAACAGCCTGATCATTAGAAACATTTTGAACATTATTAATATTGTTAGCAGAAACTGCATTAGCAGAAGTATTGCTGAAATAATTGAATGGTCTATCACCATCATCAATAAGGCGCTTGCAATCATCAGTAGAAACATCCAGACGAGTTCCTTGCTGTGAATAAGCAACATATTTATTTCCTGACTTGATGCATCCGGAAAATACTGGCTGAGCCGTAACTTGATAGTTTCCTTTGTACTGGACATCATACGGTCGGGAAGCATTATACTGAATAACAATTTCATCCATCGTATTGTTGTTTCTTGCCAACATTGCATCATTATTTCTCTTTAAATATTCAGGGTCTAAACCTTCACGACATTGCTCAGGTGTCCACTTAAACTGACTGACACACTGGTTAATTTTGTTCTGTAATTCTGCTGTTATTGATTCATCCTGCTGCACTGGTGTAGGTTGTGTAAAAGGATTAGTCGTTTGATTTTTCTTTTCAGATTTCTGCTCAGTTCCATTGGTAGCGTTAATTGCCATGCCATCAGATGAACCCTGATAAATAAAGTAACCACCCAACATGGCAACAATAGCAAGCGTAATTCCAGTAGAAACAACACCCTTATTTAAATAAGACTTTTCTGCATGTTTAGCATCTGTTTCAACTGATTTATAGTATTGATAAAGTTCTTCAGGATAAGCAAAAACGTAACTGTCAAAAGCAAATAATTTCTTTGTTTTTGTTATATTAATTTCAGCATCATTAAATTCCCAAACCTTAGCAGTTTTCTTTCCATTCCGTTCAATTTGAAAATGTTTGTCTACCAGACCCAAAACATCAGCATTTAAAAAACGTGCTTTCTGAGTAATAATCCATATCGCAATCCCACGTTTACGCATTGTTGTTAGATCAAGAATTTGTGTGTCACGTTTAGAATTATGGCGACTAAATAAAATCTTAAACTGCACCTCGTCGAATACAATTAATGAGTTATTTGGAATATCACGCCAGTCTTCTGGTGCTTCTTTAACACCCGTATGCTTTAAACCGGTTATGTCAGAGTAGTATGCTTCATAGAATCCTTTTTCAAATTCTTTAAACAACTGATCAACTGTCCAGAGCGTTTTCCCAGAACCTTTTTTTCCAGTAATTAAACGTAATTCACTCATTATGATTTCCTAATCAATGAAAGCTTCGCACTACCAGAAGTCAGTTTCCAAACAATGGCCCCAAATATCATTGATAGCGAAATATGAGCACCTGACAATGCAGCGAGGGCAAGCATGTCAGTGGAGAAACTAGAGCTTTGAGCAATAACTTTATTGATATATGTATTAACAATCGTAAGAGAAACAGCAGCAGTTCCAAGTCCAAGACCTGCACCCTTCAACGCAGATTGAACAGAACCTTTTAAAAGCCATTCACTAAATAAAGTTAGAAAACGCCACATTAGTCATCACCTCGTACAGAGACACCAGAAATAATCATCAGAGAAGCCAGTGCACCGGCTAAAAGTACAAATGGTCTAACTTCTGATGCCATCTGACACCAACTGGTCAAATCAGAATCAAGCTGAGATGTTTCACCATTAATTTGAAGGCTTGTTGATTGCGGAGTAAAAGGACAATAAGCGTTCCATTGAAGATAATTAGATTCAGGTATAGGGACTACAGTTTCTTCAATTTGAACCTTTGTATCTCGTTCAACAGGTTCCTCTGTTTTAACCCAATCTTTAACCTCAGCCCATGCACCAGAAATTGAGCTAGCCCACGAATCAGCTTTTTGATTTGTTGTATCCCACCAATTAGTCAGAGTGCGCGGAAAAGATATAACTGTTTGAGCAGCTTCGCAGACAGTCGGAGCCCAACCGCAGAACGCTGGAAATTCCAAAGAAATATCTGTGACATTGGGCTTTTCAGGATTTTGTGTTTGTTCGCCAGTAGCCGTGTTTTCCTCTTCGATTGCTTTTGATGCTTCTAGTTGCTGAATAATCGGAGCAGCTTTAGCACTGTCTTTTTCAGCATCATTAATAATCTCTTGTGCAGCAGACATAGTTGCTTGTTGCGCTGATACATCACCGCCGGCAGCATTAGAAATAACCTTCTGAGCTACAGTTTCTAGAGGAATGGATTTAGGATAGTCATCTTCAGCAGTTTCAGAATAATCAGGATTTAAAATAGGACTTGCAGAACCGACAGTACCGCCAAGCCCAGCACATTCAATCGTAGCTGTACCGCCAACATTCGGAATATGTACAGAACAGTCAGGATTTTCAAAACCCATATCTAAATAGAATTTATTTGCAGCGGCAGCAAGAGCGTTGGGACAATAATCCTTACCTTTATATTTGTATAAATACTGACACTGATCAGGTTCAGTTCTATATCTAATTTTATTATTTTCAGCATCTAAAACCCAGTCGACTGCACCCAAAAGCTGTTCTACAGCGACAGACAATGCATAACCTGCAACACCATTTCTTAAAACTTTTGCAACTTGAGAAGCATTGGGCGTTATTTTTGCAGTGCCTTTTGCTATTTTTGAAGCACCGTTTAAGATAATTTCTTTCGTACCATTCACAATTGCAGAAGCACCGGAAGCTACCGGAGAACCAAGCGACCAACCACCAAGACCAGCAGCATTAGCAGATACAATAATAAATGTTTGTGAAAAAACCAGAATGATACTTAACAAGAAAATATTAATGCGGTGAATCATAAAACCTCCCGCACTAATGAATGATTATGAAAAAACCTACAAGTGCGACGATGATATATAGCGTTGTCATTTAGAACCTCATGCACATTGCGTGCGTCGGTCGGTCGGCAAAGCTCCTCCTCGCACGCAATGTGCGAAGAGGTTCTTTTGATTAACGACCAATAAAGCCGAGAATCTTGCGGTAACCCCACATCATGAATGAAGGACTTGCCTTGATTGCAAAGACTGTTGCAGCAGCAGCAGAAAGACCAGTCAGCCCCAAAGTACCTACATCAATTGCAGCTTCCTCAGCATGTGCAGCACTGATCAGTACAATTGGAGTAGCAATAATTGCAGCCTGAGTAGAAAGACGGTTAACTTTTTGCTGCAAACCTTCTTTACGTTTTGCGTTTTGTTGTTGTGTCATAATGATCACCTTTGTATGAACTTTAACAGGGCTTTATAGCCCCAACATAGGAGCCAAAATCCAACAATCTTGGTCAGAAGGTTGTTGGCATCGGCCTGGCTTAATTGGTTCAGTTGATCAAGCCAAGAGACTTGAACATCTGACCACTGTAGGCAAAGATTCGTTGCCGAATCGACAAAATCACAAACCTTTGCCATTTCTTTAATCCTGTAAAATCTTTTTTATATCTTCAAAGCTAACTTCTGGTTCCCAGAAATCCATATAGCTGCAAAGACGATCTCTATAATCATTAAAATCAAAAGAGAAAAAATAAATACGAGAACCTTTCACCTTAGTATCTGGATTGCATATAGGCTCAATAGAAGTAATAAAGGACTTTCTCAATGCTTTATTACCAATAAAGACCAGATCATCAGGCTTTGCATTTGCAATGACTGAATAGAAAACTTCGGCTTTACTCTGCAAAGCTTGTACTTTTTTTGCAGTGTCGTTTTTCTCTGTTGAGCCAAACATTTCTAACCCCTGCACTGGTAATAATGGACACAGTATTGAGCATGTACGCTGAACTGTTTGCCACACTTCTTGCACTTATACATAAACTGTGTCATATTAATTATTACCGTAACTTATTGATTTTTAACATATTATACATTATACGAAATGCTATATAGTTAAAGCTTTGTTTCTAATACCTTTTTTGAATCTATAAAATCCAAAGCCACTAACTGAGCCACTGGAACTTTACGACTAACATCAAGTCGGAAAATTAATTGAGCATCGGCAGGAAGTTTTTGTCCCTGATAATCATGATAAAACTGTGCACCTTTAATCTTGTACTCAGTAGACTTCATACCAATTGCTCCAGAAGCAATTTCTTCTTCTGTAAATGGCTGCAATACAGTTACCACCGTATTACTGAAATCAATATTTTTACCTTCAGAACTAAAGTTACCTTCGGATTTACGAATGCCTGTAACTGTTAAAACTGGTTGGTCAATTGCGCTCATGCTATATGCTCCTAAGCAATTAGATAATTAAACTTACTCTGTGGCTTTTCATACCAATCAGGCAGTTGTTGATTGAAGTCGATCTCAACGAGCTTCACGAACGGAATGATGTTTTTGGCCTTCTCATCATGAAGGTTCTGGAGATAAGCTTTTGAAAAGCCACACTCACATAAGTCGGCAACTAATTTATAAAATTGAGTTTTACCGTAAGTCGTTTTAATTTCTTCTAAACCTTTCTCTCGGATCAGACAGAAAGCAGCAAATAAATTGCGAATACGTGTTGGAGATGGTTTACCGTTTTTAGTTAAAACTACTTGAGAAGTTTCAATTGCACGATAAACACTAGAATCATCAGTTAATTTCATAGTTTGACCTCTCAGAGCATCAAAAATACTACTTGTGGCTTTTATCCAAAGTGTTTGCAAAAGATTAGGATTATCTCGCTCGAATTTAATTAATTCGATCAAGTTGGTAGGTATACCATTACGTTCTAACCAACGTTTCTTCATACGTGATTCAAAACGTAATAAACCGACAGTCCAATTGTATAAACGAATATCAGACATAACTTCTACGACTCGCATCGCTGCTTTATCGTTCTTTTTTGCAAGCTGTTTCTGATGCTCAAACTGGACAATATATTCATCATGCTTGAGATAGCATTTATGATTAATTAATCGCGAAGTCTCCCCGCCCCAGTAAGTTGTACTGTCATAACGTTTATTACTAATTCTTGTTTGGCCATTTGATACACGGCTCAAAAACTCAAGAACTTGCTTAGCAGTATGTTGATCTTTGACACGTGCTGAATAAGTAACATCTATGTATGAAACCCAAGCTTTAGATATATCTAACTTCTTACAAATTTCAGGATAAGCCATATGCAAATAGCCAAGCATTTCAGCAGCACCCTGCTCTAACGAAATGTCAGCGAATACATTATGTCCTTGGAGTAACTTCGCAGGACTGGCCTTAATCTGAACATAAGGAAAATATGCAGAGTCAAAAAAAACCTTACAAGCCATGCCTGTGTAATGTGTTGGCAATGACTCATAAGGATGAAATAAAGCTGAAGCATTGAGCGTACCATCTACATTCATATGTACTGAACGTGATGCAAGCGGAATATCCATACATAAAGGATCAAAATTAATAAATGCATAACGACCTTCCTGATCACATACAACGTATTGATCAGCGAATGGAATGTTTATGCAAATATGATCGTTCATTAAATGTGTCCACATGCATGCAGGAATGCAATAGGCGGAAATTAACACAAGTATGCATGCATATACAATACATGCATGCAAAAATACATGTATGATTTTCCACATTTAGGAAATTAGGTATGAAAACGATGGTTAAAAGCGTCAGGATAAATGATGAGGAACAAGAGCAATTAAGAAAAAAAGCTGTTGAATTAAATAAAGTCTTAATTCAAAAAGGTCAACAGCCACTTAGAGATAGTGAAATTGTTCATATTCTAATCGATGAAGGCCTAGAATTATTAGAAGTAGGCAGCAGTGGTAAAGTGAAAATCATCAAATAATTCCGGAATTCCGGACTAGAGTCCACCATTAGAAAACGTGGACTCCCCTCGACTGCTAATTTCGCATAATGCAGATTGATGTTAAATGCACTTCTCTGCTCTGCCTATCGTAGCAACATTGACAAAAAAAATGCTCACTGGAGATACCATTGAGCATTTTTATTTGTAGCAATGTGAAGTGCAAGTAACATAATCCTGCACACATTATGCGAAATGCTGTGGTAAAGTTAAATCCTATAAAAATACCGCCATACACTTTGTATAACGGTATTCAAAAATCCAGCTTCAGTAAAACTTGTTAAAAGCTTTTAGAAAGCTCTATAAAGTTTTAATTTCTTTCTGTGTAAACGTTTCTGTAGGCTTGAGCTTCTGGTCAGGCTTTAAGAATGAAGAAGCAATAATTGCCAATACTGCAAAGCTTATAATATACATAATAATTAAGTGCGGACTTCCTTCACCAATACTCAATAGCTTTGTAGCAATCAATGGCGCCAAACCGCCACCTAACACACCTGCAAATTGTACCGAAATTGAAATACCGCTATAGCGAATTTCAGCAGGAAATTGGCGAGCAAATAATTGTGACTGCGGTGCATACATAATTGGAAAAATTACACCAATTGCCAATACGATTGCTGTCCATACTAAAACAGGATCTTTTGTATTTAACATCGCAAAGAATGGATAGCTATATAGTGCAAGCATACAAAGACCAAATCTGAACATATTACGCTGGCCGACTTTATCGGATAAATGTCCGCATAATGGAGTCATTACCATAATGACAGCAGCGCCACAAATTGTTGCAAATAGAATATCTTGTCTAGGAATATTTAACTGCGTGGTGGTATAGGCTAAAGCAAAGGTGGAAGCCAAGTAGAACCAGGCATTTTCAGCAGCGCGTGATAGAATAATTGTAATTAACTGTTTTGGATGATTTTTAAACACCTGTAATGCAGGAACTTTAACTTCTTTCGCTTTTTCTTTAATTTTTTCAAAGTCTGGCGACTCAGGAACTTTCACCCGGATATACCAACCTACCGCCAACAGCACTATACTGGCTAAAAATGGTAAGCGCCAGCCCCAGCTAAACAATGCTTCCTCGGGTAGTAAAGACACTAGACCCAAAGCCACCGAAGCCAGCATTAAACCGCCTCCAGTACTGGCCTGTGGTAAACTTCCCCAAAAACCCTTTCCACCTTCTGGAGCATGTTCAACAGCCATGAGAACTGCCCCGCCCCATTCGCCGCCCATCGCCATACCCTGAATAAATCTTAAAATAATCAGACAAACCGTAGCCCAGTAACCAATCGACTCAAATGTAGGTAACAGTCCGATTATGACTGTCGGGATACCCATTAACATTAAAGTCACTAATAACATGGATTTTCGGCCAACCTTGTCACCAAAATGGCCAAATACAATACCGCCTAATGGTCGACCAATAAATCCGACAGCGTAGGTTGCAAAAGCTGCGAGTACACCGGTGAGCGGATCAAGGTTTGGAAAAAATAGTTTATTAAAAATGAGTGCAGCAGCAGCACCATAAATAAAAAAGTCATACCATTCAATAGTCGTCCCTACCATACTTGAAATGCCTGCCAGGCGGTGAGAAGACTTTTTAGAATGCGAACCGTTTCCATGTATTGTTTGCATTGTCATATTCCTTTTTAGATTTTCTTGTTTTGAGTTTTTATACGTATAATCAGCCCTGACCATAAGTATTTTCAGTTTCTCTCTAGTCTCCTTGAATGTATTAACTTATGTATGAATGACTCAGCCGAGTCGCTCTAGAATTTGTTCAAGTTCTGGATTCTCCTTTTTCCATTGCGGCTGTTTGTCTTTATCAACAATAAGTGCACGGACACCTTCAATAAAATCACCATGTTCAAACCAGATATCTTGTAAATCACGCTCAATCTGCATGCATTGTTGTAATGACAAACTTCGTCCTAAGTGCTGTAGTTTCAGGCTGGTCTGTTTCGCAATCAGGGAACGCTGCTGCAAGGTAATCAGTATTTTATTTGTCCATGCCTTGTACTGCTCGTCTTGTTCATTTTCCAGACTCTGTTCGATATCCTGCAAATTTTTAAAACCAAAATGTTTTCGAATATTTTCAGACCGTGAACTTAGATCACTCTCAGCAGGACGGGTAATATACTTTCTAACCATCTGTTGTATTTTTTCTTTATTTAAACTGGATGAATGAGCCAGCTCATTCTGTAAAGCCTGAAGTTTTTCTCCAGGCACATGGTAGTCAATCAGATCAAGATAAAGTGCATCACTACTGCTGATTTGCTCGCCGGTAATCGCCATATAGACGCCGATATCATCAAGACGAGATAGAAAGTGTGTTGCTGCAACATCAGGGAAAAAGCCGATTGCTGTTTCCGGCATGGCAAAACGTGACTTTTCACTACTCACAATAATATGACAGGCCTGTGCCAGACCAAAACCTCCACCCAGCACATAGCCATCCAGTATGACTATAACCGGTTTCTGATAATCACGAATCATGTTAAGCATGTCGTATTCAGCACTAAAATATGCTTTATGCGCTTCAGTTTGGTTTTTATAATTATCATACAGATAACGAATATCGCCACCTGCGCAAAAAGCTTTTGGACTGTTTGATTTAATCAATATAGCCTGAATGGAATGATCCTGTTGCCATGTCTCAAATTGCATATGAATCTGATGAATCATCTCAATTGAAAGTGCATTAAGATTTGCGACACGGTTTAGACTAATTATTCCCAGAACGCCCTGCTGTTCGATGATTAAATGCTTTTCCATATCCATCTCATCATTCTCCTATTGATTTTTAAAATGAGCCTGGCGCTTTTCAATAAATGCCTGCATACCCTCTTTCTGATCTAGCGTTGCAAATACAGAATGAAAAGCACGGCGTTCAAAGCGTAGACCTTCAGCCAGATTTACTTCAAAGGCACGATTAATCGACTCTTTAATCATCATGCTTGCAGTTAAAGATTTGGATGCAATTTTTTCAGCTGCCTGCATGGTCTGTTCTAGCAGTTGCTCTTTACTGAAAATGCGGGCAACCAGACCGCACTGCTCTGCTTCAACAGCCTCCATCTGGCGTGCGGTCAGGCACATTTCCATTGCTTTGGCTTTATCTACTGCAAGTGTCAGGCGTTGTGTGCCCCCTATACCCGGTATCACACCTAAAGTTAATTCTGGCAAGCCAAACTTGGCATTATCTGCACAGCAAATAAAATCGCACATTAATGCTAATTCACAGCCGCCCCCTAACGCATAACCGCTTACTGCTGCAATTAAAGGTTTACGGCGCTGTGCAATTCGGTCGGCAAGGTTAAAAAAATCATCAAGATAAATTCCGGGAAAGGTAAGCTCAGCCATTTCCTTGATATCTGCGCCCGCAGCAAAAGCTTTTTCTGAACCTGCCAAAACCATGCAGCCAATTTCTTGATCTTTTTCCAGATCATCAAGTGCTAGATTTATTTCACCGATCAACTCGGAATTTAATGCATTCAAGGCCTTAGGCCGGTTCAAGGTAATGAGGCCTACCCCGTTACGTTTTTCTAGTAAGATTGTTTCAAACTGCATACTTCATCCTTATATTTTTATAATCCTTCCAAACTGTTAGAACCTTATAGGCTACGCGCAATCACCAGACGCTGAATATCGCTTGTACCTTCATAGATCTGACAAATACGAGCATCACGATAAATCCGCTCAATAGGAAAGTCTTTTAAATAGCCATAGCCGCCAAAAATTTGTAAAGCTGACGAACATACCCGCTCTGCCATTTCCGAAGAAAATAATTTCGCCATAGACGCTTCATTCAGACAGGGTTTACCTGCTTCTTTAAGACGGGCTGCATGATGAACCAGTTGACGGGCTGCTTCAATTTCTGTCGCCATACTGGCTAAACGAAATGCAATAGCCTGATGTTCAAAAATAGGCTGGCCAAAGGTAATGCGTTCTTTAGCATACCGGGTCGCTTCTTCAAGTGCAGCACGTGCCAGTCCAACAGCTTGCGCGGCAATTCCAATACGGCCCCCTTCCAGATTGGAAAGTGCAATTTTCAGCCCTTCACCTTGTTGTCCCAACATTAAAGTATTAGGTACACGTACATTAGTTAAGGCAATCTGGCAGGTATCTGAAGCATGTAAGCCAAGCTTTTCCTCGGTACGAACGACTTCATAGCCTTGTGTTTCACGAGGCACAATAAATGCACTGATTCCTTTTTTACCTGCTTCCGGATCAGTTATGGCAAACACAATAATAACTCCTGCATTATTTCCAGAAGTAATGAACTGCTTGGCACCATTAATAATCCAGTCATCTCCATTTTTTACCGCACGGGTTTTGATAGCAGCTGCATCTGAACCGGTATGAGGTTCAGTCAGTGCAAATGCGCCAATCATCTCACCTTGAGCCAATGGCATCAGATATTTCTGTTTTTGCTCGGCTGTGCCAAATTTAGCTATAGGTACACAACCAACAGAATTATGGACACTCATAATGGTCGAGGTTGCACCATCTGCAGCCGCAATTTCTTCAAGGGCCAACACATAGGCCAGATTCCCGGTGTCTGAACCACCCCACTGCTCTGGAATAAGCATACCCATAAGACCCAGCTTGCCCATTTGCGATAAGACTTCTTTAGGAAAAGTACTATGTTTATCCCACTCGGCTGCTTTGGGCTTGATTTGTTCCTGCGCAAAACTTCTTGCCATATCCTGAATTAATAACTGTTCTTCCGTAAATTGCATCTCATGATCCTTGAGTAAGTTATCCTCTTTATGAATGAGGTATTGCCTCATCAGACAGCCTTGCTGTTTGCCTGCTGTTTTGCGATTTCCTGATTACGTAGTAAAAAGCGCTGTATCTTTCCGCTTGGCGTTTTAGGGAGTTCGGTCACGAATTCAACCTGTCTTGGGTAAGCATGGGCGGATAGACGTTTTTTTACAAATTGTCCAAGCTGCTCTGACAGCTCATCTGAGGGAGCTCTGCCTTCTGCCAGAACGACGAAAGCTTTTACAATTTCAGTGCGCTCCGGGTCAGGTACTCCAACCACAGCTGCTTCAATTACGGCATCATGCTCGAGAAGTGCACTTTCTACATCGAAAGGTCCAATACGGTAACCCGAAGTTGTAATGACATCATCACTTCTGCCTACAAAACTCATACTGCCATTTTCATGGAGTTCGGCAGTGTCACCTGTAAGGTAATAATGCTTTACGAAAGGAGATTTACGGCTCTCTTTATAACCGCCAAACCACATCATGGGAGACTGATTAATGTCTACTGCCAAAATACCTGGAGTACCTGCAGGAAGTTCACTTCCCTGCTCATCTACGACAGCAATACGGTAACCCGGGCTTGCGAAGCCGGCTGTACCTGCACGGATCTCATGATTTAGTCCATGGTGGTTACATACCACCATACCTACCTCGGTCTGGCCATAATGGTCAAAAATTGGTGCATCCAGAACCTGTCTGAACCAGCGAAATACTTCTGGATTTAAGGGTTCACCTGCACTGCTAACCACACGGAACTTTCCTTTAAGCTGGCCCATCTGTGCAGGGTCAGCAGCCATCATCATACGGTAAGCGGTAGGTGCGCCTGCCAAATTGGTAATTTGATAATCATTTACAATCTGGCATAAGCTTTCGATACTAAAGCCCCCTTCATAAAACAAGGTGGCATGACCTAAAAGTAAGGGTCCGGTTATTCCATAGTACAAACCATACGCCCAGCCCGGATCAGCAATATTCCAGAAGGCATCTTCAGCTTTCAGTCCAATAGCATCCTTCATATAGTTGCCAAAAGCGATTAAGGCTTTCAATGGTACTTCCAGTGGTTTTGCAGGACCAGTTGTGCCGGAAGTAAACATGAGCAAGAACGGGTCCTGAACGGTTTGCATAACCATTTCACATTGGTCAGATTGCGCATTAACCATATTCCAGAAGTTTAGATCACCCTGTGGAACATTACCCTCCCGGTCTGCCACGGTCACAATTTGCGGACACTGTTCGACTTCTTCGAGCTTACTACGGTTCCCAATATCGGTAATGACCAGTTTGCTTTTTGCCAGCTGTAAGCGATGTTCTATAGCTTTAGGTCCAAAAGCCGTAAACAGGGGCTGATATACTGCGCCAATACGCCAAGCGCCTAAAATGGTTACCAGTAATTCAGGTGTTCGGGGTAATAAACCGGATACCCGGTCACCGGGTTTTACCCCTTGAGATTTTAAAAAATTAGCAAACTGACTTGACCATTGCTTTAACTGACCAAATGTATACTGTTCCTTTCGCCCATCCTTGCCCTGCCAGTACAATGCAATCTGGTCACTATCTACATCAGCATGGCGATCACAACATTCATGGCATGCATTAAGTTGTTCCGGTGACCCTGCTAACAGGTTTCTTACTGCCGTATTTAAATCAAATTCTTTTACTGCATCCTGATAATCCAACATGATTGTTACCTCAGTCTAGTTTTATTGTTATTCATGACACGGGTGTTTTGATTCTCTGCCATCCACTGGCTAAATGATTATGCTTGTTTTGGAAGATACTGCTGAATAACGCTTGAAAAATCGAGGTTGGCATTACCCTGCATGCATAGCTGTTGATAAAGCTGCTGCACCAGTCCACCCAATACTACAGGCTGTTTGACCTGCCCCGCTGCTTCAACCGCCAGACCAAGATCTTTCAGCATTAATTGTGTGGCAAAACCATCCTTATAGCCTTTGGAAGCTGGCGCATTTTCACAGATATCTGGCCAAGGGTTGCAAACCTCAGAGCTCCAGCAGCGGCCACTTGAGCTGTTAATAACACCAGCAAGTGCCTGTGGATCAATCCCTAGCTTGACTCCAAGTGCCATGCCTTCAGCGACGGCGGCCATAGATATGCCTAGAATTAGGTTATTACAGATTTTAGCAATTTGTCCTGCACCTACATCACCACAGTGCACCATGTTTTTGCCCATCGGACTTAACACCGTTTTAACCCGTATAAAAGTAGCCTCATCTGTGCCGACCATAAAGGTCAATGTTCCTGCCTGTGCACCTATGGTTCCACCAGAAACTGGTGCATCACAGATAGTAATCTCTCTTTCTGCTGCACTTGCTGCAATATCTTTAATTGTTTGTGGGTCAATGGTGCTACTGTCGATACATAAACTACCCGCCTTAAGTACTGCCAAAACGCCATTTTCCCCCAGATATACATCCTTTACATGCTTTGCCGCAGGTAACATGGTAATAACGACATCTGCCGTTCGCGCCGCGGCCTGAGGGCTGTCACAAGCAATCCCTCCAGCCTCTGTAAAGTAGGTAACTGCAGTTTCACTTAAATCAAAACCGTAGACATTTAAACCTGCTTTGAGGAGATTCTGGGCCATTTTCCCGCCCATATTTCCCAGACCAATAAAAGCAATATTCATCCTTGAACTCCTGAATTAGCGTAAGCTGATGGTTGTGTTTACTTCGCCTGCTTCCTGCGTATCTTCAAACCAGCGGCTGGTAATGGTCTTGGTCTGTGTATAGAACTGGACAGCCTGTTTCCCATAAGGCCCGAGATCTCCAAGTTTGGAGCCACGTGAGCCTGTAAAACTGAAGAACGGTACTGGTACTGGAATCGGAATATTGATACCAACCTGGCCAATATCAATCATGTTCTGGAAAGTACGTGCTGTTGCACCACTTTGAGTAAACAAACCAACGCCATTACCAAATGGATTGGCATTGATTAGTTCGATTGCTTCTTCAAGAGTATCCACACAGATAATCGAAAGCACAGGCCCAAAGATTTCTTCTTTATAAATACGCATGTCTGTGCTGACATGGTTGAAAATCGTAGCGCCAACAAAGTTGCCATTTTCGTAGCCTTTAACCTCAACATCACGGCCATCTAGTAAAAGTTCGGCGCCCTCTTCTACACCGCTATTAATGAGCTCTACCACTCGGGCTTTTGCACGTTTTGAAATCACGGGTCCAATATCTGTATTTGGCTCATGACCGGCATTTACACTCAGCATTTTGGCTTTTTCTACCAGATCATGAATCCAGTTCTTACTTTCACCTACCATAACAGCTACAGACAGTGCCATACAACGTTGCCCGGCAGCTCCAAATGCGGCGCCTACTAAAGCATTAAGAGTTTGCTCTTTATTGGCATCGGGCATGACAGCCACATGATTTTTCGCACCCATCATCGACTGAACACGCTTGCCATGCTGACCTGCAAGGTTATAGACATGAGTTCCAACAGCGGTTGACCCTACGAAAGAAACTGCCTTGATATATTGATGTGTACACAAACGGTCGACTACGTCTTTGCCACCATGCACAACATTTAATACGCCTGCCGGAATACCGGCCTGAACTGCAAGTTCAACCAGCATCATGGTAGATAACGGGTCCTGCTCAGATGGCTTGAGAACAAATGTATTACCACATACAATCGCCATCGGGAACATCCAGAGGGGAATCATGGCTGGAAAGTTAAAAGGTGTAATACCGGCACAGACTCCTAACGGTTGTTGTAAGGTATAAGTATCTACCCCGCGTGCTACCCCTTCGGCATATTCCCCCATTTGTAATGTGCCAATTGAACAGGCATGTTCGACTACTTCCAGACCACGCTGAATATCGCCCTCAGCATCTGCCAGGGTTTTACCCTGCTCAGTAGTCAGCACATGGGCAATCTCTTTCATGTTGTCACGGATTAAATCTTGCAGCTTGAGCATAATACGCATACGTGCCTGGATCGGGGTTAAACGCCAGCTTTTAAAAGCGTCTTGTGCAGCATTAATTGCAGCTTCTACTTCATCTGGCGTCGCCATCGGCACACGACCCACAACTTCTTGTGTGGCCGGATTAATAATATCCTGCCATTCTGAAGTAGTAGATTCTACAAACTGCCCATTAATTAACAATTTGGCTGTTGTGGTCTGAATATTTGTCATTGTGTTCATAGCCTCTCCATGGGCGATATTCTTGTTGTGCTGTAATCAGAAAATATCCTAAAGCCGTATTTTCATCTTTTCGGTTTCACTTGAGACTAACAAAGAAGGTTTTGACTACCAATACAAATTCGCGCACGATTACTGTGCAAATTTGCACAAGGGATAAAATAAAAATGAAAGTGGATTGGGATCATCTACAGTTTTTTCTGGTATTGGCACGAGCCAAAACCCTGACCAATACAGCACGTATTATTGGAGTAGAACATAGTACGGTATCTAGACGGATTCAGGCACTGGAGCTGGCATTAGGAACGCCGTTATTTAAACGGGAAGCCACGGGTTATGAATTGACCCTTGAAGGGCTGGCTCTGGTTCCACGAGTAGAACAGATGGAACAGGCATTTTTGCAGATAGAAAAGCCTCATCAGCCTTTACAAGGTCGTGTGCGAATTGGCACACCAGAAGGCTTTGGTACTGCATTTTTAGCAAAATTATTGGCAGAATTATCCAAACAGTATCCTCTGCTTACTATTGATTTAATCCCTGTACCTAAAATGATCAAGCTTTCTCACCGCGAAGCCGATATTGTCATTTCGATTGACCGTCCAAAATCCGGGCCTTATATCATTACCCGTCTTAGTGATTACTGTTTAAAAATATATGGCAGCAAAGATTATCTGGCGGCCAGTTCACCTATCCATCAGCTTGAAGATTTAAAACAGCATCGTTTTGTGAACTATATCGATGACCTGATATATAGTCCTGAATTGTACTGTCTGGAACGTTTGCCCCTACAACTGAGTGCCAGCTTCAGGAGTAGCAGTATTTTAGCTCAGCAAATCGCTGTTAGTGCCGGAGCAGGTCTGGCAATTTTGCCCAAATTCTTGGCAGATGAACAACCAGAACTTGAACAGGTACTGCACAAAGAAGTCCGTTTTATTCATACTTTCTGGATGCTGACACTGGTAGATTTACAGCATGAGCCACGCATCAAGCTGGTATGGGATTTTTTAAGAACACAGGCTGACAAATACCAGCATCTACTTATGGATTAAACTTTTTAACTAAAATATTGACTAAATCTGAGCTTTATCCAGTGCGGCTTTAATGACATGCTCTGACTCAAAGTCATGATAGGTCTTGCGTTCAGAATATTCATGAGCCAGAGGTTGTACTTCTTTTAAAGTAAGCCCGCTACGCTCAGCCAAACGTATATACTCTTCAGTTCCTTTCCGCTTCCATTCAATTTCTTGGGCTTCTAATACTCTAATAACCTTAGCCGGGCTACCCAAAGCCAGCACATTTTCAGGAATGACTGCTTTTGCCTTGACCGTGCTATTGGCACCAATAATAGTATTTTCACCAATTTCTGCGTCATCCAGTATGACGCTATTCATACCTACCAGAACATTTTTACGAATTTTACAGCCATGTAAAATGGCGCCATGACCGATATGTCCATACTCTTCAATTAAAGTGATACTGGCCGGGAAGCCATGCAAAGTACATGAGTCCTGAATATTCGCATTTTTCCGAACATGTATACGGCCAAAATCTGCCCGCAGACTGGCAAATGGACCAATATATACTCCCTCTTCAATGATAACATCACCAATCAATACGGCTGTTGGGTGAATATAGGCTCCGGGGCTTACTACCGGAATAACTCCATCAATCTCATAACATGGCATTTTTACTTCCTTTTAATTTATTCTATTTACCTAAAGCTATATGGTAACTTCCTGTTTTAAACCGCCAAAACGTTTGTAAAACTGTGGATGTGCTGGTGGCATAGAGCCTTCTGCAGTTCTGGCCAGCTCCAGAAAAAAATCTTCTGCTGGATGAAAAACCATTTGATATACATTACTGCTAAGATTGCGGGCAGTTAGTGAAAGCCAGTTAGAAGGCAGTAATTCAAAAGGCAGATTTGGATCTTTAAGTAAAATACGGCGGTACTGATGAATCAGTAAAATACGGATCTGGAAGGCTTGTATTGGGTCCAGGTCATCTATACTTTCAATCAGATTCAGGACTTCTCTAAAATCACCAATAAACTTTTCATAACGCTGATGTAATTCCTGCACCGGCCAGTTAGTCTCGACCATACGTTTTACAGTTGGATAAGACTCTTGCCAGAGTTCCAGAGCCTCCGCCTTGAAAAGAACCACCTGATCACTCATTTTTAGGTTAAGTAGCAGACTTTGCAGTTTAAGATGATCACAACCCGGATATGCCATAACATTGGTCGCAATATTGGCGAAACCGAGCCATTCCAGTTCTTTTTTTAAAATAATCTTGTTTTCAAGCTCAACTGAACTGAGTAGCACCAGGTCCCATTTCTGGTCCCATTCTTTATGGCTCAGATTATAAATTTTCTGGTCAGCATTCACAAAGCGCTGGCGACTGCTTTCTGTAACGCGATAATAACTGGTTCTGCCTATTTTTTCAGAAATCAGCCAGCCGTTTTGTGCCAGCCGGAACACGGCTGTACGTACGGAACGTTCGTTGAATCCGAATACATCCATCAGCTGAATCAGGCTGGCGAGACTGATAATTCCACCACGATGGAAAATACAGTCACCAAATACAGTCATAATGAGCGAAGTGCCGCTCAAAGGCTCATTACTGATAAAATCATCGATGACTTGTTTGAGTTTTGGGTTCATCACGTTTAAATTCACCTTTGAAACGAAGTGATTTATCACAGGATAAACCACCTAGACCGATTTATGCCGATTGCCGTATGTCAAACACCCGTTGAGCCTTACCTTCTGAACGCGGGAGGGTGCCTTCAGTCACTATCTCTACACTCACCGTAATACCCACCATTATTTTAATCTGACTGATAAGCTGCTGGGATAGTTGATGTGCCATCATATCATTAATTTCTTTACGCATTTCTGCACGTATGTGCAGGCTATCTAAATGTCCATGTTTACAGATATGAATCTGGTAATTGGGAATGAGCTGCGGGATATGCAGAATCTGCTCTTCAATCTGTGATGGAAAAACATTGACTCCTCGGATAATCATCATATCATCGCTACGTCCGACGATTTTGTCCATACGGCGCATTGGTCGTACAGTGCCGGGTAGTAAACGCGTCAAATCTCGGGTACGGTAACGAATAACCGGCATACCTTCTTTGGTAATTGTGGTAAATACCAGTTCTCCCAGCTCACCATCTGGCAATACCTCACCAGTTTCAGGATCAATAATTTCCGGATAAAAATGGTCTTCCCAGATGGTAGGGCCATCTTTACTTTCTAGACATTCCATTGCTACGCCGGGACCCATAACTTCAGAAAGTCCATAGATATCTAGAGCATCAATATTCAGACGTTCTTCAATTTCACGGCGCATCTCATTAGTCCATGGCTCTGCACCAAAAATTCCAGTTTTAATTGAGGTATTTTTTGCAGTATTAAATTTCTTTTCCAGACATTCGATAATATTGAGGCAGTAAGACGGCGTAACCATTAATGCAGTTGGTTTAAAGTCATGAATCAGTTGTGCCTGACGCTCTGTCTGTCCGCCCGACATGGGAATAACGGTTGCTCCCAGACGTTCCACTCCATAGTGTGCACCCAGACCTCCTGTAAATAGCCCATAACCATATGAGACCTGAATAATATCCTGATTACTTAAGCCAGCAGCTCTTAGCGAGCGGGCAACCAGATCAGCCCAGGTATGAATATCATTTTGCGTATAACCTACTACCGTTGGCTGTCCGGTTGTACCTGAGGATGCATGTACCCTTACAATTTTTTCCTGAGGTACGGCAAACATGCCGAACGGATAATGATCACGCAGATCCTGTTTAGTGGTAAAAGGAAATTTTGCCAGATCTTCCAGATGCTGAAAGTCCTCGGGATGCACGCCTGCATCATCAAATTTTTTCCGGTAAACCGGACTATTCTGATAGGCATGCACCAAAGTTTTCTTTATGCGTTCCAGTTGTACCTTGCGCAGCTCATCGGTTGAAACCGTTTCAATATATTCCATCGTATTGTTATTCATATTCTATACTCCATGTACAGTCATCCTGCCTGTATGATTCTGAAAAGACGATGCTCTTTTCATCCATATTCTTTAAGAATTGTGTAGCCCTGCCTGTTCTAGCAGCCTTTGTATTCAGGTGTACGTTTTTGCATAAAGGCCTGTACACCTTCACGGTAATCCTCTGAACGGCCTGCCAGACGCTGTAAGTCACGTTCAAGAAGTAACTGCTCATCCAGAGTATTATGCGCAGCAGCATGGATTGCTTTTTTAATTAATCCCAATCCATAAGTTGGTTGCTTGGCCAGATGTTCAGCCATTTTCTCAGCTTCAACCTGTAACTGCTCATCTTCAACTACCCGCCAGATCATACCGAGCTGTAATGCCTGCTCAGCCGGGATCTTATCTCCCAGTAATGCCAGTCCCATGGCTTGTGCCCGACCAACCAGCCGCGGCAAGAACCAGGTGCCTCCAGAGTCTGGAACCAGCCCCAAACGGCAAAAAACCTGGATAAATGAGGCTGACTTCGCTGCCAGAACCAGATCACAAGCCAATGCAATATTGGCCCCTGCTCCAGCCGCAACACCATTAACCGCACAAATAACCGGTTTTGGCATCTCGGTAATCAGTTTAATGAGCGGGTTATAGTATTTTTCAATTGAAAGGCCCAGGTCTGGTACTGCTGAATCAGGATCGACTACCCGGTCATTCAGGTCCTGCCCGGCACAAAAACCTCGACCTTGTGCTGAAATAACTACAGCACGAATATCGGGCTGCACAGCCCATTTGTTGAGGACCTGAGCAACTTCCTTATGCATAACTTCATTAAAACTGTTGAGCTGCTCTGGACGATTAAACTTTAAATAGCCCACAGTATTTTTTTCTTCAACAAGAATTGTCTGGTAGTCCATTCAGTATTTCCCTTTGAACCTGATTTTTATTTTAAAATAGATTGATTATTCATCGAAACTTAAGCGTACATTGGCTGTTACCGGTCGTGCCTGACAGCTCAGGACATAACCTTGAGCGATTTCATCCTCTTCCAGACTATAATTAACAGCCATATCAACCTTACCTGCTATTATCTTGCACTTACAGGTGGCACAGACTCCGCCCTTGCAAGCATAGGGTAAATCGGCTCCGGCGCGCAGTGCAGCATCCAGAATACTGTCATCCTGTCTGGAAACCTCTACCACCAGCTCACGTCCATCCAGAATAATCTGAACTTTTTCTTCATTACGGCCTTCAATTTCTCTCGTTGTTACTTTTGTGGTGCCGGTATTAAAACGCTCGGTATGAATTTTACTGTGCTCAATACCGAACTGCGGTAATGTCTGCTCGACGGCATCCATCATGGCCTGCGGTCCACAGGCAAAACAGTGGTCAATGTCCTGATTAATCAAACCGGCACTATAAAGCTGTTGCAGTTTTTCAGTATCGATATGACCATTAAGCAGCTGGCTGTCGTTCATTTCCCGTGAAAAGATATTGATAAGCTGAAAACGTTCTTTAAAGCGATCTTTTAAGTCCATAATCTGTTCTGAAAACATGGTTTGTTTCCATGAACGGTTACCATAAATTAAAGTAAGATTTGCATTTTCCTGCTGGTACAAGACTGATTTAACAATAGAAAGAATAGGTGTAATACCGCTACCTGCTGCGAATGCCAGATAATTTTTTCCGCCAGTTTTTGCAGCCTTCTGAAAAAAAACACCTTGGGGTGGCATGACCTCCAGCACATCACCAGCTTTTAAGCGGTTATTGGCCCAGTTTGAAAATTGCCCCTGTTCAATCTTTTTGATTGCGATACTCATGTCTTCTTGAGTATCGCTACAGATTGAATAGCAGCGACGGATTTCACCGGTTTCACTCATATGCCGGATAGTCAGATGCTGACCTGGCTGATATTGAAATTGCTGTTGCTGTTCAGGTGCAATTTCAAAAGCAATACAGATCGCCTGTTCAGTTTGTGGGCTGACTGATTTAATTTTTAGCGGAATAAATTGGTTCATATAAAAATCCTTCTTTATTTTGACCATTCGGTTATTTAAATACATTTAAAATAGTCAAAAGGTTCCAGGCATTGCTGGCATCGGTACAGTGCTTTACAGGCAGTAGAACTGAATTCACTTAACAGTTTAGTATGCTGGCTATGACAGCGTGGGCACTTAATTCCATCAGACAGCGCAACATGGGTACCACAGCTATGTGCTTCACCCTGTGGCGGAGCAATACCATATTGCTGTAATTTCTGTTTACCGCTTTCACTCATCCAGTCAGTAGTCCAGACTTCGGACAGATCCACTACTACCTGTACCGGAACCAAACCCTGAACAGTAAATGCCTGGGTAATTTCTGCCTTAAGCAGATCTGTAGCCGGACAGCCGCTATAGGTTGGAGTTAAACGAACGATAATTTGATCTTCTTCATTTAGTTCCACTCCACGGATCATACCTAGGTCAACGACTGAAAGAACCGGAATTTCAGGATCAGCCACCTGTTTCAGAGTTTCCCAGCATTCATCCAGACAGTGTTTAATTAGCTCCATACCCGTTACTCCTGTGTTCCCTGCTTACCAGTTCATATTTGGATATGAACGCTGCAAATACTGCATTTCAGCCAGTACATAACCCAGATGTTCAGTATGTAGACCCTGTCTGCCACCACTACGGTAAGCACCGGTTTCCGGAAGAGTCAGCTTAAAACGTTCAATTTCAGCAGTCGTCTGTTCAAGCCATTCAGCTTTTAATGGTTCAAGGTCCATGAGAACCTGTTGTTCAACCAGTATCTGTTCATCAGCATTTAAAACAAATAGTTCATCGCTAAAGCGCCATAGCTGATTTAATCCTGTCTGGGTTTTTTCATGTGCCTCATCTGTTCCCAGACTCAAGCGTTCCATCCAGGCAGTAGAAAACCGCAGGTGATACTTCACTTCTTTTAATGATTTTGCTGCGAAAGCTGCCAGCTCGGCTTGAGAGCTTTTCGCTAGAGCCGTAAAAAGGAGTACATGATAATGATCCATCAGCCATTGGCGGACAATTGTCTGGGCAAAATCACCATTTGGCTGTTCACACAGCAGCAGGTTACGGTATTCACGCTCAGTACGAAAATAAGCCAGTTTGTCTTCATCACGGCCTAACCCTTCGAGTTCACCAGCCAGACTTAAGGCAGTCCGTGCCTGACCCAACAGGTCCAGGCCAATATTGGCTAGGGCAATATCAATTTCCAGGTCAGGTGCATGACCACACCATTCAGAGAGCCGGTGCGATAAAATCAGCTGGCTATCGCCAATATGTAAAAGAAACTGTGCTAAAAGTGGATGATTCATACAATACCTTCCTTACATATGCTCAATGCCATCTGGTATATGGTAAAAAGTTGGATGGCGGTACACCTTGTCCAGAGAGGGATCGAAAAATTCCGGTTTCTCATCTGGCTGCGAAGAAGTAATCAGTTCTGACTTCACCACCCAAATGCTGATGCCTTCATTACGGCGGGTATAAACATCACGGGCATTTTGCAAGGCAATTTCAGCATCAGGTGCACGCAGGCTACCTACATGACGGTGGCTTAAACCCTGCTTGCTTCGTATGAAGACTTCATATAATGACCAGTTATTTTTATGTTCCATGTCGTTTTGTTCCTGTTTTTATTGAATAGCTAAAACCAGATTTCAGGCAACCTTTTTAGATTGTTGCTGTGCCTGCTGTTTTTGGGCATATACAGCAGCAGATTCACGGACCCATTTTCCGCCTTCCCATGCTTTACGGCGGGCATCAATGCGTTCCTGGTTACATGGGCCTTTCCCGGCAATCACAGCAAAAAATTCCTCCCAGTTAATCTCGCCAAATTCGTAGTGGCCAGTTTCTTCATTAAAATGCAGTTTCTCATCAGGTACAGTCAGGCCAAGTTGTAGTACTTGCGGTACAGTGTTATCGACAAATTTCTGGCGCAGCTCGTCATTACTGAAACGTTTAATTTTCCAGGCCATACTCTGTGCACTGTTAGGGGAATTATCATCATTTGGGCCAAACATCATCAGTGCTGGCCACCAGTAACGGTTGACCGCATCCTGTGCCATCTGTTTCTGTTCAGGTGTACCATTTGCAAGCTGCATCATGGCTTCAAATCCCTGCCGCTGATGGAAACTTTCTTCCTTGCAAATTCGTACCATTGCCCGCGCATATGGCCCGTAAGATGTACGGCACAAGGCTACCTGATTAACGATCGCGGCGCCGTCGACCAGCCAGCCAATTGCGGCGACATCTGCCCAGCTTAAAGTTGGATAGTTAAAAATAGATGAATACTTCATGCGTCCCGCAATAAGCTTGTCCATCATATCGTCCCGGTCAGCACCGAGTGTTTCGGCTGCGCTATATAAATACAATCCATGACCTGCTTCATCCTGAACTTTTGCCAGCAGTACTGCTTTACGTTTCAGGGTGGGTGCTCGGGTAATCCAGTTCCCTTCCGGCAGCATACCTATAATTTCCGAATGGCCATGCTGTCCAATCTGGCGAATGAGCGTTTTTCGGTACGCTTCTGGCATCCAGTTCTTTGGCTCAATGGTAATATCTTGTTGTATGGCTTGTTCAAAATCTTCAGCATGATTTTTCATTATTTCCTCACTTGTCCCAAGTGGCTATAATTTAAAATTAAAGCGATACTAAATTTAAATCAATATAAATTTTTAGGTATCATTTAAAATAATTTACTTATAGCTTTTAATAAATTGATTTTTATATAATTTTTAATTTAACTGGTTTTTTTACTTCTCTTTTGACTCAATTTTAATTGACAATTTCATTTTTAGAAATCAAATTATATAACAGGATAATTAAAATTTATTTAAATAAGTATCATAAAATGGAGTTTGTAATGCTCGAACTGGAAACAGGTACACCTTATACGGAAAATGATCATACCCAAGCAGGCAATCCAAGAAGACCGGTAAAAACCTTAAGCTCGCTTGTCTGTGGACAGGAATATATTGCCCAGCAGGATTTACGTACTGTCTATCACGCCATTACTGGTGAAGCTATTTATCAGGTCAGCAGTTATGGTATTGATATGCAGACAGTGGTTAACTATGCCAAAACTCAAGGTTCACTTATTGCGACATGGAGTTTTCATCAGCGCGCACATGCGCTCAAGCAGGTAGCACAATATTTGCTGGAACGTAAGGAGGCCTATTATGAACTGGCGAAAGCAACCGGCTGTACCCGTAAGGATGCCTGGGTCGATATTGAAGGTGGTATAGGTACACTGTTTGCCTACTCCAGTCTGGTACGCCGTGAACTCAGTGATGAAACAGTATTGATTGAAGATAACTGGATTCCACTTTCCAAACAGGGCACCTTCGGGGCAAAGCATCTACTTACCCCTAAGACTGGTGTTGCCGTACATATTAATGCCTTTAATTTTCCGGTTTGGGGGATGCTAGAGAAAATTGCGCCAGCGCTGCTTGCCGGTGTCCCTTGTATTGTTAAACCTGCGACAGAAGGCGCAGAACTTACACATGCTGTGGTTCAGGCTATTTATGCCAGTGGTTTTCTGCCTGAAGGCACTTTACAGTTAATATGCGGTCAAACTTATGACCTGCTAGAACAGTTAGGTCCACAAGATATCGTAACCTTCACTGGCTCTGCAACAACCGGACAGAAATTACGCGCCCACCCTCATCTTAACCGCTACTCGATTCCGTTCAGCATGGAAGCAGACTCAGTAAACAGTGCCATTTTAACCGAAGGAGCCAGCGAAGAAACTATTGAACTGTTCGTCCGTGAGGTTTATCGGGAGATGACGTCAAAAGCCGGGCAGAAATGTACTGCCATTCGTCGGGCTTTTGTGCCGGCTTTCCTGCTGGATACAGTGCAACAAAAACTGCTAGCCCGACTGGAAAAAGTTGTAGTCGGTGATCCAGAACATGAAAATGTGACGATGGGTGCGCTTGCCAGTCTCAAACAAAAATATGATGTCGCTGAAAAAGTCGAACTGCTGAGCCAGGAAGCAAAGATTATCTTTGGTGGACATAATGATCAAAATTTTCAGTTTCACTCAGACTCTCCTGAAAAAGGTGTATTTTATCCGCCTACCTTACTATGCTGTTCAAATCCGGTCACTGCAAGATATGTGCACGAGATTGAGGCTTTTGGTCCAGTTGTAACTTTGATGCCTTATCAAAACCAAACTGAGCTGACTGAGCTGGTTGCCCGTGGTGAAGGTAGTCTCGTTGCTTCAATTGTTCGCAATACAGAGCAAAATATTGAAAGTCTGATTGCAAAAATTGCGCCGTGGCATGGTCGTATTCATATTCTGGATACAGAAAATGCAAAAGAGAGTACCGGTCACGGCTCACCCTTACCGCATCTGGTTCATGGTGGGCCAGGCCGTGCAGGTGGTGGAGAAGAGCTCGGAGGCCTGCGAGCAGTCAAATATTATATGCAGCGTACAGCCATTCAGGGCTCACCTGACGTCATGACACAGATTGGACATAGCTGGACAGCAGGTTCAAGAGTGTTTGAAGATCGCGTACATCCATTTAAGAAAAGCTTTGACGAGCTTCAAATTGGTGAACGTCTGCTTACAGCACGTCGGACAGTTACCGAAGCCGATATCGTAAATTTTGCCTGCTTAAGTGGTGACCACTTCTATGCCCATATGGACAAGATTGCCGCGGCAGATTCATTATTTGGTGAACGCGTGGCTCATGGGTATTTTGTTGTATCTGCCGCAGCGGGCCTGTTTGTAGAGGCAGCACCAGGACCGGTTATTGCCAATTATGGTATGGATAACCTGCGCTTTGTTGAGCCGGTAAAAATAGGTGACACTATTCAGGTTGAATTAACCTGTAAGCAAAAAACGCCAAAACCTCAACGTGAGCCAGAGCAGAAACCACATGGTGTGGTTGTCTGGGATATCAAGGTTAAAAACCAGCGTAATGAACTGGTAGCAACCTATGACATTCTGACGCTGGTTGAACGCGCTGCATAAATACAGGTAAATTTCGGGATAAAAGTCTGCTGAAGGACTTTCATCCTGAAATATAGTTATTTATAGAGCAAGTCTAAAAAAACTAACTATTTGATATAATAAGTAAAAATAATCATAGTTTACCTAAATCATTTACTTATAACAAAACATAAAATTAGGATACTGTACTTCACTCTATACCATGCTAGAAGTGAAATATATAAGCTGATAAAGAGATGATCTGATGCGTGTCCATTTCCTGAACAGTATTTCAACCTGTCCTTTAGGGGGTGCTTTGATGGATGGCTTTTCCTATGCCAAGTTACGGGGGCGTTTGACCTGTACCTGTGTGCTGATTGAAACAGCTGATAGTCTGGTACTGGTTGATACTGGTTTTGGATTACGTGACATTGCTTCTCCACGTACCCGCCTCGGCTGGTTTTTCCGTTTTCTGGTCAGTCCAGAGTGGCGTGAAGAAATGACAGCAATCCGGCAGATTGAACGTTTAGGCTATGACCCGCGTGATGTAAGACATATCATTTTATCGCATCTGGATTTTGACCATGCTGGCGGACTGGATGATTTTCCCCATGCTACTGTTCATATGATGCAAACAGAACGGGATTATGCCCTTTCGCAAAAGACCTGGCTGGACCGGCAGCGTTTTCGTCCACAGCAGTGGTCTTATCGCGAGAAATGGAAAGTATATAACCCTGATACAGGAGAAGGCTGGTATGGTTTTAATTCAGTAAGAGATCTGGATGGGTTACCACCTGAGATTTTATTTGTTCCTCTTTCAGGTCATACACATGGTCATGCCGGCATTGCCATTCAGGCTGGAGATAAATGGCTGCTTAATGCTGCTGATGCCTATTTTTATCATAAGGAAATAGATCCCGTCAGCCCATGCTGTACCCCTGGCCTGCGTTTTTACCAGACCATGCTGGAAAAAGACCGTAAAGCGCGTCTCTCTAATCAGGCCCGTTTACGCCAGCTTCATCAGCACCATGCACATGAAATTGATATATTTTGCTCGCATGATAGTCATGATTTTGAACGCCTGAGTGGCCGTTCGGCAGAGTTACCTGCGTCCTTCTTCAAATAGCTCGCTTCGAGTAAATTTTATAATAATTTTAAATACCTGAAAAAATATCTGCTTATGGGCCGGTTAACATGGAACAGTTCGGTTTGTACTGCTGTAGCATTATGGTATCTGCCTCTAAAAAATCCAGTTCTGCCGGATGATGAGTAACATAGATCATTGGGAGTTCAATATGGCTTTGCAATTGTTTAAGAAAGGGTAAAACCTGCTGTTTTAATTGCTGATCTAAGCCGCTTAGAGGTTCATCAAGAAGCAGCAAGTCTGGAGATGAAAGCAGAGCCCGACCTATTGATACCCGCTGTGCTTCACCGCCCGAAAGTTGGTGAGATTTACGCTGGAGTAATTTTTTTAATTCAAGTAAGTCAACTATATGTTCAAGGCTAATTTTTTGATGGACTGTTTTTGAGAATTTTTTCGCGTAATGCAGATTTTGTAATACATTCATATGGGGAAATAATAAGGCATGTTGAAATATCAGAGCAATATGTCTCTGATGAGTAGGAAGGTTCACATTCTCTACTGTATCGAGCAAAGTAGTTTCTTTAAAGACAATCTGGCCTTCTACCGGAGATAATAAACCTATAATGTTTTTTAAGAATGTTGTTTTCCCGCTTCCTGATGCTCCCACAATCCCCAATACCTGCTGTTGCATGGTCAGGTTTACATCTAATCTGAACCCTGGCTGTTGATAGTGAAATTTGCATTTGAGCATATCACCCCTCCAGTTTTTTCTGGTATTTCTGTAAAATGAAGTAATTGGCGATGAGGGCTGAAAAAGCCAGTACCAGAGATAACATCACCAGCCGCAGAGCCATTTCTTCACCATTGGGCTGCTGTAAAAAAGAATATATAGCAATAGGCACAGTACGGGTCTCACCAGGAATATTGCCTACAAAAGTAATGGTCGCGCCAAACTCTCCGAGACTCCGGCTAAAACATAAAATACTGCCAATGATCATGCCGGGTAAGGCCAAAGGTAGACTAATACTGTAAAAGACCTGAACAGGTGTAGCGCCAAGTGTACCTGCTATATGTTCTAACTGCCGGTTCATTAACTGAAAAGACAGGCGGATTGGCTGTACCATTAATGGAAATGCGACTACCATTGAAGCCAGCACGGCACCTTTCCAGTTAAAGGCCAGTTCCAGTCCAAGAATATGCAGATATTGACCGATCAGCCCTTGCTGACCAAATAGTATAAGTAACAGATAACCTAATACAACAGGCGGCAAGACCATCGGGAGCTGTAATAAGGCTTCAACCATAAATTTTAAACGAAATTCATAACGAGCCAAGTACCAGGCTAATGCAATAGCAAACGGTAAACAGACCAGCGTTGCAAACAGGCCAACTTTGGCTGATAAATAAAGTGCACTCAGCTCTTCTGGTCCGAACATGATTATCCTTAAGGTTTAAGCGAAAAGCCGTAGTGATGAAATATAGTTTTTGACTGTATTGACTCTACAATAAACTTTTGGAATCGTACCGCTTCAGGGCTGTTACTTCCTGCCTTGGTCAAGGCAAGCGGATAAATAACAGGATTATGCAAATGCTCAGGAAAGATTCCTAGGATTTTTACTTTTTGACTGATCAAAGCATCTGTCTTGTACACGATTCCCAGTTTACATTCTCCCCGTTCTACAAAGGTCAGCGTAGAACGTACATCATCTGTACCTACAATGCGCCCTTTCAAATCATTCAGCCAGCGTAATCTGGTCAAGGCCTGTTTAGCGTATTTGCCTGCGGGAACAGTCTCCATCTGTGCTGTACACAAATATCCATTAAAAACTTTAGCTATTTTAAAGTCCGGCTGCGGCTTGAATGGAATATGTAGGTATTTGGGGCTAATCATAACCAGCTGATTACCCAATAAAGGCCTCACTTGATCCGCATGAATTTTATTTTTTCTGACCAGATAAGCCATCCACTCCTGATCTGCTGAAAAAAATAGATCACTACTGGCTCCGGCTTCAATCTGTTTAGCCAGAGTTGAAGAGCCACCAAATACTGTGACAATTTTAGTTTGTGGATATTGAGCCTGATAAATTTTAGCGATTTCAGTCATGGCATTGTTTAGGCTGGCCGCTGCATAGATCTTAACCGTACCGGCCTGTGTAGAGGAAAATGTCAGTGTCAGGCACATATAAGAAAACAGGATTTTTTTCATGTGCATTTTCCTTATTACTGAATAAATAAGCCTTGAACCATATCGCCTTGACTCAGGTTTCGTTCTGCCGGAACCCGTACCAGACAATTAGCCTGCATTAAATTACTCAACATATGTGATTGCTGCCTGGACAAACTCTTAACTGTTAAAACCGAATCATCAAAGCTTGCGTACATTCTTAAAAAACGTTCTCTGGCATCCATTTTTAGATCATGGCTCAGTACCGCATTAAACCAGCTCGGCTGATTTTTTTGACCTTGTAAAACGTTTAATAAAGTGGAAGTATAGACTTGCATACCTACATAAACCGCTGCAGGATTGCCCGGTAGCCCTAGCAGATAACAAGCGGACTTGTCATTACGCTGTAAGTACGCAAAGAATATGGGTTTACCCGGCTTCTGTTTTACTTTCCAGAAAATCTGTTCAAAACCTGACTCTAAAGCAACTGGACGAATAAAATCATAATCTCCCACCGATACACCGCCAGTGGTTAAAATCAGGTCATAACTTGACAATAATTTCTGGATGAGTGCCTGTACAGCCTCTTTGGTATCAGCAATATGAAAGATTTCTACTTGCTGCCCTGCCTGCTGAAACCATGCCTTAATCAAGGGTCCATTGGCATCAAAAATTTTTCCTGCTGCAAAGTCCTCTACACTTTCAGCAACTTCATCTCCTGAAATAACTATGGCAACTTTAGGATATTGAAAGACTTCAACGGTATTGATCCCTGCCATGCTTAAGGAAGCAATTACTCCGACAGACAATTGCTGACCTTCATTTGCCAATAATTGTCCTGCTACAATTTCTTCGCCTACATCCCGGATATCAATATTAGCTTTTAGGTTTTCGATGATTTTAATTCTGGATGAATTGATTAGCTCAACTATTTCCTGACGCGCCACTGTAGTAGTTCCAGATGGAATTTTGGCCCCAGTAAAAATTCGGACTGCCTGCTCTGCCTGGAGTTGTACTTCGACCTGCTGACCGGCCCGAATTTCACCGATGAGCTGGAATTCACTTTCCGGTTCAATCGCTTTTTTGGCACAGATGGCATACCCATCGACTGCACTTTGTGAAAATAAGGGTAAATTGATTGAAGAATAGATATTTTCAGCCAGATAGCGATTTAAGGCGTTCTGTAATTCAAGTTTCTCAGTATCTAAGGGCTGCACATGTTGCAAAATGCGATCCAATGCCTGATCTACACTGATCAGGCCATGTTCAGCACCACACCTTGAGCTGATAGTATTCATTGATACCCTCCCTGATGTGGAATATTTTTTTGCACATCAAACAGATGGATCAAAGCGGGTAAAACTGCAATCAAAGATTCTTTGGCACCTTGACGGCTGCCTGGTAAAGTCATGATCAGACTATTCTCGATATAACCAGCGACACCACGACTTAAAGCAGCATAGGGCGTACGTTTCTGACCAAAATTGCGTGAAGCTTCCATCAAGCCGGGTATTTCCCGCTTTAATAAAGGCTGTAAGGTTTCAACAGTTAAATCTTTAGGGCCGAGTCCTGTTCCGCCTACCGTTAAAATGAGTGGATAATCATTTTTCTGTTGTTCAACCAGTGCCAGTAACTGTTCAGGATTGTCCGGAATGATCTGATAGGCAATATTTGCGAAATTAGCTTCCTGTAATATTTCCAGGACATTTTGCCCTGCTGTATCCGGCTTTTTACCGGCAGCAACCGTGTCTGACAATACAATGATAGAAGCAGGCAAGCTGTTTTTTAAAACGCGGGTAAAATGTGATTTCCCCCCTTTTTTCTTTTGTAACTTGCATTGATCCAGTGATAAATCTTCTGGTTCACAATGAGGCTTTAACATATCATACAGTGTTAAACCGGCCAGACTGACTGCCGTTAAAGCTTCCATTTCCACACCCGTTGGGCCTATGGTTTCAACTATCGCAATAATTTCAACATGCGTATCAAACAGTTTATATTCTACGTCAGCCCGGTAAATGGGTAATGGATGACATAGTGGAATGAGCTCATCGGTACGTTTAGCTGCCAGAATTCCTGCAATGCGAGCCGTCTTGAGAGCATCACCTTTTTCAGTATTACCATTGCGTAATAATTCAATACAATGTGGCGGAGCATGCAGAATTCCTGTGGCCACTGCAGTACGGTAACTTTCTGCTTTCATCCCGACATTTTTCATTGCCTATTCCTGTGGTTCATTCTTTCTTTAAACAAGCGTATTTTCAGTTCTAGCTTATAGCGGCCATTGATAAATCAATGGAGTGTTCTCTTTGGTGTGACGGCAATGCTGATGCTTTTCGGCTGAATGTTCTGGATGATGATGTGCATGACTAAGGTCTGTTTCATCTTTACGGATACAGCAACCCTCAACATATTGGCTACTGCCATCTATATAGAACTCTTCTTTCCAGACCGGTACCTCATGTTTGACCCGTTCTACTGCTTCTTCACAGGCTGCGAAGGCTTCCCGGCGATGTGCTGCATAAGCAATGGCAATAATGGCTTTTTCACCAATCTCCAGTGTCCCAATCCGGTGTATTACACGTACATAAGATACGCCGTATTTAACCTGAATTTCCTGTTCAATCTGACTAATCATTTTTTCTGCAACGGGTGTATAGGCAGTATATTTTAGTGCTTTTACTGCTTTGCCTTCATGGTGATTCCGAACCGTACCGATAAATACTCCAATCCCACCACATTCAGGAAAAGACTGGATCAGATCAAAAATTTCCAGCTTTAAAGCAGCCTCCTGAATCCGGGGAAACCGTTTGTATTCGTCCATTTCAACCTCCTGCTACAGGTGAAAGTAGTACCAGCGTGCTGTCAGTAGTGAGTGAAGTCTGACGTGAAATAATATCTTCACCAATTGCACAGGCACAGCGTTCCATTATGGCAAGGGCTTCAGGATAGTTATGTCCCACCTGATCCAATATCTGAGAAACTGTACTTTGAGATTTGCAGATAATTTCGAAATTTTGCGGTAACTGCCGTTCTACCGCACCGAAGGCTTCAATTCTGATTTTGATTTGTGACATCTTAGCCTCCTATCATATGCATGCTAATCTTGCGGCTGTTTTGGTTCATATTCTGACTTTTTAAACGCTGTGCTATAGCGTAAAAGCCTTGTTCTTTGTTCCAGATGTATGGAGATAAAATGCTGTATAAATTCACTTCACCCAAAGGTAAAGAAGAACCCAGAGAGCGGATTTCATTTTTAATATTCAAACCTTGTGGTGCAAACAGGCAGTTATAAAATTCACCTTGTGCTGTCAACCGTAACCGGTCACAGCTGCCACAAAATGAATTGGTAATGGTCGAGATAATTCCAATCGGATGGCCATCAATCAAATACTGTCTTGCAGGTTCCGAACCTGACTGTGCAGAGTCATTGTTTTTTTCGGTGAGAGTAAATTCAGTCGCCAAGGTTTCTAAAATATATTTTTCACTGACCACATGTTCCGTAGACCATTTTCTATCCCCATCCAAGGGCATAAATTCAATAAAACGCAGCATAATTTTTTGCTGAACCGACCAGCGTGCCAAAGGCAGAATTTGATGGTCATTGATTCCGTTCATCAATACACAATTGATCTTGATCGGTAAGCCAGCAGCTTTGACTGCCTGAATTCCTTCCAAAACGGGTGTTAAATCTTTTTGGGTCAACTGCTTGAACTGCTTGTTATTCAAGCTATCCAGACTGATATTCAAATCATCCAGCCCGGCCTGTTTTAAGTTATCTGCATATTGCTTGAGGTAGTGTCCATTAGTGGTCATCGAAATACGCTTTAGGCCCAGCTTTCTTAGAGCTTGAAGCTGTTCAACGAAATGCACTACTCCCTGCCGCATTAAGGGTTCACCACCAGTAATGCGGATAGCTTCTATACCATGACGAACCATAAAATCACAGAATTGATATAACTCTTCAAAACTGAGCAGGTCTTGTTTTTTCATCCATTCAGGATGTTCTGGCATACAGTAGACACACTTAAAATTGCAGCGATCAGTCACTGAAATACGTAGCTTGCGCTTGCTGCGGCCAAACTGGTCGACAAATAATGCAACGTTTTCAAGCTGTGTCATCGTCTTCATGTTGAATATCCATCTTCAGACTGCGGGCTGGTTATGCGCATCTGCAATGCTTGATACCTGCATTGCTCAATCTTGTAATAATCAGGTTTGCAATAAGTGTTCCAACTTTGCGCTAAAAGAAAAATATTCAGTTTTAGTGCAGAAATTTGAGCTGCTGATACTGTTGCAGCTCATCCAGCGAATTAATACTGTGAAAAAATAGGGCATGATTTTTAAAACATGCAACTTGAGCGTGCAAATCACTAAAACAGTGTTTAAGACTGCGCTGTTCTTGTTCAATATGTAAATTCAGGGTTACCAAGCTGCTGCGCTTGACCAGACAAAATGGATAAAGTGGCTTACCATTGATTTCGACATAAGCGACTTCTGCCAGATTATTTTTAGCTAGAGCCACATGTAGCTTGAGCAGTACTTTGGATGGGATATAGGTTACATCGCAGGGTACAAATAGCACATAGTCTGATTGCACATGCGACCAAGCACTTTTCATGCCCATTAATGGCCCCTGAAAACCGGTCTCATCATCCTGATAATAATAAATATTTGGAATAATTTTTTGATAAATGGAATAGTCACGATGACTATTGATCCAGACCTGTGCAATATTTGGTTTCAGTTGTTGATAAATTTTAATCAGCTGAATCTGTTCATCAAATTTCTGCAACAGTTTGTTGATGCCATTCATCCGTCTGGCCTGTCCACCGGCTAGTATCACCAGATCAGTACGCGGATAAACTGTTTTATTATTTTCTCTCTTGCTTCCTTTTTTCATCCTACTATCTCCATTTGGCATGCTTTAATCAGACCACGGATTTCAGGCAGACATGAACCGCAATTTCCTCCAGCTTTTAAACATGCAGTTATCTGTTTTTCATCCATAATATTTTTAGTTTTAATGGTTTCAATAATGCGGTTTTTACCGACTTTAAAACAGCTACACACCAAGGGACCTTCATTATTCACCATGGACATTGGCTGCCCGGCGAGTAAGGCTTTACGATGCATGGCACTTAAACGTTCACGTTTAAACAGGTTGGCTATCCAGTCCCGGTCTGGTAATAAAGCCTTCGGTGCAATATACAGGCTGGCAATTAAGTGACCTTCTTTCAGTACTACAGTATGGCTGATGTGAGCAGTTTGATCTTCAAGATTTAGCCATTCAAAACTTTCATCCTGAAATGGGAATAATTCTTTTAAATGCTCAGTAGTATGAGCGAATTTTTGACGATCTGCCAGTTCATAACGGAGAGCTTTGGTGGTGGTGATCTTTACCCACCAAACCATATTTTCAATAGACGATTGCACGGTTTTTTCAAAACCCTGACGTACATAAAATACGCCTTGCCACTGAATATGAAAGGGTTGTATGAGCACTGGTGTGTGTTTAAATTCTGGCTCACCGGAAATAGCATCGACTACCGGATTCACGATCTTGCCGATCCTGGCGTCAGAGGCCACCTGGTCATTCCAGTGAATCGGTGCAAAGACCTGTCCACGGCGAATATTGTCACTGACCATTGCACGTAAAACACAATTTCCCCATCTGGATTTAACTTCTACCAGCTCGTCATCTTTAATCCCGTATTTCAAGGCATCATGCGGATGGATTTCACAATACGGTTCAGCACGGTGTGTACTTAAATTGGCAGAGAGTCCGGTACGGCTCATGGTATGCCATTGATCTCGGATCCGGCCAGTATTTAAAATTAAAGGAAATTCACTACAGATTGGATAAACTGGATCTACTGCAGAGACCGCAATAAATTTAGCTTTGCCATCGGCATGGCTAAACTGACCTTGGCTATATAGTCGAGTGACTAAATCATCTGCCTGATCTTTGCTCCACACTGGCCACTGCACTGGTTTTAGCTCATTGTACTCAGCCAAGCTTAAATCGGTTAAACCCTTTAAATTGAAATAACGGAAATATGGTGTTTCAGATCGCTGACTTAAATGAGAATTTTGTTCGGCAGATAATCGGGCATGTTCCAGAAAAATGTCGTGGCTGTTATTAAAATCAAAACCACTAAATCCCATTTTTTGAGCCACCTGACTGATGGCCCACCAGTCAGCTTTGGCTTGCCCTGGTATATCTAAAAAAGCTCGCTGTCTAGAAATACGACGTTCCGAATTAGTCACGGTTCCGTCTCTTTCACCCCAACCAAGTGCAGGTAACAAGACATCGGCATATTGTGTGGTATCCGTATTTTGGCAAATCTCCGACACTACCACAAAGTCACATTTTTCCAGAGCTCGTTTGACCTGATCGGCATCCGGCATGCTCACAACTGGATTGGTCGCCATGATCCAGATTGCTTTAATCTTGCCGCTTTCAACTGCCTGAAATAAATCAACGGCTTTTAGCCCTGCCTGCTTGGCAATATAGGGACTTTGCCAGAAATTTTGCACCAGTTGCTGATGGCTTTCATTTTCCAGCTCCAGATGGGCTGCCAGCATGTTGGCCAGTCCACCCACTTCACGCCCGCCCATCGCATTCGGCTGTCCGGTCATAGAAAATGGTGCGGCACCCAGTTTGCCAATTTTCCCCGTCAATAAATGGCAGTTGCTAATACTATTAGCCTTGTTTACTCCTTGAGAAGACTGATTAACTCCCATTGAAAATAAGGTCATAACTTTTTCAGTTTGGGCAAATTTCTCATAAAAGTTTCGCAGTTTATCAGCAGTAATGTCAGTACGCTGAGCCACTGCTTCAATGGAAGATTCAGTTTCACTCTGTACTAAAGTCTGTTCTAGGCCTTGTGTATATTGAGCAATAAATTTATGGTCTGCGTGACCATTTTTCCAGAGATACTGCAATAAACCATTAAACAGTGCCACATCTTGTCCGGGTAAAATCGGCAAATGCAAGTCCGCAGCTTCACAGGTGCTGGTAAAGCGGGGATCAACTACGACTACAAACAGGTTACGCTGTTCTTTGGCTTGCATGATGCGTTGATATAAAACTGGATGGCACCATGCAGTATTGGAACCCACTAGTACTACCATATCGGTATGTTCAAAATCCTCATAACTCGCAGGGACAATATCCTCACCAAAGACGCGTTTATGTGCGGCAACTGCCGATGACATGCAAAGTCGTGAGTTGGTATCGATATTGGCTGTACCGAGATAGCCTTTAACAAATTTATTGACGACATAATAGTCTTCAGTTAGTAATTGGCCCGATACATAGAAGGCAATACTGTCACGACCATATTGATCAATACATTGCTGGAATTTTTTGGAAATAATAGAAGTCGCAGTATCCCAGCTAGTGATTTCTTGCTGATCTTTACGCCCGATTATCGGTTCTAGGACACGGGTTTCCAGTCCCAAAGTATCTGCCAGATTACTGCCTTTAATGCAGAGCTTGCCATAATTAGCAGGATGATTGACATCGCCTTCTATCGCTACTTTCAGTCCTGATGGTGTTGGCGTCACATGTGCCGTTACTCCACAGCCCACGCCGCAGTATGGACAGGTCGTTTGCGTAGTTATTGTTTTTAAGTCTGTAGAGCTTTCAAGTTCCACAATGGGAATACTGTTCATGGATGCTCCTTAAGTTTTGTAACGGGCTATTTAATTCTTTTAAAAGGGGGTTCATTACAACGGTGTCTTTTCAATTCGACTCATTTTTCTGGATGAACCTTTGGTTCCACCTACTTTTCTTTCGGGAGAAATAGGCAAAACTATTGTCATCCGTAAAAATCGCCTTAATCCATCATTTATCAAAAAGCTTGCAGAAACATTCATTTTCTTATGTTGTCTTGGCTTAAACAGTTGCGGATAACATTTCGCATATCCTGTTTTTCCATGACAAATTGATTTTTTAACCTGCTTTCTTTAATGCAAAATCCCGACCAAAAAGCAGCTTGTTGCGAATATTTGTAATTGGGGTTTGATCTGCAATTAGTTCCGCATACCATGCGCCGTCTTCAGTGTCGCCAAACAACACTGCACCAATCACTTTATCCTTTTGAATAATAATGCGCTTGTAGATCTGACGTTTTTCATCATTTAATATGATATCTTCAAAATCATCTTTCGGCTCAAAGTCACCTGCCGAGAATACATCACAACCACTGACTTTGAGCTGAGTCGGAACAGTGGGAGCTTTGAAGATTAGGCTGCCATGCTCGGCCAGATGCGATGCACAAATAAATGCCTGGCCCCATAATGGTTCAACCAGACCAAAGGTTTGACCACGGTGCTCGATGCATTCGCCTACAGCATAAATACTCGGATCAAAAGTCTGCATGGTGTCATTCACCAATACACCGCGGTTGCACCTCAGACCTGCACTTTGCGCCAAGCTCATGTTTGGACGAATCCCCACAGCGAATACCACCAGATCAGCATCCAGCACAGTGCCATCTTTGAGTTTGACTTGAGTCACGTGACCCTCTTCACCGATCAGACATTCAGTATTGGCTTCAGTCAGAATACGAATGCCTTTTCGTTCAATCGTTGTTTTCAGCATTTGGCTGGCTTTGATGTCCAACTGACGGTCCATGATACGGTCCATCAGGTGCAGCACAGTAACATGCATGCCCTGCTGTTTAAGTCCATATGCTGCTTCTAGACCAAGCAAACCACCGCCTATGATCACCGCATTTTTTTTAGTCTTGCAATAGGCCAGCATCTGGTTGACGTCATAAATATTACGGAAACTGAGTACGCCTTTTAAATCACTACCTGGAATTGGTGGAATGAATGGTTTAGAACCGGTGGCAAGAATCAGGCGGTCATAACTGATTACTTCACCTTTTTCGGTATAAACATGCTTACGCGGACGGTCAATGCGGACTGCCGGATCACCGGCAATCAGGCGAATGCCTTTGTCGGCATACCAGGCATGCGGATGCAGCATAATGTCATCAATGGTTTTCTCACCCGAAAGTACTGGTGATAGCATGATACGGTTGTAGTTACCCCACGGTTCTTCGCCAATCACGGTAATTTCATAATGGTCTGGTGCCATATCCAACAGGTCTTCCAGACAACGCATACCCGCCAAACCATTACCGACCAGTACTAGCTTCATTTTTTCAGGTGAAATACCGTTATTGGTAATATAGGTTTTTTGTGGCACAGGGCTGATGGATACCTTGCCATTTTCAATTTTGCTTGGGAATACCAGCAGTTTCTGGTCTTTATCTTCCAGACAACGGCCCGTCGCCAGACTGAAATGCTGCTTATAAATGGGTGAAGCGACGACGCGCTCACCTTGTAAATCACCAATGATGCCGCGTGACATCACAAAAGCCTTACTAAATGGGTCCTGGTTGCTCAGCGCATATACCCGTTTTTCTGATCCTACACGGAAGATCGCAATTGATTGATCTTCTACTAATGCTGCTACACCAGTATTTGGGGTGATGTCGTCCAGTGCACACACTTCTACCCAATTTAGTTCATTCATGTCTTTAAAAATAGTCATCTTCTTGCTCCTTTGTTATTTGAATCAGGCTTCCACTACTACAATACGGTTTGCATCACGTTCAGCTTTTGTTTTTGGACGAATCTGGCCGCGAACTTCTGTAAACTGGATATGTGGGTCGTTTTGCTGTTCAGCTTTGGCATTAATAAAGGTTTTGAAACGTTTACGAACTTCAGGATCTTCAATTGCAGTACGCCATTCATCCTGATAGGTACCGACCACATGCTGCATACGGCGCTCTAATTCTGCTGCCAAACCGAGTGAATCATTTACGATGACATCTTTCAGATAATCCAGACCACCTTCCAGATTATCGCGCCAGACTGAAGTACGTTGCAGACGATCGGCTGTCTGAATATAAAACATGAAGAAACGGTCGATATATTTGATCAGTGTGGAAGTATCCAGATCTGAGGCGAGCAGTTCAGCATGGCGCGGTTTCATGCCGCCATTGCCGCATACATATAGGTTCCAGCCTTTTTCAGTCGCAATGACGCCCACATCCTTGCTCTGTGCTTCTGCACATTCACGAGTACAGCCAGATACTGCCATTTTGGTTTTATGTGGTGAACGTAGGCCCTTGTAACGGTTTTCCAGGAAAATAGCCAAGCCGACAGAATCATCTACACCATAACGGCACCAGGTACTACCGACACAAGATTTCACGGTACGCAATGACTTGCCATAAGCATGACCCGATTCAAAACCAGCATTAATCAGTTTTTCCCATATTTCAGGCAATTGATGGACTTGTGCACCAAACATATCGACACGCTGACCACCCGTCAGTTTGGTATACAGACCATATTCTTTGGCAATCTGGCCAATCACGATCAGACCATCCGGTGTGACTTCACCGCCAGCCATACGCGGTACCACGGAGTAAGTACCATCTTTTTGAATGTTACCGAGGTAGTAGTCATTACTGTCTTGCAGACCTGCATGGTTTGGTTTCAGCACAAAGTCATTCCAGCAAGAAGCCAGAATATTTGCTACTGTTGGCTTACAGATGTCACAGCCCAGACCGTGACCGTGTTGCTGGATCAGATCATCAAAAGTTTTGATCTCATTGACACGCACCAGGTGATACAGCTCCTGACGTGAATAAGCGAAGTGTTCACACAAATGGTTATTCACGGTTACGCCTTGACGTTGTAACTCAGATTTTAATACTTGTGTTACCAGCGGTGCACAACCACCACATGCCGTTGCCGCTTTGGTGCATTTTTTTAGCGCACCGAGTGAAGTGGAACCATCAGCAATTGCAGAACAGATATCCGCTTTAGACACGTTATTACATGAACAGATGGTTGCGCTGTCTGGGAGTAGATCAACACCGCTACCTCCTGCTTTGGCAGTGGCTTGATCCAAGCCTGGCATGATCAGACTTTCTGGATTTTCCGGTATGTCTAGACCATTCAGCATCATTTGCAGCAGGTCGTTATATTCTTTGGCACAACCGACCAGTACCGCACCAAGCAACTTGGTTTTTTCTGCATTGACCACGATTTTTTTATAAACCATCGCAGCTTCATCAGCATAGAAATAGCTGAGTGCATTTGGAGTCATGGCATGTGCATCACCTACAGATGCGACATCGACACCCATCAGTTTCAGCTTGGTACTCATGTCTGCGCCAGCAAATGCATGGCTTTCTTGGCCCAGTACATGTTTTGCCGCGATACGCGCCATATCATAGCCCGGAGCGACCAAACCAAAAATCTTGTTATTCCACAGCGCACATTCACCAATCGCGTAAATATCTGGATTGGAGGTCTGACAATAATCATTAATCGTGATCCCGCCGCGCTCACCAATGGCCAGCCCGCTTTGACGTGCCAATTCATCACGTGGACGGATGCCTGCAGAGAACAGGATAATGTCAGTTTCCAGTTCTGCACCATCACCGAACTTCATTACATGCTTGGCATTCACACCCTCTTCAATGGCTGAAGTCGCTTTTTGGGTATGAACTTGAACACCCAGATTTTCGATTTTTGAGCGTAAAACTTTGCCGCCCAGATCATCAATTTGAACTGCCATCAAACGTGGTGCAAATTCTACAACATGTGTTTCCAGATTCAGGTCACGCAGAGCTTTGGCAGCTTCTAGGCCTAAAAGGCCACCACCAATCACCACACCCGTTTTGGCATTCAGGCTAGCTGCACGAATCGCGTCCAAATCTTCAATCGTACGGTAAACAAAACAGTTTTCACGATCATTACCCGGAATCGGTGGAACGAAAGCATAGGAACCGGTGGCTAAAACCAGTTTGTCATACGCAATCACATCGCCATGATTGGTAGTCACTGTTTTACTAATTGTATCAATCGCAGTGGCTTTAGTGCTTAAACGTAGATCAATTCCATAAGCATCGGCGAAGTCTGTACGGCAAAGGGTTAAATCCTTGGCTGATTTACCGCTAAAATATTCAGTTAAATGAACACGGTCATACGCCAGATGCGGCTCTTCTGCCAGAATCGTAATTTCAACTTCGTCATCTATCTGCTCAAGCATGGATTCAATAAATTTATGTCCGACCATACCGTGGCCAATTATTACCAGTTTCATATTCTTTCTCCTTTATTCTTTTTTGTATGATTCAAGCTGTTTTGTTGCGCTCAAGAACAGCATCTTCAAACAGCTTCTGCTCTTTGGCCTTATGTTCGACCGAAAAACGAATCATCAGTACAAAGCTTGCGGCAATCACAACCAGTCCGCCCAGCATCATTAAACAGGTTTGTATATCCAGCATACCTTTAAGCAAGAAGCCTGCTGCGACTGCACCAACATTACCCCCTGCTCCGATAATGCCTGCCACGCCTCCTAAAGCATCACGGTCAATAAATGGCACCAGTGCATAAGTCGCACCACAAGCCATATGGGTAAAGAGTGCAAAAATGGTCATAACCAGAATGGCAAGCATGGCGCTATTCATTTGCGAGAATAAAATTAAAAACAGGCCTTCCATCAGAATCATGGCGAACAGCACTTTAGTACGTCCATCCAGTCCCTTTTTAATTGCCACCTTATCAGATACAATGCCGCCCAAAGCACGCGCAAATAATGCCAACAAGCCAAATATGCCTGCTGCCATACCGGCTTCTTTAAGGCCGAAGCTGAAGTGTTCGACGTAATACATCGCCACGATGTTATGTATGAAGATTTCAATTCCGAAACAGGCTGCATAGGCCCCAAATAAAATCCAGACCCGATAGTTACGTGCCGCATGCAGCAGAATCGCCATGCCACCTTTTTTCTCGCTTCCGACCTGTACACCTGCTGCCCGCAGTTCCTTGAAATTACCTTGTGGACAGTCCTGGGTAAATTTCCAGTACAATGCCCCAACAATTATCATCATTATCCCTGGAACAATTAACGCAATTCTCCAGCCTAAGGTCTGTTCAACTCCAAACATTACCAATGCAGCAAGAAGCAGCGGCATGAGCGCCTGAGTGGCTCCACCACCGGCATTTCCCCAGCCAGCTGTGGCAGCATTGGCGGTACCTACTACATTGGATGCAAACATGATGCTGGTGTGATATTGAGTAATTACAAAGCTGGCACCAATAGCGCCAATCAGTAAACGAAAGAACAGAAAGGATTCATAACTGTTGGCAGAGGCTACTCCAAAGACTGGAAGACTGCCAATAATGAGTAATGCGGTATAAGTTTTGCGCGGGCCGTATTTATCACATAAAGGACCAACGATGAGTCTTACGAGAATGGTGATTGCAACTGCAGCAATATTAATATTGGCTATCTGGTCTTTGGTCAGATGAAACTCTCCTGCAATAACTGGCATTAGCGGTGCACAGGCAAACCAGGCAAAGAAGCAGACAAAAAATGCGAGCCAACTCATATGGAAGGCCCGCATCGCTGCAGTACTAAAGTTAAATAGACTTATTTTTGTTGCTTTTTTAGCATTTAAATTTGAAGACATAAGCCATCTCCTACCTGAACTGAACGCATGGACTGGTCTGTTAGTGTTGCCACCTTACAGATTCGAACAGAGCGGACGTCGTTGGCCGTCTTACAAATTTTGAGAGTCTTCTTTGACCCATTCAGTAATATGCAGTTAATATGCCAATTTTAAAAATTATTTTATATTCTATTGATTTTATTTAATTTTTATCAATTAACTAATTTTAATAGTTTTAATTTTATATAAGTTTACTGGTTCGAATCTAAGAATTGCATTATTAAGGTGCAGAGGGTTAAAGCAAAGAGCACTTATTCTGTATTTCTCCATTGAATTTTAATCATCGTGTCTTAAATTTTTATATCAGATTGGCATTCTAATTGCTTTAGATCTTTAACAATTGTTAGAGACACAACCCGAGTGTTGCATGTCAAAACTTAAAATAGTTTTAATCGATGATGACCTGGAGCGAGCAGAATATATTAGAGTTTCTCTGCTGGAACATCATTTTGATGTGGTGGCCTGTCTTGTCATTGACCACTCTAATATGTCTTATTTGCAGCAGTTGCACGCAGATGTAATTCTGCTTGATATACAAAATCCGCATCGAGATATTATTGAAAACTGTGTCAGCCATTTTGATTTGCCTACTGTTCTTTTCACCAAAAATAGCCACAAGGATACGATTAAAAGTGCTATCGATGCTGGAGTAACCGCCTATATCGTTGATGGGATTGATCCGGCCAAACTTGACAGTATTTTGCAGATCTCGATTGAACAGTTTAAAAAATACCGAAAATTGCTTAATGCCTTAAAAGAAACCGAAGGAAAACTGGCTGACCGTAAGGATATTGAAAAAGCCAAAGTGCTACTCATGCAAATGCATCATCTCAGTGAAGAAGATGCATTTCGCCTGTTAAGAAAAAATGCCATGAGCCATCGTATGACCATGGGTAAAATGGCAAGAAGGCTTCTTGACGCACAGCAATTATTACAGACCAGATTAAAGGATTAGGTTATGAAACAGCTTGAAAAAACAGATATTCAGCTAGGCTATATACCATTACTGGACTGTATTGCTATTTTATGGGCCAAATATCGTGGCTTTTTTACAGAAACTGGTTTAAATGTCCAGCTGGTTAAAGAACCATCCTGGGCCAGTCTGCGTGATCGGCTAGCTTTTGGTTTTCTCGATGCTGCACATTGTCTTTCTGCAATGTTACCTGCTGCTGCAATAGGTCTTGATCAGTCAGGGATACCTTTTCAAACACCATTAATATTAAGTACCAATCAGGCTTATATCAGTTTAAGCCAGAAACTGTGTTTTGAACTGGATATTAACTCTAGTGATACAGCACAACAATCTGCACAAAAAGTAGTGCAAGCTTACTTACAGGGACGTCCAATTCAATTAGCGCAGGTTTTTAAATACTCGCTTCATCATTATTGTTTAAGAGAATGGCTGGCTCTGGCCGATGAACAAGTCGCCCAGCACTTTGAATTAAAGACTCTGCCACCGCCGTATATGGTTGAGGCTGTTTCTAATCACTTAATTGATGGTTTTTGTGCAGGTGAGCCTTGGAATACTCAAGGAGAATTACAAGGTTATTCAAAAATAATTACTTCAAGCCAAACCATTATTCCTAAAGTCGCCGATAAAGTATTGGCAGTAACGGCCGAATGGGCTAGCCAGCATCCAAATACATTAACCGCTTTAGTCGAGGCTATTCAAAAGGCACAATATGAATTAAAACAAATGCAAGATTATCAGCAAATCTGGCAACTACTTATTCATTACAATATTATCCGGTTTCAATGTTCTGCTGAGATACACGTAGACAAATTTTATTTTATAAAAAATATTATACAGAACTTTATTGGTGAGTCTGCTCAGCCCCAACTAGCCGATTTTATATGGTTAACTGAAAAAATGCTGAAATGGGAACAGCTTGATTCTTATTCTTCGGATTTCCACCAACTTGGTCAAAGTTGTATATACAAACTTCAATGCTGATATTGGCTCCGGGAAGTTATTTGGATTACTATTAAAAATGAGATAAAAAGTTCTTATAGCAAAACTTTTTATCTCATGAAACGTTTTTAAAGATACTAAGATTAATTTTATAATTCAGTAACCTAGCGGTCTATAATATCATTTATATCTTCAATATCCTCATTATTATAGTCCTCTGGTACTACACCCCCATCGTGTTCATTTCCGTCGCCGTAGTCATCTTCATTAACCAGATCATCTTCTTCTGCTGGTGTAATTCGAATCTGGCTGGCGGTTTCAGGTGAAAGGTCGATACCGGCTTCATCATCTTCAGTGAATTCGGTATAGTTGACTCCGTGCTCGGCGTCATCTGGATCAGTCATACTTGGGATAATCCGAATTGCGGCCATTCCCTTTCCTGATACTTCAAATGTAAGAATATAGCCATTAAAACTTTCCGGATCATGGGTTCCATCCAGATAGGAAGCCTCATAGCTGATGTCACCAACTGGGATAACTGTTCCGTCTTCTAATTTTATCTCTTCAGGAAGATTAATTTTCGGCTCATTAATATCTTGCATATTGTTCTTCATATTTTAATCAGTTGTTTTTAAACTTGCATAAATCTGAAAGAAATGTAAAGTAATTTTATACGGGCTTTTTTTTAAATTTATATCGCTTCTGTATAGAATATTAAGCATTATTTACTGTAATTTCGTATTTTAAATTAGAGTTTTTACTTAAAATAAAATGCTTATAGAAAATCGTCTATCTACTTATTTTTTATAAAAAACTTTTTATTATCTCACAACTATAGAAGATTTAAGAATTGTTAATATTTATTAACTTAAATATATAAAAAGAATACATAGAAAAATCTTATACCTACATTTTATTTTTTGAAAGTTTCATACTTCTCTTTATTAACAATTACAAATATTGTTCAGGATATTCATAATGCCTACTGAAAGTAAATACTTTGTAAGTCTTTTTGGCTTATTGGGTGGTCTGCTAACTTCAAGCGGTCTCTACGCAGCTGTACCTGCATTTTCTACGCAATCTCCCTGGATGTTGGGCGACTGGAATAGCAACAGAACTCAGCTTGAACAGCAAGGCTATCAATTTAGTTTGGGTTATACAGGTGAAATGGCAAGCCTTATAGATGCAAAGAATAATGATAAACATAAAACTGAATACACCGACCAGTTTGCTCTAGGCGCACATTTTGATCTGGAAAAAATTATGGGTTGGGAGGATACAGAAGCCCAGATTACTGTTACTCACCGGAATGGCCGTTCACTTTCGCAGACACATGAGGCCCTACAGGGACATTTGAGTTCAGTACAGGAAGTCTGGGGACGTGGGCAAACTTGGCGTCTGACTGATTTATGGATAAAAAAACAGTTTTTAGACCAGAAGTTAGATATTAAAGTTGGCCGGTTCGGTGAAGGCGAAGATTTTAACAGTTTTGACTGTGATTTCCAGAATCTTACTTTTTGTGGTTCACAGGTAGGTAACTGGGTGGGTGACCAGTGGTATAACTGGCCTGTGAGTCAATGGGCCATGCGAGTTAAATACCAGGTACAGCCAGAACTTTATGGCCAAGTAGGAGTATATGAATATAACCCTGAAAATCTGAAACGTAGTAAAGGATTTAACTTGAGTACAGATGGTTCCAAAGGTGCAATTATTCCTGTAGAACTGGTCTGGCAGCCTAGAGCGTTTTTACAACAGTTACCAGGTGAATACCGCCTTGGTTATTATTATAGTACCGCAGATGTAGAAGAAATTGAAAACCCTATAAAAAATAGCCATAAACAGGGAATGTGGGCAGTAATTCAGCAGAAACTTACTCAGCCTGAACCTGATTCGAATCGTGGTCTAAAAGGCTTTATTAATCTTACCCTGCATGATGATGCAACCAATACTATAGATAACATGCAAAATATTGGTCTGGTCTATACCGGTCTTAGCTTACAACGCCCAGATGATCAGCTCGCTATAGCATTTGGCCGGATTTCTGTGAGTGACAAGGTCCAAACCGGTCAACATGAAGAATATGATGCCGAGCTTTACTATGGTATTCACGCTACAAACTGGCTTACTCTTCGCCCGAATATTCAGTACATCCGTCATGTCGGTGGTTATAAGAATGGCGAAAATGTCTGGGTCGGTGGTTTAAAACTACAGGCTGCTTTTTAATTATATGTTGATTCTGATTAAAGGATTTGATGAACCCTGTTCTATCTTGATGAAAATGCTTAACTCACTAAAAAACTTAAAACTAGGAGGAGATCACAGAAAATGAATCGTGCATCTTCAAGGTCAAAAATGAATCTGATTACCGTGTTCATTTTTACAATTATCGGAATCGGATTGCTCATCGGCGGTATATGGCTCGCCGCAATTGGCGGCTCGATATATTATATTATTGCTGCCGTTCTTATGTTACTTACTGCCTTCTTGCTATATAAAGGCAGAATTTCAGCATTACTGGTATATGCCGCTTTAGTGCTTGGAACTGTAATCTGGGCCATCTGGGAAGTTGGAACCGACTTTTGGGCCCTTGCACCACGTCTGGATATTCTAGGCTTGCTTGGTCTCTGGTTGTTAATTCCAGCAGTTACCTACAACTTTATAAATCGCAAGCCGGCAATCATGGCTTTGGGTGCAGTACTGGCCTTGACAATTTTAGTCATGATTTACTCAATATTTAATGACCCGCAAGAGATTCATGGTGAGTTAAAAGCACAGCAGCCAGCTCAAGGGCAAGCTCTTCCTGGTATACCCCCTGAAGACTGGCCGGCATATGGTCGTACCCAGTCAGGTTTGCGCTATTCTCCCCTAGCTCAGATTAATGCTGACAATGTTAAAGATCTTAAAGTCGCATGGACCTATCGGACCCGTGACTTTAAAACTGACAAGGACTCTGGAGAAACTACAAATCAGGTGACGCCAATTAAAGTTGGCAATAACATGTATATTTGTACTACCCACCAGTTTCTGGTGGCTCTTGATCCCGCTACAGGTAAGGAAAAATGGCGTTTTGATCCAAAACTCAAAACAGATCCAAGTTTTCAGCATTTAACCTGTCGGGGTGTTTCTTACTATGATCAGAACAATACTGCCGAGTTTGCTACAAGCCTGCAGGGCCGTACGTCTACCTCTGCGATATGTCCACGTAAGGTGATCTTGCCTGTTAATGATGGGCGCCTTGTTGCTATTAATGCAGATAATGGTCAGCGCTGTACAGATTTTGGTGAAAATGGTGAAGTTAACCTTCAGCTCTATATGCCAAATGCTTATCCGGGCGGCTATAACCCAACCTCGCCTCCTATTGTAACTGGCAGTACGATCATTATTGCAGGTTCTGTAACCGACAACCTGTCAATTAAAGAGCCTTCAGGAGTTATTCGCGGCTATGACGTAAATACAGGTAAACTGCTCTGGGTATTTGATACAGGCGCAGCCGATCCAAATGCCATGCCAACGACTGGTGGTACATATGTACATAACTCGCCAAATGCCTGGGCACCTCTTGCATATGACTCTCAACTGGATATCGTTTATATTCCAACTGGTGTTTCTACCCCAGATATTTGGGGTGGTCACCGCACACCACAAATGGAACGCTATGCAAATGCCGTAGTAGCTCTCAATGCAAGCACAGGTAAACTTGTCTGGTCATTCCAGACTACACATCATGACTTGTGGGATATGGATGTACCTTCACAGCCTACTCTTGTTGATGTAAAAGCTAAAAATGGTCAAATAGTGCCTGCAATTTATGCGCCGACAAAAACCGGTCATATCTTTGTACTGGATCGCCGTACTGGCCAGCCGGTAGTTCCTGTTCATGAAGAACCGGTTCCACAAGGTGCAGCTAAAGGTGATTGGGTATCTAAGACTCAACCGATTTCCGAGTTTACCTTCCGCCCTAAAAATCATCTGACAGATAAAGATATGTGGGGCGCGACTATGTTTGACCAGCTAATGTGTCGTGTAATGTTCCATAGCCTGGACTATAAGGGCCCTTATACACCTCCTTCTGAAAATGGAACCATCGTATTCCCAGGTAATCTTGGTATGTTTGAATGGGGTGGTATCTCTGTGAATCCGGACCGTCAGGTGGCCGTAATGAATCCAATGGCATTACCATTCGTATCTAAACTCATTCCACGTGGTCCGGGTAATCCGATCTGGCCTGAAGGTGGAGTAAAAGGTACAGGCACAGAGTCAGGCATTCAACCACAATACGGTGTTCCGTATGGCGTAGAAATTAATGCATTCCTCTCTCCTTTAGGTTTACCTTGCAAGCAGCCAGCATGGGGTTATATTGCCGGTGTAGATCTGGATAACCATCAGATAGCATGGAAGAAACGTGTAGGTACAATCCGTGATAGTCTGCCAGGTATTCCATTACCGCCATTTAAGTTAGGTGTACCAATGCTAGGTGGGCCAATTTCAACTGCTGGTAATGTGATGTTCCTTGCAGGTACTCAGGATAATTATATCCGCGCCTTTAATGTTTCCAATGGTGATGAGCTATGGAAAGCCCGTTTACCGGCAGGTGGTCAGGCTACACCTATGACCTACTCAATAAATGGCAAACAGTATGTAGTTATTATGGCAGGTGGGCATGGTTCTTTTGGAACCAAAATGGGTGATTATTTAATCGCTTATGCCTTGCCAGACTGACATTAGTACTAGATTATAATGAGTTAATAGGCCTCCTTGGAGGTCTATTAATTTTTCATCTGTATAAAAAATCAGCTTATTAATAGAAAAGATTTTTGCAATTAAAAATTGCATTTTAGGTATTTAATACATAAATAAAAATCTTTCTCCAAATAGATATGAAAAATAAAAGCTGAAGTAATCCTTATCAGTTACTTCAGCTTTTATTTTTAAAAGACAGTATCAAGTTAGAATTCGAACTGGTCTTTAATGGTTCCACATTTATGACATTGCTTGAGTTTATGTCCATCTTGTTTGGTAAATGACCAGACATGAAAGCATAACCAGCATTTCAATACTTGTTTAAGCATGTCCTTAACTCCTAAACAGTGAAATTCAATATACTCTTTTCAAAGTGCGTTATAAGCTTTCTTAAAGAAACGGAATTCTTGTCCTATAAAAAGTAACAAAATATTTGTGCAGAGATAACATAACCTTTTGATTGTTACATCTGAGAAGTTTTACTAGAGTGATGTTCATATAAGTCCCTTTTATAGTTAACCTTAAATCTTTTAGCCATTCTCACGACCATTCAACAGATGATTTATAATATTCCTGATATTTTTTAATTACGTTTTACTCTAATCAGTGACCTATGGCTGATCCACAACTTTCTTTAAGTGAATATTTATCTGGCGTACAGGAAATTATTCAGCTGACTTTTGACGAGTCCGTTTGGGTCAGGGCAGAAATACGTAATTTAAATATTAAAGGTGGCCACTATTATCTGGAACTTGCTGAAAAAGAACAGCAGAGCGATAAGGTCATTGCTAGTTGCCGGGCAACAATCTGGAAATTTAGTGCGGCAAACATTGTGCTTAAATTCGAGCGTGAAAGTGGAATAGAACTGTCTAAAGACTTAAATGTGCTTATTAAGGTCAAGGCTCGTTTTGATCCGCAATATGGGTTTTCAGTCAATATTGAAGATATAGATTCCAGCTTTACCCTAGGTGATATCGCCAGACAATATCAACAACTGGTTGAACGGTTAACTCAGGAAGGACTGATCGAACGAAACCGTCAGCTTGTTACGCCGTTTGATATCCAGCATGTACTGGTTATTGCCCCACAACAGGCTGCCGGTTTAGGTGACTTTAAAAAAGATGCTGATGTACTACAAAAATATGGTGTCTGCAATTTCATCTATCAAACAGCTACATTTCAGGGCCAAACAGCTCCAAAAAGTATTATAGAGGCTCTACGTAGTGCTCTGAAACACTGGGCTAATGATTTTAACTACCCTCCTGACCTGATTGTAATTATTCGCGGTGGCGGTGCTGTAAATGATTTGGCCTATTTAAATGATTATGAACTGGCTGCCCTTTTATGCAAACGTTCGGTTCCCGTATGGGTAGGTATCGGCCATGAAAAAGACCGGACTATTCTGGATGAAATTGCCCATCGCTCTTTTGATACCCCAAGTAAGGTTATTGCAGGAATTCGAAATACTATCAGTGAAAACGTACAGCAGGTTCAAAATACCTTTCAGCGTATTAAGACTTTATCTCAATATCAGCTTATGGTTTATCAGAGTCAAAATGATCAATATATGCGTTTAATCAGAACTTTATCTCATAGCCAGCTTTCTGAGTCAGCCAAAACCCTAGACGTTTTAAAGGATGTGGTCCATTGCTGTGCCCAGCAGCAAGTTCGTCAGACTAAACAACATATTGACAGCCTATTAAAAGAGATCTTACTGCAAAATCCAAGACATATTTTGAATAAGGGCTATGCAATTGTCCGGTATAATGGTAGGGCCATTCGTTCTGTGCAGCAATTAAATGTTATACAAAATATACAGCTCGAGCTGCAGGATGGTAAGATTCAGGCAGAAATTGTAAAAGGAAGTCAAAATGAATAATGAAGAACTCAGCTTTAAACAGGGTTATGAGATCTTGAAAAAGAATGCCGAGTTTCTGGAAACTCAGGAAGAACCAGACATTGATAATCTGATGGAGATTGTAGAAGAATCTATGCGAGCCTATAAGGCTTGTAAAAGTCGTGTAGAAGCAGTTCAGCAAGCATTAACAGAAACTTTCAAAGAGTGAAGATGGTTTAGCGGGATGAAAAGTATAATATGCTTAGTTTGGATATGTTAACGACCTGTTAAAACTTAACAACTTATAATTGAAATAGTCTAAAGCTGTCTTCATAGTCACTAATAAGAATAGAGTAATGATAGGAAATAAAATTATGAGCATAACTAAAAATCAACTACATGACCGCATTAAAGATTTACAGGTTCGTGCCTATAATATTTCGGAAAAATTGAATAATGCAGGGAATAAAGAATATCAGAGCAACCTGTTTATTCATTCCACAGGCAATGATGAAAGGATGGACTATGGTGTCGATTCAGCATGGTATGCCAAACTTTCTAATAAAAATGAATCTGTGAGAGATAATCTGGAAGTAATTTATCGCACTCTTATTGATAATGACTACAGTGATAACGAATTAAAAATTTTATCGGACAAACTGGATCATTATACGCAAGAACTTACAGCCATTGAGCAGGAATATCATCGCTAACTTTTGGAATTAATTTATTATATTGTAGAATACCAGACAGTTTCTGACATCTGGTATTCTTTAAAAATAATCATCAGGTAAAAATATCTATGCAATTTTTTGATTCTACTACAGCTATCATGCTAATAGTTACTATCATCCTTCTTCTGTTGGTTCGCTATTATTTTAAAAAATAATTTTCTCTCAACCTGACTTGGTTAGCAAAAATTTTATTTTATATATCTGTACTGCAGCTTTTTATGTAGTTAGCTGTACCTCTATTTCGAGTAATTTTAAAGTAGATAAGAAATTATAAATATAGTAGAGCATTATGTGTGCTAATTATTTACCTATCCGACCTGAACATGCACATTTACTAGATTTACCGCAAATGACATTTGACTATCAGGCTGAAGTCTACCCTAGTGATCGGAGTCCGATCATTATTGCTCCAGAACAACAGCCTGAATGGCGCCGTGCCATATTTGGTCTGGTTCCGGTTTGGGCAGAGGATTTAAAAACAGTACAAAAAACTTTTAATGCCCGGAGTGAAACTGCAAGCGAGAAACCAAGTTTCAGACATGCGTGGAAATCAGGCCAGTTTGCACTCATTCCAGTTGAAGTATTTTTTGAGCCTCGCTATATCGAGGGAAAAGCACAACGCTGGGGAATTTATCGTAAAGATGGGCAACCTTTTACAATAGCAGCAATTTATGAGCGCACAAAACTTGAAAAAGAGTTTATACATTCTATGTCTATGCTCACTATAAATGCTGAGAAGCATCCATTAATGTCACAGTTTCATAAGCCAGGAAAAGAAAAACGCTCTGTTGTAGTGATTTCACCCGAGCTACGTCTAGCTTGGTTACAAGCTACCCATCAAGAAGCTCAAAATTTTTTAACCAGCTTTCCTGCTGAAGACTTTATAGCTGAACATATGCCCTATTCAGCACAGCACGATTTTAATATCAATTCATTCTAAACGCAGTATAACTCTATCTTAGATCATAAAAATATTCTTGATCAGCTGGTTTAAGCTTTAACAGTTAGCTTTCTCAACTATTGTTAATAAAATATGAAAATTTCTTATTGCGAAATTAATTTCTATTTAGCAAAATATAATAAAGACTTAAATAAACTATTTTGGAGAATATATGGAATTTAAAAATGGATTTGAATTTCTGATGGCCATAAAGAATGGGAAAATCAAGAGTCCTGCTGCTATGGCTCAAACTATTCCTATGCGTATTATTGATGTGCAGCCTGGTCATATTAAATATGCAGTTACACCAGATGAACGTCATCTTAATTTACAGGGTTTAATTCATGGTGGCTTCTGTGCCACAGTACTAGATACAGCAACTGGAGGTGCAGTTCATACAACTGTTGAGAATGGAGTAAGTTTTGCGACACTGGATTTGAATGTCAAAATGATTCGGCCTTTACAGAAATATAAAACATATATTGCCATTGGGGATGTAATTAATACGGGACGTAATATTTTAACGTCTGAAGCTCGTATAGTTGATGAGAGTGATAAAGTGTATGCTTTTGGTTCAGCTACTCTTATGATTACCAATCGTTCTTGAATTTTTTTATGAGCTTTATGTTGGGAGGTTTGCTTTAAAAATTTAAAACTATACTTAGGCTATTTAATTGAGAATTAATTTACTTAGGCTATTACTTTAGTAGAGCAATAAATCTTACTGAGGGATCGTAGATTGCTTCACTGCTCGGTAATCATAGCGATCAAATAAAAAAATGAGTAATGCGATGCAGACTCCTAATATTACACATACTGGCCAGCCTCCATGTTTCCAGAAAAAGACCGCCAAAAATGAACCTATAGCTGCGCCACCAAAGTACATCGTCATATAAATTGAATTAATCCTTGAACGTGCTGTAGCTGAAATCCGGTAAACCAGATTCTGATTTAATACATGCAAGGCAGAAAGCCCGAAATAGGCTAAAATCACCCCTACTCCATACATCCATAATGATTGCTGAGCAAAATAGAGTGGTAACCAAGATATGATTAATAAACAGATGCATATGCGTGCTACATGGTCATCTTGACCACGGCTGATGAGTTTACCTGCCCAAGGTGTAGCAAAAACCCCTGCTAAACCTACAATTCCAAAAAGGCCAATCTGAAAATCGTTAAAATGGTAAGGAGCATTTGCTAAAAGAAAGGTCATCGTTGTAAAGATAAGAGTAAGCATGCCAAAGCCGAGTCCTCCTACAATACCCCTACGGATCAGATGGGGTTCATGAACAGCAAAGCTGAATAAAGACTGGTAAATTTTCCATATTGTTAAGCCAGATACTTTATTGGACTGAGGCAAGCGTTTCCACATCACCAGTGCAAATAAAAGTATGGTTATACCACTACCCAGATAAATATAGTGCCAAGACCACATGGTAGAGACTAACCCGGCTATTGTTCGGGCGGAAAGTATTCCCATCAGTAAACCACTCATCAGTATACCAACAAGTTCAGCACTTTTACGCGGACATACCAGATTGGAAATGAAGGGAATAAGTACCTGAGCTGCTATAGAAAAGAATGTGGCTAAAAATGTAAAACCATAAAGTACAGAAACTGAATGACTCATGGAAAGCCCAATCTGGGCAATTCCGGTTAAACACATGAGCAGGCAGATAAAACCCCGTTTCTCAAAAAGGTCTCCTAAGGGAACCAATACAAATAAACCGGCAGCATATGAAAGCTGACTAATCACAATTGTAAAGGCTGCCTGTTCTGCACTCACTGAAAGGCTTTCTGAAATTGAATATATTAATGGCTGATTAAAATAATTTGAGCCGGCGCATAAACCGCAGGTAATTGCCAGCATCAGAATCAGACCTCGTGACAGGTCATAATGTTCTGGCTGGCTATTTGGCATAAATGACATCCTTGTCTGGTTAAATTAAAACTTATAACGTGCTGACATATTAACACGTGAAATATCTGCTTCTTTTCCTGCAAAGTTTTCACGTTTACCATGATGATATTCTACACCCAGATCTACGTGCTCCACTGGGGTATAAAATGCATTAACTACATGGTCAGTCAGGCGTTTATTACTTTCTGGATTGGCTTTGGCATATGCACTGTTATCATCATATTGCAGTAATGAAGTTGCAATATTTGCTCGCCACTGGTCATTAAATTTATGAGAGTAACCAATACTCAGGCTATCAAATTCATTTAACAGTATCTCATTATTATCTGTATTTACAGAGAAGTCGCCGCCCCAGTTTGCGTTATCCGAGGTTGAACCCTGATTGGTATAAAATACAAACTTCTGGTCACCTTTTACATGGTAATAGTTCGCCTGAACTGATTGCTGAGCATTAAATTTATATTTAGCACCCGCTCCTACACCCCAACTGACTTTTTCAATATCACCAGTGGTAGCTTGTGCCTGCTTCTCGTTGATGAAGCCCTGCCCCATCAAATGCAATGGTCCATTCTTGTAAGTGTATTTACTGGTCAGGCTTGGAAATTCTGAAGTTCTTTCACCTGAATACTCAAGAGCCATCTGCAATGTATGTGCGGGGCTAAACTGCCACTGATAGCGGACTTGTGGATCACGCAGGATTGAAGCACCGAGTAACTGGGTAAAATCAACTGACTCAGTAATTGTTTCCATATTCGACATAAGCGACCATGTCTGACCAAATAACCAGTCATCGAAACTGACATAAGCATGACGTATCCTGAGTTTACCGTCACCTTTACCACTGTCCACCCAAAAGTCGGCTTCCAGCTTGGCTTTAACATCTTTACGTCCCCCCAGATGATTAATGTCTACTCCAAAGCGGCTGGCGGCTACGGTAAAATCTGAACGGTTTCCCTCAACTCCATCAAAAGGGACACTATTAATCTTATTACTGGTACGCCCTCCGCTTGAACGGCCTGTTGTACTTTTAAAGTCTACAGCACCATCCATACGCAAGATGCCATAAAAATCGACATTGTCTTTCCATGAGGAAGTATTAATTTTCTGTGTTAAAGCGCGATCTTCCTGCTGCTGTGCTTGCAAAACATTTTGTTGCTGTTTTTGCTCTTTAAGCTCGGTCTTTAAGCGCTGTAATTCATTTTCCAACAGTAAAATACGCTGCTCGGTAGAATCGGCGAAAATACTCCCTGAGGCCGCAGCACAGGCTGCAGCTAAAATCATTTTTTTCATTCTTTAATCCTTAAAGATATTAAATCCGTATAAAAAGCTTTTTAAGTTCTGGCGTCGGCAAGTGCACATCCAGTCATAGACTGCAATTCTTCAAAACTTAAGCCTTCAACTATTTCCTTAACTAATGCTTTGCCATTGCTGAGTTCAATAATGCAGAGATCAGTATAAATCCGGTTCACACATTGCTCCCCTGTTACGGGATAAGTCAGTGCATTAACCACTTTAGGCTCACCATGCTTAGTCACATGTTCCATACATACGAAAATAGTTTTTGCGCCGACTGCAAGATCCATTGCACCACCTACAGCTGGTACTGCATCTGCTTCACCAGTATGCCAGTTGGCCAGGTCACCATTTACTGCAACTTGAAAAGCCCCCAGCACACAAATATCCAGATGCCCGCCGCGCATGATGTCAAATGAGTCACCATGATGCATAAAACAGCCACCATCCAGTAAAGTGACAAATTCTTTCCCTGCATTAATGAGATCAGGGTCTTCTTGTCCTGGCTCTGGTGGTGCACCAAAAGCCAATATACCGTTTTCTGAATGCAGAATAATTTCCCGGTCTGTTGGCAGGTATTTAGAAACTTTTGTTGGCAGACCTATGCCTAGATTTACATAAGAACCATCGGGGATATCTTGTGCAATTAACTGTACAATTTGCTCACGTGTACGCTTCTGGATACTCATGCGCCACCTCCTGGCAACTGAAATACATGCTGAACGAAAATTCCTGGTGTGATGACACACTCAGGATCTAATGTACCCAGCTCAACAATTTCATGAACCTGAGCAATTGTGATCTCTGCAGCTTTAGCCATAAGGGGTCCAAAGTTTCGCGCAGCTTTTCGATAAGTCAGATTACCCCAACGGTCTGCTTTGTCTGCATAGATCAGTGCATAGTCAGCTTCAATCGGATATTCAAGTACATAAGCTTTGCCTTTGATAATACGGGTTTCCTTACCTTCAGCAATCTTGGTCCCATAACCGGTCGGAGTAAATACTGCTCCCAGTCCAGCACCAGCTGCCTGAATCCGGCAGGCCAGATTGCCCTGTGGTACTAGCTCCAGCTCTATTTTTCCTGCTTTATAAAGTTCATCAAATACTTTGGTATTATTAGCTTTTGGGAAAGAACAGATCATTTTTTTGACCAGTCCAGCCATTAATAGCTTGGTCAGACCACGGTCACCTGAGGCTGCATTATTATTGATAATGGTCAGGTCGCGTGGGCCAAAGTCAATCAGGGCCTCAATGAGTTCAACTGGTTGTCCAGCTAGTCCAAAGCCGCTTGTCATGATACTGGCCCCGTCTGGAATACCCTTTAAAATCGTTTCAATATCCGGAGTGATTTTATTGATCATCTGAACTTTTACCTTCTCAAATATAAAAAAAGAGCAATGGTAAATACCATTACTCTGCTTTTTGAGGATTATATAAACGGTCTTTAATAAACAAGGCTGGAATTAAACCGCAAAGAAAATAGGCTACACCCATAATCAACAGACCTGTACCTATGGAACCGCCTTGTGCAAAGTAGCCAATAGTAACCGGCGCAAGTACTGCACCCAGACGGCCAATATTGTATGCACCGCCTACAGCTGTACCTCGAACCTTGGTTGGAAAGCTCTCTGTCATATAAGTTGCATTGATTCCGTATGGAATACCGTACAGAAAACCGAATAACAGCATTAGCCATAAAATATTGTCAGGCGTATTACCAAATACAATGATGGGAATAAAGATTGCTGTGCCCATTGTACCGAAGGCAAATACAGCACGGCGTCCAATCCGGTCTGCAATATAGCCTGCAATAATTTTTGTACAGATCATGATAAAGAATGTGCCGATCATATACATGGTCATTTCTTTAAACTTGATACCAAGATCGGATTCTAAATAGGCTGGCAACCAGTTACTTACCCCATAATAGCCGAACTGTAGAAAAGCAGTACTGAATGACCACAGGATGAACATGCGGCGGTTCATGACATCTGCAAAAATTGTCTTGAAAGCACCTTTAGGTTTAGGTTGGCTCTGATCTACTGAAGTGGTAGTGGTGAGGCGCTGGGCACGTGCATCTTTCCATGACTGTGGTTCAGGCACCAGAAAGTGCATGGCTACTGCCAGAACAATAGGAATAATTGAAATATAAAACAGCATGCGCCAGCCGAATTCAGGAATAAGCCAGCCTGCAAGTACCGTAGCCACAATTGAACCCAAGGTCCAGCCAGTCATAAGGGCAGCTAATACAGTCGAACGATATTTTGTGGGCACATATTCAGCCATTAAGGTGTTACAGGCAATGTAGAGTGCCCCTAAACCAATCGCTGAAATAAAACGTAGTGTCACAAATTGCTGGTAACTTTGTGCAAAGCCCAGCCAGCAGGTCAGCAACGAGAATAAGGTAATTGCAATAACAATAACCCGCACCCGTCCAAAACGGTCACAGGCCCAGCCACCAAAGAAGCCACCAATTGCCATGCCTGCCAGTGTCCAGCTTCCGAGTGCGCCTGCCTGTATACTGCTTAAACCAAATTCAGCTTTCAGACTGGTTAGACTATAAGATAAAAAAGCAATATCAGCGCCATCAACCAATAAAGCCAGGAAGGAAAAAATAAAAGCAAATTTCCAGACTTTTGCATTTGTTGTGTTATCTGTTTTTTGAACAGCCTGATCCATCATGTCCATTTCCTTGTAATAAAAGGCATCTTAGCTCTGATGCCTTATCCCCATCATGTCCTCATTACGAAGACACTTCTTTAATCATATTGCGTGCAATAATAATTTGCTGAATCTGTGTAGTTCCTTCATAAAGACGGAACAGGCGTACATCCCGATAGAAACGTTCAATGCTGTATTCACTGATATAGCCAGCTCCTCCATGAATCTGTACACAGCGGTCTGCAACCCGGCCACACATTTCCGTTGCGAACATTTTTGAGCATGAAGCTTCCGTACTGATAT
>ERZ501024.31-NODE-31-length-90842-cov-94.102526_pt1 | contig 90842 bp, 82 predicted proteins | sample MGYA00248893_ERZ501024 | MGnify/ENA primary metagenome ERZ501024 (study PRJEB25958, sample SAMN03398501) | human skin metagenome | study: EMG produced TPA metagenomics assembly of the Human Skin Microbiome Metagenome (human skin metagenome) data set. | reverse complement strand
TAAACCCTTTAAATTAATTAGGTGGTTTATGTCGCACTTCAAGTTTTACTCTGCCTTCTTTATTCTTTATTAAAGAAAAGGTCTGTATATATCCTTTTTTAATTTGAAATATAGTTTTGAGTTTCCATAAAAAGTTAGATACTTCTTCTCTATTTTCTTTCTGATTCAGTAATAGATGATCATTAATTTGATCTAATGCCTTATCATATAACTCTAAATCTATTAAATCTTTACTTAACAGGAGCTGATTCAATACATCGTTCAGGTTCATTTCTTTTTCCATCTTCACTCAACTCCTTAACAGTATTTAAAACATCATTAACTTTTTCCACATCTCCTCGATATGAGACGATGATATTTTTTTCACTTTTTTTCTCAATAATTATACTGAAATCTACCTCATCACCATTTTTTGCTTGTAACTCGTTAGAAATATAATCACTGATAACATTTGTGAATATTGGAGTAGCTAAGCTCGTTACTAGAAATACTCCCAACCAATGAGCTCTAGAATGCAACGCTAACTCTTTATAGTCTTCATCAGTTGAAAATAACTCAACTTCTTCAGGGCTTATTTTTTCTTGTAAATAAGAGAAAATTTCAATAGTTCCATTATGAAAAGCATCTTTTTGAGTAAAACTAGGGAGTATAAGTACACTAATATCTCTATCTAAAATCAAAGGCTTTTCATTTTTAAAAAATGAAAAATCTAGATCTGTTTTTTCAACTCTAAGTGTTTCATCTCTAATCATTTATTTTCATCCTAAGAATTAGAGTTCATCATACCTATAATTTTTCAGATAGTCCATTTAACATAATGGGCGTTATCTGAAACCATATTTAAAAAGATTTTAAAATTAGAGTATTAAGAATTTTTATCTACTACAAAAAAATCAAAATTCAGATTTTGACAAAAATCGGCTTTTTTATGATTAGATTTGATAGCTCCCGCCAATTATTTTGACTAAAATTACTCTGTATAACTTGAGTGAGATATAACTCGGTTTAACTTAAAATTTCTTTTTGAATTCAAAATTAGAATAAAAGCTAATTTTTATCACAACACATATTCTTGTATTTTTTTGCTATTTACCTTAGCAAAACTATTAAAAAATTATGTAAAACAAGAAAGAATATGGATTGTAAATTTTCTTGTATGTGTCAGTACTTTTAGTACAGATGTTTTATTAGCTTCTGGCTTTTTTACTATTGTTTTATAGGGGGTAGTTGTGATTTACAAACTTAAAATGTGGATCTCTAGGGAAGTGATTGATCCATTTTTTTCATTATATTCGTACATTTATAAAAATTTTGTTCTTGTCCTTTCCTTAAGTTTGTGTGTGATTGTACTGCTTTGTACTCTTAACCCCAGTATAATTTTTACTCCTAGAAAAGAGAGTTTTGTTGTTTATGAGCCTGAATTTCATATCAAACATGGACGCATGACATCGTTGATAATAAAAGATAATAATAAAAAAAATATTATTAATTGCGCATATTTTAGAAATGAGAATGGTTCATTTTGTGAATTATATAAGCCTAGAAAACTACTTAAAGTTGAGGGAGGTTTTTTTCCTAATTCATCATTGTTTTTTAAAAATAAATATATTGTAGTCACTAGAATTCGTTTTGAAGATGAAAAAGGGGGTGTAATTAATTTTTCAACAAGTGAAGAAAAAATTGCTTCTTGGTGGAATTGGGTTATGTTCCCCACCTTATTGATGAGGTATTTAATTTTAATCTGGTTAGTGATAGTTGTTTTAATATTACTTTTAAAACTAATTAAGTATAAGAAAGAAATCTAATTTTATTTAAAAATGGTTTTACCTTTATTTTGAGTTGAGAGATAGATATGAAAAAGGGCTGCTATTAGCAACCCTTGTGATCTAAGTATTATATTGTGGATTACTGAAACTGGTCTAAAGCCTCTTTTGCGGGTTCATATCCATTATCAGCAGCTTTTTTGAACCAAAACTTTGCATTTTCATAATCTGAGTAAACATTAGCATACATATAAGCTAGATTGTTCTGAGCCTCAGGTATACCTTTCTCAGCTACTTGTGTGTATAGCTCCAGAGCTTTTTTATTATCTTGTTTAACTAAGCTACCATCTGAATAATATTTGCTAAGTTATATTGAGCTTCTGAAAGATTTTGATCCGCAGCTTTTTTATATAACTCTAAAGCTAAATTAATATCTTTTTGTACGCCATTTCCCGAAAGATAAGCATTTGCCAAATTATATTGAGCTTTAGCATAACCTTGGTGAGCAGCTAATTTGTAAAACTCTAAGGCTTTAGATCTGTTTTTGCTTACATAATAGCCATTATCATACATGAGCCCCATATTGTATTGGGCCTCCGGAAAGTCATTTTTCGCAGCTTTCTGATACCAATAGTAAGCTTTTTCTTCACTTTTTTGCGTCCCGATTCCCTTAAGGTACATTCCTGCTAAATCATTTTGTGCAATGGGCAGTCCTTTTTCGGCTGCCTTTTTAAAATATGAAAAAGCTTTTGAATAATCCTTAGGTACTTCTTTACCTAAGAAGTATTTCCCGCCTTGCTCATATATTTCACTTGATTCACTTTGAGTATTATTTAGTTGTGAAAGTGGTTTTGAGCAACATATAGTACTTAAAGTCGATAAACTTATGACGCTAGAAATTATTAAATATCTTATATTCATAATGTGTCTCTTATAATTTAATCTACTGCAATTCATACTAATAGTTATCTTAAATAAATATAAAAAATCCGACATATAGTCGGATTTTTTATAGCCTCAAATTACTTTGAGGAAGAATGCTTAAACTTACCAGCTTAACGCACCACCAGTTTGGTAGTCAGTTACGCGAGTTTCGAAGAAGTTCTTCTCTTTACGTAAGTCCATCATCTCAGACATCCACGCAAATGGGTTAGTTACACCCGCAAATTGCTCTGGTAAACCTAACTGAGATAAACGGCGGTTACAGATGAATTTCAAATATTCTTCCATCATGCTTGCATTCATACCCAATACACCGCGTGGCATCGTGTCACGTGCATATTCGATTTCAAGCATCGTACCTTCAACAATCATTTGAACCACTTCTTGTTGGAACTCAGCAGTCCAAAGGTGAGGGTTCTCAATCTTGATTTGGTTAATCATGTCGATACCAAAGTTCAAGTGCATAGATTCATCACGCAAGATGTATTGGAATTGCTCAGCAACACCGTTCATCTTGTTACGACGACCCATACTCAAAATTTGAGTAAAGCCACAGTAGAAGAAGATCCCTTCAAGTACACAGTAGAATGCGATCAAGTTACGAAGTAAACGCTGGTCGTTTTCAGGTGTGCCTGTGTGGAAATTAGGATCAGTTAAAGATTGAGTATATTTCAAGCCCCAAGCTGCTTTACGTGCAACAGATGGAACTTCACGGTACATGTTGAAGACTTCGCCTTCGTCCATGCCTAAAGACTCGATACAGTATTGGTAAGCGTGAGTGTGAATCGCTTCTTCAAACGCTTGACGCAAGATGTACTGACGGCATTCAGGGTTAGTAATGTGACGGTAAATCGCCAATACTAAGTTATTTGCAACCAAAGAGTCCGCAGTCGAGAAGAAACCTAAAGAACGCATAACAATAGTACGCTCATCTTCGGTCAAGCCATTTTCAGACTTCCAAAGCGCGATGTCATGGTTCATGTTAACTTCTTGAGGCATCCAGTGGTTTGCACACCCGTCAAGATATTTCTGCCAAGCCCACTCATATTTAAATGGTACAAGTTGGTTCAAGTCCGCACGACAGTTAATCATTGCTTTGTCGTCAACTTGAACACGTTGAGCACCCATTTCTAGCTCTTCAAGGCCAGGGGCAACGTCTAAATGTTCTAAGGCTTGAGCGGCTCTAGCCACTGTATCGGAGGCAACTGTTGGTCGCACGGAATGGGTTCCAGCGGATTGTGGAGCTGCCACGCTCGGCGATGATGGCTGCGCAGTAGATACATTCTGCGAATCTGACGCTTTTTCCGATTGGACGGGCGCAGACTTGTGTTCAGGTGTAGTCGGTTTTTGCGAATCATCTTCAAAATCGTCCCAACTAAGGATAGACATTTTTGTTCTCTCTTCGTTGTATATATCTATATTTGACATCTCTTAAACGAAGATGTCCCTACTATACGCTTTTAATGTGTAAACAAAATTAAGTTTTATTGATGCATGACCAAATTTTGGGCCTTTGGTCTCTACTCACTACAACTTATTTTGTTTACGCTGCTGCTTACGTATTGTGATAAATGCGTAAACCATCGGCATATAAAAGAAAATAAAGGCAAAGATTAAAACTCCAACACCAAGCATATAGTTATGGCTGAGATGAGAAAGCATAATCTTTACCTCTTTTAAGATTGCTCTTTAGTGAAAAAGAGCAACCTTATTGAATGTTATTGGCAAGCTTCACAATCAGGGTTGTCGATTGAACAAGCCATTGGTACAGGAGCTGCTTGAGTGAAGCCTTCTTCTTCAACTGCTGCTTCTGGTTTCTTCACTTCTACAACAGGGGCAGCAACAGCTGCTGCTTCAACAGTCGCAGGTTTAACTGCGTTTAAAGCACCTGTGTTGATTGTAGATTTTTCAGCAGAAGTTGCACCTAAAGCTCGGAGGTAATAAGTCGTCTTAAGACCACGTAACCATGCCATCTTGTAAGTGATGTCAAGTTTCTTACCATTTGCACCAGAGATGTAAAGGTTAAGCGACTGAGCTTGATCAATCCATTTTTGACGGCGTGATGCAGCATCAACGATCCAACGTGTATCCACTTCAAACGCAGTAGCAAAGATTGCTTTTAATTCTTCAGGAATACGAGCAATTTTTTGTACTGAACCTTCAAAATGTTTAAGGTCGTTAACCATTACTGTGTCCCAAAGACCACGTTCTTTTAATGCACGAACAAGGTATGGGTTAATAACAGTGAACTCACCAGACAAGTTGGATTTCACATATAAGTTTTGGAATGTTGGCTCAATAGACTGAGAAACACCACAAATATTAGAGATGGTTGCAGTTGGAGCAATTGCCATCACGTTTGAGTTACGCATACCGTCTTTTTGAACTTTGGCACGTAAAGTGTCCCAGTCTAAACGTTGAGTACGGTCAACTTCGAACATGCGCTCTGGACGAGATTTCGCAACAATTTCTAAAGAGTCGATTGGAAGGATGCCTTGATCCCACAATGAACCTTTGAATGTTGAGTAAGCACCACGTTCAACAGCCAAGTTGCTTGATGTTTCAATCGCGTAGTAGCTAATTACTTCCATTGATTCATCAGCAAAATCAACAGCAGCGTCTGAACCGTAAGCAATACCCATTTCGTATAGCGCATCTTGGAAGCCCATGATACCCATACCCACAGGGCGGTGTTTCAAGTTCGAGTTTTTCGCTTGTGGTACAGCGTAGTAGTTAATGTCGATCACGTTATCGAGCATACGTACTGCTGTTTTAATAGTGCGAGCTAACTTCTCACGGTCTAACACACCACCTTGAACGTGTTGTACAAGGTTGATCGAACCCAAGTTACATACTGCAATTTCGTCTTGATTTGTGTTCAAGGTAATTTCAGTACATAGGTTAGATGAGTGAACTACGCCAACATGTTGTTGTGGTGAACGTAAGTTACACACATCTTTGAATGTGATCCATGGGTGACCAGTTTCAAACAACATAGAAAGCATTTTGCGCCATAAGTCTTTAGCACGTACTTTCTTGTGTAGCATGTTAGTTTCTTTCGCTACAGACTCATAGTAAGCATAACGCTCAGCAAATTCAGCACCAGTTAAGTCGTGCAAGTCTGGAGTTTCAGAAGGGGTAAATAATGTCCATTCACCATCTTCAAATACACGTTGCATAAACAAGTCTGGAACCCAGTTCGCAGTGTTCATGTCGTGAGTACGGCGACGGTCATCACCCGTGTTTTTACGAAGCTCTAAGAACTCTTCAATGTCTAAGTGCCAAGTTTCTAGGTATGCACACACAGCACCTTTACGCTTACCACCTTGGTTTACTGCAACAGCTGTATCGTTCGCAACTTTCAAGAATGGAACAACACCCTGAGATTTACCGTTTGTACCTTTAATATAAGAGTTCAAGGCACGTACAGGTGTCCAGTCATTACCTAAACCACCAGCCCATTTAGAAAGCATCGCGTTGTCACGCATTGCGCCATAAATGTCATAAAGGTCATCGCCAATCGTTGTTAAGTAACAACTTGAAAGCTGTGGACGTAATGTACCTGAGTTAAACAGGGTAGGCGTAGAAGCCATGTAGTCGAAGCTAGACAATAAGTTATAGAACTCAATTGCACGCTCTTCTTTATCTTGCTCATTGAGTGCAAGACCCATCGACACACGCATAAAGAATAATTGTGGTAATTCGAAGCGAACGCCGTTTGAGTGAATGAAGTAACGGTCAAATAAAGTCTGTAAGCCTAAATAGGTAAACTGATTAGAACGTTCTGGCTGAATTGCTGCTGATAATTTTTCTAAGTCGAAGTCAAGCAAGTCAGGTGAAAGCAAATCAAGCTCAACACCTTTTTTCAAGAATGCTTCAAGTGCATTGTTTTCTGGTGTGTCTGTTGATAAGCCTAAGAACGTTAAACCTGTGCTCACTAATTCGTTACAAAGCAAACGTGCAGTCACGTAAGTGTAGTTTGGTTCTTGTTCAATACGGGTACGTGTTGCCATCATCATTGTCGTGGCAATATCACTTTCTTTTACGCCGTTATATAAGTTTTTAACGGTTTCATCGACAATCGCTTGAACGTCAATACCTTCCAAACCTTCAGCTGCCTTAGAAACAGTTGCTTGGAGTGCACTTAAATCAAGTGGCTGAAGCTGACCGTTTGTGTCGGTAACTTGTAAAGTAGGGTGGTGGTTTGAGTTCGTTTGCTGACGAGCGCTAGCACGTTGTTCACGGTAAATCACATAAGCGCGGGCAACCTTTTGTTCCCCAGTACGCATTAAAGCAAGTTCTACTTGATCTTGAATTTCTTCAATATGGATCGTACCGCCCGATGGTAAACGGCGAGTGAAAGTATTTAAGACCATTTCCGTCAACTGGGTAATACGGTCATGAATACGGCTAGAATCCGAACTCTGTTGACCTTCCACAGCAAGAAAAGCTTTACCAATCGCAACTGAAATTTTCTCTGCATCAAATGCAGCAACATCTCCAGTGCGCTTAATCACCTGAATTTGACCGGGAGTCGAAGTAATTACGCTCATGCCAGCATAGCTCCATTGTCACTTTTGTTATGTTCATAGACCGTTTGAACCGAGCAAAAAACATGCCACGATATTTGAGGGATAAACACAAGACTTAGTAGTTAAAGTTTATTTTCAACACAAGATACGGGATTTTTCATAGCAGATCAATCTTGACTTTTTAGTAATTTTTTATCTGTATGATTTGATGGGAGATAGCATAGCAAAGCTGTTAAAAAACACTTATAGATAACTTTGTGGATAACTCAAAAAACAAACACTTAAATAAATTTAAACTAAACAGAGAAATAATTTGTTTAATATTCATACATTGGAAATATGAATAGAATATGAAATTTAATAACAATAAATAAATCTTAAAAACACGTGAAAATTCAAAGGCTAATAAAATGCAACAAAATACGATGGTCATGTATCAGTTTGGTGAACGCCTACTTGTTTACAATGTAAACGTGTGTATATTGCAAATGATAAACGAATGTATCTGCAAGATTTTTAAGATGCATGAAACGAGATTTATAGGGGCAATGATATGAGCCAAGAAGAAAAGTTACCAAAGATTCTGATCGTTGAAGATGACGAGCGCTTAGCGCGATTAACTCAAGAATATTTAATTCGCAACGGCTTGGAAGTTGGTGTAGAAACTGATGGTAACCGTGCAATTCGTCGTATTATTAGTGAACAACCAGATCTAGTGGTCTTGGATGTCATGTTGCCGGGTGCCGATGGCTTAACAGTTTGCCGTGAAGTTCGTCCACATTACCATCAACCGATTCTGATGTTGACTGCACGTACAGAAGACATGGATCAGGTGCTTGGTTTGGAAATGGGCGCAGATGACTATGTTGCTAAACCGGTTCAACCACGTGTTCTTTTAGCGCGTATCCGTGCACTATTACGTCGCACAGATAAAACTGTAGAAGATGAAGTTGCTCAACGTATCGAGTTCGATGACCTTGTAATTGATAATGGCGGTCGTTCTGTAACGCTAAATGGTGAACTTGTTGACTTCACTAGCGCAGAATATGACCTATTATGGTTGCTTGCATCAAATGCTGGTCGTATCTTATCGCGTGAAGATATCTTCGAACGTTTACGTGGTATCGAATACGATGGTCAGGACCGTTCAATCGACGTCCGTATTTCACGTATTCGTCCAAAAATTGGTGATGATCCTGAAAATCCAAAACGTATTAAAACAGTACGTAGTAAAGGTTACTTGTTCGTTAAAGAAACCAATGGGTTATAAGATCTGAATAAACTTCCTATAAGGTTGGTCGAGTGTTTAAACACAGTATATTCCTGCGAATATATGCGGGACTGGTAATTCTTGTTGTTTTGGTTGCTGTCTTTGGTTATTTGCTTGTACAAATTATCAATTATCAACGGGCACAAGAATACCGAGAATCTTTAACTGATGGTATCTCTTATGTCATTAGTGAGGGAGTCGCTCGACAACCGGGGAAACAACAGAAAATAGACTGGGTTTCAGATGCGTCAGATTTATTGGAACTTCCAATTTATTATACTGATGCAAGTAAGGTTGAGTTATCTCGTACCGAGAAAAAACGAATCGAAGCTCAAAAATCTGTTGTCCGTTACGATGCCAGTAATAGTATTGCGTATATCATTATTGGCTTACGTGACGACCCTCAGCATTTTTTATCTATAAAAGTCGACAAAATTACGGAGCGCCAAATGAAGGCTCTCCCTATTTTTGTACTGGATTATCTAATGTTTTATCCGGGGCAAGAACAAGAATATCTTGCCAAGATTCAAAAGCATTTCTCTTACCCAATTAATATCTACAATATTCAAGACGTTAATCTGGACTCTGAACAAATTGGTCGTTTACGCCAAGACCAAAGCGTCATGTTGTACAAAGACAGTGCGACAGTCCGCGGTACAACCATTTCAATCGTCTCTCCAATTCCGAATCAGCCTACACGGGTTCTCGTGCTTGGACCAGTGCCGATGTTTAACTGGATGCCTTTGCAGCTTTCAGCAGGGATTACTTTATTTAGCTTATTTTTGCTGAGTCTAGGTGTCTATGGGTTGATCTTGCCGCTAGAGCGTAAAATTCGCCAAGTACGTTATGCATTAAACCGCATGAAGTCTGGTGATTTGTCATTGCGTGTTCCTATTGAAGGAAGTGACGAAATGGCAAACTTGGCATCAAGTTATAACAACATGTCTGACCATATTCAGCGTTTAATCGAGGCTCAGCGTGAGTTAATGAGAGCGGTATCTCATGAGCTTAGAACGCCTGTTGCCCGTATTCGCTTTGGTACAGAGATGTTGGCGGAAGAAGATGATTACAATCATCGTATGCATCAGGTCGATATGATTGATAAAGATATTGAAGCACTCAATACCTTAATTGATGAAATCATGACTTATGCAAAACTAGAGCAGGGTACACCTTCACTAGATTTTGATGAAATTACTTTATTTGATGTGTTAGATCAGGTTGCGGTCGAAACCGAAGCTTTAAAAACGCAAAAAGAAATTGAACTTGTTGCTCCTCCACTTTATGTAAAAGTAGATGCTGAGCGTCGTTACTTACATCGTGTTGTTCAAAACTTGGTGGGTAATGCGGTTCGTTATTGCGATAATAAAGTTCGGATTACCGGTGGTATCCACAGCGATGGCATGGCCTTTGTTTGTGTTGAAGATGATGGCACAGGTATTCCTGAACAAGACCGTAAAAGAGTATTTGAAGCTTTTGCCCGTCTAGACGATAGCCGTACGCGTGCGTCGGGCGGTTATGGTTTAGGGTTGTCTATCGTAAGCCGTATTGCCTATTGGTTTGGCGGTGAAATTAAAGTGGATGAAAGCCCAACCTTGGGTGGTGCTCGCTTTATCATGACATGGCCAGCAAAACGCCTTAAACAGCCTCCTTTAAAAGCCAATAAAAAAGCACCTTCATAAGGTGCTTTTTTATTGATCTATTTATAGTTGAGTCGCATCTGGTTCCAAAATAGGTTTTCCGCTTCTTAAGCTGGTTAACGCATCGGAATTAAAATCGATCAGTAACGAATTGTTTTTTGCATCAATCTGGTATTTTTGAATAAGAGGTTGATCTCCATTAAGTGTTTCTATTTTATATTCATCTGCAATATGCAAAATACCTTCTAGGTTTGTTGTCGTTGACGCAAAATCCTGTCTAAATATTTCATAGACATCCCGCAAGTCAAAAATTGCATTGTTGGCATCTGGATGTTTGTGAATATAGCTTTCTATATGTCGCACCAGTAATTGTGCAAACAAGTAGTAGTTTGGTTTATGCGTATATTCTAGAGTCATGCATTTTTCTCCTTATTATCTGTTATTAGCATACATGGCAAAACACAGGTTATTGTATAAAATTCATTACACTAGATGATGAAATGAAAAAATTATAAAGATATAAACACTCGATTACGTCCTTGGCGTTTTGCTTGATATAAAGCGTCATCTGCTTCTTTAATTAAACTTTCAATAGCTCGATGGGACGATGGGGAATATAAGCTTATCCCAATACTCACCTGTATAAAAATTGGTAATTTCCCATAAATATAAATCGGTTGCTGACTAATTTTAATTCGAATTTGTTCAGCCAGTTCAAATGCACTTTCCTTGGTGGTATCTGCAATAAAAATGGCAAACTCTTCACCTCCAAAGCGACCTAACAAATCATGAGGATGTAAAATATTTTGAATCGTGGTGACACAAGTTTGTAGCGCCCGATCACCGATTTGATGACCATAGTTGTCGTTAACTTGCTTAAAGTGGTCGACATCAAGCATGAAAAAAGCTGAGGTCTTATTTTCTTTTTGTACTTTTTCTTGAAGTAATCTGACCGACTGTAAAAACTGGCGTCGAGTCAGACTTGAAGTTAGCTCATCATGTGCAATGGCATGTTGAAGCTTTTGAATTAACTCTGAATGCAAAACACTAATACTAGAAACCGTAAGTGGGGCAATCGTCATCATAATTAACCCAATTCGGATTGAGATCGTATTACTGAAATATTCGTTTGGATAGAGCAAAAGGTAATGTCCAGAGACATGATAAATAATATAAGCACTGGTAAAGCTAGTAATGAGTGCAACAACAATAGGTTTATAGCGAATAGCACACCAGATCAGTGCAGCAATCGGGTAGAGGAGTGAACCCGGGCCAGAGTCATAATAGCTAGCAGCAATCGAAATAAGCACAGCGCCAAAAGGTAAAAGGTCGGTTGGTTGTAGGCCACGATTTCTTGAAAAGTAATGCTTAACCTGACTATATTGAGGAATGTTCAATATGATAGGTAAAAGAAGCAAGGCATTTTGCAGTTCTGAAGTGAACCAGTAACCAAACTCATCCAACAAGCCACCAATCATAAATTTGGTATTAAACATAGGCACGAAAGTTGCTGCAAACAATGCACCTACTACGCTACCTATTCCGCATAATCCAAATAAAAAAAGGTAGGAATAACCGCGATAGGCCGCCTTAATATGTTGATTAAAAAACATATAGAGCGCAAACGTAGTAACAACATAAAGAAAGTTTGATGTTGTTAAAACAAGTGTGAGAGCAAATGGAGTGCCTTGAAATAAGTCAGCAATCACATATCCTATATAGGCACCTAAAAATGCGCTTGGTCGGCGTGTGGTTGGAAAACGAATAAGCAATCCGAGCAAAACCGAATTGGCAGGCCAAAAGAATGCAAGAAAACTTAAAGGGCGAGATGCAATGCCAATGAAACAACATGTCGCAATAATGAAGCTAAATAGGAGAAAAAATCTTAAAAAGGAGAGAAATGAAAATTCACGAAGTGAGTATGGCATCAGCTGCCCTTAATGATAAATACTCTTATCCAAGAGTAATAAAATATTATGCATGATTAAACATTCATCATAATTCAGAGGAGAAGCTGAATACAATAAAAAACAAACTAATATTATAAAAAAGTAAGTTATAAAAAGTTATTAAGCGCTTCAACTGTGTAAATATTCTAAAATTAAAAAAATGAAAAAAATCATCATAAATAAAGAAACAATTAAATAAACCGATTATGTGCGGTGAAACCCCCCTTACAACACATAGATGAATAGTTTTGTCTAGAAAATCATCCGAAAGACTAAGACGCTTCAACTAGCATGGGAAATTAGAAATCAGGTACAATTGGCGGGATTAATTTTGTGTTTGGTGTATTTGAAGGCCAATACATACATTCTTTGTTAAATAATAGGCCTGCCAGGAGTTATCCCCGCATGAGTGCCATTACTCCATACGACTGGGCGATTATCGCCTTCGTGATCGGCGTTACATTTCTTTGCGTCTTTATGCTCACAGTTCCCTTACTCCTCGGGGGAAAATCGTGGGGACGTGCTAAGCAAGAGCAGTTTGAATCAGGTGTCGTGAGTGCTGGTGGCGCTCGCATTCGCCTGTCTGCAAAGTTCTATTTAGTTGCAATTTTCTTTGTTGTCTTCGACTTAGAGGCGCTTTACCTCTATGCATGGTCTACTTCTGTGCGTGAAGTAGGGTGGTTGGGATATACCACTGTAGTGATCTTTGTCGTTGATCTATTGATTGCGCTTGTTTATGCCTTCTCTGTAGGTGCTTTAAGTTGGTCACCAGCAGATCGCCGTAAATCAGCAGGTGAGGCGGTTAAAATCGGTTCACCAACAATGAACATTGCTGAAATTACACGCTTTAATTCTATTGAAGAGCTCGTAACTGACCCTACAGGTCAGATTCCAGCTCAATCATCAGGTCGTGTTAAGTCAAAAACTACACCTGCATTGTCATCTGAAAAGGAGTAAGTCGGGATGAAATATACTCTGACCCGCGCGAATCCGGATGCTGATCAATACCCATTGCAAGAACGTCAAATTGTGACGGATCCGCTTGAAGAGGAAGTGAATAAAAACGTATTCATGACTCGTTTAGAGGATGTCTTGCATACAGCAGTAAACTGGGGACGTAAAAACTCTTTGTGGCCATTTAACTTTGGTACCTCATGTTGTTACGTCGAATATGCAACGACCTTAACAGGTGTGCATGACTTGTCACGTTTCGGTGCAGAGGTTATCCGTGCTTCACCTCGTCAGGCTGACTTGATGATTGTTGCAGGTACCTGTTTCGTAAAAATGGCACCAGTTATTCAGCGTCTGTATGAACAGATGTTAGAGCCTAAATGGGTCATCTCGATGGGTGCTTGTGCAAACTCTGGAGGTATGTACGACATCTATTCAGTAGTACAAGGTGTAGACAAAATTATTCCTGTTGACGTGTACGTCCCAGGTTGTCCGCCTCGTCCTGAAGCATTAATTCAAGCTTTAATGCTTTTACAAGACCAGATTCAATTAGAGCGACGCCCGCTTTCTGCCGTGATCGGTGATGATCTTCAGCCAGTATATAAGCCAAAGATGATGCCAGAACGTGACCGTAAGAATGCAGAGCGTATTGCCGTTAAAAACTTACGCTCTATGGATGAGATTAAATAATTTTTTGACGGTGTTTTGACATATCTAACTGATATGTTCATCGAGAAAATTGACAGAATTTGTATTAAATAGGAAGCCAAGCCAATGGCTGAAACTGACATTGCTATGCCAGAGTCAACAGCAGTTGATTCACGCCCAGCATTTGCAATCGTAGAAGAGCTCAAAACCAAATTTGGTGAGAACTTTTACGTGCAGGCGACTTTTGAAGAGTTTCCAACAGTCTGGGTCGAGCGCGCACGCGTGCAAGAAGTCCTTATGTTCCTGCGTAAAGTGGAACGTCCGTATGTAATGCTGTTTGACTTATCTGCGATGGATGAACGTTTACGTGTTCATCGTGATGGTTTACCAGCATCTGACTTCACTGTGTTCTATCATTTATTATCGCTTGAGCGTAATAGTGACATTCGTATCAAGGTTGCCTTGAACGAAAATGATCTAAACATTCCGACAGCGACAAATATCTGGCCAAATGCCAACTGGTATGAACGTGAAGCTTACGATATGTTCGGTATCAATTTCGAAGGGCATCCAATGCTCCGTCGTATTTTGTTGCCAACCTATTGGGAAGGTCATCCGCTTCGTAAAGAATATTCAGCACGTGCGACAGAATATACGCCGTACATGCAAGACAAAGCGAAACAAGACTTTGAACAAGAGCACTTACGTTTTGTACCAGAAGACTGGGGTCTTAAGCGTGGTAACGCTGATGAAGACTTCATGTTCTTGAACTTGGGTCCTAACCATCCATCTGCACATGGTGCGTTCCGTGTTGTATTGCAGTTAGATGGCGAAGAAGTGAAGGACTGTGTACCTGATATCGGTTATCACCACCGTGGTGTGGAAAAGATGGCTGAACGTCAAACATGGCACTCTTTCATTCCTTATACTGACCGTGTTGACTACTTAGGTGGTTGTGCTCAAAACATGCCGTATGTGATGGCTGTCGAGCAAATGGCAGGTATTAAAGTTCCTGAACGTGCGCAAGTGATTCGTGTCATGTTGAACGAATTGTTCCGTATCAATAACCACTTGTTATTCTGTGGTACGGCAATTCAGGATGCCGGTGGTATGACACCAGTATTCTATATGTTCGCAGACCGTCAAAAAGTTTACGACATTGTTGAAGCAATTACGGGTTACCGTATGCATCCAGCATGGTTCCGTATTGGCGGTACAGCACACGATCTTCCAAACAACTGGCAAAAGCTTGTTAAAGAATTGCTAGAGTGGATGCCTAAACGCTTAAACGAATACTACACAGCGGCATTGAAAAACTCTGTGTTTATTGGACGTACGCGTAATGTTGCACAATACGATGCCAAATCTGCACTCGCATGGGGTGTAACTGGTACTGGTTTACGTGCAACAGGTATCGATTTTGACGTACGTAAATATCGTCCATACAGCGGCTATGAAAACTTCGATTTTGATGTGCCGGTTGAGTATGAAGGCGATGCATACGCACGTGTGCTTGTTCACTTCCGTGAAATTACCGAGTCGCTAAAAATTATTCAACAGTGCTTGGATAACATGCCTTCTGGTCCATACAAAGCGGATCATCCATTGGCTGTTCCACCACCGAAAGATAAGACATTACAAGATATTGAAACCTTGATTACGCACTTCTTGAGCGTTTCATGGGGTCCTGTCATGCCAGCGGGCGAGTCATCATTTATGACTGAAGTGGTTAAAGGTGCAAGTACTTACTACTTGACTTCAGATAAAGCGACCATGAGTTATCGTACTCGTATTCGTACACCGACGTTTACTCACTTACAGCAAATGCCTTCAGTGATTAACGGAAGTTTAGTGTCTGACTTAATCATTTATCTGGCGACCATTGACGTGGTTATGGCTGACGTGGATCGCTAAGAGGTAACACATAATGATGATTTTGACTGATAAAAAACCACGTGTGAATGTCGAAGGGATTTTGACTGCGGAAGAAATTCACGAAATCGAACATCACATTGGTCACTATCCATACCCTCGTGCAGCCTCTTTGGATGCATTGAAGTGTGTACAGCGCCGTAATGGTTGGGTAGATGACGCTCAAATGAATGCCATCGCACAGTTGTTGTCGATGAGTGTTGCTGATTTGGAAGGCGTTGCAACATTTTATAACCGTATCTATCGCCATCCGGTAGGTCGTCACGTAATTTTACTTTGCGACTCAATTGCTTGCTTCTTAATGGGTGCAGAAACTCTTGCTGAAGCATTCCAGCGTGAATTAGGAATTCAGTATGGTCAAACGACACCAGATGGTCGCTTTACTCTGCTTCCAATTTGCTGCCTAGGCAACTGCGACAAAGGCCCAACTTTAATGATTGATGAAGATACTCACGGTTTAGTCGAAGTGACATCAATTAAACAGTTATTGGAGAAGTATGTATGAATACTGAACCAAAACCAATTTATGGCGACGGTAATCCGGAAACTCATCCGCTCACTTGGCGTTTAAGCAAACAAGAAGCGGTACGTAGTGCTGATGATTACGAAGCACTTGAAGGCTATGCTGGCTTTAAAAAAGCTTTAGGCATGAAACCTGCTGAAGTGTTAGACGTCATTAAAGCTGCAACTGTAAAAGGTCGTGGTGGTGCGGGTTTCCCAGCGGGTATTAAATGGTCATTGATGGCACCAAATGATGGTGGTCCACGTTACTTGATCTGTAATGCCGACGAAATGGAACCGGGTACCTTTAAAGACCGTTTGTTGATGGAAAAACTTCCACATCAATTGATCGAAGGGATGTTAATTGCGGGTTATACCTTAGAAGCAACTCAAGGTTATATCTTTATCCGTGGTGAATACATCGAGGCTGCTCAATATCTAAATGAAGCGTTAGAACAGATTCGTGCTAAAGGTTATTTAGGCGAAAATATCTTAGGTTCTGGCTGGAATTTTGATCTACATGTACATACGGGTGCAGGGCGTTATATCTGTGGTGAAGAAACTGCATTGATTAACTCGCTTGAAGGCCGTCGTGCTAACCCACGTACTAAGCCACCGTTCCCGCAAGTTGCAGGAGCATGGGGCCGTCCGACGATTGTGAACAACGTTGAAACTTATAACAACTTGCCAGCAATCATGCTTCGTGGACCAGAGTGGTATATCGGTTTATCAGCGGGTAAATCAAAAGATCCGGGCACTAAAATTTATGGTGCATCGGGTAAAGTTAAATTCCCGGGTCTTTGGGAATTGCCATTTGGTACAACTGCGCGTGAAGTGATTGAAGATCATGCAGGTGGTATGCGTGAGGGCTTAAAGCTCAAAGCATGGTTGCCAGGTGGTGCTTCAACTGACTTTTTACCAGCAGATACCATTGATTTACCAATGGATGCAGACACGATTATGAAAGCAGGTTCTCGTTTGGGAACATGTTTGTTAATGGTGGTAGATGAAACTCAATGTATGGTATCGCTCACTCGTAACTTAGAAGAGTTCTTTGCGCGTGAATCATGTGGTTTCTGTACACCATGTCGTGATGGTTTGCCATGGGCTGTTAAAGCGCTTAAAGCACTTGAAGCAGGCGAAGGTAAGAAAGAAGATATCGACCATTTACAAGAACTAACTCGTAAATTATGGATTGGTAAAACTTTCTGTGCCCACGCACCAGGTGCGATGGAGCCGCTTATGGGCGCACTCAAACATTTCCGTGGTGAGTTTGAAGCGAAAGTGACGAATCGTCCTGTCGTGCAAACCAGCAACGTAGAACAAGCTTAAGGAATTCGACTATGGCTACAATTCATGTCGATGGAAAATCGTATGAAGTCAACGGCTCGGAAAACTTGCTACAAGCATGTTTGAGTCTGGGCATCGACATCCCATATTTTTGTTGGCATCCATCCTTAGGTTCGGTTGGTTCTTGCCGTCAATGTGCTGTTACGCAATATGCGAATCCAGAAGATACGCGTGGTCGTTTAGTCATGTCTTGCATGACACCAGCATCTGACAATACCTATATCTCAATTGAAGACAAAGAAGCAACGGATTTCCGTGCATCTATTGTTGAATTTTTGATGACGAATCACCCGCACGACTGTCCAGTTTGTGAAGAGGGTGGTCACTGTCATTTACAAGATATGACTGTAATGACGGGTCATGACCGTCGTCGCTACCGTTTTACAAAACGTACGCATTACAACCAAGAACTCGGCTCATTCATTGCGCATGAAATGAACCGCTGTATTGCTTGTTACCGTTGTGTTCGTTACTACAAAGACTATGCGGGCGGTACAGACTTTGGCGTATATGCCAATGCATCTCGTGTTTACTTTGGTCGTCCAGAATCAGGTACTTTAGAGTCTGAATTCTCTGGTAACTTGACTGAAGTATGTCCAACAGGTGTGTTTACTGATAAGACTCATTCAGAGCGTTATAACCGTAAGTGGGACATGCAGTATGCACCAAGCGTGTGTCAAGGCTGTTCTTCTGGCTGTAACATTTCTCCGGGTGAACGTTATGGTGAAATCCGTCGTGTAGAAAACCGTTTTAATGGTTCGGTTAACCAATACTTCCTTTGTGACAAAGGTCGTTTTGGCACAGGTTATGTAAACCGTGCAGACCGTCCACGTCAGCCTCAGTTCCGTAATGGTGAAACTGTTGCAACTGTTTCTGTCGACCAAGCTCTAGATCAAGCGATTGCTAAGCTTCAAGGCAAGAAAGTTTTGGGTATTGGTTCTCCTCGCGCAAGCTTGGAATCGAACTACGCATTACGTGAGCTTGTAGGTCAGGCAAATTATTCAACTGGTATTGCACAAAAAGAGCAAAAGCTTGTTGAACTTGCCGCATCTATCATGCAAACCGAGGGTATTTACAACCCGAATATGCGTGAAATTGAAAGCTATGATGCTGTTCTGATCTTAGGTGAAGACCTAACTCAAACTGCACCTCGTATGGCATTGTCTGTTCGCCAAGCTGCGAAAAACAAAGCGCGTGAAATGGCTGCAAAAACACGTACACCAGATTGGTTAGCTGAGCCTGTACAACGTATTGGCCAAGAAGCAAAATCTCCGGTTTACATTTTAGCTGCAACTCAAACTCGTCTTGCTGACGTTGCAACTGGTGAAGTGGTTGCTTCTCCAAATGACATCGCACGTCTAGGCTTTGCAGTTGCTGCGGCAGTGAATGGTGAAGTTGTAAGTGGTTTAGATGAAGATGCAAAAGCATTTGCTCAAACCATTGCTGACACTCTAAAGGCAGCAAACAAACCATTAATTATTGCGGGTACAAGCTTGCAAGATGCTTCTATTATGGAAGCTGCAGCACAGTTGACTCAGAACTTAGGTTCTAAAGCTGGTTTAAGTCTTGTAGTTCCTGAAGTGAACTCTATGGGCTTGGCATTGTTCGGTGGTTTAAGCCTTGAACAAGCATTTGCTCAAGACTACGACACGCTTGTTATTGTTGAAAATGACTTGTTCCGTCGCTTACCAGCTGCTCAAGTAAAAGCTGCATTAGATAAAGCTGAAACAGTAATCGTGCTTGATCACAGTGAAACTGAAACTGTGAAACAGGCTGATATCGTTCTTTCAGCAGCAAGCTTTGCAGAGGGTGATGGTACTGTTGTAAGCCAAGAAGGTCGTGCACAGCGTTTCTATCAAGTTTACGATCCAAGCTACTACAAACCTGAATATGCAATTAAAGAATCATGGCGTTGGTTACATGCCATTGAAACTGGCATTAAAGGTAAGGCTGTAGATTGGACATTACTTGACGATGTAATTGAAAGCATCGTGAAAAATGTACCAGTACTTGAAGCTATCCAAGATGTTGCGCCTGATGCAGGTTACCGTGTACATGGCTTGAAAATCGCGCGTGAACCACGTCGTTATTCAGGTCGTACAGCAATGCGTGCGCCGTTATCGGTTCATGAGCCTAAACAGCCTACTGATCCAGATTCAGCATTAACATTCTCAATGGAAGGTTATGTTGGTCCGCAAAAAGCATCATCATTAGTACCATTTGCATGGGCTCCGGGTTGGAACTCTCCACAATCTTGGAATAAATACCAAGATGAAGTCGGTGGTCACTTAAAAGGTGGTGATTCTGGTGTTCGTTTATTCGATCGCTTGGCAAAACGTCCTGCACGTAGCTACGTTGCTCCAGTGCCAGTAGTTGCAAATCCTGAAAGTTTCCGCTTAGTTCCAATGCACCATATTTTTGGTTCTGGCGAATTCACCATTAAAACACCTGCAATGGAAACTCGTATTCCTGAAGCTGTGTTTGCAGTGGGCGAACAAGATGCAACTCGTTTGAACCTTCAAGAAGGTCAACGCATTACAGTAAAAGCAGGCGAAACAACTGTAAGCTTGCCGGTACAAGTAATTGAATATTTACCTACAGGTTATATTGGTTACCCAGTTGGTTTAGCACCAATGGTGTCACTAGCTGAGCCTGTTTCAGTGGCTTTAGGAGTGTAATTCATGAATCAAGAAATTATACGTCAAACGCCACTTTGGGTTGAGAACTGGCCGATTGCCTATGCTGTCGTTCAAGCAGTTGTGATTTTGCTTGTTGTAGTTTTAGTTGCAGCGTTGATGTCTTTTATTGAGCGTCGTTTACTTGCTTGGTGGCAAGACCGTTATGGTCCAAACCGTGTTGGTCCTGGTGGTATGTTCCAGATCGTTGCCGACATGCTCAAAATCATGTTCAAAGAAGACTGGACACCAAAGTTTGCTGACAAACTTACATTCCGTTTAGCACCAGCTGTTGCAATGGCAACAGCGGTTCTTTCATTCATGGTAATCCCAGTGAGTCCTTCACTGGGTGTTGCCGACATGAGTATCGGTTTATTGTTCTTCATGGCAATGGCTGGTATTGCAGTCTATGCGGTTTTATTTGGTGGCTGGGCTTCAAATAACAAATACTCGTTGCTTGGTGGTTTACGTTCAGCAGCTCAAACTATTTCTTATGAAGTGTTCTTAGGTATTTCATTGATGGGTGTGGTTGCAATTGCAGGCTCATTTAACCTTCGTGAAATTGTTGAAGCACAACGTGATGTTTGGTTTGTCATTCCGCAATTCTTAGGTTTCTTGATTTTCGTAGTTGCTGGTGTTGCGGTAACTCACCGTCATCCATTTGACCAACCAGAAGCAGAACAAGAATTGGCAGAAGGTTACCATGTTGAATATGGCGGTATGAAATGGGGTATGTTCTTCGTTGCTGAATATGTCAACGTAGTACTGATCTCTGCATTGATCGTGACTTTATTCTTTGGTGGCTGGTTAACGCCATTCAATTTAGAAATTCCATTTGTTCCACCAGTATTCTGGTTTGTGATTAAAACAGCATTCTTTGTAATGATGTTTGTATTGGCACGTGGTTCTTTAATGCGTCCGCGTTATGACCAAGTCATGAACTTTGGTTGGAAAATTTGTTTGCCATTGGCGTTGGTCAACTTGTTAGTGACTGGTGCTGTGATTCTGATGAATCAGGCCTAGGACAGCAGGGAGTACAAAATGTATAAATTTCTAGCTGGATTCGGATCAATTGTACGTACGTTACTCATGGTGTTTAGCCATGCAACGCGTAAACGTGACACGATTTTATATCCAGAAGTTCCGGCTGAACAGATTGTGCCGCCACGCTTTCGTGGTCGTATCGTATTAACGCGTGACCCTGATGGGGAAGAGCGTTGCGTAGCATGTAACCTATGTGCGGTTGCATGTCCGGTTGGCTGTATCTCACTACAAAAAGCAGAAACAGAAGATGGTCGTTGGTACCCGGAGTTTTTCCGTATCAACTTCTCACGTTGTATTTTCTGCGGTATGTGTGAAGAAGCTTGTCCAACAACTGCGATTCAGCTCACACCAGACTTCGAGTTAGGCGAATATGTACGTCAAGACCTTGTTTATGAGAAAGAAAACTTACTCATTTCAGGTCCAGGCAAATACCCAGACTACAACTTCTACCGTGTAACGGGTATGGCAATTAACGGTAAAGAGAAAGGTCAAGCACAAAAAGAAAGTGCACCAATCGATGTACGGAGTCTATTACCATGATGTGGCCGTTTTATTTGATGGCACTCGTGGCCATCGTTTCTACGGTTCGTGTAGTGACTAACACGAACCCTGTACACGCTCTACTTAGTCTAATTGTTTCATTGCTTGCTGTTGCTGGTATTTTCATGATCGTGGGGGCGCCTTTTGCAGGTGCTCTTGAAATCATTGTTTATGCCGGAGCAATTATGGTTCTGTTTGTCTTCGTAGTGATGATGCTTAACTTAGGTCAACACACCGTTGAACAAGAACGTAAATGGCTTTCTTCAGATGCTTGGGCATATCCAGCACTCATGAGTTTCTTGCTCGGCTTGCTTTTAGTTTGGATGCTTGGTGGTGAATACACCACTATTTCAGCACCGCTTGGGGCACAAGTGATTGGACCAAAAGTAGTTGGTCAAGCACTCTTTACTCACTATTTATTATTGGTTGAAGTTGCCGCGATGTTATTGCTAGCAGCCCTTGTTGCAGCATATCACTTAGGTAAACGTGAACCAGGTGCAGAAGAGGAAAAAGAATAATGGGCCAGATTCCTTTAGAACATGGTTTGATTGTTGCAACCATCCTTTTTGCACTCGGTTTTTACGGTGTAATGGTGCGACGCAACCTATTATTTATGTTAATGAGCCTTGAAATCATGATGAATGCTGCAGCATTGGCATTTGTTCTTGCGGGTAGCGTATGGGCACAACCAGATGGGCAAGTGATGTTCATCTTGATTTTGACCCTTGCAGCAGCAGAGGCATGTATCGGTCTTGCGATTGTCCTTCAGTTCTATCATCGCTTCCATCATTTGGATGTAGATGCTGCTAGTGAGATGCGCGGATGAGTTATTTATATCTAACAGTATTATTTCCGCTAATCGGTTTTATTTTATTGGCGGCAGGACGAGACAAACTCTCTGAAAATGTTGCAGCAGTTATTGGCGTAGGTTCTGTAGGTTTATCTGCATTATTTGCACTCATTGCTGGAATGGCATTTACAACGAGTGGTCAGCAAGTTTTTGTTCAAAACTTGTGGACATGGTTCAATGTTGGCGGTTTTGCTCCGGGCATTAGCTTACATTTAGATGGCTTATCTTTACTCATGATGGGCATGATCACGGGTGTTGGTTTCTTAATCCACATCTTTGCATCATGGTACATGCGTGGTGAAGAGGGCTATGCGCGTTTCTTCTCTTATTTCAACCTGTTTGTTGCAAGCATGCTTGTGCTTGTATTGGGTGACAACTTGGCGTTGTTATTCTTGGGTTGGGAAGGCGTAGGTCTTTGCTCTTACTTGCTAATCGGTTTCTATTATGCAAACCCTGCAAATGGTTGGGCTGCGATCAAAGCGTTTACAGTGACCCGCGTTGGTGACGTATTCTTGCTTATTGCTTTATTCTTGCTTTACCAACAATTTGGTACGCTGAATACTCAGTACATCGTTGAACACGCAGCAGAAGTAATGACGAAGAGTTCGTCACTTACAATCTGGACTGCATTAATGTTGTTCTTGGGTGCTGCTGGTAAGTCTGCTCAAATTCCATTGCAAACATGGTTGGCAGATGCAATGGCAGGTCCAACACCTGTTTCTGCATTAATCCACGCTGCAACAATGGTAACGGCTGGTGTGTACTTATGCTGCCGTCTATTCAGCGTATTTGAACTTGCTCCTGAAGTGATGCAATTCATTTCAGTAACTGGCGCGGTAACTTTGTTAGTTGCAGGTTTTGCTGCACTCGTTCAAACAGACATCAAACGTATCTTGGCTTACTCAACAATGAGTCAGTTGGGTTATATGTTTATGGCTGTAGGTGCTGAAGCTTATCAAGCTGGCTTGTTCCACATGTTGGCTCACGCATTCTTTAAGGCATTATTATTCTTGTCTTCTGGTGCGGTGATTCTGGCTTATCACCACGAGCAAAACATTTTCAAAATGGGTGGTTTGTTCAAACGTAACAAATTCCTGTTTGCTTGTTTCGCGATTGGTGGCGGTGCATTAGCAGCTATTCCATTCTTGACTATTGGCTTCTTCTCTAAAGATGCGATTCTTGGTGAAGTTTGGGTACAAGGTCAATCAGTTGCTTTATATCACACCTTATATTGGGTGGGTGTAGCAGGTGCATTCCTGACTTCAATCTATACATTCCGTTTAATCTGGGTTGTATTCTTTGGTCAAGAAAACACGCCTTACCATGAAATTAAAGGTGCAACTTACTGGGCTCCATTGGGTATTTTAGCTGTATTGTCTACTTTTGTTGGTGCGGTATTAAAAGCACCGGTAGCAGGTATTCTGAATACTGCAAAAATTCCTGAATTCCATGTCGCTGAACAATTTGTAGAAGGCATGCATGGGGCAGAGCACTTAGCAGTAGGTATTGCACTAGTTGGTCTAGTTGTTGGTATAGCATTATTTACATTTGCTTATGGTGCAGTGAAATCATTCGCTCAAACAAGTTTGGGTTCAGGTCTGGCACATATTTGCCGTACTGCTTTTGGTTTTGATGCATTGTATGACATCGTTTTTGTTAAACCTTATTTATTCTTCGCCAAAATTTTTGGCCGTGATCCGATTGACGGTTTGTGGTTAGTTCTTCCTGCGCTCGTGAAAGGCGGAAACAGTTTTACAAGCTCACGTCAAACAGGTTCATTGCGTGAATACGCATCAAGCATGTCACTCGGTGTAGTGGTGTTATTGATGATCTTGATCGTTATTCAGGTAGTGGGGAAATAAAATGGAAAACAATTTAATTTTACCCGCGCTGATCCTTGTTCCGTTCATTGCCGGTTTTATTTGTTGGTTAGTCGATAAGCTCGACAAAACTTTGCCACGCTGGATTGCCTTAATTGGTATGCTCATTACTTTGGGCTTAGGTCTTGCACTTTGGCAAAGTGGAACTTATAGCTACGAGTTGGGTTCTAAAATCCCAACTTGGTCTGCTGAGTTCTATTTACCGTGGATTCAATCACTCGGTATTGGCATTCACTTAGCTGTGGATGGTTTATCTTTGCTCATGGTGTTATTAACAGCGTTACTTGGTGTGCTTGCTGTTGGTTGTTCATGGGGTGAGATTCAAAAGAACGTTGGTTTCTTCCACTTAAACCTATTATGGAGTTTAGGTGGCGTTATCGGTGTATTCTTAGCGATTGACTTGTTCTTGTTCTTCTTCTTCTGGGAGATGATGCTTGTACCAATCTACTTCTTGATTGCGTTATGGGGTCATAAAGGTTCAAACGGTCGTTCACGTGTTTACGCTGCTACTAAGTTCTTCCTTTACACACAGATTGCTGGTCTGGTGATGTTAATCGGTATCCTAGGTCTTGTAGTTTATGGCTACATGATGACGGGCATGATCGGTTTTGATTACAACTATTTATTAGCTGTAGCTAACCATTTACCTACAGGCTTAGCGTACGGTTTCATGATCTGTTTCTTCATCGGTTTTGCAGTGAAGTTACCAGTATTCCCATTACATGGTTGGTTACCAGATGCGCATGCTCAAGCACCTACAGCGGGTTCTGTAGACTTAGCGGGTATCTTGATTAAAACAGCTGCGTATGGCTTGCTTCGTTTTGTTATTCCATTTTTCCCGACAGCTTCTGCACAGTTTGCAGACATTGCGATTATTTTCGGTTTGATTGGTATTTTCTACGGCGCATGGTGTGCTTACCAGCAAACTGACATGAAACGTTTACTTGCGTATACGTCGATTTCACACATGGGCTTTATCTTACTTGCAATCTATGCAGGTAATATTTTGACCTTCCAAGGTCTAATGATCATGATGTTGGCACATGGTTTGTCATCAGCTGCATTGTTCATTATGTCTGGTCAAATCTACGAACGTTTACATACACGTGATTTACGTTTAATGGGTGGTCTTCGTGGCCAGCTTCAGTACTTGCCATTTTTCTTGATGTTCTTCGTTGCTGCTCTTGTAGGTGTACCAGGTTTAGGTAACTTTATTGGTGAATTCCTGATTTTGATGGGTTCATTTAATAAATATCCTGTCTTCACGATTCTTGCTTCTATCAGCCTTGTATTTGCAGGTTTATATGGCTTGATCTTGATTCACCGTGCTTTATTTGGTGAACCAAATCCTGAACAAAAGCAACATTACACTAGTCCATTGAAAGACTTATCTGCTCGTGAAGTTGGTATTTTGATGATTTGTGCGATTGGTCTCGTTTGGCTTGGTATCTACCCACAAACATTCTTGGATGTATCTCATTCAAGCATGCAGTGGTTGGTCAATAGTTATGTGCCAGTACAAGAAGTCGTTGAAACTGTTCAGCAAACAGCTACTCAACTTGACCATGTGGAGATCCAATAATCATGAACTTCACAGTATCATTTTCTACGCTTATGCCTTTAGCTCCGGTGATGATTGTTGCTTTGACAACAATCGTCGTCATGCTGTTAATTTCAATTAAGCGTAATCATAATTTAATCGCAACAGCTTCTGTTGTTGGTTTAAACCTTGCTGCACTTTATATTTTATTTGCAGTATTTGGCGGTAAGTTTGTACCGGCAAATGTGATGGGCATGTTTATGGTTGATCCATTTACCATGTTCTATCAATTTATGATTTTGATTGCGGCATTGGCATGTTGTACTTTGTCTCATGCTTACATCGAAACTTATAAAGACAACCGCGAAGAGTTATATCTTTTGTTACTTGCTTCAGTAGCAGGTGCAATGTTGATGGTTGCAAGCTCTCACTATGCATCGTTCTTCATTAGCCTTGAGTTAATGTCGATTCCTGTATATGGCTTACTTGCTTATACTTATCAACGTAGTAACTCACTTGAAGCGGGTATTAAGTACCTTGTACTTTCAGCGACAGCTTCTGCAATGTTGTTGATGGGTATGGCATATATCTATGCATATACAGGTTCGCTTTCATTCTATGATTCTGTACAAGCATTATTTGAAGCAATCAAACAGCCAATGGTGTTATTAGGTTTAGCACTTATTATCTTTGCTGTTGCATTTAAATTGTCGCTTGCGCCGTTCCATAAATGGACACCAGATGTATATGCAGGTGCACCAGCGCCAATGGCAACTTTCTTAGCGACTGCTGCTAAAGTTGCAACAATTGGTTTGTTCGTGCGCTACATGCTTGCTTCAGGCGCAATGATGGTGAACTCCTTAGTAACTATTTTGACGATCATTGCTGTATTGTCGATTTTAGTTGGTAACTTACTCGCTGTTCGTCAAGTTAACTTAAAACGTATTCTTGGTTATTCATCTATTGCTCACTTTGGTTATTTGTTAATTGCTTTAATTAGCATGACTTATGCGAGCTTGGGTAGCGTAACTGTATATGTAGTGTCTTATGTATTAACAACTATTGGTGCCTTTGGTGCAGTAGCGTTAATGTCTAGCCCATATAACAACGTAGATGAAGCACAAAGCCTTGCAGACTACCGTGGTTTGTTCTGGCGTCGTCCAGTACTTACAGCAACTTTAACAGTCATGATGTTATCTTTGGCTGGTATCCCATTAACAGCAGGCTTCATTGGTAAGTTCTTGGTGGTAATGGCTGCTGTAACAACTCAACACTGGTTCTTAGCTGCAATGATTATTGTGGGTAGTGGTATCGGTTTGTACTATTACTTACGTGTGATGGTTGTAATGTACATGACACCACCGGAAACTCCTCGTATTGATGCAGATGCTCATTGGGGACAAAAAGTGGGTGGTTTAATGGTATTAGCTGCTGCTGCATTAGTTATTATTTTGGGTGTTTACCCAGATCCAATGATTAATTTGGCATTAAAAGCAGAAATTTTATCTCCATTACATTTCATGCTTTCACAACAGTAATTCTGGTGTACAAAAAAGCCTCCAAATCTGGAGGCTTTTTTTTATTGAGCGTTAAAAAAAGATTATAATAAATACGTTTTTATATTTTTAGGTAACATCTGTGGCCATTCAAGAAATTCGTCACCCACTTATTCGTCATAAATTAGGTTTGTTACGCCGTGCTGATATCAGTACTAAGAACTTCCGTGAGCTTGCTCAGGAAGTGACTATGTTGTTGACTTATGAAGCAACAAAAGATTTACCAGTTGTGGATTGTGAAATTGATGGATGGGCTGGAACTGTTACTACTCAGCGTATTGCTGGTAAAAAAATAACGATTGTACCGATTTTACGTGCCGGAATTGGTATGTTGGATGGCGTACTTAACCTGATTCCAAGCGCAAAAGTGAGTGTTTTAGGTCTTGAGCGTAATGAAGAAACATTAGAAGTTCGCACATATTACAAAAAATTAGTTCCGGATGTGGCTAATCGTCTTGCGATGATTATTGACCCAATGTTAGCAACGGGTAATTCGTTAGTTGCTGCTATTGATGTGTTAAAGGCAAGTGGTTGTAAAGATATCCGTGTTATGGTGTTGGTTGCTGCACCTGAAGGCGTTGCTAAAGTTGAAGCAGCTCATCCGGATGTGCAAATTTATACGGCATCTATTGATAATGGCTTAAATGAACAAGGTTATATTGTTCCTGGCTTGGGTGATGCTGGCGATAAAATTTTTGGTAGTGTACAAAAAGATTAATTTTTTGAAATAGCATTAAAAAGAGACTTCATTCAACCGTATAATTTTAAAAACGGAATCGTGAGTCTCTTTTTTATTTACTGCAACGACTGGATTGGAAAAGTAGGGGAAAGATCATGAAGCAAGAGTTTTATACTGGATGGGTAAAACAATATAACCCTGATAAAGGGTTTGGTTTTATTGAAACTACTGAAGGAGATATTTTCTTTCATATTTCTGATTTCCCTGCATCAGAGGGCGAGCCGAAAAGAAATGAAAAAGTGAGATTTCTTGCCGCAGATAATCAGGGTAAATTTAAAGCGATCAAAATTGAGCGTGTTGACCCGAATCCTGCGAAAACCAAGAAAAATAAAATTGCGGATCACAATAAAGCGATCACAAGCGAACTGTTATCAAATTTTCGACGCTAATCAATGAAAAGATCAGGTTTTAAACCTGATCTTCACAGAATTGTAAGAATGCTTTGAGACCTGGACCCTGATACTTTTGACGGTGTACCAGCATATAAAGCGGACGGGTAAGCTGCCAGAATGGTGTATCTAAAATTACTAATTGTCCCTTTTCAATTAAAGGTTCAATGGCAAGTTTAGAAATACATGACATACCTAAACCACCAGCAACGATTTTTAAAATTGCTTCATTGTGACCTAGGGTTAAGCGAATATTCGCGTCTGGCAGATCTTGCAATATCGCATTATCAAATACTTCACGCGTTCCTGAACCTTCTTCACGTAAAATCCATTCGACTTGAAGAAAATCATGCGCTGTTAGAGGTCTATTTAAACGTGCTAAAGGGTGATTTGGGGCACAGCAAACTGCAAGCTCATCATCACGCCAATGAATACATTGGAGTTGAGGTAAGTGACATGAGCCTTCAATTAAAGCTAAATCAAGTTGGAATTGATTGACTGCTTCAATCATTTGGCGTGTATTGCCCACTTGTAATTGCAAATGTGCTTTAGGATGATGCTGTAAAAAGTTTGCCATTAAATCTGGCATGAGGTAATCACTAATCGTTAAAGTGGCCCCAATACGTAAATCAATGCTTTGCAATTCACCTTTTGCAGCTTGCTCAAAAGCTTCACAGCGACCTAATATTTCTAATGCTTGAGGCAATAGAAAACGACCTAAATCATTAAGCTGTAATCGTTTACCTAAACGATCAAATAGAGGAGCACCAAGACCATCCTCTAAATCGGCTAAAGCCATACTTGCTGCACTTTGCGTCAGTCTGACCGCATCACTCGCTTTGGTGACAGTTCCTTCTTGAGCGACTGCTACAAAAACAGCCAACTGGCGTAATGTCATGCGCATGTTTAAAAAGCCTTAACGTTTAAAAGTATTCATTATTTCGGCTGTCATGCTAACATGAGCGCACTATTTCATGCCACGTTGAAATCATGTCAATTGAAAAATTTAGCGTAGAAAAAGTTTTATCTGTACACCGCTGGACTCCAACTCTTTTTAGTTTCACCATGACCCGCCCTGCACATTTTAAATTTACTGCTGGGCAATTCGCACGTATTGGGCTAAAAGTTGGAGAGGAACTCGTTGTTCGTGCTTATTCGGTAGTCTCATCACCATTTGATGAAACGCTTGAGTTTTTTTCGATTGTAGTACCAGACGGTGCATTTACGTCAAATCTTCAACATTTAAAGGTAGGAGATGAGCTGTATTTAGAAAAAATACCTTATGGTTATTTGACTTTAGCTCGCTATCAACAACCTTTACCCCATGATTTATGGTTATTGGCAACGGGTACAGGATTAGCTCCATTTTTATCGATGCTACAAGACTTCGATACATGGTCTAAATATCAAAAAATTAATTTGGTCTACAGTGTCCGTACCGCAGCTGAGTTAGCTTACGTTGATCGTATTCAAGAGATTGCTGAAACTTTTGGGGAAGGACATAACGGATTTAAATTTATTCCGATTATTACTCGAGATCCATCTGCGCCATTGCATGATCGTTTGCCGATTCTAATTGAAAATGGTGAATTAGAAAAATCTGCTGGTATAGAGCTGAATCCTGCCACAAGCCACGTCATGCTTTGCGGAAATCCGCAAATGGTAGATGACACGAAAGAGGCTTTAAAACGCCGTGGTTTGACGATGAACCGTCGAGGTGAGGGAAATATTGCGGTAGAAAATTACTGGTAATAAATTGCGGTGAAAACAACTTTATAATTAATTTTATGGATATGTTTATTAGTGGACAAACATATCCATAAATTCGCGAATTTCTGAAATTGCGCTGTCTACATCGGTTGAAAGCCAAGTTGGCTCAAAAAGACCTGCATAATGTTCCAAACGATCTTGTGGAACGACTAAGCGAACAGGACAGTCTTCTTCTAGTAAGCGCCAAGGTAAAATCGGAACATCATTGTCTAGAAAAATATTGATATTACGAATATCAACAATCATGGCATTAATGCAGTCAGGAAATGGCATGACGGAAAATTCTTCAGTACGGCGACGAAAATACTCTAAATCACCCCATTTGAGTTCATAACTTGGTTTATTAAATTCAATAATACCAATGAGATGTTCGTCTCTCGTCTGATGTATATAACATTGATGTGTGACGTCAGTGTCGAGATCAAGTGTTACGTTTTGCTGACGATACATCATAAAATAGAGCAGCTTTAAAACAAGGGGGCTTATTATAGCCTATTTTATAAAAAGTAAGCGCTAAAACATATTGTATTACAAATAGAACCTTAAAGAAGCTCGAGCATAACTTGCCATTATTTTTTAATGGCTAAATATTTTTGCCTAAATTTTATACTGTTTTTATTGTTTTAATAGTAGAGTTTTGCAAACACAGACACCTTAGCATAATGCTTTTTCACACAATGCAACAAACCAAATTGCTATGATGATTATAAAGTTAATGATAAAAGAAGAGGGGAAAGAAGATGCATGATTTTTCAAAACCACCTCATGTGACGAGTCCTGAAGAAACTGCGAAAAAAAGAAGATTGCCAGTTTACATTTTAATTATTGTTGGGCTTTTTCTTATTGCACTCATCGTCTACATGGTTGCTGATCACAGCAAAACACCTAAAGAAGAAGCCGCTTTTCAACATGAGGCCACACCACATGTCATTAAGAGCACTTCAGATTTGAATATTTATAAAGGGTAATAAGCTAACCAGTATATCTTGATAGAAAGCCTTTGGGATGTGACCTGAAGGCTTTTTTTGCAACCTTTTGCATCAATTTGTTGTATTTATGCAGAAGTGTGTTGATTAGAAAATACTCAAAACATAAGGTGAGATAGACCGCATTTATCGTCATTTTTAACAACGAATGGTGTTTTTCATAATTGATGGCACTGAAAAGAACATAACAATTGAGGACATAACAATATGAATGAATTTTTTGATGGGCCTCGCGGCGCTCAGTTTGATGCGATGTATTACTGGGATCAGTTTCATCCTATTTTAGCTGCAATCGTCATCTTACTGGTTGGCTGGATAATCGCTTTATTAGTTGCGGCAGGTGTAAAAAAACTTCTACAAAAAGTAAATACCAATGCAAAATTATCTTCAGCAACTGGGCGTGCTCCAAACATAGAAGGTCTTATTTCAAAAGTCGTATTCTGGTTTATTCTAATCTTAGCTGTTGTCGCAGCTCTCAATGTACTTAACATTAGTGGAGTAAGTGGCCCGTTCAGCAATATGGTGAATCAGGTACTCGTCTATATTCCAAATATTATTGCTGCTGTTGTGGTGGGTTTTATTGGTTGGATCGTTGCTCGACTGGTGCGAGCGGGGGTGACCAATGTTTTATCCCGAACTCAACTCGATGATAAGTTAAGCAGTGAAGTGGGTGTAGGTGGAATTAGCCAGAATATTGGTGAAATTCTTTACTGGCTTGTATTGTTACTTTTCCTTCCGATTGTTCTTTCAATATTAGGATTAACAGGCTTACTGATTCCAGTTCAAAATATGGTAAATGATGCTGTAGCATTCTTACCAAATATCTTTATTGCTGGTGTTATCGTTTTTGTTGGTTATATCTTGGCAAAAATTGTACGCGGTATTGTTGAAGGTTTAGTAAATAGCTTAGGTGTTCAGGCTCAAGCTGAAAAAATTGGTCTTTTCAAAAGCTCTAACGTAGGCAAATTCTTAGGTTCATTTGTTTTTGCAATCATCATTATTACAACATTGATTGTAGCGTTTGAAGCTTTAGGCATTGAGACAATTTCTCAGCCAGCAACAGCTATGCTCAATGAGATCTTGCAGGCGATTCCAAACATTATTGCTGCTGGTTTAATTCTACTGGTTGCTTATATTGTTTCTCGTTTTGTTGGTCGCTTAGTTGCTGAATTAATTGCAGGTACAGGTGTTGATGAAATTCCTGCAAAGTTAGATGTACAACGCTTTTTAGGTCAAACTAAAGTTTCTAATGCAGTTGGCTGGCTAATTGTATTCTTTACTATGTTATTTGCAGTTTCTGAAGCTGCGGATCGTCTTGGTTTCGATCAAATTAGTGGTCTAATCGCAATGTTTATTCATTTCGGTGCAAACATTCTATTGGGCGCTGTAATCTTGGTTATTGGTTTCTGGCTTGCCAATGTTGTGGCGAACGTGGTTCAACGCGGCGAATATAATAGCTCGCGTTGGTTAGGTAGTTTAGTTCGTGTGTTAATTATTGGTCTCGTACTTGCGCTTGGTTTAAGAGCGATGGGTATTGCAGATTCAATCGTTAATCTTGCATTTGGCTTGACTCTAGGCGCAGTTGCAGTTGCTTTCGCTCTTGCATTTGGTTTAGGTGGTCGCCAACCAGCAGAAAGACTGTTGAGCGATTTGCTAGATAAAGCTAAAAAAGAAGCGAATGAACCAAATCCGCTTTATCAACCACCTTCTACTACGACCACAAGCAGTCCATCTACTGGTAGCTCATCTGCAACTACGAGTTCGTCAACATCTACAGTTGCACCAACGACTACAAACTCACCATCAACGGTTTCATCTGATGCAAAACCAGCTGATTCTGCACAAGTAAATCCAGCAGAACCACCAGTAAATAAACCGTTTGGATCTACTGGAGAAAATGACGAAATTTAGTAAGTAAAACTAATTTTCAGATAAACCGTACAAAAAATCTTTGATTTTTGTGATAAGTTCGACCACTCTATATTGAGTGGTCGTTCTTTTTAGACGTTATAAAAACAAATAAGTGAGGAAAATACGATGAAGAAACCAGGTCGTTTTTTAGCACCGATTGTCATTGCGGGAATTACGGTAGGTTTTTTAGCAAGTGCTTATAAATTTGTGTTTAATAAATCTAACTCATCAAAACAGGCAACAACTCATACTCGTAATTCTGAAAAATCATCAAATGATTCGAAAGCCTCAAATTAGCTTATTGATCATTTAAACGTATTGTGCTGCTGCATAAGCGGAAGACCAAGCCCATTGGAAGTTATAACCTCCTAAATGGCCAGTCACATCAAGTACTTCCCCAATAAAAAACAGTCCTTTCTGCTTTTTACTTTCCATTGTTTTGGAAGATACTTCACTTGTATCAACTCCACCTAAAGTAACTTCGGCAGTACGATAGCCTTCTGTGCCTGATGGTTTCACAGCAAAACCATGTAGTTGCTCGGCAATATGATCTAGCTGTGCATCACTGATATTACCAATTACTGTCTCGCTCTGCTCTGGCCATATAAGTTGTTGTAACTCTTGTACAATACTTTTTGCCGTAAATTCATTCAGAAGAGTACGCAATAAAACTTTAGGTTTGGCTTTCTTTTTGTCTTTTAAATAATTTGCTAAATCTTGGCTCGGGAAAAAGTCAATTTTAAAACTTTCACCGGTATTCCAATAGTTTGAAAGCTGTAAAGAACTTGGACCACTCAAACCACGATGCGTAAACAATAATGCTTCAGTAAAGCTATTCTTCGAGTTACTTAGAGTCACATCTAGAGCATTACCACTTAGGCGTGTAGTGACTTCTTTAATATGATCTGAAAAAGTAAATGGGACTAAACCTGCGCGAGTTGGGAAAACCTGATGTCCAAATTTTTGTGCCAGTTCATAGCCAAATCCAGAACCACCCAAAGTTGGAATGGATAAACCACCTGTAGCAACCACTAATGACTCACAGCTAAATCGGCCTTGGTTTGTGTGTACAGTAAAACCGCCTTTTTCTAATGGATCAATCTGTACAGCTTCACATTGAGTTTGGATATCAACGTTATTGGTTTTATCACATTCACTCACTAGCATCTCTAAAATTTCTTTAGCGCCGTTCAGCGTGAATAATTGCCCGTGTTTTCGTTCTTCATAAGCAATTTTATAATCACATACCAAACCGATAAAGTCCCAGTTGCTATAGCGTGATAGGGCAGAAATAACGAAGTGTGGATTATGAGAAATATAGTTGTCAGGCTCTACATACAGGTTGGTAAAGTTACACTTACCACCGCCCGACATTAAAATCTTTTTACCAATTTTATTGGCTTTTTCTAAAATTAAAACCGAGCGCCCTCGTTTAGCAGCATGTGCAGCCAACATGAGTCCAGAAGCACCTGCACCTAAGACAATGACATCGACATGACTGTTAGACATAAGAGATTCTCGATTAATCGTGAAAATTTTAAAGGGGCATATACTATCATGCCGAGCCTTAGTCATGCTAAAGACATTTACTGCTATGCAGAGTAATGTGCACTAAAAGCTAATAAGTTATTGATGTGATTTATTTCTTATATCTGCCTGTAAACCACCAGAATGAATTGCCAGAATGCGAGTTCCTTCAGAAAAGTAATTATTCTTTATAAGATCAAACAGACCGAACATCATCTTTCCCGTATAGATGGGTTCAAGTGGTACCGCATGCTGCTCTTCAAAACTGTCTACAAATGCCAATAATTCGGGTGAAGTTTTTGCATACCCACCACAGCAGTATGCATCTGTCACAGACCAGTTCTGTTTTTTGGTCCACTGCCGAATTTCTTGTTGTAAAAAGTCACCTTTTAAAGCCGAAAACCCTAAGACTTTTTGATCGGCTGAACTTCTTTCAATAAGACCCGAAACCGTTCCGCCAGTTCCTACTGCACAGCAAATCACGTCATATTGATTTAAATCACTTTGGCTGAGAATTTCCTGACAACCTTGAACTGCCAATTCATTGGTGCCGCCTTCAGGAATAATGAAAATTTCAGGAAATTGATGACGTAATTGTTGAAGATAGTTTGCATCATCTCGTAAGCGATATTCATTGCGTGAGACAAAATGTAGATGCATTCCTAAACTTTGAGCTTTTGCTAAGGTTGGATTCAGAGGTTTGTCAGCTAACTCTTCACCACGAATAATTCCAATACTTTTTAAGCCAAAAAGATGAGCGGCATAGGCAGTCGCGGCAATATGATTTGAATAGGCCCCTCCAAAAGTCAAAATGCTCGATAAACCTTGTTGTTTTGCGACAAGCAGATTGTATTTTAGTTTGAAAAATTTATTGCCCGAAATTTGAGGATGAACTAAATCTAATCGCTTAATGTCGAGATGAACTAGAGAGGAGAGTTCAATATGCTGATAGGAAACAGGTTGGGCAATGTGATCAAACATTAGAAATTGAGAAAAATAATGATTGATCACATTGTAGCTTTTTAAATAGAGCTTTAAAAAGCTGTTTACGAATTTGTATCGACAGAAGTAATTACTGACATGCCAGGGCGTAAGTGTTCCATTCCTTCTTGATTTGGATCAATGGTAATGCGTACGGCAATTCTTTGAACCACTTTGGTAAAGTTTCCTGTTGCATTGTCAGGCTTTAATACACTGAACTCAGAACCCGCAGCAGGTGAGATCTGCTCAACATGCCCTGTAAATTTTTTGTGTTTCATCGCATCGACTGTAAACCATGCTTTTTGCCCAATTCGCATATTGGCAATTTGGGTTTCTTTAAAGTTGGCAATCACCCAAGTTTGCTGTGGAATGAGGTAGAGTAATTGTGACCCTGCTGCTACATATTGCCCAACACGAGGGTTCACCTCACCAAGTTGTCCATCCATTGGAGCAACAATGACACTATAGTCTTTGGTAGTTTGTGCCTGATCTAGTTGTGCTTTAGCACTGGAAACTTGTGCTTCTAAGCCAGCTTCCGCGACCTGCGCCGTTTTAAGTGCTTCTTTGGCAACTAAAAGATTGGCTTCTGCCTGCTTCAGTGCTGCAAGGTTATTTTCAGCATCTGCTGCGGCTTTATCTTGCTCAGATTTAGAAGCTGCTCCACTATTACCTAACTGTTGATATCGTCTAAGCTGTGCTAAAGAAAGTTCATATTGAGCTTTAACTTGATCTACTTTTGCTTGTGCAGCCACAATATCAGCTTGTTTTTGAGCAATAGACTGTGTCTGATTGGCTAAAGTATTTTTAGCTTGTTCAACTCCAGAAGCCGCTTGCGTTACTTTTTGGTCGTAGGTGGTTGCATCAATATGCATTAATACTTGACCCTTTTTAACGTGGTCAAAGTCCTTAACTAATACATCTTTAACATAGCCATTAATTTGCGACGATAAAATCGTTGTTTTACCTTTAACATAACTATTGTCAGTTTGCTGAACGCTCGTTGCGAAGGGTCCGATTCTCCATGCCCACAAAATCACTAAAATACCGACAATGAGCACAACTAGCATCCATAATAAAGTTGAGCGTTTTGTTGGAATCAGTTTGCTCGCAGGTGCCGGTTCGTTAGATGGAGCGGGAGCTGCTTGAGGTGGAGCTTGTTCCGGTTTGTTTTGATCATCTGACATATATCAATCTCAATTTCTATTTCATCAATAAAGAAGCCGTTAAGGACGGCTAATTCCTCTACGTTGTAGATATTTACTTCGTGCAATATTAAAACCACCCCACAAGAGTAGTGCGACAGCAAAAATACCGTTTAATGCAATAACGTCATTGTAGGCACGCACTTGCGCTTCACGAGTGACCACTTGATTAAGTGAGTGCATGGATTGGGCTGTTTGTAATGCTGGGTCAGTAGTCGTAACTGATGCACTGCGTTGATATGTAGAGAGCCTTTGAGCAACTAGAGGATCTGCTTGTTCCAAATCTTTAATAATCTCGACTTGATAGTTTTGTGTGCGGTGTTGTTGATAGGTCGAGAAGAATGAAGACCCGACAAGGCCGCCAAATGTTTGAGTTGCAGAGAACAGCACAATAAAAGTCACCACATACGAAGGACCTTTAGCCAAAGTTTGCGCAAAGCCAATCAGGAGCAATGGCCCAATAAATAAACCACCTGCAAAGCCTACTAAAAACTGACTTGCAAAGAAGTTCACAGGTCGGACATCACTGGTTAAGTGATAATCTAGTCCACATGCGACTAAAATTAAAAATTCTGCAAAAAGTAAGTGGAAGATAATCCGTTCGCGTGAAAAAGTCAGTGCACTAAAAAGTGTTCCGCTTAAAATCCCTATCAATATGACCACATAGAGTGGAACAAATTGGTCTGGACCCATCCCCATTGTTTTTAAGAAGTTAACAGCTGCGTAGCTTTGTTCTGACATTAAAAGTCGAATAGCAAAAGCACCAAAAATGAAGCGTAGGGTCGAAGCGGCGCCTAACCAGCGTGTCATAATTAATGGATTGGCGCGATAGTGCTCATAGAGCAAACCAAGAACAACTAAGCTAAAACCTGCAATTAAGACGTAAGCAAGCCATTCACTGTTAAACCACCATAAAATTGGACCTTGTGTGAGTACAATACATAAGCAGGCAAAGCCAGGCGCTAATAAAGCAAAGGTAAAGAAATCTTGCTTCTCAAAAACATAAATTCTTAAGCTACGTGGTAACTTCAATGAAACGACCATGGCTAAACAACAAAGTGCTAAGCCGAGCTCAAAGGTATATAGAACAGACCAACTATCTGTATTTACGAGAAATGGAGAAATAATCCAAGCTAACGGCACACCAAGTTGCTGAAAACCAAAGGCAATATATATACCTTTTGCCATGTCTGCTTTTTTAAAAGCTTGCATGGTGTAATACATACCTAGTGAGCTTAATGGCGCACCAGCTAAACCAGCTACAACCCGCGCAAATAGGGCCATTTCATAAGTATGCACAAAAATATGTAATACCAGAACTGCAATAAAAATCACGAGTCCTATTTCCGAAAATACTCTCAGGCCATACTGTTGCCGGGCTTTAAATAAAATCAGGTTTGAACTGACATTTGCCATGACATAAGCAGCAGGCAACCAAGCCGCTTCGGAAGGAGTTAGTCCATACTCACCTTGGATTAAAGGTAGATTTGCCGTAATAAAACCATTACTTAAGCTTGCCGAAAGGGCGATAAATAAACCAATAAAAAAGTAAATAAACCGCTTAGGTACAGAGTGTGCAATAGCTGCTGGTGAACCAGGTAAAGTCGGTTGCTCTTCTGGGGTCCAGTCGGGTGGTGTTTCTAAGTAACGAGGCGTTTTACTCATTCTATCCCTCGAATTTTTTGTATTTGAATACCATGAAATAGTAATTCAATTGCTCGTTTTGCTAAGCGAGTCTGTTCTTCTGGTTCATGTCCTTGAAATGAAGAACCCAACATTGCTGTGACCATTGCATAGTCATCGGCGGTCAGATCAGCTCGGCACAATTTTTGTTTTATCGCATTTTCAATCAGTGGGTTAAGTGCATTATTTCGCCGTTCATAAATTTTTAACATAATTGGATCTTGTCGATCAATCACTCTCCAAAAATCTTGCAAAATTGCGAGCTTGGGAAGTTGCCCAATATGTCCTTCAATTAAACGAAATAAACCATCTTCGAATTGTTGAAAATGAGCTGCTTTTTGCTCTAGCTGTGTAATCGCGCGTTCTAAAAGTGCACTAATTAAAGCTTTTCGATCACAAAAATTACGATAGAACGTCGCTCTGCCTACACCAGCGTGGTCAATCACAACTTGTAAGGGAACATTAATGCCATGAATACGAAAACATTCTTCGGCTGCATTGAGTAATTCATCCCGATTATGGGCTGCAATTTTTTGACGTTTACTCATGTCATCGGTTTGGGGTGTTCTAAAGGTTATATATTTAACGGACATTTTTGTCCGTTGTGAAGATTTAAATTGTAAAAACATGAAAATTCAATTTTCATCATTTATATCTTCGCCATTTTTATATGTGTCACAAAAAGCTGTTAGAATACCTCGCAATTGCGTGATGCTAGGTCAATACAATGTTTGAGTCCCTTATTCCTCTTTTTTCAATTGCGATGGCATTGATGCTTGGAGCAATAAGTCCTGGGCCAAGCTTTATTTATGTTGCACAAAATTCAATTTCTAAATCACGTAAACATGGTTTGTTTACCGCTTTAGGGACGGGGACAGGTGCAGCGCTTTTTGGTCTATTAGCAGTTATGGGATTGCAAGCAGTTTTATTGGCGGTGCCTTCTGCTTATCTAATTTTAAAAATTGGTGGTGGTCTATATTTACTTTGGCTGGCCTTTAAAATTATTAAACATGCTAAAGAACCAATTGCGATGGAAAACGATGGCAAATCGAAAATGACTTATAAGCAGGCATATCGATATGGCTTAATTACCCAGTTAAGTAATCCAAAAATCGCAGTCGTGCTAGCGAGTGTATTTACTGCTTTGTTGCCAAAAGAAATCCCTAATTATTACTATGTCGCATTACCAGTGATTTGTTTTATGATTGATGCGGGTTGGTACTCATGTGTGGCAATGCTGCTCTCTTCAGAGAAGCCTAGAACAATGTACTTAAAAGCAAAAACTGCCGTTGACCGAGTAGCTGGAAGTATTGTGAGTGTATTAGGCTTAAAGTTAATTTTCTTCAAATGATAAGTCTTTAATTAAAATATCTAAAAAATCCAAAGCCAGCTATTTATAGTCTGGCTTTATTTTTTGCGTAAAATACATACAAATTGAAATATCTTTTTTAGCACTTAAACACTTTAAAAGTGGTAACTTAATAAATAAAACAAAAAGAAATGAGGATCACGTTATGAAAAAACTAATGGTGAGCATTTCTGTAGTTTTTCTCATCTTAACTACAGGATGTGAGATGAGAACGATGAGCAAGCAACAGCCAGCAAATGAGCGGACCATGAGTATTGTGGGTACTCCGGTTCATGAAAAGGATTATAAAATTTCCGATATACAAGTGAATAATCATGAGCAAGCTAACTATTAAGTTACTTGCTGGATGTGCAACTGACTGTATTTTGAATATGGTAAATGCGTGTGAGCCTGCTTCTTTAGATTGGGAGCTTTTTCAGGAAAAATATGATTTAAATCATGATGGCATGTATAGCCAAAAAGAATTTCAACGGGTTGAAGACTTTTATCCTTATAACTGGCCGAGTGATAAGCGTTTTCAAGGTGAAAACAAGCAGACAGAGCTATTTCATTATTTAGATGAAAATAAGAATGGCTATTTAACAAATGAAGAGTTGGGAAATATACACGTTTTATTTAATAACCCTTGCGAAGGGTGGCCGTGGTCATAATTTAGTAAGCTTTGTTTAAACTTATTCAAAGCCCTTAAAAAATAAAAAAGCTCCCAATTTAGGGAGCTTTTTTTGAAAGCAGATTAAGAAACTTTATCGCCAGGTTTTGCACCGCTGTCTGGAGAAATAATGAAAATACCTTCACCATTTCCAGCAGCAAGTACCATGCCATTTGAAATACCAAAACGCATTTTGCGTGGTGCAAGGTTAGCAACCATAACAACTAATTTACCCTTTAGGTCTTCTGGTGCGTATTGGCTACGAATGCCACTGAATACATTGCGTGGTTCAGCTTCACCAACGTCTAAAGTAAGTTGTAGTAGTTTATCTGAACCTTCAACTGTACCTGCTTCAATGACCTGAGCAACACGTAAGTCAACTTTTAAGAAATCTTCAATACCGATAATTTCAGCTTCACCAACTGCTGGAGTAGGCGCTGCTTTTTTCTCAGCTGCTTTGTCTTTTTTCACTGCCGCTTTTGTTGCTTCTGGAGCAGGAGCACCTAAAGACTCTTTAGAAGCATCAACCATAGCTGCAACAGCTTTTGGATCAACACGCTGCATAAGCGGTTGGAACTGCGCAATCTCATGGCTTACAAGAATTTGTTTGCGTGACTCGAAATCGAAGCTTTCAAGTTTTAAGAAATCTTGAACTTGTTGAGCTAAAGTTGGCAGAACTGGAGCTAAGTACACTGCGAGTTGACGGAATAAGTTGATACCCACAGAGCAGACGTCAAGAACTTGTTGCTCTTGACCTTCTTGTTTAGCAAGTGCCCAAGGCTTTTTCTCATCAATATATTGGTTTGCACGGTCAGCTAGCGCCATAATTTCACGGATCGCCGTAGAGAATTCACGTGCTTCATATGCAGCAGCGATTGAATCGCCAGCATCAATAAAACTTTGTACTAAATCAGTTTCTGCACATTGAGCAGATAACGTATTGTTAAAGCTGCTGTTGATGAATTTCGCACAACGGCTAGCAATATTAACGACTTTACCGACTAAGTCTGAATTTACTTTTTGAACAAAGTCATCAAGATTTAAGTCAGAGTCTTCAACTTTATCTGAAAGCTTAGATGCAAAGTAATAACGTAAATATTCTGGGTTTAAATGCTGTAAGTAAGTCTCGGCCTTAATGAAAGTACCACGTGACTTAGACATTTTTTGTCCATTTACAGTCAAGAAACCGTTTACAAATAATCCTGTTGGGGTGCGATAGTTCGCACCTTCAAGCATTGCAGGCCAGAATAAAGCATGGAAATAAACAATGTCTTTACCAATAAAATGATAAACATCATTTTGGCTATCTTTTTTCCAGAAATCATCAAAGTTCAAATCTGGGCGTTTAGCTTTGATATAGTTTTCAAAACTAGACATATAACCAATTGGGGCATCTACCCATACGTAGAAATATTTATTTGGTGCGTCTGGAATTTCAAAGCCAAAATATGGTGCATCACGAGAAATATCCCAGTCTGCTAAACCAGCTTCAAACCATTCATCTAACTTGTTCGCAATTGAAAGAGGTAAACGACCTTCATCACGCGTCCATTTTTGTAAATATTCAGAGAAGTTTGGAAGCTTGAAGAAATAGTGATCTGATGATTTTTCAACTGGTGTTGCACCACTTAAAGTCGAACGCGGGTTAAGTAACTCAGTTGCATTGTAAGTTGTACCGCACACTTCACATGAGTCGCCGTATTGATCTTCTGACTTACATTTTGGGCATGTACCTTTAATGAAACGGTCAGACAAGAACATCCCTTTTTCTGGGTCAAATAATTGAGTTACAGGACGAACTGCAATATTTCCAGCGTCACGGTTTTTAATATAGATATCTGTTGAACGTGCTTTGTTTGCATCGCTATGCGTTGAATCGTAGTGATCGAAATGTACGCCAAAACCGTCAAAATCACGGATGTGTTCTTTTTGAACATTCGCAATTTGCTCTTCTGGGCTAATACCATTTGCTTCGGCACGTAGCATAATTGCTGTACCGTGAGCATCATCCGCACATACATAAGCCACATCATGACCCATTGCTCGCATGGCACGAACCCAGATATCTGCCTGGATGTAACCGAGTAAATGACCCATATGAATTGGACCATTAGCATAAGGGAGGGCATTAGTGACTAAAATTTTACGCACGGATTTCATTCTCTCATTCGTATTTATAAGGTGGAAGATTTTAACTGATGCACGGAGATAAGCAAAGATTAATAATCTCCGGCTTGGCATAAGAGATTTCTATTAAAATGGATTTTGGCTAGAGGTGGTTTCTCTTTAGAACAGATAAACAAATCGAAAAATATTTGAATCTTCCTGTATTGTCTTTGTTTCAAATTGCAGTTACGGTCAGAAAATAAGCCATAACGATGTATAACTAATAACTTATTCAGGTAATTTTTTAATTAACTATGAGGATAACAACGATGACTACAGAAAATAAATTAGATGAACTAAAGGCAAAAGCGGCTGATGCAAAAGTACAAGGTGAAAAAGCTTTGGACGATTTAAAGGAAAATGTAAAAGAGAAGCAAGCTGCTGGTAAAGAAGCAGTTGAAGATAAGGTAGACCAATTAAAGGCAAAAGCAGCTGATGCGAAAGTACAAGGCGAAAAAGCTTTGGATGATTTAAAGGAAAATGTGAAAGAAAAACAAGCTTCTGGTAAAGAGGCTCTTGAAGAAAAAGCAACTGATTTAAAAGGTAAATTTGAGGATGCTCAGCATAGTCTACAAGACAAGTTTGATCACTTGCGTACAGAAGCAGCTCATAAACTTGACGATGCTAAAGCCAAAGCTGCGGAATTAAAGGAAGAGGCTGCTACAAAATTTGATGAGTTGAAAACGCAAGCAACAGCAAAACTTGATGAGTTGAAGAAAACTGCAACCGATAAACTCAATAAATTAAAGAATCATGATTCTGCTGAATAAGCTGATTTAAACTAAAATCTGCACTCCTTACCTAAAAGATGAGATCTGAAGTGAGTAATTATTCATCCCAAGGTGAGCGAGTGTGGAGCAATACTGTTACACTATCTCCATTAAGCTGTAATGATCTGTTTTTGGAGTAAACAATATGTCTTGGCTTTCTTCATTAAAGTCCGTTTTTTCACCCGCACAAGAGGTGAAAGAAGATGAAATCCAAACCGTACTCCAAAATTATTTATTACCGCATTCAAAAGATGCTTTAAAGGAGCGCATTAGTCAGCTTCAAGTTCAGGGTCGTGTATTACAACTTACGATTAATACATTTCCTGATGAAAAAGAGCATTTGCAGCAAATCCATGATGATTTAGCGGGTGCATTAGAAAAGTGCGGTATTGAAGAACTTAATTTACACGTGGTTCAACAAAAGCGCCCTACACAAGAAAGTTCAAATTTACCTCCTGTACTTGACGCCTCACCTAAATCAGAACCAGATCCAAATAATCCACCGATTCAAAAAGCCGCTCTGCAACAAAGAGATGTTCCACTTCACCCTCGCATTAAGAATGTTATTTTAGTTTCATCAGGAAAGGGCGGCGTTGGTAAATCGACAACTACGGTTAATTTGGCGCTTGCCTTGCAAAAAATGGGTCTTAAGGTTGGGGTATTAGATGCTGACATCTATGGTCCAAGTATTCCCACAATGCTAGGAAACGCTGGTAAAACCCCACTTATTGAAAGTGAAAATTTTGTACCTTTAGATGCTTATGGTATGGCTGTGCTTTCTATTGGACATTTAACTGGTGATAACAACACACCTGTTGCATGGCGTGGACCAAAGGCAACAGGCGCTCTAATGCAATTGTTTAATCAAACACTTTGGCCAGATTTAGATGTGCTCATGATTGATATGCCACCGGGTACTGGTGATATTCAACTTACGCTTGCACAGCGTATTCCGGTTACAGGCTCAATCATTGTGACTACTCCCCAAAATGTTGCCTTGCTTGATGCCACCAAAGGAATTGAATTATTTAATAAAGTGGGTATTCCAGTATTAGGTGTCGTTGAAAACATGTCGACTCATATTTGTTCAAACTGTGGTCATGAAGAGCAAATTTTTGGTATCGGTGGTGGTGATAAGCTTTCCGAGCAATACCATATTCCATTGCTAGGCCGTTTGCCTCTAAATGCTCAAATACGTGAACATGCTGATCAGGGTAAACCTAGTGTTGTGGCAATGGATGATGCAGCTGATAGTTATATTGAGATTGCTAAAGCAGTCTGGCAGCAGATTGAAAAAATCCCTCAACGCACACGTGATGATAAGCGTATTTTCTAATTTATTAAAACCCGGCTTTAAGTCGGGTTTTTTATCATCTGATTAAAATAAAAATTTAAATTACTGAATCCTAATAACAAAGCTGAACTTGAAATTGGCATGTAGATTGCTACCTTACACTTTTTAAAAAGAAAGGTTAAAAAATGCAATTTAAGTATAGTTTGGGCGTAATCAGTTTATGTAGCGCTTTATTTTTAGTTGGATGCAACGATGACAACTCATCTGCTTCACAAACCCCAACAGTTCAGGAACAAAAACAGAAGTTACAGCCGATCATTATTCAGGGTGCTTTGCCAGTAGAATCGGAAAAAATGGCTTCAAAATTAGAGAATAAGACTATTGAAGAAATTGGTGGGTGGAAATTCTGGAAGGGTACCTATAACGGTTATCCAATGATTATTTCTAAAACTCGCATGGGTATGAGTAACTCTGCTGCAGCAACTGCTCTAGCGATTGAGCGTTATAAACCGATTGCGATCATTAATCAGGGAACTTCAGGTGGACATGATCCTGATTTGCACGTTTACGATATTGTTTTAGGAAAATATACAACCAATATTGGTGCATTTAGAACACCTAAACAGCCAGTGGGCGGTGGTTCAGACTCACTCACATGGGTTGAGGCTTTTGATGTTTTGCCAACTCAAGAATCAAATCCAGAACCGATTGCAATACGCAAATTTGAAGGTGACCAAGAGTTGCTAATGGCAGCACATAAAGTCCGTTATGATAAAGGTGATGTGGTTGAAGGAACGATTGGTTCAGCAGATGTCTGGAATAATGAGCTAGATCGTATTCAATTTTTCCATCAACGTTATGGTACTTCTGTTGAAGAAATGGAAGCGGCATCTGTTGCGCAAATTGCAAGTCAATTTAACGTTCCTTTCCTCGGCATTCGAATCTTATCTAATAATATTACCAATAATGGAGCTTATGACCCTGGTACAGGAGAGGCTTGCCAAGAATATGTGCTTAATGTGGCCGAAGAATATATGAAATCAAAACTGCCAAAATAATGATTTAACCCTATGCGAGAAGAGTGAAGCTTTTATAAAACCTCTTCTTGCTTCTTTTGACGATGTCTACTTTTCCAGTTTTTAACGACCATCCAGCGCCAGAAAATTTCTGTACATATATATAAAATGACAGCAAATACAAAAGCTTCTACAACAAGTCCAGTCATCAAGATTTTCGCAAGACTAAAATCAATGTGGCCATGGCCGAAATGAGTAATCCAACGAGAAATCTGATGCAATACACCTAGCAACATTTCTTTGTTAATCATATGCACATGAAAAATATGAGAACCGAACCAAAATCCAATATATAGAATAGGAACTAATGTAAGCGGGTTACTTAACCACGCGAGCATCAAGCTAATTGGTAAATTTACTTCAAATAGCAATACAGCCATCACAATAAATACGCTGTGAAAAGGAATAGGCAGTAAACCAAAAAAAGTTCCGACAAAAACAGCTCGGGTGATTGATTTTCGATTGACATACCAAAGCACAGGATTAAGGGTCTTTTTACCAAAAATCCTTAGAAATTTCATATTTGAAACTTTCTCGGGGGAGGGAAGCCAAGATTGAAAAAAATGCTTTGCCATAATCATTAAGGGTAGTAAAGCGCGATGCTCTATATAAAAAAATCAGAAACAATATATGAATTGAAACTTATTAAAAGCTTAAAATTTAAACTTACCATTGCTATATATTTTTTATTATAAAGACTTTTGATGGAAAAATAGACTTAAAATAAAAATACTTATGTTACTTAACTCATAATCTATTTGAAAAGTATAACAACTGACCGTAAAGTTTTCTTCTCGACTTTATGTGATTTTTGTATAAATAATTGTTTTTATATACTTTATTTTTGTCTTAAAAATAATTTGAAATACTTTGTCTTACAATTACCTTTTGCCTTGTGACAGGATATCTATTAATCTGAGATGACTATATTGTGAGGTCATTCAATGATTTCATGGCTTTTTATTGGCTTAGTAGCCACAATTTTACTTACTCCTGGTCCAACCAATACTCTGCTCGCTTCTTCTGGGGTACAAGTGGGCTTAAGGAAGTCAGTAAAACTTATTCCAGCAGAAGTTTTGGGTTATGTCATCTCTATTTCTGCATGGGGAATGCTGATTGGAAAAGTGTCTAGCACACTACCAATGCTGCCGCCTATTCTAAAGCTATTGAGCGCTTGCTATATTATTTTCTTAGCCATCAAGTTATGGCATACAGCAAATCAAGAAGTTGAATTAAATCAGCCAACGATTCGTGCTCGTGAGTTATTCTGCGCCACTTTATTAAACCCAAAAGCATTACTCTTTGCCTCAGCAATTTTCCCAGTAGCTGCATGGAGTAATTTTCATATTTATTTAATTCATATGATGGCTTACTTGGCACTTATTACCCCAATTGCATTGTTCTGGATTTTTTTGGGATCGGTTTTAGCATCTAAGAAAGTGGGTTGGTTAAATCAAACTAACTTGCAAAAAACAGCTTCACTTGTATTGGTCAGCTTTTCAATTCCAATTAGTTATTCTGCTTTACTGAACCTCTAAATGTGCAGCTGAGCTATTCTTATTTATTTGAGTAGCTCTGTGTTGTTTTCATAATTGGTTTTTTAAGTTAAAGTACGTCGAAATCAATGAATTTACCTTTTGGATAGAAAATACATGGCCATTAAGTCTGATCGTTGGATTCGCGAGATGAGCGAAAAACACGGCATGATTGAACCTTATGCAGAGAATCAAGTCCGTTTTGATGAAAATGGTGAAAAGTTGATTTCCTACGGGGTCTCTAGCTATGGTTATGATGTACGCTGTGCCCGTGAATTCAAGGTTTTTACAAACGTACATTCTGCAATTGTCGATCCAAAGAATTTTGATGACAAAAGTTTTATCGATATTGAGTCTGATGTTTGTATTATTCCGCCAAACTCATTTGCCCTAGCACGTACAATTGAATATTTCCGTATACCTCGCAATGTGTTGACAGTGTGCTTAGGTAAATCGACCTACGCTCGTTGCGGTATTATTGTAAATGTGACTCCATTAGAACCTGAATGGGAAGGTCACGTTACTTTAGAATTTTCAAATACCACTAACTTACCTGCACGTATTTATGCTGGGGAAGGCGTAGCACAAATGCTATTCTTTGAAAGTGATGAAGTATGTGAAACCTCTTATAAAGATCGTGGTGGTAAATACCAAGGTCAAACAGGTGTTACACTTCCTAAAACTTAATGTTCCCTCGATGAAAAGATTTTAAAAATAATGGGTCACTGAGGTGGCCCAATTTTATACATAAAATTTTTATGAGAAGCGTTTATCGGAATTATGATAAACGACAGTTTCCTTTTGTAAAAAATGATATAAAATGATCAATGATTGATTTGTTTTTTGCTCTGTATCACAGAATTTAAAAGCAAATAAAGTGGATATAGGCTCTCTTTGATAATGTTTAGTTAAATACATGATCAAATGTATATAGGCCAAATAAAAAGAAATTAAACAGGATTATGCCCCCACGGATACGGAGGTCGGCCATGCGACAGTTTACGTCTCTTCGAGTAGCACTTTTGACACTCGGAAGCTTATGTTTTTCTTCAGCTTACGCTGCTTCTACACTGGTGCCTATGTCTGATGCTGAACTATCAGCGACGCGTGGTCAAGCTTTAATGGGTATGTCTTATATTGCGCCTACAGATTCTGCAAGTAACTCAAGTTCAAATGGAAATATGGGGTTTTACCGACTTGCACTAGATGCCCAATTAGAAATTAATGCCAATATTAAAAAATTACAGTTAGGTTGTGGTGGTGTAAATGGCGCTGGTGCCTGTGATATTGACATTGATTATCTGAGTTTAAGTGGTGGCACAGTAGATAGTACTAGTACTGAGCGTGCCTCTTCTTCCGCTATCATTACCAATCCATTTTTAGAATTTGCTGTTAAAAATCCAGACTCGGCTTCTACACGTGAGATCCAAGGTTTTCGATTAAGTGCTAAGTCACTTTCGGGGTTACTTACTTTTGGTTTAGAAAATGGTGATGCTGCTAGTGGTATTAATTCATTAAGTGGATATATGGTCACTAAACCAACAGGGGGGACCGTAACTACGAATCCTTACTACGGTATTACCCAAGATGAGACAAATACGGCAATTACTGGTCGAGCAACCGTTTTAGGTAATTTATATACTGTCCCGTTTACATCTACTGGTTATAACTTGAATTTGGGGGCAGGTAGTGGAACATTGTCTATGGGGCAACAAATTATTACAGGTAAACGTATTAATACAGCCAACTTAAATGCGACTGCAAGAGTTGGTGGGCTAGCTATTACTGGAACTCTAGATGCTACAGCCTCTGTATTAGGGCTTCCTATTCCTATTTCTGGTAATGTAACTGGAACAGTGAATAATCTTGATGTAAATGTAGCTATTAAACAAAGTTTAGGTTACTTCCATGCTGCGCAATTAAATGGATCTGCTGGTTACCTATCAGTGCAAGGTGTAAATATTCTATGGCCCGAGGCTGCATCTACTGCACAAACAGGATGGTGGTTAGAGCTTACAAATCCGATTGATATTGGTCAAATTACTCCTGCTGGTAGCGTTGATATTGCGCTCTCTACTATTGTGGATGCTTTAGGGCAGGTAAGCGCGTATTTAGACAAAAATCCTGTGGACTGTGGACTTTTGGCCAGTAGTTGTTTAATTGCAGGAAATCTTCCAGTTGGAACAGTCGATTTAACAGGGAAAACCCCTGCTTCTATGGCTTTAACTAATGTTGTGTTGCAGAAACAGAGTTTTTCTTCTAACTGTTATGGTTCTTTAAAATTCTGTTAAATGCATCTCTTATTTTTCGTTCATCGGAAAAATGAGTTTTTGTTTATTTAATTTTGCATTTGAGTAAATATTCAGCATAATGGGAATGTGGAAAGGTTGGCAATTTTAAAGTTTGCCCCTTGTGAGAAGAAAAAGGAAATAATTTCATCTCGCATCAAGGACTGTTAAAGAAAAATAAATATGGTGCGCGGCATCGTATAAAACAGGAAGGTCAAGATGACTACACTTAATTATACGGTAAGGTTTCAAAAAACCGTTTTAGCAAGTTTTATTGGACTTTTTTTAAGTCAGTCTAGCTTTGCTCTTGAAGAACTTTCTGATGCTGGTTTAAGTGAAACTACAGGCGAAGGTATTGCGATATTACCGCAAAATACATTCATGGTATTTCGTGGCGCTGGTCCAAATGAATCTGTAAATCAAATTATTACCTATCGTAGTAAAGATACTGGTTATATTAACTATGTACCTGTGGGGCCTTTGAGTGTTGCTGCAGCTGATACCAGTGGTAATGGTACTGTTGGGCCAGAAGACCGCGCAGTAGGTAAAGCAGATATATTTCTTTATGGATTAGCATTATCTAAGTCAGATGGCGATGCAAATTCGCGGATTGCTAACACCTCAGCCGCAGCAGCGATTTCGAGTTGGGGCACAGGAGCCAATCCTTGGATATTTAAGGTAAAAACTGCTACGAATGTTCCTAATTTTAGTACAACAGATAGCGGTGTTTACCCAGTAACGTATTTATCTTTAGAAGCTCCTCTATATCAACCATTAATTGATGGGGCAGAGGGAGCTGATGCATATAATTTAAAATTAGGGCTATGGGCTGATGCATTTGTACGGAATCCCAATGTTGTTGCTACAACAAATGGCTCTCTAGCCCAATTTCAATATGGTAATAGTAACGGGTTAATTGGTACCAGTATTGAAACAACTCGTGCTAACCGTTTACGTTTGCAAGGCATTCTAAATGGCTTTAGTTTAAATGGTAGCCAGATCAGTTTGTTTCAAACATTAGGTGGCGCAACTACTGCTGGAGGAATGAGCCCTTTTTATAATAATACTTTAGGAATGTCTGGACTAGTTCGCTTAAATACGGGTGATAGCAAAAATACCAGTATTGTGACTGAAAATGTTACGAGCCAGACCCAGACATACGCCACAAGTAGTAATAATGGATGGCAAACAGTACATGCAGGTGCAAACTCTACTTTAAGCACAAATACTACTGGAGATTGTGGTAACAGTGGTACTGGAAGTTTTAGTACATTACGTGGCTGCCGTTACTATGTAGAAAATCGAACCCGAACAGATACAAAAACATCAAATAAAACACGAATTGCCTTTAATGATACGAGCAAGGTATTACGTTTTAGTACACGTGAAACTTCAGACTCACCAAATGCCTCAAACAATTTATATACTCCTGCATTTGACTCTGCAGGCGCCGTAGCACCAAAGTTTGCTGATAGTGAAGGCTTATATCTCTATAACCCAAATATTAACTTGGTATTAGGTAATTTATATCAACCACTTATTTTAGGTTCCGACGGCAAAAACTTTAGTATTGAAATTGCACGAATTGCAAATAAACCAGAAATATATAAACAGATTTATACTGATTACACTGGTGCTGACACGACTTACAAAGGTTCTACATGTAACGTTTATTCGTGTGTTAACCCTACGCATAGTAGTATCACGATTGGTACCGTATATAGTCCTGATAATGGAAAAACCTTATTAGCAAATACTGGTGAAGGCGCAATTGGAGTTTCCTTTGGGCGTTTAATTTCAACTGGAACACAAGTTTCTGGAACTTCTGCTGGTAGTTTGGTATCACTGACTAATTCTGTTTCTGGTACCACTTCTGCCACAATGACAGAGGTCCGTTTTAAACAAAGACAACAGAATACCCAAATATGGAATCAAGAATATAGTTGTGGTTTATTTAATTCAAACTGTGGCTATAAAACAGCGGGTTATCTTTATCAGTGGGAGTATAACAAAGGGACTGGTGCTTGGGTCATTACAAATCCAACGCCAAAACCAGCTGATGCTCCGAAGTGCTCTGGTGCACTAGGATGTACGAGCACATCAGGTTCAACTCCAATGTATGGAGCTACTTCGAATCGTGATTGGACTAACTCCGCTATTCCATGGTTGACTTCAAGAAATGCTGTCGTCAACGATTTAATTGGTAGTAGTAATGGCACAACTGGGTACGTTATTCCTACAGCTAATCAAGCTCCAGCTTTGTCTAACATTAGTCCTTTAAATAACTTGGGATCTGCTTCAATCGACGGTGTTTTAATCCAGCACTTGAAACTTACAACTAAAGGTCTATAAGAGGAGGAGAATGCTATGAAAAAAATAAGTACTTTAATCCTCGCTCTGTGTGCAACGGTGACTCATGCAGAGCTACAAACTTTAGATAATGAAGCATTACAGGCGATTAATGGTCAGGCGGGTGCTGATTTATCTTTAATGCTCAATTTAAACCAGACAGCTAACGGTGTATTTGACAATAGTAGTGGTGGTGTCTGTGAGAACGTAGAGTTTTGCCATATTGGCTTGGCAATTAATAAGCGTTTTGTACAAGCAGATGCGACCAAACCAAGTGGTTGGGCCGAAAATAGTGATAGTGGTAATAAACTTTGGCTCGTATTTAAAGGCGTACAAGGTACTTTAAATATTCAAAAAATGGGTTTGGATGGCGCTGATTTAAAGTATTTGGATAAAAACAATACTGAAATGATTAAGCCTGCGATTCAACTGAGTTTTAGTGCAGCACAGCCAATTTTAATTCGTAACTTTGGTTTTAATGCTTTATCAATTGAGCAAGATAACTTTACCAGCTCAACGACAGCGCAAGGTTCGAGTGCAAATATGTATGATTATGCATATTTCAAAAAGCCAACTTATGCGGCCACTGCTAATAGTGCAAACCAGCAAGTTGCTACTGCAACACCATCGGTGTATGACCATGGACGTGAAACTGGTTTTATGGGCTTGATGATGAATGGGAATTTGGCTATCCAAGGAAAAGTCATGGTCTTTAGCTGTGATGGCAGCCATCCTCGTTGTTAAGGGGTAATGTAGATTTCAAAGGAACTGAAGTGATGAAAAAAAATAAAGAAAATCACAGCTCAAAGTTTATTTTAAACGCATTAACAACCAGCATGTTGTTAGTGAGCGGACATGTTTTTGCGTTAGAAGCTTTAACAGATGCTGACTTGAGTGCTGTTAATGGACAAGATGGGATTTCGATTCAAACGACGTTTAATGAAATCAATATTGATAATGCTTACTGGGATGACCATGCAGGTACACCTAGTAGTGCAGATCAGGTCTTAAGAGCTCAAGCGAGCGGGATAAAAGTTCAAAAAAGTAATGCATCTAGTCAGCCTTTAAGTACAAATTACCGTTTAGATGTAGGGAGTAACCCAACTACGGGTAAAACTGGACTCGACTTTTCTATGCAAAGCAGTCCATCACTTATTACCGTAAATAGCGTTAAAGTATGTAATACCTCTGCTACTTGTTCACCAACAATGGGCCAGCTGGCTATTCAAACAACTTCCCCACTAAATTTGGCACTTACAACCCAAGATGGCTTATTTAATGCAAATAGCCAGTCAAGCATGACACTTGGTATTAATAATGCCAATATTTATCTAGGGCAATTGGATGCTCGCAGCCAGTTAAATCAATTAATTTTAAGAAATTTTAACTTTAATTTTGTTGGTAAAGGAGCCATGTTGATTGACCCAACTCGTGGCTTGGTTTTACAGACAAATACTGGAACTAATGTTGCTGGTGTAGGACAAACTCCGAATACTACCTATGGCTATGTTGATTTTAACCGTGTAGCAGATTCAGCTTCTGGTTTAACTGCGGGTACTTATGTTGACAGTAGTGGCAAAGTAACCAATTCAGGCCTGAATATTGAGGTGATGCTCAGTTCGAATGTAGATAAAACTAATCCTTATGCTTTAGATGCAACTAATAGCCCACAGAATGCAAAAGGTTTGATTCGTTTAGGTGCTAGCGGACGTATGGTAAATAGTTATTTACAAGTCCGTGGTATGGATGGTACGGCGGATACCACCACTTTAGGCACTGCAAATACCGCTACGGGTACGGGCTCAAGTAATAGTATTTTAGGTAATTCTGGAATTGCCTTTCGTATGAAAGGTGAATTCACTAAAGACAATGACTCAATGCTAGGCTCAGATGGCAAAGCAACCACTTTAGAAATTGGTGGAGCAGGTCTGAATGCCTATGGTTTCGAATTTGGTAATTTAACAGGTCTTAACTCAGCTACACGCGGTTATTTTGACAGCGGAAATATTTATTTAAATCTTGCTGATACAAAAACATTATTAATGCCAAACAACGCGACTTTAAATGCAATTCGTTTAGGGTCGGGTACTTTAACAACAGCTGCTGATTATCAGCATAATATTCACCGTGATACGGTGACTAATCCGTTTAGCTTAATTCTTGCGATGCGTGGAGCAGAGTTTCAAGCATTTTCAAGACGCGGTCGTTTTACTACAAGTGCAAATGTTGCTGCTGCCAATCAGTTTGCAGATAATGGTGCAAATAACCAGTGGGGCTTAGCCTTACCTTTTTATAATTTAAATGCTAACGCTGCTGTATATGGTTTAGATGCACCGGCAAATAGTGCTTATTACTATACAAAAGATGCAAATGGTAAGCCTATTCGAAATGCTGTAGCTGCATCTGGAACGACTTCGCGTTTAGGTTTTGGTATTGCTGCTGGAACTACGGGACGTGATGCGACTGGAACTAAAACAACCTCAATTTTATTAATTGATGGTTCTCCAAATGCTAATAATGGTGGTAGTCCTACTGATTATTACATGGGCTTACGTAATATTGATATGTTCCTCAAAGGTAATGGAAGTATTGGTTTAGAAAATGGCAGTCTTAATATTAGTTTAAAAGAGATGCTACTTGCTTTATCAACAGAAATTGCAGCTGGTTATTTACCAGGGGCTAAATATAAAACTTGTCCAGCGACGGGTTCATGTTCTTCACCTATTGATAATTTTGCCAAAAATAATGATGTCTTATTTGGTCTAAAACTCCGTTTAGGTGGCGATCTTAACTTATCAATTGTGCCAAATAGTTCAATTGCAGATGGTAGTGCTTTAACTGTACTCGGCGATTTCACAGTGCCTGCGACAGCAACTGGAAATACGGTTCAAATTAGTGATCCGATTGATGGTTCTGCAATTGGTTTTGACAATATTACAGGAAAGCTAGCGTTTAATACCGCTTTGGTTGTGGGTAAAGATACAACAAGTGGTTTAGGTAAAGTTGGGGTAAATACAGCGGTTTATTTCAACCCTGATAAGAGTATTGACGGCGCGTTACGTGTTAAAGATATTAATTTCTATCCGCCTTCAACAGGAGCGGGAGCACGTTTAGGTGAGCTTGCAATTACGGGTGGACGTTTAAATAGTAGCTTTAGTATTGTGCCTAGAAATGGGGCCTTTAACTAATATAAAAAAGTGACGATTATCGTCACTTTTTTATATAAATTTTATTTTAGTGTGATTGGATTTGCATTCGTCGGGTTATAGAGATAATTGCTTTGTACTTGAATATTATTCTGATAGTCTGAACAAATAATAAGCGTTTGTCTCTTAAGGATTAGAGCGACATGAAGAATAAAAATATAGGATTTTGGCTGCTACTTGTCAGTAGTTCAAGTGTTTTTGCAATGCAACCTTTGGATGATCAAAGCCTTGCAGCAACGACGGGCCAAAATGGTTTAACTTTAGGAATTCAGGCCGATAAAGTTAAATTTAATCAAGTCGCACTCATTGATACTAACGGTATTGCTTCAACTTCTTATAACAGCAAGGCTGGTTTTGTTATTGCTGGAAACTCTACTAATCCAGTTTCTGGTATAGAGTTTATTAAAGCCGCTGTATCGGGTAATCCTTCTTTTAATATTGCAATGGATACCGATGCTGGGGGGGAAATCCTTTTTTAAATTTAGCTATATCTATGGGGAATGATGTAAACGGAATTCGACTTCTACCTTTTTCAGTTTATTTAGCCCCAAGTACATCTTTATCTAGCCCATCCGATTATGCATTAACAAGTTATGCACCAAAATCAATTTTTAGTTCGGGAACGACAGTAAATACGGGTGTAAAAGAAATCATTCGCTCTACTGGAAATCTAGATATTAACTTTGTACAAGCCAATAAACCTCGTTTAAATATTCAACTGGGCCATGCTGCGCAGTCCGTCATGGTTAAATTTGGTGGGGCAATTCAATCTATTTGTTCTGCTGCTACGGGTTGTCCAATTACTTTAGTGTCCGATAATACGGGTGCTACATTTGGGTTTAAGTTTGCAGGAACAAATACCTCAACTGGTTTTGTATTAGATGGTTTTTATGCAGGAGTTGATCCAACTGGATTAACTTTTGGGAATACAGGCGCATCTAGTAAATTTGATGCTTCACTTAATAATGTCACTTTAGGGAATATGGGTACTCAAAATACAACAACGTTTAATAATTTACCTAATGGTTCTATGGGGAGTTTTGGTGTTACTGGCGTTTCTGTAACTGACTTTAAAATGAAAGTAAGCGGCTTTTAAAAAAGAATAATAGCTTAACCTGAAATACGAAAGAGGGCAGTTGTGAAAACAATCGCCCTCTTTTTTTTAAAGGCTATGCCGAGTTAAATAGTATCTGATCTGGTGTGTTCTAATTGTTGAACAATTTCATCTAAAGCTTTAATACGTTTCACCTGATCCCATAATTCTTTCGCTTGAGGATAGGCTTTGGTCATCATGCCTAACCACTGCTTATAACGACCAACCATCCCAATTTCTGTTTTTGCTTGACCGTTTAAAAAGCGAATTTGTAAGTCAACGAGTTGTTCCCAACTAAATAATGCTTCATCCATATTTTGGCGAATGCATTGGGTTAAATCTGGAGTCGTTACCGCACCACGGCCAATCATTAAGTCTTCACAGCCAGATTGTTGCTGACAGGCTCTAGCATCAGCATTGGTCCAGATTTCACCGTTAGCAATGACATTAATTTTTAAAGCTTCTTTAATAGGTAGAATTTTTTCCCAATAAGCTGGTGGTGTATAGCCATCTGCTTTAGTTCGAGCGTGTACAGTTAACCAGCTTGCACCTGCATCTTCGACAGCGTGGGCATTTTCCATTGTATGGTTTTCATCGAGGTAACCTAAACGCATTTTTGCTGAAACAGGAATATGAGCAGGTACAGCATCTCTCACTGCTTTAATCAGCAGATGTACCACGTCTGGTTCATCAAGAAGGACTGAACCACCACGATGTCGATTAACGGTTTTTGCAGGACAACCGAAATTAAGGTCGATTGCAGGTGCACCCAATTCAACAACTTTTGCTGCATTTGCTGCCAGCATATCTGGATTATTACCTAGGAACTGAACATGAACAGGGGTACCGGCTGCTGTTTTACCATCATTTTTTAGTTCAGGACAAAAACTATAATAGATGTGGTCTGGCAAAATACTGTCTGTAACGCGAATAAATTCGGTCACACACCAGTCGAAATCACCAACAGATGTGAGTGTATCCCGCATGATCGGGTCAGTTAAACCTTCCATTGGAGCGAGTATGAGTTTCACAGTCTGTGTCACCTGAGTAAAACGAAAACAGCGTTATACGGGATATGCATAACGCTGTCTAGTATCGATTAAATTATAATTTCTCTAGCGCCCTAAAATCATCTCAAGTACAAATTTACTGCCGATAAATCCAATCGCTAAAAGTACAAAACCCATTAAGGTAAAACGAATTGCTTTTTGGCCTCTCCAGCCAAGTTTGTAATGGCCGATCAGTAATGAGCCATAGATAAACCAAGAAATAATACTAAATACGGTTTTATGAGCGAGATGCTGAGCAAAGAAGCTATCAATTGTTAAAAAACCAAATGTAAGCGCAATCGTTAATAAAATGAAACCTGTAATGATTAGGTCAAATAATAAAGATTCCATCGCTTGAATTGGCGGGAGTAAGTTGACCCAGAAACGTTTTTTTTGTTTCTTTTTGAGTTCACGATTTTGGAACCACATCAAGATCGCATGTATGGTTGCCATCAGTAAAACTGCATAGGCAGAAAGCGAAAGAATGATATGAGTATCAAGTCCTAACGAATGCTGTTCAATAAATTGATCTGGTCGACTAAAGGCAAACCCTAAAATAAGACCAATAGCTGCGACAGGAATGCCTAACAAATTTAATGGCAGAATAGGGCGAAAAGTACTAAAAATTAAGCTTAACAATAACATAAGCCCTGATGTAAAAGACATCAGGTTAAATACATCGTAGTTAATTCCTGCTGGTGTAAGCATGGCATCGCATAAAACTGTGCCGTGCAGTACTAATGCCAAGATAGTAACAAAAGCAAATAACCATGAGTTTGGTTCACGTTTTGACATTAAACGAATAAACAGATACCAGAAAGAAGTGGTATATGCGATGAGTGCCAAAATTGTATAAACCAAGGGGAGGCTAATCATGTCAAACCTTTTTCAGGATTAATTCATCTATATAAGATATAAATTCGCTGCGAACTAAAGTATCCTATAGCATTCTATGCATAAATTTTCTATTTCGAGAAAGATTTTTTTGCAACTAGCCATTTTAAGCGGATTTTGCAATGTTTGATACCTTAACAGAACGACTCACACAGAGTTTAAGAAATGTTACTGGCTCAGGGCAGCTGACCGAAGACAATATTAAAGATACCTTACGTGAAGTACGTATGGCACTTCTTGAAGCCGATGTCGCGTTACCTGTAACTCGTGAATTTATCGCGAAAGTTAAGGAAGAGGCATTGGGCCAAGAAGTGATGACTCAGTTATCACCAGGCCAGGCATTTGTAAAAATTGTTTATGACGAACTCACCAAGATGATGGGTGAGGCGAATGAAACACTTGATTTAAGTGCGAAACCTCCTGTTGTAGTATTACTTGCTGGTTTACAAGGTGCAGGTAAAACCACAACTGCTGCCAAGCTGGCACGTTTCTTAAAAGAACGTCAAAAGAAAAAAGTAATGACTGTCTCTGCCGACGTTTACCGTCCGGCAGCGATTAAACAGTTAGAAACTGTTTCAAATGAAGTTGGTGCAGGCTTTATTCCTTCAGATCCTTCTGAAAAGCCAATTGATATTGTTAATCGTGCAATTGAACAGGCAAAAATCCAGTTTGCTGATGTATTGATTGTCGATACGGCAGGCCGTCTACATGTCGATGCAGACATGATGGATGAAATTAAAGAATTGCATGCAGCAGTTAAGCCGACTGAAACTTTGTTTGTGGTTGATGCCATGACAGGTCAGGATGCTGCAAATACAGCAAAAGCATTTAATGATGCTTTAGCACTTACCGGTGTGATTCTTACTAAAACTGATGGTGATGCACGTGGTGGTGCAGCGCTTTCTGTGCGTGCCATTACTGGTAAGCCAATCAAGTTCTTGGGTATGGGTGAGAAGCTTGACGCTTTAGAACCATTCCATCCAGACCGTGTTGCTCAACGTATTTTAGGCATGGGTGACGTACTTTCTTTAGTCGAAGAAGTTGAACGTAAAATCGACAAAGAAAAAGCCGAAAAAATGGCGAAAAAATTGCAAAAAGGCGGTAGCTTCAACTTTGAAGATATGCTGATGCAATTTGAGCAAATGAAAAAAATGGGCGGTATGATGGGCTTCTTAGACAAGTTGCCTGGCATGAGCGGTGCAGGAATTCAGCAAGCGATTGAGCAAGCGAACCCTGAAAAACAAGTCAAGAAGATGGAAGCGATTATCCAGTCAATGACTGTTAAAGAGCGCCGTAACCCAGACTTGATGAACCCAAGTCGTAAAAAGCGTATCGCGGCAGGTTGTGGTATGGATGTTGCTGAAGTGAATAAACTTATCAAGCAACAAGCACAAATGGCCAAAATGATGAAGAAGTTTGCCAATCCATCTGGTATGAGCAAAATGATGCGTTCATTAGGCAATATGCAAAAGCAATTTGGCGGTGGCGGTGGCGGAATGGGTCCACTGTTTGGTAACAACGACCAAAAGAAATAAATCCATAAAATAAAAGGCGCATATAGCGCCTTTTATTTTGTTGTGTATTTTAGTCTTTAGGATAATGAGCAATATATTGCTGTAGTCCTTTGAGTAAAAGGTCGGTTTCCACCACAGGCTCATATTTTTGTAAGAACTTGGCAAATAGTTTTGCATCACCACCAGTCAGCAGCAGCTTTTTAGGTGATTGCTGCATAATATTTTCAATGGTACTAATCAGGCCTAATAAAATACCGTGATGTACTGCATCTACAGTGTTATTACCCGGATTTAGATTGTCAAAAGCGGAGTCTGGAATTTTAATACCCTTGGTATTTTGAATAAGAGCATCTCGCTGCAAATACAAATTAGGCAGGATGTAACCTCCTAAATGCTGTTTACCTTGAGTTAGGTCAATTGTGAGCGCTGTTCCGCAACCAATAATGCAATAGTTTTCATCTGCTTGAGCTACAGCGAGTACTTGTAACCAGCGGTCAATTCCGAGCTGACTCGGGACTTCATAACCACACTGTAAACCTGCATATTCAGAATGAACTTTGGCAAAAATTACTGGAATTTCAAGCCATTTTAAAATCTGCTGAATACGTTGGTTATTTTCGGTATCGAGTACCGAAGAAATCCCGATTCGATGCAGGCCTTGATGCTTAAAGTGTTGAATTAAACCAAGTAATAAATCGGCAGGGGACTGTAAATGTAGCTCAGCTGCATGTTCAATAATTTGCTGATTTTCAGTAATCCAGTATTTTAAACGGGTGTTTCCGATATCAAGCCATAAACTTTTCATGGGGGAAATACCTGATTACTGAGTTGTTTGTGGTCTTAGGCGACCTTGATAAAACTGCTGTGGTTCTGGAGTTTCAAGAATTACTGCACCTTCATTGGAGATTCCAACGAAACGGCCATGTACCAGTCCCTGACTATGTTCAAACTGAACTAGCTGATTAATCCATGCCGCATGATGGTTAAAACGTCCCGCTAAATTGTAGCAGCCATGATCAAACCAGCGAGCAGCATTTTGAATGGCAACATAGAGCTCTGAAATTAACTCAAGACGACCCATTTGCTCTAGACCTAAATCCTCTAAAGAGGTAATTGGCTGATCACTATCAGTCACTGGTGGTGTTTTTAAATTAATACCTACACCTACAATAGCCTGATGCTGAGACAGTGGTTCGACTAAAATTCCACCCCATTTGCCCTGAGCACTATATAAATCGTTTGGCCATTTCACTTGCAAATTCAGCGCTTGTAACTGGGGGATTTGCAAAATATTCAGAGCAACTTCAAGTGCTAAGCGACCATCTAAGGGTGTTCGAGTTTGCACCAATGTGCTTAAATAAATGTTTCCTTCAGGTGAAATCCATTGCCGTTGATGTTGACCTCGCCCTTGAGTTTGTTGAGCACTGCAAACCAAGCCCGTTGTAATGCCTTTTTGGGCAATTTCACGAATATCATCATTGGTCGAAGTTGTGGTTGCTTTTAATAAAACCACTTCTGGAAGCTGGTTTTTTGCACTTAAAAGTTGTTGTAGTTGGCGAGTCTCTAAATCCATGTTGAATATGAGCAGAGTGGTAAAACATTTATGGAGTTAATCATATATTTACTCATTGGCGCAATTGCTGGTTTTACTGCCGGATTGTTTGGAGTTGGTGGCGGACTAATTATTGTACCAATCCTCTATGTCGTTTTTACCCAATTGCACTACGATCCCGCGGTAATCATGCATATTGCAGTCGGAACATCGCTTGCAACTATTATCGTAACGTCTTTTAGTTCTGTTTCAGCTCATCATAAAAAGGGGGCGGTACTTTGGCCTGTTTTTCGTAATTTAGCGCCTGGGTTAGTGATCGGCTCATTTTTAGGGGCGGGCATTGCCGACCTGATGTCTGGTCAGCATTTGCAACTTCTTATTGGTATTTTTGCAGTTGTGATGGCCTATAGGATGTTTAAAGGAGCACATGTAGTTGTTGATCCAAATCGTCAGCTTCCTTCAACACCTATGCAATTCATGGCGGGTGGTGGCATTGGTATTGCCTCTGCAATTTTTGGAATTGGGGGAGGAAGTTTAACCGTTCCATATTTAAACCGTCATGGCGTGATCATGCAAAAAGCAGTCGCGACTTCTGCCGCTTGCGGTTTACCAATTGCAGTTGCTGGAGCGATTGGCTTTATGTGGTTTGGTGCAAAAGAACAAATCTCAGTGCCTAACACGATTGGTTATGTACATATCTATGCGTTTATTGGCATTAGTGTCATGAGTTTTGTCACAGCGAAGTTTGGCGCAAAGGTTGCTCATGCGTTGTCGCCGCAGATGTTAAAAAAATGCTTTGCTTGCCTCTTAGTGGTGGTAGGCAGTTATTTTATTTATAAAGGTATTATGCACTAGAGACTAAAATCTTAAATTTATAAGACTGTGGTGTAAAAGCTTGAATTTTTAGGAATTTGAGCTTTTTTTATTTATAAAATATAAGAGCGTTCTAATCTTTTATTCATCTGATTTTGGTGTTGTTTTTAAATGAGTTGGCTTAAAATGCAATAAAATTGTCAGACAATGACATAGTTTTTAATCGATGGGATCAGTTAAAAACAAGGATGCGAAAGAAAAGCATGGATTAATGCATATAAAAAGTAGCGGGTGATTTATGAATCTCGAAGACACAGAAAGTCTTTCTGAGCAAATTGTCAAATATATTAGCGAACAGATCATTAGTGGCGAGCTAGTAGAAGGCGAACGTATTCAAGAACTACGTATTGCCAAAGAACTTGACGTTAGCCGAGGATCAGTTCGTGAAGCATTGTTATTATTAGAGCGTACTCATTTAATTGAGATATTTCCACGCCGTGGGGCAATTGTTTCAGAAATGTCTGCACAACAAGTTAAAGCGTTGTTTGATACAAATATGATGTTATTGGGGCATATTGTACAACGCATGAGCGAAACATGGCGTGCGCATGAAGCAGATCAATTACAGTTGTTATTAGAGCAACTTCTTGAGCATGTCAAAGCAGGTGATATCGAAAAATTTTATGATGGGGTCTTCCAATATTTAGCTGAACAGCAAGATATGGTGGGTAATCCTTATCTAATGAAATTTTATAAAGAGTTATTACCTTCATTACGTCGTAGTTATTTTTTGACCTTAAATACCTCTAAGCGGGAACTACAAGAAGCATTTGCATTATTTAAACTCGTGACTGATGCAATTTTAATCCGAAAATCACAACAAGCCGCTTTATTTATGGAAGATTTTTGTCGACACTTACGTAACCTTGTGTTGGAATCGCTGACACGAATGAAACAGATTGAATTGGCTTGGGCAAGACGCTCACGCCGCTAGTTAGGGCATTATGCGTTTAAGCAGTTTAAAACTTTCCGGCTTTAAATCTTTTGCAGATAGTACAACCTTAAATTTTAAGGCGAACCGCACAGCAGTGGTTGGCCCAAATGGTTGTGGCAAATCCAATGTAATTGATGCGATCCGCTGGGTGATGGGGGAGTCAAACGCTCGTCAGCTCCGTGGTGGTAGCATGCAAGATGTTATTTTTACGGGGACTTCCAAACGTAAGCCCGTTGGTGTGGCCAGTGTTGAGCTACGTTTTGATAATACTTATGGAAAGTTGGGCGGATCATATAATGCTTATAATGAGTTAGCTGTTCGCCGTCAGGTGACCCGTGAGGGTAAGTCAGAATATTTCTTGAATGGTACACGTTGTCGCCGCCGTGATATTACAGATATTTTCTTGGGAACAGGCTTAGGACCACGCTCATATGCGGTCATTGAGCAAGGCATGATTAACCGCTTGGTTGATGCCAAGCCTGAAGAAATGCGTGTGTTCATTGAGGAAGCCGCGGGCGTTTCTCGTTATCAGGCTCGTCGCCGTGAAACTTTGCAGCATCTTGAACATACAGAGCAAAACCTTTCACGCTTAGACGATATTGCACTAGAGTTAAAATCGCAGCTTAAAACGCTTAAGCGTCAGTCGGAAGCAGCGGTTCAATATAAAACTTTAGAAAGCCAGATTCGTACGCTCAAAATTGAAATTTTGTCTTTTCAGGCAGAGAAAAGTGTACGCCTACAAGAAGAATATACCGTTCAAATGAATGAATTGGGTGAAACCTTTAAATTGGTTCGCTCAGAATTAAGCACGATTGAACATGATTTAGAAGCAACCAGTGCTTTGTTTCAGCGACTTATTCAGCAATCTTCACCGCTACAACAAGAATGGCAACAAGCTGAAAAGAAACTATCTGAACTTAAAATGACTCTTGAACAAAAACAGAGTTTATACCAGCAAAATAGTACGACTCTCGTTCAGTTAGAGCAGCAAAGATTCCAAACTAAAGAACGTTTACAGCTTTCTGAATTGCAACTTGAAACACTGAATAATCAGCTAGAAGAACAAACAGAAGCTTTAACTGGAGTTGAGCATACAGCGACGGAGGCTGAACAAAACTTTGCTGATTTACAATCTCAGCAAAAACAAGCACAACAACAGTTTGAACAAGTAAAAGCTCAAGTTGAAAAACAACAGCAGCAAAAAATGCAGATGTCAGCTCAAATTGAACAGTTGGGTAAAAATGTTCAGCGCATTGAGCAGCAAAAAGAAACTTTGCAGCATCAAGCAAACCAAATTCAATCGCATGTTCATGAAGATGAGCAGAGTGAGCTTGAGCAACTGCAACAACAGTTGCATAGTCAAATTTCGATGCTTGAAACTGAAATTGAGCAGCAATTACTGCATTTAGAGCAATCTCAACAGCAATATCAATCAAGTAAAAATCAGCAGCAAACGCTGAAAACAGAAATCCAAGTTTTATTATCAGAGCAGAAAAACCTAAGCCAGCTTGTTGCAAAGCAAAGTCCAAAACAACATCAAGATACGCTACGTTTAATGCAGACTCTAGAGTTAACAGAGCAAGGTAAACCACATGCGCAGATTGTTGAGAAGTTTTTAGCAAAATGGTTACAAGCTCATATTCTTGAGACTGAACAAGTCTTTCAAGAAGGAGTTGCTCGCCAGCTAAAACCTTCAGAGCAAACAAGTAAATTTAAAGGGAACTTGGCTTGTTTGAATGAGTGGATTGCATCGCCACAGCTATCAATCTTTTCAAATGTAGCGATTGCACAAGATTTGACTCAAGCTTTAAATGAGCAAAAGCAGTTGCAACATGGCCAGTCTGTTTTGACTTTAGATGGCTATCATGTCGGGCAGGATTGGGTGATTGCCCTTATGTATGATGACGAAAGTCAAAGTGCACAAGGTATGCTGAGCCACCGTATTCGTCTAGATGAAATTGAACAAGCTCTTGAAAAGCAACAACCTCAATTACAAGCACTAGATGAAATTGTAGTTCAGCAAAAAGATGAATTAGCGCAATTACAGTCTGGTGTGCAGCACAAACAGCAAGTTGTGAAACAAAAGCAAAAAGACTTACAACAGCTTGATGTGCAAATTGCCAAGCAACAAACCGCAGCACAAGCATTTTTACTGCAAAAACAGCAATTAAAAGATCAACTTGGTCAGTTAGACATGCAGCTTGAAGAAGATGCAATGCAAAAAGATGATCTTGAAATTGATTTGCATGCATTAGCAATTAAGCTCGAAACCATTTTACCTGACTATAAAACTTTGCAATTTCGGGTAGAAGAATTAACAGAGCAGTTAGACGAGCAGCAACAAGCCTTGCAACATCAGCAACAAGAACGTGAAATTTTACGCCGTAATAGCACGCAGACAACTCAACAGATTGAGTTGCTTGAAAAAGATATCTCATTCTTGCAAAGTCAATATCAGCAAATTAATGTTCAAATGGAGCAAGCGAAAAAGTTTGTTGACCCTATTCAATTGGAGTTACCAAATCTTGAGTCAGAGTTTCAGCAACAATTTGCTCAAACTGAAAAGTTGCAAAAGAACTGGAATGAATGGCAGCTTGAACTCAATAGTGTGCAGGAAAAACAGCAGACTTTGACCGATCAGCGTCATCAATATCAACAAAAAGATGAGCAGCTTAGAGAACAACTTGAAGCGAAACGGTTGGCATGGCAAGCAGCCAAGTCAGATCGTGAGCATTATCAAGAGCAGCTTAAAGATCTAAATGCCGAACTCCAAAAAGGCTTACAAATAGATTTAGCCGAGCACCAGCAAAAACTGGAAAAAGTACAGAAACAGTTTGAAAAAATTGGAGCAGTTAACCTTGCCGCTTCACAAGAGTTTGAAGAAGTTTCTCAGCGTTTTGATGAGCTGAGTCACCAGATTCAAGATTTGGAAAATACGGTAACTCAATTAAAAGATGCGATGAAAAGCATTGACCAGGAAACCCGTAAGCTGTTTATGACAACTTTTGATCAAATCAATCAAGAGTTGCAAAACCTGTTTCCAAAGGTTTTTAATGGTGGTGAGGCGAGTTTAAGTCTTGAAGATGACTGGCAATCTGGTGTTAAACTGATGGCAAGGCCACCGGGTAAGAAAAATAGTTCTCTAGCATTACTTTCCGGTGGAGAAAAGGCTTTAACAGCGTTAGCATTAGTATTTGCGATTTTTAGATTAAATCCGGCACCGTTTTGTGTACTAGATGAAGTGGACGCACCACTTGATGATGCGAATGTTCAGAGATATTGTAATTTGGTAAAAGAACTTTCTGAACATGTACAATTCATTTACATTACACATAATAAGCTGGCGATGACCATGGCAACTGATTTATTGGGTGTGACCATGCCTGAACCGGGTACATCAAAATTAGTCACTGTCGATTTAGAACAGGCAAAAGAATACGGGTTAGTTTCGGAGTCATAGAATGGAAATCAATACGATTATTGGCATCGTTGTTGCCATTATAATTATGCTAATTGGCTTAAAAATGATTTTAAAAAAGCCAAACCATGCTGAACCCTCATTAGACAGTGATTTGCATATTAATCCTGATAGTAATCAACCGGTTATACCTAGGCACGTGAGAGATCAGCTTGAGAAAACTGAAGCTGAATCTGTAGCGGTGACTAGTGCAGAGCGAGTAGAACCGACTTTAAGCGAAGCTGCGCCGTCACAAGTACCTGAAACAAAACAGTCAGAAATTGAGACCGTAGAACCCGCTAAAGCAATTCAAACTGAACAAACTCAAGCAGTTGTTGAAAACGCTTCTGTAGAAGAAATTAAATCTGAACAAATAGTACCAAGCTCTACCATTCATAAAGATGGTTCAGTTGAGTTGGTTGATACAGTTTCTGTTAAACCGGAAGCTGAAGCTTTAGCAAAAGAAAATCTGGAAGCTGAAAGCGAAAAAACTGAGCCTGAGTTGAGTTTAAACCCGAATATTGAAACTGCCGAAATTGCTGAGTTTGAAGGCGAGAGTAATATTCTGGATGTGCATTTACATGAACAGCAACGTTATGATGATGAAAGTGCATTAGCGATGGCTGAACAGATTATTGCGCTAAATGTGTATCCAAACCCTCGTCGTGCATTGTCTGGCGATAAAGCGCTTAAAGTGCTGTTGAAATATGGTTTACGCTACGGTGAAATGTCTTGCTTCCATCGTTATGAAAATACCGATGAGCCGAGTGTACTCATGTTCTCTGTATTGCGTATGACAGACAATGGACCAGCTGGTTTTGATCTTGAAACTCTATCTACTGAACAAGTTCAAGGGTTAGCATTTTTCCTTGCCCTTCCAAACAGTAAAGCCGTGACTGGTTTTGACATGATGGCGAGTATTGCAGGTTTAATTGCTCGCGAAATTGATGGCAAAGTTTACGATGAGAATAATCTTGAATTTACGCCACAATTAAAAGAGCATTGGCGTCATCATGTGATTGATTATCGTCCGGCACAGGCGACCGCCTAGTTTTAATTTTTTACGTTCGTTGCGATAATTGCAACATATCTAGTCGCAGCTCAGGGTGGAGAAATTTCCACCCTTTTTTATGGTGAATAACATAATGGCAACAACTTCCGTGATCGAACAGATGCGTCAGCTTATTCAACTGATTGCAAAGCATAACCATGCCTACTATGTCATGGATCAGCCGACAATCTCGGACAGTGAATATGATCATTTATTTCACCAGTTAAAAGCTTTAGAAGAGCAATATCCTGATCTTGTTCAATCAGATTCACCAACAACAAAAGTAGGTGGACAAGCACTCTCTAAATTTCAAAGTGTGACTCATGTAGTTCCGATGCTTTCTTTGGGGAACGTTTTTAATCAGGAAGACTTGTTTGCATTTGCACGTCGTGTTGAAGAGCGTTTGCCTAATCAAAAAATACAATACGAAGTCGAACTAAAACTTGATGGTCTTGCGATTTCTCTCTGGTATGAAAATGGTGTGTTAATACGTGGCGTTACACGTGGTGACGGAGAAACTGGGGAGGACATTACGCAGAACATTAAAACGATTCGTAATTTGCCTAAAGTGTTACATTCAGATCACTTTGAAATTCCACGTTTGCTGGAAGTTCGTGGTGAAGTACTTATGCCAAAGTCTGGTTTTGAAAAACTCAATGCTGAACAGGAAGCCAAAGGCGATAAAACATTTGCAAACCCGCGTAATGCCGCAGCTGGTAGTTTAAGACAACTCGATCCTAATATTGCTGCGGCTCGACCTTTAGCATTTTATGCTTACGGCATCGCTCAATGTGAACCTAATCATGGCTTAACTACCATGCATGACAGTCTGCAATGGCTCATAAAACTTGGATTTGAAATTGCTGAACGTCAATATCTTTGTAATTCAATTCAAGAAGTACAGCAACGTTATGAGCAAATTCAGCAAGAACGTTCAGATTTACAAGTTGAAATTGATGGGATGGTTGTAAAGGTTGATGACTTAAAGCAACAGCAACAACTTGGTTTTTTAAGTCGTGAACCACGTTGGGCAACTGCTTATAAATTCCCTGCCCAAGCTGCATTAACTACGGTTGATCAGATTGATTGGCAAGTAGGGCGTACAGGTACTTTGACTCCAGTAGCGCGTTTAAACCCTGTGTTTGTAGGGGGAGTTACGGTTTCCAATGTAACTTTACACAACATTGGTGAGATCCATCGCCTAGATGTACGTGTTGGTGACACGGTGAGTGTTTATCGTACAGGCGATGTTATTCCTAAAGTAGAAAAAGTTTGGCCAGAGTTCCGTCCTGTTGATGCCGAAGTTGTACATTTACCTGAAAACTGTCCTGTTTGTGCTTCACCAGTTGTAATGCCTGAAGGGGAAGCTTTAGCACGTTGTTCTGGTGGACTGTACTGTGCTGCACAGCGTATTGAAGCGATTCGTCACTTCGTATCACGTAAAGCTCTGGATATTGAAGGCCTAGGCGATCGTTGGGTAGAGTCTTTATTACACCTCGATTTGCTCAAAGATGTTGCCGATATTTACCATTTGCACGAACACCGAGAAACTTTACTCGGGATTGAAAAAATGGGCGAAAAATCGGTACAAAATCTGATTGATGCGATTGAAGCTAGTAAAAAGACAACGCTTGCGCGTTTTATTTATGCTTTAGGAATTCGTGGAGTAGGTGAAACAACAGCTCGGATGTTAGCCAATACTTTCCAAACTTTGGAAGCGCTTAAAGCTGCTGATGTTGAAGCTTTAAAGAAAACACCAGATGTTGGTGATATTACTGCAGAATGGATTGCTGACTTTTTCTTGGCACCGCACAACATTGAAGTGCTTGATCGCTTAATTGCTGCGGGTATTCATTGGGATGCACCGACTGCACCAACACGACAGCCATTAAATGGCGAAAGCTGGGTGTTAACGGGCACATTAGAGCAAATGACGCGTGATCAGGCAACTCAAATGCTACAAGCATTAGGTGCGCGTGTAAGCGGTAGTGTATCGAGTAAAACCAAATGTGTTGTTGCGGGTGAGAAGGCTGGTTCGAAATTAGAAAAAGCAGCAAAACTAGGTATTGCTGTTATGAATGAGACTGATTTCTTATCACTTATGGCGAGCTACGGGCAGACTTTAAGCGAATAGATCTACCGAAATAAGAACCATTGATTTTAGTTACAAATTTATAAATTGATGGTTTGAGCCATATTTTAACGCTTGTCTGAACTTATAAATTGGACAAGCGTTTCTTTTTGCAGAGGAAATTTAAATAACTTAAACTGCAAATGCGTATGTTTCTCATTTTAATTTGATAAAAATCATAAACTTAACCATTTTTTGTTTTGCAATCACTTTTAAGATTGCCCATAATAGTTCTCATACGATAGGAGATTTATTATGCGTGGCAATCCAGAAGTCATAGACTATTTAAATATGCTCATTGGCGGAGAATTGGCTGCCCGTGATCAATATCTAATCCATTCTCGTATGTATGAAGATTGGGGTTTAAATAAAATTTATGAACGTATTGATCATGAGATGCAAGAAGAAGCTTCTCATGCTGATGCGATCATTCGCCGTGTATTGTTTTTAGGTGCTAAACCAAACATGCACCGTGAAGATATCAATGTTGGTACAGACGTTGTATCTTGTTTAAAAGCTGATTTGGCGCTTGAATATCATGTTCGTGAAAAGTTAGCGACAGGTATCAAACTTTGTGAAGAGAAGGGCGATTACATTAGCCGTGATATGTTGCGTCAACAATTATCAGATACTGAAGAAGACCATACATACTGGTTAGAAAAGCAATTACGTTTAATTGAGTTGATTGGATTACAAAACTATATTCAATCTCAAATTTAATAAAAAGACCCAGCTCAGGCTGGGTTTTTTATTGGCTCATTTTAATAAAATGAAGTCTTGACTTAGATGTTGATTTTGTCAAATTGAACATATTCAAAGCCTTACTATATAAGGCTTTGGCAGTTACAAAAAAGTCAGAAAAATTGTATCACACCCCCTGTTTTTTTTATGAAATTGTTTATAATTTCGCCAACAAAACCCTTGCCTAGAAATTTAATGAGGCAAGGGTTTTTCTATGGAAAATCGGTTGGTATGGATCGCCAATGATTTTATGGTGAGTTCGCGAAATATGTTATTTACCAAACCTGCTGTTTTAGATACAGCTACTCTCCTAAGTACACAGCGTCTTGCAACACGACTAAGCTTTTTTAGCTTAGGTTTTGCGACTGCAGCTTGGGCACCTCTTATTCCTTTTGCACAGCAGCGTTTAAACCTAAATCATGCCGATTTTGGTTTACTTTTGCTGTGTATGGGTATCGGGTCAATGATTGCTATGCCTGCGACTGGTGCTTTAGTAAAGCGCTGGGGATGTCGTCCGTTAATTGCTTTGGCATTGATGTTGTTAATGGTTTTATTGCCTAGCCTTACGATGTGGAGCAGCATTGTGACGATGGCCGTAGCATTGTTTATTTTTGGATCGGCAGCAGGATGTCTTGGAGTAGCTATCAATTTACAAGCAGTAGTTGTTGAAAAACATAGTGTGCGAGCTCTTATGTCTAGCTTCCATGGAATGTGCAGTCTTGGTGGCTTAACGGGCGCTATGCTTGTGACAGCATTATTGGCAGTAGGGCTTTCACCTCTAATGAGTACTTTATCAGTCGTTATGATTTTACTTGTTATTGGTGGCGTTGCGATTCCATCTTGTTTAACGTCTTTTGAACAGGATGAAAAGCCACTTGAAGATACCACTCAAGCGCCCAAAAAACTTTATCGTCCTGATGGCATTATTCTGCTTATTGGTATGATGTGTTTTATCGCCTTTTTATCAGAAGGTGCAGCAATGGACTGGGGTGGTATTTATTTAACAAGTAAATATCAGCTTAATCCTGCTTTTGCTGGTTTAGCTTACACTTTCTTTGCGCTTAGCATGACGACTGGTCGTTTTGCAGGTCATATCTTGCTTAAGCAATGGGGTGAAAAAAATATTGTGACTTATAGTGCAATTGGAGCCGCTATTGGTATGACTGTTATTGTAACTGCACCAGTGTGGCAAGTGGTTGTATTGGGTTATGCACTGTTAGGATTAGGCTGTTCTAATATTGTACCCGTGATGTTTTCTCGTGTTGGTCGACAAAACAATATGCCTAAAGCAGCAGCACTATCTTTAGTATCAACAATTGCCTATACCGGTTCATTAAGTGGACCAGCTTTAATCGGTTTAATTGGGGAATGGACTGGTTTAAGTACAGTTTTAACAGGCGTCGCTGTATTACTATTTATTATTGCTTTACTTAACCGCTTTACATTAGTAAAGACAAATTAATTTATAAATAATAATCACCAAATAGCGAACATCGAGAAATTGAATTTCTCGATGTTCTTTTATTTAGATTTATAAAACCTGATAAATAGATTGATAATTATCTTGTAATAATCGCTGAGGCTTCATTAGTAAAGTTGGTGTCTTTTCTAAATCATCCAAGAAGTTATTTCGCCAATGGGTCAGATCAGATGATGTTAATCCCTCTATCAATTGTTGATAACGATTAATACGCTCAGCTTTAGACATTTCTAAAGCCATTTTTAAAGCATCCATCATTGCCGCTCTATCTTGCGGGTCAACAATCAAGGCTTGAGACATCTGCTCAGCAGCACCAGCATATTTAGATAAAATGAGCACACCTGGATTTTCTGGGTCTTGAGCCGCAATATATTCTTTAGCTACTAGATTCATCCCATCACGTAGTGAACTGATCCAGCAAATATCTGAATGACGATAAATGTGCATGAGATTATGGTGTTGTACCGTGTCATAGCAGCAATCTACAGGTCTCCAGTCTTCATGCGCAAACTCTTCGTTAATTAACTCCAGCTTGGTTTTAAAACGTTGGAATAAACGCTGATAAGCTGGAATATCGGTACGAGAAGGGATCGCCACTTGAAGATGTCGAACTAAGCCATGATATTCAGGGCTGGTTTCCAAAAAGGTTGCAAATGCATTAAATCTTTCGAGTAAACCTTTTGAATAATCAATACGATCAACTCCAATAATAGTTTTTTGACGTGGAATTTCTTCAAAATTAAACACCGAAGAGGTCGCCAAATCTTGTTGAGCTTGCTTTTGTATAAGTTCAGGCTGAACACCAATTGGGTAAGATTTAATTAATATTTGACGTTTTTTATAGCTAATAATATTGCTTTGAATTTTTTGAGCTTCGAGTAAATTCAGACAAGTCTGCATGCAGGTATTTTGGTCAATCTGGGTTTGTAAGCCAATAACATCATATTGGCTCAAGTCTTGAATTAATTCTCGGCCCACTGGAATTTTGCGCCAGATATTGAGGCTAGCAAATGGTATATGTAAAAAGAAACCAATTTTATTTTGCATGCCTAATTCACGGCAGTAACGCGCTACACTAAAAAAGTGATAATCGTGTATCCAAATAAGATCTTCAGGTTGAGCAAGCTGTTTTAACTTTTCAGCAAACAAACGGTTGACCTTTTGGTAGGTGCTATATTCTTGCGCATCATATTCAATTAGATCTTCGCGACTATGCATGGCTGGCCAAAGAACCTTATTTGCAAAACCACAGTAATATTGCGCATATTGTTGATGAGTAAGAGGGCAGGTAATGTAATCAATCCCTTGAGAAGAGGCTTGTTCAAACTCTGGCGCTTCGCTATCGGTAATTTGCTGACCATTCCAGCCTAACCAAATACCATTACTATCATTCAAAGCGTCTTGTACAGCCACGGCGAGGCCACCAGCTGAAGCTTTACCTGATGGCATACTTATCCGGTTCGATAATACGATTAATTTAGACATATTTTTTCTCCATTCTGATTTTGGCTATTTTTGACATATAAGCTTTTTATTTTGTTTTGAAATAAAAAAAGAAAATTCGCGACATTATCAATATCTTTTAATCTATATTTAGCTTGTGTTTCACCGGAACCCACTTTAATCGTGAGGCCAGATTGCTGATTAATAAATACAAAACCTGATTCATCTGTTAAATCATCGCCTATAAAAATAGGTAATACGGAAGGTAAATTAAGATGATTTAATATGGTTTTTATTGCTTTACCTTTATCAGCTTGATTTGGAATTAACTCAATAACAAATTTTCCTTTATTTAATTTTAATTGAGGATAATTAGAGCTAATCTGTTGCATAATATTAATAGCATGATTTTCTAAATCAGGATTTTTTCGGTAATGTAAAGCAATAGAATAATTCTTATCCTCAATTAATAACTCAGGATATTTCTCGCAAGATTTTTGAATATCTTGTTTTAATTTTTTAAAATTAATTTGACTTAAATCTGGTCGAATATAGTTGTCTGAATCAAGACAAATATCTAAACCATGTAAACCAGCAATTGGAACTTCAATAGGATGTAGTAGTTTGCTTGCTGTATCTACATCACGGCCTGTTACAGCAATAACAGGTATATTTAATTTAGTAATTTTTTTTATAATTTCTAATGTAGTTTGTGGAATAAAACTATGCTCAGGGTTAATTTGAAAGGGTGCGAGTGTGCCATCGATATCCAAAAATAAGCAGTAATTTTTATCTAAAGATAAGTTGTTTATAATATCATTGGGTGTAACAAAAGATGTATTTTTTTCTCTCACATCAGATATTGTGTTTTGACTGTTCATATTAGCCTTCCTAATACTTTTTGATCAATAATTAATCTTCTAACATTAAAATGAATTGGTGAGTCATTTTTTTTAATAAAAAAACATAAGTATTAACATTAATTACATTGCATAATGGATTTATAGGCGAAGTGTGGAGTATGTTGTTTTCTGATTGGCTTCAATGTTTAGATAATTAAATTTTTGTATATTTACTATGAATAATGCGGGTCTTACTTATCAATATATTTCAGAATATTAACTCATTATAAATGCTTAATCTTATGCTCTAAAATTTACTCTTTATATTGATTTTAAAAGATATTTTAAATCGATATTATTATATAATCTTTATAAAATCGGCTTTGGACAGGCATATGAAGTTACAAAATAAAATTTTATTAATTACAGGTTGGGGAGTAGGAGTGGAGCCTTTGCAGTCCCTTAAATTGCAATTGGAAAAAGCTGGCTATCAAACACAACTTATTAATATTTTTAATATTTTAGATGCTAACTATTGTGCCCAACTTGATTTAGTTGCTGAGGTTGATGTAGTAATAGGTTGGTCTTTAGGTGGACAGTTAGCAACTCAACTGGTTAATACTTTTTATGAACAAACAGGGCAAACTAAAACTTTAATTACGCTCGCTTCAAATCCTTGTTTTGTTACCAACGATAATTGGCAGACTGCTATGCCTGCTGATATGTTTAGTCAATTTAAAACTTCTTTTTTACAAAACCCGCAAGCCACTTTAAAGCGTTTTTATTATTTAATTACACTCGGTTCATCTCAGGCTAAACAAGACTGGATAAGCATGCAAAACATAGCAAATCCGCCTTCAAGTGAATTGCTATCAGAAGGTTTGCAAATGCTTGAGCAACTAAATTTGGTAAATAACTTAAAAAACTATCTAGGTCCGCAGCTTCATGTGTTTGCCGAGCAAGATAATGTCATTCCTTGCAAAATTAGTGAAAATTTCAAGGATATCGCGACAGAAAACATGAGTTATAAAGTATTAGAAGGCGCTACTCATGCTTTTCCATACCTAGAAGTAGATCGAACAATTGAAGAAATCTGCCAATTTTTAACAATTCATCAGCAAAGTTAATAAGCTTTGGTTGATCTCGCAATTTTCTTTCATTCTTAACAGGTTTAACATGTGCTAAATGAAAGATTTAATTGCTGTAAAAGGGTATAGAGGATGACCGATAATTTTGATTTGGAACATATTTGGCATCCATATACCTCAATGACCCAACCTTTACCAACGTTTAAAGTTAAACGTGCCTATGGGGCAACGATTGAACTAGATGATGGTAAGACTTTAATTGATGGTATGTCGTCATGGTGGTGTGCAATTCACGGCTATAACCACCCTGAACTCAATCAGGCAGTGACAGATCAATTACAGGACATGTCGCATATCATGTTTGGTGGTTTAACTCATGATCCTGCCATTGAACTTGGAAAAATTCTTTTAAAAATTACGTCGCCAAGTCTCGATAAAATTTTCTATGCAGATTCAGGTTCGGTTGCCGTTGAAGTTGCATTGAAAATGGCTGTGCAATTCTGGACAGCACAAGGCCAACCGCAAAAAACAAATTTTATTACTACACGTTCTGGTTATCACGGTGATACATGGAATGCGATGTCTGTTTGTGATCCAGTGACAGGCATGCATCAAATTTTTGGTACAAGTTTACCGAACCGTCTTTTTGTAGCAGCACCGCAAACCAAATTTCATGAAGAGTGGAACCAAGAAGATATTGCCGAGCTAGAAGAAGCTATTCAGCAAAATCATGAAAACCTTGCTGCACTGATTATTGAGCCGATTGTACAAGGTGCAGGGGGGATGCGTTTTTATCATCCTGAATATTTACGTCAGGCGAAAGCACTTTGTGAACAATATAATCTGTTATTAATTTTTGATGAAATTGCCACTGGTTTTGGTCGTACAGGTAAGCTTTTTGCTTGGGAACATGCACAAGTTGAGCCAGATATTATGTGCCTAGGTAAAGGGCTAACGGGCGGCTACATGACGTTATCTGCTACTTTAACGACAAAGTATGTAGCAGAAACCATTAGTCGCGGTGAGGCTGGGGTATTTATGCACGGCCCAACTTTTATGGCCAATCCACTTGCTTGCGCGGTCGCTTTAAAAAGTACCCAATTATTAATTGAGCAAGATTGGCAGGCTAATATTGAGCGAATTGAACAACAGCTTAGCCAATATTTAACGCCTTTAAGTCAGCTTGATTATGTTGCCGATGTGCGAGTGCTGGGTGCAATTGGTGTAGTAGAACTCACCTTTAATGTTAATATGAAAACTTTACAGCAACAATTTGTAGACCGCGGAATCTGGATCCGTCCTTTTGGAAAATTGGTTTATGTGATGCCACCGTATGTCATCACGCATCAAGAGTTAAGCGATTTGCTCGAACAATTGGTTGAAGTTGTTCAAACGATGCAGGGAGCGAATTAAGATGTCATTGCTTGATCATTTTTCTGCCGAATTAGATGAGTTAAAGCAACAAGGTAACTTTAGACAATTTACCCAAAATGTGCAGCACGGACGTTTTATTACGATTCAAAATAAAACGATGCTCAACTTAGCTTCAAATGACTATCTTGGGTTGGCTGCTGATATCAATCTTCGTCAAGAGTTTTTAGATAGCTTTCCAATCGAGCGTAGCTATTTTAGTTCATCATCTTCACGTCTATTAACGGGCAATTTTGATGAATATGAACAATTAGAAAATAGCCTAAGCCAAGCATTTGGTGGTCGCGCGGCACTATTATTTAATAGTGGCTACCATATGAATATTGGTATTTTGCCAGCTCTTGCTGATAGTAAAACTTTAATATTGGCGGATAAGTTAGTTCATGCCAGTATGATTGACGGTATACGTTTATCTGGCGCTCAGTATGTGCGTTATCGACATAACGATTTACAACACTTGGAACAACTCCTCCAGAAATATCATGATGATGACAAGATTGAACGAATCATTGTGGTCACAGAAAGTATTTTTAGTATGGACGGTGATGAGACGGATTTAGCCGCTTTAGTTCAGCTAAAAAAACGGTTTGCTAAAACTATGTTATATGTTGATGAAGCGCATTCAATTGGCGTTCGTGGTCAGCAAGGCTTAGGATGTGCTGAACAATATAATGTGATTCAGGAAATTGATTTTCTGGTTGGTACATTAGGTAAAGCATTAGCGGCGGTCGGTGGTTACATTATTTGCGATCCAATTATTAAAGATTATCTCATTAATAAAATGCGCCCACTTATTTTTAGTACTGCACAGCCTCCGATTGTTATGGCATGGGCAAACTTTATTTTTCAGAAAGTATTACTCGCTCAATCTCAACGTGAACACTTAAAAAATATTAGCCAATATCTTCAACAAGCTGTTGTACAGAAGGGCTACGATAGCCCATCCACCAGCCATATTATTCCAGTCATTGTTGGAGAAAGTCAGGCTGCTATCAATAAAGCGATGCAGGTTCAGGCAAGTGGTTTTTATGCCATGCCTGTGCGTCCACCAACAGTACCTAAAAACAGTTCGCGTTTGCGTATTTCTTTAACGTCAATGGTGCAGCAACATGAGCTTGAAGAATTGGTGAGTTTTCTGTGAGTTTGAATAAAAACTTAGTTGCCCAGCGTTTTGCCAAAGCAGGGCAAAGCTATTCAGAGCATGCAATTGTTCAAAAACAGATTTGCCAAAATTTAACAGGTTTAGTTCAGCAGTTCTGCCCGACTACGATGTCGTGTGTCTTTGAAATTGGTTGTGGTTCTGGCAATTTAACTCGTCTTCTTGCTACATCTTTTCAGTTTGAAGAGTTAATTTTGAATGATCTATATGCAGATGTGCAGCAGCACTTTAGTCATCAAGAAAATTTAAAATGGTTGATTGGGGATATTGAAACTTTAGATTTCCCTCAGCAGCTGGATATGATTGTTTCAGGTTCAGCTTTACAGTGGATGCAAGATTTACCGCATTTGCTCGAACGTTGTAATGAGGCTTTAACTGAGCGAGGTTGGTTATGCTTTTCAACATTTGGCTATAAAAACTTATTAGAGATTAAAGAATTAACAGGACAGGGTTTAAGTTACTGGTCAGTTGAAAATTGGAGTAGTGCCTTAACTCAGGCTGGTTTTGAGATTTTGCATTTGTCAGAATCAGAAACTCAACTCTATTTCGATTCACCTAAAGCTGTGTTGCAACATTTAAAAGCAACAGGTGTAACCGCAACGGCTCAGCATCGTTGGACTAAGCAAACTTTACAACAGTTTTATCAAGATTATGATCGGTTTAAGTGTGTCGAGGGATATTCCCTAACATATCATCCGATTTATTGTATTGCCCGGAGAGTGAAGTAAATGAGTGGTCAGATCTATTTTGTGAGTGGGATTGATACCGAAATTGGTAAAACCTACGCGACAGGTTTCTTAGCAAAATTATGGACTGAGCAGGGTAAAAAAGTGATTACCCAAAAACTCATTCAAACAGGTAACGCTGATGTTTCTGAGGATATTGAAAAGCATCGTGAAATTATGGGACAGGGCTGGTTTCAAGAAGATCATGACAAGCTAACCATGCCTGAAATCTTCAGTTATCCTGCTTCACCTCATCTTGCAACACGTCTTGATAACCGAGAAATTGATTTTCAAAAAATTGAAGATGCGATCCAAACATTGGCGGAGCGTTTTGAAATCGTATTGTTGGAAGGTGCTGGAGGCTTAATGGTGCCATTAACCACCAGTCTGCTGACCATTGATTATGTTGCTCAGCATCAGTTTCCCGTTATTTTAGTAACATCTGGTCGTTTAGGAAGTATTAACCATACTTTGCTTAGTCTTGAAGCGCTTAAGTCTCGTGGGTTGAAGTTGCATGCCTTGGTTTATAACCTAAAAGATGAATCAAAAGATCCATTAATTTCTCAAGATACTTCAAATTATTTGAAAGATTACTTAGCTATTCATTTTCCCGAAGCTGAATGGATTGAACTGGCAAAAATGAATTAAGTTAAACGGCTATAAAAAAACCGCTCAAATTTGAGCGGTTTTTACATCTTTTTAATAGCTTAGAATTTCTTCGAACCGCGGTTAAAACCAGTCGATTTACGTTGGTTCCCTGTGTTAACAGGAGCTTCTTTTTCATCATCACGACGTTGTTGACGTAAGTATCCGCCACGACGTGCTGCCATTGGTTTTTCAGTCATACGATCAGTACGGCGTTTTGCCATACCAAATAAACCTGTACCTTGACGTGGTTTTAACTCAACCGATTTGGCTAAGTTGTCGATGTCAGTTTTGTCGAGTTCCATCCAACGACCAGTACGTAATTCGCGCGGTAAAATAACTGTGCCGTAGCGTGTACGTAATAAACGGCTTACTTTAAGATCTTGCGATTCAAAAATACGACGTACTTCGCGGTTACGACCTTCTTTTACTACAACTTGGTACCAGCGGTTAATACCTTCACCACCAATTTCAGAGAATGATTCGAATTTGGCAGGGCCATCTTCGAGCTCTACTCCGTTGACCATGTTTTGGCGTAGTTTTGGCGTTACTTCACCCATTACTCGAACAGCATATTCACGTTCGATTTCATTAGATGGGTGCATTAAGCGGTTAGCAAGTTCACCATCATTTGTGAATAGTAATAAACCAGTACTGTTAATATCCAGACGACCTACCATTACCCAGCGGTCATTGGCAATTTGTGGTAAATGATCAAATACGGTTGGGCGTTTTTCAGGATCATTACGTGAACAGATTTCACCCTCAGGTTTATAATAAATCAGTACGCGACGACGAATTTCGTCTTCAATCTGAAACTGAACTTTACGGCCATCAATGCGTAATTCATCGCCTGGTTCAATGCGCTCACCCACTTGGGCAACACGACCGTTTACACTCACGCGTCCTGCGGCAATAACCTCTTCCATATATCGGCGGGAACCTAATCCGATTCGCGCTAATACTTTTTGCAATTTTTCACTCATGACAGCACAACCTTAGACATAATGATCAACAGTCCACCTCTTTATGATTTCGGTGCATTTGCATCGAGAGCCATAAAGGCTTCCTTGGCGTTCTGTAGGGGAGGCAATTGGCCTAGAGAGGCTAGACCAAAAGCATTCAGAAACTGAGGCGTTGTAATTAGCAACGCAGGTCTTCCGGGTAAATCTCTAAAACCGGCTTCTTTAATCCAGTTCCAGTCAAATAGTGCTCTAAGAATCTGACTATTATTAGATACACCACGAATTTGTTCAATATCAGCTCGGGTAACCGGTTGATGATAAGCAATGACAGCCAGGGTTTCTAGTAATGAAGGCGACAGTTTTGTTGGTCGCTCTGGCCAAATTTGCGCAATAATACTACGATATTTAGATCTTACCTGAAAGCGAAACCCTTGTGCTGTTTCAATCAGCTCAATAGATCGACCATGTTGTAATAGCGCGAGCTGTTGCAAGAGCTGACGAAGCTGTTGTTTATTATATTGATTGTTAAATGCTTCTTTTAAGCGGGCAATTGAAACAGGCGCTTCACTGGCAAAGATAATTGCTTCAAGTTGTAATAAGACTTCATGATGTATGTCAGCTAATGACAAATCACTATTATTTTGTTCAAAACTACTCATATTGAAGATCCTTGAATTGCTAACGGGGCTTCAATACCAGTGGCAATAATTTTAATTTTCTGTTGGCGAGTCAATTCTAAAACTGCCATAAAAGTAACAACCATTCCCATACGACCTTGCTGGGGATTGAGTAATTCTTTAAAACTTAACACATCACCAGACTCTAATTTCTCTTCAATATATGCAATACGTTCTTCGAGCAAAACAGGTTCTTGAGCGACAACATGGGTAATAGGTTCAGGGCGATTAAATACACAGAACAACGCATCATGTAGCGCTGAGATATCGTAACCTTCATAAACAGGAGAGATATGCCCTAAGCTTACATTGGCACTAAATGTATCGCGCTCAAGAATTGGCATTTGACCTAAACGCTCAGCTGCTTGCTTAATGCGTAGATAGCTTTCAAGACGATCAATAAGCTCCTGCTTAGGATCTTTTTCAATACTTATAATTGTAGGTTTTGGTAGAAGTAGGCGAGACTTCAAGTCAGCCAATAAAGCAGCCATCACCATATAATCTGCTGTCAACTCGATATTTAAAGATTTCATGCTATCCATATAGGCCAAATATTGAGTCGCTATAGGAGCAATATCGAGTTGAATTAAATCGAAACCGTTTTTCTGAATCAGATAAATTAAAAAATCTAATGGACCTTCAAACCGCTCGAGCAAAATCTCAAATGCAGCTGGAGGTATATAGAGATCTTCTGGAATTTTGTCATGCCACTCATCTAAAACACGGATGTGTGGAGCGTCTTCCATGGATTGATGAAGTGATTGATTCATTACGATTATAAGCCACGCGAATTTTCAAAAGCATGAGACTTGTTATTCAAGTCCTAGACAGCTGTAAGTAGAAGAACAGCAGATAGTGAAAATCATTCTAAATGAATTGTGTCTTTTAATAAATTACTTAACGACTAAAGTGTAAAAAAAATCCAAAATAAATAAAGAGTATTTTTTTGAGTGATAATACTTTTTTTTAAACTATTGGTAAAAAAGTAAGTGCTTATTCAAAAGCACTTACATCGCCAACACCACGGCGGATAATTTCAGGATGTTCGCCCGATAAATCAACGATACTTGTACTGGTCAAGGTACCAAAACCTCCGTCAATAAATACATCAATTCGTTTATCTAACTGATTTTCAATATCGTAAGGGTCATCTAGAGGGTCTTCTTGACCCGGTAAAATTAATGTACTGGTGAGTAGCGGCTCACCAAGTTCTTGTAATAAAGCCTGACAAATCGGGTTGCTTGGAATACGTAAACCAATCGTTTTCTTTTTAGGGTGCATCAATCTACGAGGAACTTCACTTGTTGCAGGTAAAATGAATGTAGTAATAGCTGGTGTATTCGCTTTCAATAAACGATATGTCGCATTATCAACTTTTGCATAAGTTGCAATATCAGATAAGTCACAGCACATAATGGCATATTGATGTTTAGGCCCTAAGCCACGAATCTGTGCAATACGTTCCATGGCATTTTTATTACCGATTTGACACCCAATCGCATAGGCAGCATCGGTAGGGTAGACCACAACATCTCCTGCTCGGATACGTTCAACCGCTTGGGCAATGAGGCGTTGCTGTGGATTTTCAGGATGTACATGTAAATGCATCATATTTTAGAGACTCCATCACGCCAGTGTTAAAAATAATTATTAGGCTTTTTAAATGGCCTAGGCAAGCAATTAACGTAGCTTTTTTGTCAATTAATCAAGGAGTTCACGTTTAAATTCATTTAATTGTAAAGGTGTACCCGAACGTGTACATTGGCAAATAAAACCAATAAATGCTGCTGCATCACGTGGCAACTTAGCTTCACCCGAAAAGTAACGTTGCACTTGAGCATAAACGTTATCTTTAAATAGTTTGCCATCACCGCTATCACCTGTAAGGTTATCGAGTGAAACTCTAAATTTTCGGCCAAAAGATTGCGCAAATAACCATTCAATTGCTTGTGGCTTAATTTCTACTTGTTCAAATAAACTTTGCTGTTCTTGGGTGCGACCATCAGGTGCATACCAATAACCTAAATCTGGTAATAGACGTCTTTTTTCACCTGCAATAGACCAGTGACTAATTTCATGCAAAGCACTATTAAAGAAACCGTGAGCAAATTGGATCTTGGCTGGTTCTTTATTTGTCGCTGGAAAATATTCAGGTTCAAAATCACCACGAACTAATGTCACATTATGGTGGGAAAACCAGTGATTAAAGTGTAAAATAAGCCAATCAACTTGCTCAGACTCCGATTTTGAGCTTGACCATGGTGAGAGTTGCACTAGGTCAGGTACAAAGGTTTTCTGATGAGTTGAATGGGTGCAAACGAGTAATGAAGTGTTAACTTCAGGTTGCGGCTGCAACAGGTGCATTGCTTAATTTACCCCGAGTTCTGTCTAAAGAAGTGCAAAATTGTATCTTAATCTTTGACAGAGTACCGATGAATTTGTAGAATTGCCGCCTTAATTATGTCAGCAAATACCTTTCCGGCACAGATTGAGCCGTTTAAATGGGCTGAACAAGGCTTTACATGGTCAGGTCAACTGCCCTTGTCTCGCTTTGCTCGTATCGCTCGTGAAGCTGTTGGATCAATTGATAACCAATTGATCAACATAGACTGTAAGCTATCAATGGATGCATATCATCGCATTGTGTGGATGGACGGTCACATGGACACGAAAGTTCCAATGGAGTGCCAACGTTGTTTGGAACCTGTTGAAATGCTTCTTGTCTTAGACTTCCATATTGCATTAGTGGATGATGAGTCACTGATAGAGCGCTTGGATGAGGATGCTGATTTCATCGTTTTAGGTGAAAGTGAGTCTTCGACGAAAGGCGATTATGATACGCCTGCCTCGATTAACTTACTCGCATTACTAGAAGATGAACTGTTATTGTTGATGCCTTTATCTCCCAAGCATGATGCTTGTGAACATAAACATCAACCTACCATTCAGAATGTTGTCGAAGAAAAACGGGATAATCCGTTTGATGTTTTGGCAGGTTTGAAGGGTAAACTTAACTCATAATTTGTGTTATAATTGTGAGATAAGACAACTGAATTTGTTCTGATCCATTTTTTCGATCTTTGTAAGGAGCCATCATGGCCGTTCAGCAAAACCGTAAAAGTCGCTCTCGCCGTGACATGCGCCGTTCACATGACGCTTTAACCGAGAATGCATTAACAGTAGACCAAGCAACTGGTGAAACTCATCGTCGTCACCACGTGACTAAAGACGGTTTCTACCGTGGTCGTCAATTATTCGCTAAAGCAGCTGATGCTGAATAATTGCATGATATGCATTAAGCGTGATGCTTAAGTATAGAAAAAATGGGAGCGAAAGCTCCCTTTTTTTGTTGTTTTTCGCAATTATAAATATATAAATAACATGTTAGATTTCCGCTCCAGAAATGAGTGAAAACCCAAAAAAGGATTTCTTATGTCTGCTAAACGTCTTGAACAAGTAGCTTTAGCCACAAAAACTGCATTTGTGTTTCCTGGTCAAGGTTCACAAAAAGTCGGTATGCTTGCTGAACTAGCAGAACAGTTTAGTGGGGTCGGGCAAACTTTTGCAGAAGCTTCAGATGCTCTTGGATTTGATCTTTGGCATATTGCGCAAAGTGGCGAAGGTCTCGACCAAACAGAAAATACCCAACCTGTGTTATTAACTGCCAGTATCGCTTTATGGCGTGTATGGCTTGATTTAGGTGGTCTGGCACCTAAATACCTTGCAGGACATTCACTAGGTGAATACAGTGCATTGGTAGCTGCAGGCTCTATGAGCTTGGCAGATGCAGTTAAATTAGTTAACTTGCGTGGCAAGCTCATGCAAAGTGCTGTACCTCAGGGTCAAGGGGCTATGGCTGCAATCCTTGGTTTGGCTGATGAAAAAGTGGTTGAACTTTGTCAAACCGTGAGTGCGTCAGGTGAAGGTTCTGTAGAAGCTGCAAACTATAATTCACAAGGTCAAGTTGTGATTGCAGGAAGTACAGCTTCTGTACAAGAAGTCATGGCTTTGGCAAAAGAGCAGTCAGCTAAAGCAATTGCTTTACCAGTGTCAGTTCCTTCTCATTGTTCGTTGATGAAACCTGCCGCTGAGAAATTTGCAGAAGCTTTGGAACAAACTGCCATTGAGCTACCTACCATTCCTGTAATACAAAATGTCAACGCGGGAATAGCTAACGATGTTGCTCAATTGCGTCAGGCATTAACTGCACAATTGTACCAATCAGTACAATGGACACGTACCATGCAGTCTCTACAAGACCAAGGTATTCAATACATTGTTGAGTGTGGTCCAGGTACAGTATTGAGTAACCTCGCAAAGCGTTTACCAAATATTGAAAAAGCTTTTTCTATTGATAGTAAGAGCAAAATGGAAGATGCCCTAAATGCTGTTTTAGTGGCAGAAGGAAAAATTGCATGACACAAGAACGCAAAGTTGCATTAGTAACGGGCGCGAGTCGGGGTATTGGCGCTGCCATTGCCCAGCAACTTATTCAAGACGGTTATTTTGTTGTAGGTACTGCGACTTCTGAATCTGGTGCACAAAAGTTAAGTGATAGCTTTGGTGAACAAGGTGCAGGTTTGGCGCTCGACGTGCGTAATCTCGATGAGATTGAAGCAGTCGTTTCTCATATTGAACAGAACTATGGTCCTGTACTTGTTCTAGTTAACAATGCAGGTATTACGAAAGACAATTTGTTGCTTCGTATGTCTGAAGATGATTGGGATGACATTCTCAACATTCACCTTAAAGCAGTTTATCGTTTATCTAAACGTGTGCTTAAGGGTATGACGAAGGCGCGTTTTGGTCGAATTATTAATATCAGTTCTGTTGTAGCTCATTTTGCAAACCCAGGCCAAGCGAACTATTCTGCTGCTAAAGCAGGTATTGAAGCATTCAGCCGTAGCCTTGCAAAAGAGATGGGTAGCCGCCAAATTACTGTAAACAGTGTGGCGCCAGGCTTTATTGCAACAGAAATGACAGATGCACTTAGTGAAGACATTCGCAAAAAAATGAGTGATCAAGTGGCTTTAAATCGCTTAGGTGAGCCACAAGATATCGCAAATGCGGTGAGTTTCCTTGCAAGTGATAAAGCAGGTTACATTACCGGTACGGTATTACATGTAAATGGTGGTTTATACATGGCCTAACGCCGATGTATAAACTTTTAAAAATTTTTATATTCAATTAAACTAGTGGCAAATTAAACGCCACAAGCAATGAGGAGAATTCCTGTGAGCGATATCGAACAACGCGTTAAACAAGCGGTTGCAGAACAACTTGGTCTTAAAGCTGAAGAGATTAAAAACGAAGCATCTTTTATGGATGACTTAGGTGCTGACTCTTTAGATTTAGTTGAACTTGTTATGTCTTTCGAAAATGACTTCGACATCACTATCCCTGATGAAGATTCTAACGAAATCACTACAGTTCAATCTGCAATTGACTATGTAACTAAAAAACTTGGTTAATTCGCATATTGCTGAATAAAAAGAAGGCCACCGTAAGGTGGCTTTTTTTATTTTAGAAAAAATTTAAGAGATACATATTTTTACAAGATCAACCTCAATTGATAGCAGAGGTATAACTTTTTTGAAGTATAACAATAAAGGTCAGTTTAATGACTTTACTATAAACAATAATATGAGGACTAAAAGATGGGTCTTTTTGATTTTGTAAAAGGTATTGGTAAGAAAAATACCGCACCAGCAGAACCACAACCAGCTCCAGCAACACCAGCAGAACCTTCTGCACAAGAAGTTGCAAATAAATTATTAGGTTTAATTAAAAGTTTGGGCTTAGGGGTAGAAGGCTTATCTGTAACCTATAACGGTACTACTGATACTGCAATTATTAAAGGGCAGGTAAAAAGCCAAGCAGATAAAGAGAAAATTATTCTTATTGTTGGAAACATTGATCATGTGGCTCAAGTAGATGACCAGATGACAGTGGCAACTCCTGAACCAGAAAGTAAATTTTATACAGTGAAATCTGGTGATAACCTTTCAAAAATTGCGAAAGAAGTTTACGGTGATGCAAATCAATATCCAAAAATCTTTGAAGCAAATAAACCAATGTTAAAAGATCCTGATGAGATTTTCCCGGGGCAAGTTTTACGTATTCCTCAATAATCGAGGTTAATAAAAAAAGGCGCTTTAAGCGCCTTTTTTGTGCTTTTAAAAACGCTTTGGAATCTTTTGTCCGTTTGGTACAGGGGTGTCTGCATTTTTTAAAACACCGAATAACCATGTTTCAGCATGCTGTACTGCAATTTTTAAAGAATCACCTAAAGCTAAACGGCCAGCGATAAAGCTAGCTAAAGAACAACCTGAGCCGTGATATTCACCTTCAAGGCGAGGACAGCTACTACTCGCTACTAGTTCACCATCGATATATAAACTATTTTTAATATGATTTGGTGTATCTTCATGTCCACCTTTCACTAGAACAGCTTTAGCACCCATTTCAAAAAGCTTTTGAGTGGCTTGATCTAAATCAGTAATACCTGTTAGAGCACGTAATTCAACGGTATTTGGAGTAATAATTGTAGCTAGAGGAATAAGTTCAACAAACGCTTTAACGAGAGTTGCTTGATCACCTAAAGAGCCGCCACTGTTTGCGACTAAAACAGGATCAAGTACATACTGATAGTCAGGATGAGCACGTAAAAATTCAGCTAGTGCAGCAATATTATCTGTTGTGCCAAGCATGCCTGACTTAACACATTTAATGGGTAAGTCACCTACAACTGCATTTGCTTGTGCTAATAAGAGTTCTTTTGAGGTTGCTTCGAAGCCAAATACTTGTTGTGAGTTCTGAATGGTGAGGGCAGTACATGCAATTGCTGCATGGGCACCACTTTGTCCAATTGCTTCGATATCGGCTTGTAAACCTGCACCACCTGAAGGGTCTAAACCCGAGAAACAAAGTACGGTTGGACGCACGGTTATTTCCTCTTCAATTTAAATTTACGTTAGTATAAGAGAGTTTGATTAAACTCTCGACCAATTGAATTAAATACTTTACTGGGTTAATGATTGAATGGCTATAAAACATATTTTGATTGATTTAGATGGAACCTTAACAGACCCAAAAGTTGGAATCCATACTTCAATTCGCTATGCAATGGAGAAATTAGGCTATCCATTGGCTGCTGATTTAGATATTGACTGGACAATTGGCCCACCATTAAAGCCATCACTCGCAAAATTATTGGCTACTCAAGATGATGCTTTAGCTGAACAAGCTTTACTTGCTTATCGCGAGCGTTTTTCGGTGGTTGGCCTGTTTGAAAATGAAGTATATCCATCTGTTGCAAAAACGCTTAGCGCTTTAAAAAAAGAAGGATATCGTTTATTTGTTGCAACTGCTAAACCAACGATTTATGCAAAACGTATCTTGGATCATTTTGAATTAAGCCAATACTTTGTACATATCTATGGGAGTGAGTTAACGGGTGAGCGCACTAATAAAGCTGACCTTATCCATTATATTCTTGAGCATGAGCAATTAAACCCAGAAGAGTGTTTAATGGTCGGTGATCGTCAATATGACATTTTGGGTGCTCGTCATAATGGTATTGAGGCGGTAGCGGTGACGTATGGTTATGGAATAGCAGAGGAACTTGCTCAAGCACAGCCAAAAGCAATGATTAAGCAATTTTCTGAGCTTTTGGACTATGTTGAAGAACTGGCAACACAAAAGAAAGTTTCTTAAATATACGTAAGTTTTAATTTGAAGGTTTGGCTTTGATCTAAAGCCAAACCTTTTTTATTTAAATACCGTGTTGCTGGCGGTATTGAACAAGTTCTTCAATCGTAATCACCGTTAAGTGATGAGTTTGAGCATATGCTAAAACTTGAATGCCCGATGCCATCGTGCCATCTGGATTGGTTAATTCACATAACACACCAGCAGGTTTTAAACCGGCTAATCTTGCTAGATCAATTGTTCCCTCGGTATGACCTCGACGAGTAAGGACTCCACCATTACGTGCACGTAATGGGAAAACGTGACCCGGACGATTTAAGTCACTTGCAACAGCGCCATCTTTAATAGCAGTTTGAATAGTTGTTACACGGTCTTTAGCAGAAACACCAGTGGTAACGCCTTGAGCTGCCTCAATGGTCACTGTAAAAGCGGTATGAAACTGGCTTGAGTTTTGAGAAACCATTGGAGGGAGTTCTAGATGATCTGCTAGCTCTTCTGTAAGGCATAAACATACGATCCCTGAACCATCACGAATCATACGTGCCATTGTTTCTACCGTTAAAGTTTCGGCTGCAACAATTAAATCTGCTTCATTTTCGCGATCAAAGTCGTCCATAACCAAGACAGGCTTGCCTTGACGGATATCTTCTAATGCTTGTTGAATGCGTTGCTCAGCAGGAGAGAGGGCTGAGAAAAAAAGTTCTGGTTGAATTAAGCTAGACATAATGAAACGCTCTCGTAAAAATACGGTTGAACATTTCAGGACTGATGTAAAAACAGGCTGGCACTGAAATAAAACGGATTTATCCCAGTTCGTCGTCTTCTTTCATCCGGACTATACCGTCGGCTTTGGAGTTTCACCAAATCTGCTCAAATTACACAATTTAAGCTCGTGGGCTTGTTAATCTATTTATAAAAATTAACTTTACCACCGGTGGGGAATTGCACCCCGCCCTGAAGCGATGGGTTTTATTATAGCGCGCTTGATAGAATTGGCTAGATGCTTTTATAGAATGCTAAGTTTCTTTATGAATAAGCATTTTCATAAATCGAAATAGGCTTTTTAACAAGAGCTTACTTGTTGATATGAAAATGGAATGCTATGTTTTTTATAGAAAATTATAAATAAAATAGGTGTTTCATGCAGATAAGAGACTATTATCCTCTAACCAATAGCTCATTTATTCAGCATCTCCATATTTTCAGTTATGTATTTATGGCAGTAAGTATCCTTTATTTAATTGCTGCCAACTGGTTTATGCTTCCAAACAGTATTCAACTCGCGATCCCGCCCGTTATATTAGTTGTTACAGCTTGGTTCAGCATAAAAGATACATTAAGTGATGGGGTTAGGCAGACCTTACATAGCGTTTGTGGTTTGATGATAGGTTTAAGCTTGGCTGTAATTGGACAGGTTTATCAAACTGGTGCAGACAGTTATTTGCTTTTTTTAATTTGGACATTGCTTTTATTGCCGTGGTTATATCGGCCGAATATTGGAATCTTTGCTTTAATTTGTATTACCAGCCAACTTACACTTTTTTTATTTTTTAAACAGACTTTCTGGTCTGAAAAGTTTCCTTATTTATATTTAATCGCTCTAAATCTATTAAGCCTTATTGAGTTTTGGGTATGTATAAAGAAATATCGTGCTTTAAGGTTTGTCTTTATCGCTTGGTTCGCCGTTATTTCGATTATTGGAATGATTCAATATTTATCGAATGAGAATATTCCTTATCTAATTTCTGCCTTCTTTTCAGGAATAATCGCTTTTTATTATTTCTTCAAAAAAGACGATCAGTTATGTGCCAGTTTAATGGCTGCTGTTCTGGGCGTGACCGCAACCATATGGCTTGTAGATGGGATTAATAACCTATTTAAGGCGAATTCAAACATGAGGTGCGACAGTTTCAAAAGCCATATGATAATCAACAA
>ERZ501024.30-NODE-30-length-92325-cov-16.240587_pt1 | contig 92325 bp, 89 predicted proteins | sample MGYA00248893_ERZ501024 | MGnify/ENA primary metagenome ERZ501024 (study PRJEB25958, sample SAMN03398501) | human skin metagenome | study: EMG produced TPA metagenomics assembly of the Human Skin Microbiome Metagenome (human skin metagenome) data set. | reverse complement strand
CCCATCGACCTTTACCATCCATGCTGATTTGGATGTCATTTGATTTCAATACATGAACAGCCTTACCCATAATAGAATCACCAAGATCTATTGCAGGATGGTTATGCTTGACTATATTTAGATTCATTAAACCCAAACCATAAAGGTGATTCAGCAAAGTTGGTAAAATGGTCTCCATTACATGATTATCATCGAACAATCCTTGCTGACATTTAAATGTTATTGATGTGCTCAAATTTGCAAATGCAGTACTCAGATGATGACTTTGCTCTGTTCTAGTTAACATGGCATCCCCAAATCAGTTTTAATCTAAATAATTGTAAATATATCAAATTCCCTTTTGTTTAGGCCAAAAAAAGACTGGATCAACCAATCTTTTTTGCTTTAATCATCATTCATCTTTAAGGTTTTTACTGATTTGAGAAAAGATAATTTCATAATACTTTTCTAAACTTTGTAAAATTTCAACGTCCTGATCTTTAATTTCCTTTTGCATCTTCTGTACTGAAACATCACGACAATTGATAAAGTCTTCCACATATTGATAGCGTTGAATCGCATCTTCCTCACATAACTCAAGCATCGATTCATCAACATACCTCGTAAGTGCCTTTTGTGTATCTAATGCTGCCTGATCAAGCTGCTGTAGATCCTCTATACTTGGGATGGAGAAATGGGAAATAAATATATCTGAAGATTTTAAGTGCGACTGCACACGTTGAGCGAACTCATTAGAATACAGCTGCTCCGCATCAATGAAATTATTTTCCTTAACAAAATCCTGAACCTCAGTGACAGTTTGAACTTCGTTTTGGTTTAATTTCAAATAATGATCAATATTTTTTAATATTTCTTCAGGTGGTAAATCTGCTTGCTGTTGCGTCTGGATCTTGTTGGTCTCATCCAATACAAAAGCAAGCTGTTCATTCTCGACTTTAACTTCAGCAAATAAGTTATCAATTTCATTATCTAAGTCATCATTGAATGAACTATCAGCTACGTCCACCTCATAGAATGGAGACGCAAAATCATTCACGCTACTTGCCTCAAGCATCAGCTGAATAGTTCTGAGTGCAGCATAGAATGACGAACCAACATTACTTTGGTTTTGGTTGAACATTGCCCCGATATTTTCTAAGTCAGATTGAATACCCCGATTCTCAGCCCCTATTGCCTCAATTTTGCCATAGTTCGGACAACTTTGAGCCAATGTACCAGTTTCAATGAAACTGGCTAATTTCGCAATCTGGTCTTCATATTCGATGTGGTCAAAATATGAAAGTTCCTTTTCTATCGATACGAAATCATTTAAGCGGATCTTATTTAGTTTTGGTGGTGTTACATACATGGTCTGCATTTGGATCGCAGACAATACGCCACTTTTACCGCCATCAATTTTTTTCGCAATAATCATTGTGAATTGCCCCTCTTGCTGAGTGGCCAATGACTTATAAGAAACTGTTGGACGTTTCTCAATACCTACATTTGTGGACTGTCGGTAATTCGTACCAAATAGTTCACTTGTCTCAACATTGTAGCCCTGAATCGTGGCCTGATTGGTATCACTTACAATCCCTTTAACACGGGTATAAGTTTGGCCTTGTTCACCAGAGTTAATACGACCGATAGTTTTTGTATTGGTATTGGCAATAATTGCCTCACCCTCTTTTTCATCTGCACGTAAAATGTCCGAAACGTCTTGTGCGGAAAAGGTCATACTGAAAGATAGGCCACGAGCTTGAGCAGGAATTACCGAAAGACCTGCCACAATTTGGTAGCCTACTTCATCCAGAACAACTTTATAGCAAGTCTTGGAGGCTGTGACTTTCGATTCAATAACATTTCGTACCACACCATCAATCTTGTTACCCAATGCCCCTGCCATCATTTGCTTCAATGATCCGACACAGAGTTTTCCAAGCATTTTGATCGTATCTGGAGCATTTTGTAGAGCAGGTAAAACAATCAGCAAACAACGTCTGTTCAATACCACATCGAACATATCAATTTCTGAGGCTTTATCACCATAGATATGACCAAAGTTAAATGACAGATCACTGATTGCACGGGTAAAACTCATAATTACATAGCCGTGCTGTTCATTGGTTTTTGCATCCTGTTTGTACATTCTGCTTTCATCAAAACCTGCCAAAGAGCCAAGATAGGCACGTAATGGACTTACAGCTGTGATGTATTTTTCACCAAAGATTTTATAATATTTTTCAAAATCCTCTCCGTAGGCCACACGGATAATTAAGTTGAGTTCCTGATATTCAACGTAAGTTTTTGGCTGAAGTAATAATAGGCCACGATCTCGAAGAAATGTCAGAATATTGGTTAATGCAGTCAGGTACATAATTGTACGGCCTTTCCACATATCACCACCTGAACCACCAGAGTCATCCAGTAGGTACACCAACTGTTCACTTAGCATGGCTGCACTGGTGTATGACATCAGGTTAAATGTGTTACTGAGCTTATCTTCTTGCTTCTCAAGCAAGTCTCGCCCTGCGGTAATAAAGTTAGTTACCAACATATCGTCTTGACGCATAAAACGAGCAGTCAAATACATTAATTCAGCGACTAGATCCGTTGTACCCTTTGCATCAGAAATGATAAATCCACTATTTTGCAGCAATGGATTGGTCAGGATCATTTTAATCGTTTCAGTCTTACCTGCACCCGTTGTACCAATGAGGAGGTCATGGGTTCTTTCATCACTGTCTGTTTTCCAAACCTGTTGTCCTGTGATGCGGTCAACACCATAGTAATATGTACCATCTCCCCATGCTTTCTCAGGATTTTTCCACAAGGAAACCTTTCTGGCCAGAGCATCAAAAGATCCGTCAGGGATCTTGGCATGTTTAGGCACTCGATATGGCATATTGTGAAACCGTTTTTTAGGTACTAAGTACAAACGGATCATTAGTAAGGCGATTGGCGTTAAAAGAATTAGGAAAAAGGGAAAGAAAATTGTTAATACGGCAAGCGAAGAAATAATTATGGCAAATAACTGAGACCCATCAGATTTCAGCAATGCTTGGTGCATTTTCTGAAATATATCACGGGTATCTACACGCAAATCTTTCGGTTCAAATTGATTTGTAGTTCCATCGTGTCTAGGCGCAACCATCTTTCAACTTTTCCTTTTTCTTATAAAAAAAGAGAACTTCCTAAATTGAATGGAAGTTCTCTGTGAGTACCAACTTAAGCCACACTACGACTATTGATATAGTTATAGGTATTTACAATATCATCAGCCAATTCGTTATAAACCGATTCAACTGCTGCTTGCTGCTGATCAATGCTCATTGAACTACTGGCGAGTTCTAAAGCACGTTCTTCCTTTTTGACCTGAATAATTGATTTAACACCTCTAGGGTGAATCATGGCCAACATATTGATGACTGTATCCAAGTCATAGCGTTTACGAAGTATGCTGCGTACCGCTTGGTCATCTGGATCTGTGGTTAATAACCACAGGCGTTTTGAACCAACCATTGAAGTGAGGAACTGAACAAATTCATTGCCCTGCTTATTGATCACTTTGGATAAATAAGTCATACCTGTTGGACGTAGGCCTACTGCCGTTGTCAAACGACTGACTTGAGCAGGCGTAAGGGATAAGGCCTGAACAATTTCTTTTCGTTCTTCAGGTGAACCCGATGAACAAACAACAAATCTACGAGCAGCTTTCACCAGTAATCCAAAGTCACTGATGTATTGCGAGCTTAAGTAATAGGCAATACCCCATTTACGTGCTTCACGGCTATCTCGTTCTAATTCAGCAAGCATGGTCTGGTCTGACTTAATGTTGTGCATTTCATCAAATACCATGTATTTACGGTCAACTTTCAACTCGGCAACCAGTCTTGAATAGTATTCGAGATAGGTATCAGGGATCTCACCACGTTGTAAGTCTTCTTCTGAATAGGCGATACGTTTTTTATAGAACATGCGAATGATCTGGAAGAATAACGAGTTATTCTTTGGATTGTTTTTCACAATCACATCTTGTAGATCCACTGAAGCAACACGGGCATCAGAAATATCGAATTCGGTATAGTTATTGAAGTTTGGATAATCAATTGCCACTTGAGACATGGCACGGGCAATCGCATCCAAGATGTAATCACCATTGCTTAATTTATAGTTGCCATAAATACGTTTAACCGTATCAAACTTAGTCACTGCAATACAGTCAGCGAGAATAGGCATAGCATAGCGGTGAGCCAAGTTTCTAGCACGATATAGCTTGTTTTTGCGCTGTTGACTAGCCGTATCACGCTCTAAAATCGATTCTGCACGTTGATGACACAGTAAAGCCAGATCATGCAATCTTAATTGCTTACTCACATCAATGTTGATCCGAAGTTCTCTCAATAGAAAATCAAGTTCAGTACTCTGGCCAATTTGATATAGCTTAGGTTGAGCTTGGTCATTATCTGTGGCAAAGAAATCAAATGTTTCTTTCAGGATCAATGAAATTACGTTTGATACTTCCGCTTCTGGTCTATCGAGTTCCGATGGGGTAACAAGTGTCACCAGAAAGGATTTCATTTCTGCGAATTCATTTGACAATGGATGTTGTAAACCAACAGCCGTTTCTAGCGGATTAATAGCATCCCGTTTAGTACGTGAGATCCTGCGATACACACACAGATTTTTTCGAGAAGTATCCAAAGCATTTTGAATACCAAAGACTAGGCCTGATGAGGTCATCCCAACGTCTGTAATAAAAATATACGGAATACGATCTAGGCCTGCTGCAAGAACAGATTCAAATAATTCATTGTTCATCTGCATCGACTTACCCGAACCCATTGAACCAATGATGATCGTGTAGTTATAGGCAAGTTCATCGGAGAAGTGCTCTAACTTCACCATTTTTCCGCAAGGTGTTCTTTGAACCATTGTGCCCTTTTTGAATGGTGATGCAGGACGATCCAATGGAAGTAGGTGCAATGCGTCTGGTAACGGAGCAGCTGCTAGAGGTGCATGATGATTAAAACCTAAAGGGAAATGAGTAAGATAGGCTTGAACGACATCTCCTGTGCGCTCCAGTGGAGCAGCATGACCCCAGTTTTGTAATGCACGCCATAACTTAGATTTGCGAATTTGTAAGCGTTCTAACCCTTTTTCAGTCTTTTCATCCCAAGTCATCGCAGAGACCTGTAAACCGACCACTGTACCTCCAAAGTCCGCATAACGCTGTAATGCGTCACCTGCTGACTTTAATTGAGCATTATCTGCACCTTGCCATGCCACAACCGATGCTAAAGCACGTTTAAGGCCAATACTGGCCATGCCATCGCCTGAAAGCATGAATGAAACGGCATAAGGAATTGCCCGTACTGATCCATCACTTAATTCAGTTGTCTGCTGATTCATTCGGTCAAAGAAATCAGCAAAAGTTGGCATAATTGATGACATGCCCGAAAAACTTGGGGATGGAGGTACGCTCAATGGAATAGGTGCATAGACCAGATCACCGACTTCTACAGATCCTTTTGGCGCAGTGATGTCACCTGCCTTGTCCTTACTATCCAGTGGTGTAATTGTCTGGATCATCAGCTGATCTGAAATCTTTGGATAAAGCACTTCAGAATAGTCATTAGGACTCGGACGAGATTTCCAACGCAAAGGGATAGGCATTCCAGAATTAGGAATGAATGGCTTATAGTTTGGATCAAAATAGCGAGGGTTCATCATGCGACCAATTGAAGTGATAGCTCCACTAACATCCAGTTTTTCTACCACACCTTTAAAGTCAGAATGTTCAAGCTCGTTGATAATACCCTGAACAAAAGTATCATGGATTGCCTTTAGTGCAGGCAATCCGTGCAACAGATTTTGTGCATCTTTCATTGTGCCAATTTCATAACGTTTCGCTAAGTCAGCAATACGTTTATGATCGTTTTTAATTTCGGCTGCATCTAGTAATCGAGGATGAGTGATAACGGCAATATAGCTTTGTTCATCATATAGATAAGGTTCATAAATGGCCTTATTTTCATCAATAAATGAGTTCAAGTTCAAACCAAGTGTACTTGCCGTTTTTTTTTGGATCTCGATAATACGATCAATACCTGCATTACCGTCCAGATCACGTCTGAAAACCCACATCAACTTATGGCCAACCGTTTTGAATGGGTTTCGCAGGTAGCTATTCAATCGATCAATCTGGCCAAGAAAGATTTCGTTATAATCAATCGTGGATCTGATACCGTCATAACGCAGCAAGGTAACTAAAGCACCATTTTGAAGTACCAAATTGTAGTGACCGTCCACCGTTTCAATTTCACAGTAATCTTCTGCCGATGCCTTAAACATCTTAGCAAGCCACACCAGTACCAGTTCAACTGCTGAAATCGTAGCACTCGGCTTATAAGGTTTAGCAACAGGCGGTTTAGCTTTTGCTTTATTAGTTTTAACAGTACTTCTAGTATCTGTTTTTTGTTTAGCATTTCCCATAATTTAACCTTTTTAAGAGATTGATAACGGTTGAGAAGTAAAAGATCGATTATCAAAGCAAGAAAATATCTTGTTTAAAATAGTCTGGTGGTTCACATCCGAATTTGTATGAAATAGTTGATTAATGTCATTAAGTGCATCCTTTTGATATAAAGCAAAATACAACAATAAGAACGACATAATATTGTTAGATTTCTGTTTAAAATCGAGCACCTTATAATCTTGTTTGGTATCAATATACTGCTTTAGATAAAATGGTGAAGCTAATAAGTCCTGATCCAATAATTTGAAAAATTGCGATTTAAAAGAGTTTGCCTGATAACCTACATGGAAAAAAAGATCACCAGAATCATCAGCCAATTCTGAGGCATGGACAGCAATTTCAATATCCTCAATATTATCTAGACGTTTTGCAAAATCCCCTCTTACTTTTTGATTAAAAAGGAAAGAAAAAATACCTAGATCCACGCCAAGTAGATCATTCGCTATATGGTTTAATTCCTGCATGTGGTCTCTATCAAAAATAGAAAGAGAATTTCGAGTATGATTAATCATATTAAATTTAAAAGACCAACACTCGATTTGATGAATCAATTCAAAAGTCAGTTCTAGCTTGCCAAACATGGAAATTTCTTGGTCGGTACAAATGATTGGTAAAGTTGTATTCATCCCAAGTAAAGCAAGGCGTTTTACTGCTTTGGGCGATAGTTGCTGATCTGTTAGCTTGATGACATTTAACGTAGAAGCTTTAACATCATAGATCTGACTTTGCTGTTCTTCAGTCAAAGTCTCAAACGGTACAAGTAAAGGCAAATCAGTATTTACTAACGAGTCAATGATATAGTTTGAAAATGTCGATAAGAATAATGGCTCATATTGATTCGATAGCTCAAGACTCGACTCATAAAAACTTCCGAATTTTTGATATATGTTATTAAGTTCTGGATTAACTGAAACGTTTAATTGATTTAATTCGTTTAAAAAATCAAACTGTGAAGAATGATTTAAATTTCTAACCGACTTATATAAATAAGGTTGTAAATATTCATCGAACATAAGACCTCACTTACTCAAATTTGCAAGCAGTTTTTGCTCATAAATCTGAGTCCATTTATTAGAATTAAACTCATCTAATGATAAGTAATACTGAATTTGATCCTGATTAAAAATATTTTCATTAAATAGTAAAACAAAAGGAAAAAGTGATCCTTGCTTAATCTGTCCACCCTTACCTTTTATTAGCTTAAGCGCATTAACCAGACGTTCTAATCCATCATTTGAGGCAAGCGACTGGCGAATGTAAGCAGCATTAATACGATCATCAATCAATGCCTCTTTAACATCCTTTTCAGCTTCAGGGAATTCGGTAAATATACTATTTCGCACCTGTTCCAGATCGATGTTCGGACGTGAAAATTGCATGGCTAGATTATCAATAAGCGAAGCAAAGAGACCACCAGACTTAAAGTAAACATTAATGGCTTTGTCAGGATGATGAGCCAATACGATCATAAATCTAACAATGTGATTCACCTGAACCTGATCAAGATCATGACAAATACCTAGTGAAGCTGCCTTATCAGAGAGACACCATGACAAATGATGGACTCTATGGCATAGGGTGCAGGCAGGCACTAAATTGGATTCATTGTTATTACTGTGATTTCCGTCAAGATGGTGAATTTCCAGAAACTTTAAATCGTTAAAATCACAGAAATAGCAACGATGATCATGCTTAGCAAAAAAGGGAACAGAAATATTTGAATCAACTACATGCAGGTATTTTTCTGCATCTGAGATAGTGTCCATTTGCAAATCTTTCATTCTCATTTCCTTTTCTTAAGGTAATGGGATAATAGAAGTCTATTATCCCATTTACGTCAGTTAGACGTTGCCTGCTGCTGAGTTCGCACCAGAGAAGAAGAAGTATCCTGATCCTGCCAAGACCACACCTACAGCCAATTTACCAATTGCTTTAGGAGCTGTCGCATCACTACCAGGTTTTCCAATTTTGGTAAAATCAAGAATTGCTAAAACAAACAGTACGAATCCAACAAAGATCATTGCTAATTGACCAAATGCCATTGCATCATTTAGGCCACCAGTTGCACGGTCTTTAATGTCACCGATTGATTCACCTGCCGCAGCTGCACCACGTTTAGAACCGCCCTCAAGTGCTGTTGTGTCAGCATAAGAAGCAGCTGCCATACCACACATTGTTAAGAACACCCCTGCTTTTAAATAGGCGTTGCTAGTTGATTTCTGTAAGCTATTGATATTTAAAGACATTTTTCGCCTCACTTTTCCTTTTTAGATTTTTCATAGAAAAATCAAAGATTTAGATTTATCGCCTAAGTGGATCGACCAACTTAGACAGTTATTAAAAAGTTGTTAGGTAAGCCCGATGATTTTGAAAAAATCAAGCCCAAAAATTGTTGCTGCCAAAGCATGAACTTCTTCTATTTTGTATGCGAGCATTCCTCCTATGAGATAGACAAAGCCTTGAGCATTACTTGATTTGCCAATGCCATCACTATTGTCTCTCCAGATAAATAGACCTTTCATTAGTGCCAGTAGTCCAACTAGCTGACACACTCCGATTAGAACCAAAACTGTAAGATTCAGTTCCGCTGTATAAGAATTTCCAACATTTTGTGAATAGTCGTAATAAGTGACCGCAGCAGGTGTCGTATCACTCATAAAACTTCCCATCACATCAACTAATTGGAGATTTAAACCCAATTGCGCCATGATCACTGCAATGATCAACTTTACAAAAACACCCATCGCTGATGGACGGCGTACCTGTGTTAAGTAGCGACTCGCATTGACTGGATCAACTACCCCAACAAAGTCAAAAATCGCTCTTACAAAGATGATGAATCCGAATAAAATACATGCGTAACGAACAACTGTTGTCGTAGCAACGATTAACGTTCCTGAGTTCTGTAATACCTCAACAAATTCCATGCTCCGACTCCTTGATCACTATTTAGTGAACGAAACTTCACCAGATTGTTCATTTACATCAAGTACCCGATAACCTGTTGGCAAGCGATCACCTACAGCATAAGAACTTGTATTTCGTCCATCAGTGAGCCATACACGATTACCCACAGTCGCAATCACTTCCTGATTGGCAGGAATGGCCTTGCCTACTGCAACACCTTTTTTAGTTTCACGTAGGGTTACAACGTTAGCACCCTGATTCGCACGGGTATTTTTGATTAGCAATTGAAGTTGACCGATGGTGATATGCTGACGCTGAACCACATCACGCATACTGTTTAACTGTGCACGTAATTGAGTGTTTTCAGTTTGAGCCTGAATCAATTCTTGATTTGTCATTGCAGCCTGCTGTTGCATCTGACCTTGTGGACTGTTCGGATTAACAGGTGCAGGTGTATTCGGAACATAGACTGGAGGTAAATTGTTCGCTGCATTGAACTGACTGATTAACTGTTGTCCCTCGTAACTATATGCAGGTACGTCTTGACCAGTGCTACTCTTGATCGTCACATCACCAGAAACAGGTTGAGTCTGTTTTGGCATAGTCACAGGAACATCCATCATTTGAGTTTCCTGATACGGCGCAGGCATATTCTGGAAACCGCCTGCTGCTGACATATTCGGATCAGCCATCGGTGCGCCATTCGGCACTGTCGGAGCAGCTTGTGGAGCTGCTGCTGTCTCTACTGGAACTTCCTGAGCTACTTGCTTATTACCACCTTTCTTACCCATGAATAAGAAAATGACAAGTAATAGTCCGACTACCACAGCTCCAATAATGATGTATTTCTCTTTATTGGATTTACCAGTTTCAGGGGCGTGTGTAGATGACTCATAAGAATAATCATCAATATCGTGGTCTAAATCTTGATTCTGACTCATATCAAAAACTCCAAATGCTTTTATTCTGTAATGTCTTTATTGATGAAGATGTAGAACACAGTGCCTACTGGCGTTCTAAATGTGGTCGGCTTGTTACCATAGATACTGTCGATCTTAGATCCGAAATCCTCACCAAGTTGACCTACCACGTTACCCATGATGCGCTTGTTGCTTGGTTCTTCCTGATTCACAATCACAGCACCGTTGGTGTACGTGGTATTGCCCAAATAATCACGGTAAGCGTTTCCATAGCCTTTAGCAGCACTACTGGCAATCATTGCCGTAGAGTTCTTGATGATGTGTCGATCAATATATGTCGCCATACCAAACGAGCCTTGTAGTGTTTGACCAGTAGCATCAATTGAAAATTCTGGTTTAACACCATCAGATAAGACACGGCTTAAGGTGAATTGGATGTTGTCTTGAGTTTTTCTAACATTGCCAATTACCTTACGGCCTTTAAGTTTTCCCGTCATGATCTCGGAAAACACTTGATCACCGTCATCGGTATTCACATCATTCAATAACCGTGCAGTAACTCTTGTACCTGCGGGTATGAGGATTTTCTTTCCGTTACCTGTATTAGTACCGTTTGCGGAATTTGCCCCACCATAATTAAGGTTAGATCCGTTTCCTTGATTTCCGTTACCTGTAATTTGTCCGTTACCTGTATTAGTGCCATCTACGGAATTAGGGTTTTCAACTGCATAAGTCGATACGGCGTAACCCGTGCGTTTATTACCGCCGTTTTTCTGATCTTCACCAGAAAGACGCTTAATCTGCTTTTCAACAAATCCATACAGAGTTGTTTCTGATTTTTCATTCTCAGAAATTTGTCTTTGTGATTCTTGGTCATACCAAGAAGCAAATTCATTATTGTTCTGCACGTATTGCTGCGCAGCAGGACTGGCATAATCTGGAGCTAATTGCACATATTGTGGTGGCTGTGAATACTGAGCCTGTTGAACCTGACCTTGTGCAGCCTGACCATTGGCAGGTACTTGCTGTCCTTGCGCCGTGTTACCGCTATATGACAGGTTTTGAGTTGAATTAAATAACGTACCGTTGACCTGCCCTGACGTAACGCCATTCGCTGCGTTATTGGTAGCAGGCAATACTGCCTGACCTTGACCGTTGGATTGACGAATCACCAAGTTGCGAGGAGTGAAACTCTCCCCACGTTGTTGCGCTTGCTGAGCCAAAATCGCCTCTTGTTGACGAATATATTGGTACTGTTCTGGCGTAACTTCTTCTGCCTGCCCTACGTTTGTTTCAGGTGCATCGAATTTAGTCTTAGAAGCATCAATCTGGTCTGGTGTTTTTGATCCTGCAAAGAACAGTTTAAAAATACCAATGAGCAAAATAACAGCGATAAACGTACCAATAATGACCATGAAACGAAAAATTCCATTTTCGTTCCAGTTCTTCATGAACTTTTCACCAAACTTCATATTGATGCGCTCATCTGCATCATTAGGTCGAATGTTATTAGGATTGTAAGTATCGTTGCTATTATCCGAATTAACGTGTGCATCCTGAGTTTGTTCAGCCTGAACTAGATCAACGCCGTTGTTTTGGTCAGTTTGTCCTACATCAATATTTTGATCGTTAGGTACTGACTGAGAGTTTTGATTATCTTGAGTCATAGTGCACCTTAATTATTCAAAAATATTGTTGCAGTGCCATTATTTCGGCTAACTGTAATTTGATTAATCGGATCAGGATAAATGAAGATTCCCATTCCAGATGTCGAACGTGCTGTCGTTTTATAGCTTGGGTATAAAACTGTATCTCTGGTACGCACGATGTACTGACCGTTGTAGTTCCATGCCTCCAGTGACGGATCTGTTGTCCGTACACGTTCTGCTTCTGGTGGCGGTGTTCCATCCAAGAACATTAATGTCTGACTATCAATGTTTGCCATCACTCCACCCGAAAGTGAGTTTAGATTCGCTCTAAGAGCTGAATTTACCGCTGTCGGACTACGGCCAGACAATCGTGCGTCAATACGCATATCAACTTCATTCTGTCCTGTAGAAAGAATAAAAATAACTGGCGTAGATAAACCTTTTAAAGTCACGGTGACATTGCCATAGGCTGTTGCCGTCAAAGGCTCTAATGAGAGGATGTTTGTACCCTTATAATTACCAGATTCATCCTGTTTAGGCTTATCTGGTGGGTTATCTGCAAATAAGTCGTGGTTAAATGACACATGATCTATTTCCCACGGATTACCTGACAAATCACTAAATACAATGCTTGAAAGCATACCTTTCGATAGTCTTACTACAGGTGGCTGCGTAGCAGGACTAAGATCTACTGGCAATGAGCGTACGATTGGTCTCGCCGTGTATGAATACGGCGTAGACGCATCCCGTTCTTGCTGCAAGAACAGATCTTTCAAGTTCTTTACTTGTTGTGGACTCAAAGCCATACCAAGAGCTTCAGCAACAATTTCCTCTTTAGAACGATTCACATTCATTGGAGGTGGGAAAGACGAACCAAACGATTGAGCACTTCCTAAATCGATGGTTGTTGGTGGAGCTTGTCCAACATAGTAATTACGAGCTTGTTGCTGCTGCGGTTGACCTTGCTGTTGGGGTGGCTGCGTCTGAGTCTGAGCAGGAGCAGCCAAGTTCTGCCCCTGTTGTTGCCCTTGAGCATTTTGTTGATTGGCCACAGGATCAGCTGCGTATGCAGAAGACCCGATCATCAGACCAATACAAACTGCCAGAGTTTTAAACTTAAGTTGTTGCATCATTGCCACCACCTATTTAGTTCTAAGAATAATGCTGCTCACGCCAATACCTTTCGGGTTGAATACATCACGTTGAGTGACTTCAACCCGAATTTCAGCGACATACGTTCTAGAGTCAGCAGGTGAGTTTTTACCGTTAAAATAGTCCATACGAATAGGAACTTGAACGATCCAAAAGCGGTTTCCGAAATTGTCGATACCTTTGTCATTGGTAACTTCTGGTGTTTGTAACGCAGATGTCTGTAAGACGAGATAGTTCTGTTTGATTTGGTCAATCAATCCAGACTGTCTTAATGTTGTGATAAAGCTTGACCGACCCTTATCCGTGAAATAACGGCGCAATACGTCAGTCGTTGAAATATCCGCATTTTTATAATCGATTGAGTAAGCATTAAGAACAGCTTCTTTAGCAAACTCTGCAATATTGGTATTGGTAAATGCAGGGTTGTCGTTAGGATTGATCTTACAGATGACACTATTGTCAATTGTCTGAAATGCTTCCGCTTTAGGCATTTTAGAAAGCATGACAATTAGCAGAACTAAAGCTACTACCAATGCAGGAATTACAACAAAGCACGCAGCCAACCAGAGCCTTTGCTTAGATACACGGTCAGAAATTTCCTTGATCGTTGCATCACGTTCAGCAAGACGGCTGTCTATGGTTTTTGGAGCTTTAGGACTTGAATGTTTTGGTTGATTTGGATCAGTCATAATCAAAGCCCTATTGGGTAAATGTTTTTGTCAGTGGGTTGTATATGCAGGGAACTGATGAACCATCATCAAAAATGAATCTTACGAAATCAGGATTGATGAAGATAAAAATCACAAGTCCAACAATGACAAGCACTAAAAGCACAATGACTACGAGAAAAACATTCAATAGAACATCAAGAATTGACGAATAGAAAACTAATGTTGCGAAGTCAACATTATTAGGATTATGGGGATTACCCCACGTACTATATCGGTCAAATGTCGGTTGCGACATTTCCGAGTCTTTTTCTTCTAACTCATTCATCTTTATCATCTCGTCATCAAGACTGAGGCTTGTTTATTACTGCACTTCAAGTGACAGTATCTAGTGAGTACATTGTCTTAGTATTTTTAAAAATTAGCAATATCTTTTTTTTAAAGTTAATAGTTTTTTTTAAATTATTCAATTGACAAAATTAGCAATTCCATTCACGGCGTAATAATCCGCTAACTGGATTATTACCACTTACGGAATTAGACTGCTCTGGAGAGCGCAATATAATACGCCGTGCGCATAATTCGAGTTGAAGTCATTCAGCCTGCTCATAAAGATACTTCAACGCAGACAAATAGATATATTCATCATAAAAACTACTGTGATAATTCAATGTGGAGACAAATGAATCCTCCCCCTGCTCGTATTGCATGGTTGCGAAGTGCTGCTCTCTGATTGCATACATACCAGTTCTAGGACAGTACATAATTTCTGTTTGATCTATAGCATCTTTAATAAATGCAGGAGCATTTTCCACAACTGCTTTTGCTTCTTTGGGTGTTAATTCATTCATTTGATTGCTCATTTAAAATTTCATTTAAGAAAGCGTTTCATTCCGTAGACGGTAAATATTCCGCTAACTGTATCCATCCCACTTACGGAATTAAGCCACTGACCTATATCCAACTAATGCCGATAACAACCACTAACGGTATTGGGCCGTGCGCCGTGTTAATTGTATTGAAAAGTTCATGTGTATTAGTTTTCATAAAATTTACTTTGCCTTATTAGCAAATGACAATTGCCGAAACACCAACGGCGTAAACATTTATTCCGTTATCGGTCTAAATCCATTACCTGAATTAATTCCATGATCGGTATAACTAACAGCTAACGGTATCAACTGATTTCAATGCGCCGTGATTGGCTGCGTCACTCATAATTTCCGAAGACGGTAAAAATCTATCATCGGAATGATTGATACGTGCGTCATTCACTACTTATTTTTTTTAATCTTCTTATATAGAGATTATTAATCACCAATCCCCCCGTAAAGAAAGATAAGATGAGTCCGAGCAGAATCAATAAATAGTTTATATCTATATTTAATGACATAAGAATCACTAAAATAACAAATACAACTAAACCACCGATAAAAAATTGTTTATGGATTTTGGCTGCAAAATCTAGAATATTATTCATTTTGATTCTCCATGTTTAGCCCGTGCATTACGACCACACACGTAACCCTCCTCATAAATCTCTTTCAAATTACCATCGTAATGAATAGCATTTGATTCAAGGCCGTTATTCCCTGCTCTAAAGCCCATGTCATAAGAACTTGATTCTTTACGGCAATCGCAACAAATATCATCTGATTCATCACACATGATGCAACCAAATGAGATTTCACCAGAAAGATTATTTCTATTAATCATAAGCTGATCCTTGAACATAAAACTTTCATTAATGAAAGTTAATTTGCGCCGTGCATCAGCTCAATTACTTCTTGCAGCCTAGCCAAATAAAGTTTAGTCACTGCCTTACCGTGCGGATCATCACCAAGATCAGAATCTTGCAAATCAGTTAGATAATTAGAGACTGCCACACGGAGTGCAACTGTTTGAGCACTTGTCAATTGAACACCATTAATACTTACTAATGGTTCGGGTTCTAAATTCACCTGAATTCCTACCTAGATAATTTACTGATTAAGAATAATCTATCATATTTTTAAAAAATACATATATTCATTTTTTAAAAATCATAAAAGACCATCTAAGTAGTCTTCAGACACAACTTGATTAATTAACTCTTGATCCGACATAGGCGTTTTGCTTTGCTCCAATACCGCCTCACGTACTCGAACCATTTCAATACTTGAACGAGATGGCCTGTAATAAGGCAACTCCCCCCATGCTCGTCCTGCCCTACCATAATGCCTTGAAGCAGTCTCTATACTTGCATGTCCAAACCATGCAGCAATTTCATCAAGCTTCCACTTGGCTTTCTTTCGATTAGCTACGGCTTGATGGCGTGTGCTGTAAATAGTTGCGTTCGCTTTATTTACCTCTATTTCCTCAACCAAGCCTAGCTTTTTATTTTTATAGAACTCATTACATATACGATAAAGCTTGCTTTGGAGTGAATCCATATAGGCTTGGCATAACGCATATTGGATTGCGCCGTGCTTATCCACATAACTTTCAATCACTGCTGTATTTAATGCCTTGAACAAGACGGCGTTATTTCCGTTCTCGGAATCCAAACCGTCTACTGTATTTCCACCAGATACGGTATTCACTGAATCATCGTGCGCCGTGTCTAGTTGCTTAAGTTCTGGACTGATTATTTCATTTTGACTGAAAGTTTCTAATTGACTGATAGTTTTGGATTGACTGATAGTTTCAGATCGGCTGAAAGTTTTATCGCTTTGTTGGGAATCAACTTGCCCATTACTTCCGTCTACTGGATTTTTACCGTTGTCTGGATTTATTCCGTTGTCTGGATTTATTCCGTTGTCGGTATCTCCTAGACCGTCCTCGCCGTGCGATTTTCTTCCACTTTCGGTATTGCTTCCGTCTACTGGATTAATTCCGTTAATGGTATCTGTACCGTTGGCGGTCACTCCTTGCAGCTCAGAACGCCGTGCGCTATTTATGGCTGCGTCACCTATTGTTCTATTTTGTGCGCCGTGATTGGCTGCGTCACCTGCAATTCCGTCTCCAGTATTAATTCCGTTGATGGTCTCTCCGTTATCGGAAGACCTATTCAAAATATCGCCGTGCGAACCTAGACCATGTATTCCGTCTTTGGTTTTAATTCCGTTAATGGGATCTCCGTTGATGGAATCACCACTCAAATTATCGCCGTGTGCCTCTGACCCATTTATACCGTTAGTGGTCTTTGTTCCGTTAATGGGAACTCCGTTATTGGGATCTTCGTTAATGGTGGTTCGTTGGCTATTCACACCATAATATTCATATAAAAACTCATCAGGTTCTCTACTAGATATATAGAGTTTGTATTGCTCACCTGTATCTGCACTTAGTTGGCTAAGTATCTTTCGAGCTTTGTTTTCTAGTTCTTTGTCCAGTAGCTTCTTAAACCCTAGAATTATTCTTAACTGGCTTTTCAATTTTTCACGATCATCTTCAAGCAGATCCAGTATCCGTATTTCACCATTCGCCCTACCATTTGAATGCTTGCCATTATCGACAACTAAACATAAGCACTTCTTTTCTACATCACATGCCAATCTTAAACTTAGCCACTCTACAGGTCTCAAGCCTAGTAACATATTAGCTTCAAGAAAGCACTTAAGCATCACACCCAATTTAGATCCTATAACCTCGTTTTGCGTCTTCCCAACATGCTCATAGAGGTCTCTAGGAAAATATTTCAGTTTGCTGCTACTGGATCTTTTCGGTTGCTTTTGATCTGTATTAATACGCTCTACATTTTTCAAACTTTCAAAAAAACGTGCTGCTTTGGGCAAAGATAAGATTTTATTTCCTGTTCTACCCTGATCCAACAAGATTACGCTCAATCTGTAAATGACAGCAGCTCGATACTGCCTAAAGGTTGAGTCTCTATACTCATTATTAGAATATTCAGCTATGAGGTTATTAACCACATTATTCATGGCTGCTTCTGGATTATTGACAATATTATCTTTTTCGCCGTATTTGATTAATAATTTATTCCAAACGTTAGTATATCTTAAAGCAGTTCTATTTGAATAATTTTGCGCTCGTTCAACGAGTCCTTTAATACTTTTTGGATACGCTTGTGCTTTAATATCATATTCTGAGTTTACGGTCATATTTTGTTCTACCTTAAGCCAACCAGTGATCTTAATGTTCAAAAAATTGAGCTTCTCATGCGCCCAATCATCAATCGTTTCAAAATAGGTATAGGCTTAAAAGACAGTCAATTTATCAACTGCTCGCTCGTTACCCAATTTTTAATCTACGATTGCTTGCACAATCATACCTAAGATTACTTAAAAAAAGTATTCTTTGTTCTCGAATCATCTGGTATCACGGTTACGCAAAAAAAATTATTTTTTTTTATTATTTGCATTGGTTTAAAAATTAAAATTCAACTTGAATAACTTATAAATTTTTATATTTTTACTTTAATAAATTTATTTTTTAAAATATCAGAATAACTGATTATAAAATTGAGACTTAAGAGATCAATCAATAATTGTTAGAAATACTTATATTTGTATAATTATTTCATTCTTATTTCTTATTAAAATTAAATTTAATTTGTCCTTTATTGCCCCTTATTGCTCTCAAAATTTAGTAACGAATAAAATTTTGGTTTTTATTGAACGTTAATTGCATTGTTCTGCTATACAAAAATAATAAATGGCAGAGATTTCGTAATCATTACGCCTAAGTTTTCAATGTTACGTACCTAATTTCGAGTTTTTTGAGATAAATTGACATGGTTATGAGGTCATAAAGTATCGAAGAAAACACCATGAGCATTTGATATGCCATACTTTGAGGTCTAAGATTTTTATTTTTTAATACTATATATTTTTTAAAATTTAGAATTTATACTTAGCTTACCAAGATGCTCGGTTGCACTTGGCTAACAATTATAGAATCAAAAATGGTGTACACATGAAAAAAGTACCAATGTCCATGTTGAAGCTCTTTTCAACATTCTCAGTAGTATTAGCTTTAACAGGCTGTCAGAGTTACTACTATGTACCCTCACCAAAATTTGATGTTGAATCACCATTAGGTGTATTAAGTAAAGCTGCTCAGGATGCTGTAGCAGAACAACAGACTTACGCCCTGACTCAACGCCAATACTTAGATAACCTTGCCATCACTAATTCAAACATCAATAAAGATGTATTGGTTGTGGACTTTGTAGGGGATTCACAAACTCTACTTCAAAGTGTGGCTTACAGATTTGGTTATCGTTTCATTGAAGCAGGCAACATTCGCCAACTACCTATTGTCAATTTCCATAAGCGCAAAATGACAGGTGCAGATCTTGTAAAAGATACAGCACTCCAATTAGGTAACGCTGCAACTGTTGAATTTGATTCGCAGTCTAAAACCATCACATTAATCCATCGTTAAAAGGGGATTCGTAATGGCTGACTTACCGAATTATCAGTTCTACTTAGAACAAACGCCAATTATTGTTTCTCAATCAGATTCAGCAAAACAAGCTGAAAACACAGCTCGTGTTGAAGCAATTCAAACGATTGTACGAGAAGCTGCAACCCGTAACGCTCTGCGTGCTCGTCTTCAAGAAATTTCTAATGTTGTTAAAGCGAACGACCGCAAATTAGATACGGTTTATAACTTTCAACCTTTAATGATCAATACAATTGTTGTACCGCCTGTCATTGTTGAGGCACACAATATTAGTGATGTAGGCAATGCACGGACTTTCTCCGTATTGGGTACACGTTACGAAATTAAAGAGAATGCCCGTTTTTCTCATTTACCACCAAACTGGAGAGACTATCTAAACTTTAATGTTGAGTCTTATCAGGTGGGAGTGGATTCATTACCGAACGAACTTAAACCGAAGAACCAACAGGAAAAGAAAGCATTTCAAAATGCTATGGATCGTGGAATAGAGGATGGTGTCAAAGAAGCTGATGCCATCTTTTCACATCAACTTAACCGATTAAATCAAACTTTTATCGGGATGCTGAAGTTCCATCAATTCCGAATGAACGGAAAAATAACGATGCCTGTAATTGCGAGAACAAACATTTCTCTCGCAGGTGGTGGAAATGCCCTGATGCTTAATCAGTCAAACTTCCAGATTACCGAGTTACCTCGATTCGTTAATGATCCATCGTATTGGAAAGCCAATACTCTTTCGATTGTTTCACGGTCAGAAGTTAAACAACCTGTCCAAACTTCTACAGTAAGTGAATCTGATACCCCTGTAGCTATCGAGACTCAATAGTATGGATAATAGTATGCCTACTGAACTGCCTGAACAGGAAGTAATTGATATTCCTGATAGCTATTATCAGTCAGGGAATGTAGCTACGATTCCTGAAAAAGTGCTCAAAAAGCATGGTTATGAAATGCTTCTGCATGACACCATCCGTGTTGATAATTTTGAACTTACATCTGAAACTGATGTACGAAAAATTTTAACCATTGCCGAGCACTTTAAAGCCAGTGATATTTTTGCCTTGTCTGGTCGCCCAATTCTTATTCGTAGATATGGCAGGCTCTATGCTCTGACATATACGAATATTAAAGGGATCGAATTAGATTGTTTCCTCACAACAATTAATGGTTCTGAGGCACTTTCTTCAATTAGACGAGGCATTGGCCTTAATTTCGCTTACTCATGCTCCTTGTTCGACCCTAACTCCTCTGAGGGTATAGGAGGATTTGTGGCAGAAGATAGTGAAAATGGTAATACCAACGTTATTGCTGTTGACCGCAATAAAGTTGTATTTCGCTGTAATATTTCGGCATGTATGGATCTCACGGGTAATACATCATTCCAGATCGTAATGCGCTTGATCCCGTCAAAGCCACCGAAATATTCAGATATTGGTGTTGAACTAGAATATCTACTGAAGTGTATCCCTCGCATTGGGATTGTATACATGGCAGGTGAAACAGGTTCGGGAAAATCTACAACACTTTCTTCATTCATCCGCTACATACTTGAAGAAGATACTCACATTCAAGGCAACATCATCACAATCGAAGAACCAATTGAGTTCCGTTACAACGAGATTCAAAGTAGACATTCGGTTATTTCTCAAAGCCAAGTACCAGAGCATTTTTCTTCTTTTGCACTCGCTGTAAGAGAAGCCATGAGACGTAAGCCTGCATTATTGTTGGTGGGTGAATTACGGGATCAAGAGTCATTTTCTGCTGCAATTGAACTGTCACAAACAGGCCACCCTGTACTTTCTACTGTTCACAGTAATGATGTGGCAAATATCTTACCTCGTATTTTGGCTCTTGTTCCAAAAGAGCAGCAAAACCGAAAACTCACAGAAACAATCGCTACAGCTCATGCCTTAATTGCTCAACGTCTGGTTGAAACTATTGATGGTAAACAAATGGCTGTAAGAGAAACATTGTTTATGACCAAAGATTTCAGAAGCAAGTTACTTGACATAGCAATTAGTGATGATGGTTTTTCGGGTGTGGTTAAAGAAATACGCTCAGTTATGAATCAGCCAACTGGTACGGCATTTTCATCACCTAATTTTGAAGTACAGGCTCATAAACTACTTGCTGAAAATAGAATTACGCAGGCAGGTTTTGATGCACTACTTGCATAGCATAGGAGAGTTTAATGGAAGAAAAAAATAACAGTTATATGGATTGGGGTAAGACAAGGCTCATTCCTCAACTTTATAAAATCAACGTTTTAGTACTGTTTTTCATTGTTCTTGGTGCAATGTTCTTCAATAAAGTTAACTTTATTTTATATGGAGCGATCATTGCACTACCTATTTGCTATTGCATCGAGAATATTTGGAAGATCCCCTATTCATTCGTATTTCAATACATTCGGTGTTTCCTATTTGGGAAAGTTAAGACACCAAAAAGAAGATAAGATTTTAAGACATTGGAGAATTATATGAGTAAATCATTAGTTGTTGGCGTGGACGATGGCCATGATGGAATTAAGATCTACAATGGCGAGTTAGCTATTCAATTCAGAATGCCCTCCCGTGTGGCCATTGGTGCAACAATCATGGGCGATCCAGATGATGTCAATAGAAAGATTATCAGCGTAAATGGCAATAAATACACTGTTGATGAGTTTTGTTCAGAGCACATTGACACACGTACCGAAGATTATCCAGTCAGCGAAGCCAATATCGCACTTGTATATCAAGCTTTAGATAAAGCATTCGGTAAAGATTATCGTGATTTTAAAATTGCTACTGGCCTACCCCTAAACCGATTCTATGGAGGTCAGGATGGTACAAAAAATGTTGACTTAATCAAAAATAAAACAAACAACCTAATGATTAATCTACGTGATAAATCAGTCTTTAACCTATATGAAGCTTCTAACAATTTAGATCCTATTTCTATTTCTAAGCATATTGTTTTATCTGAAGCGCAATGCGCCTACTTTGACGCACTAATGACAGATAAGGGGAAAAAAACTGATTTGTATGATGACTTATTTGAGGGAGGATGTGCCGTAATTGATATTGGTGGACGTACCACTGATATTGCCGTAATTAATCCTCAAGGTGGAACTATGCAAACTTCACGTTGTGGAACACTTGATGTTGGCATCATTACTCTTAAATCAATACTGAATCAAAACATTAAAGCTAAATTGAAGATGTCATCAGACATATCAGACTGGCGATTAAACAAAGCTTTAGACAGTGGTACGTTATCGATTGGCAAAGAGAGTCACGATGTATCAGACTTAATCTCTCAAGCTAAAGACAAAGTTATCGAGCAGATCATCAATAAAGTTAAAGTGCATGTAAGAGACGGAAAGGATCTAGGTGCAGTTCTGCTTGTTGGTGGCGGTTCTATCACGCTAGGTGAACAACTTATCAACAAACTAGAATACAACAACATACAGATCGTAAAAGACCCTGAATTCGCTAACGCTAGAGGCATGTATAAATGTGCTGCGTTTATGGCAAGAATCTAACTTGAGGTGTAGCCATGCCTCAACTTCACAGATTAAGAGTTTCGGTTAGTTTAGACAAATTGCCAACAAGACAAAGGGAATTTCTTTTGTCCTTTTTAAAGGTCAATAATTTTGATGCAGGCAAATTATACAGTCACCTAATCTATTACTTTTTCACTCATCCCACAAAAAGTTCAGTTAGTAATATCGTGGGTTTTCTTGGCAGCAGCAAAGATAAAGTGACGCTTAATTTTAATAGTGAAGTAATGGTCAAATTTTTATCTGAACGCAAGCAGACAGATAGAGAAATTTACTGTCTGTCAGCACTGTATGAAATGTCAAACTATCTGGCCTACATGATCTCGCAATACTTTACAGCTTTGGAGATCCGCAATGATCCAATTGCCACCGCAAAATTAGAAAATGAAGTTTTCCAATTAGGTTGTGGATCTTTTCTAAATCTATTCATTGACCTAATGAGAGATGAAGAATTCAAACGTAACTCTATTGTTATGAGTGCAAGCTTTAACCACGAAAATCTACAAACTGCTTTGCTGATTAATAGTTATACAGAGCAACTTGATTCAGAAGAAATTGTTGCTGTGCAGCAGATCCACTTAGAAGAAACCAAAACAGAAAATGATGTCACTCCATCAGATGATTGGAATCACATCTCTATTGCTTAGGGTTTAGGTAAACCATGAATCAACATAATCACAGAACCTCAGATTCAAGTACAGATACATTGATCATCGTAGGTGCAATTATATTCGTCACTGTGGGCTTCTTTTGGGGAGCATGGCACTATGGCAGTGTAGCTATAGTTAAAATTACTCGAACTCTATTTGGTATCATTGAACTTCCATTTTGGTATTTGCAGCTATTAATTAAGAAGATTACCAATAGTGATGCTTCAATATTGAATTTTACAACCAATACAATCAGCAAATTGTGTTATCCAGATCCCAACCATTACCTAAACCCTTTAATGAATTGCACAGTCAATATAAAAGCAATTCCTTTTAACTTTTACTATATCAACAATCTGTTTCCATCTATGTTGATTGCAGGAGCACTGATTGGATATGTTTGGTACAAACATAGTAAAAACCTTGTTGATATTCCAGACACCCGTTACGTCAAAGACCACGACCTTGAATCGTTAATTCTCGAATTAAGCGTGCTCTACCCTCACCTTAAATACATTTCATATTTCGTTCAATCGAAAGTTCCAAACGATAAAGGCTTTTACAGATTAATGCTTTCTCCTAGAGAGTTTGTTCTGGAGTACAAGCTCGTTTCTGGTTTTAGAAAGTATGAAATTGAGTCAATTGCAGATTTCAACGATGAACAGAATTTTGGTTCTTCCCCCAAAGATGATGTGTATCCGTTACTTGATGAAAAGCAATTTGAAAAGGAAATGTATATCCAGTTAGGAGATTTATTAAATTCACCAAAGGATTTGACGGACGGGGAAATTAATTTATTTGCTATCTTCCTGCCAGTAGCATGTGCCACTGATGAAAATATGTCTGATAAAGAATTTAAGTCGATCTTGAAAAATAAGGATCAAGTTTTAGATTATTTTTGGCATGTAGCCTACAAACAGTTAACCACTGATAAAAAGTTTATTAACCCTCAAAATCTTAAACCTAGAAGTTACCAGTCATTTAACCGAAAAAAACTGGAAAAAACAGTTTCTAAATATTGGAATCATCCTGTCGCTCAAGAAATTTTCAGCCAACATGCTTATGCGAGAACAGCTCTGATCGCCACAATTTACAGAGCCAGAATGTTGGGTGTAATTGCACCCTGCGAATTACGTTGGTTGCGTATGTATGACAGAAATTTATGGGCTTTGGTGCAAAGCGTAGGTAGACCAAGTGTTTTCGTTGAACAATTAGCAGCTTTCTCTCATTACACATCAGAATGCTATTACAAAAGAAAGAAAGTATCTCCAGACTTCAGTTATGGATGGCTTGGCCTCAATGAAGCTCTTAAGCGATACAAATACAAACAGCCTGATATATATCTCAATCACCACACCCCACAAATTGAATCAGCTCAGGTTTTAGATTCAGTAAAAATTGCTACAGCCTCATCATAGAAATATTTATTTTTCGGATATATGTTTTTTTTAAAATGAGTTATCATTATTTCAATCCTGTTATAAAACCAACCAAAAGGTTTCAAAATGACTAATAGAACACTTGGGAATCAAACTACTCAATCCCAATTATCAATTAAAAGTTTAATCATTGGATTATTGATAGCTGCATTCTTGTTTGCAATCGTCTATTTTTTAGTTCTAAAAAAAGCTGATACATCCTCAAATACAAGCACACAGCAACACTCAGTTGCAGCTGAAAGCAAGGACTACAGCAAAGAATTACATACCAACTTGGCACGTCTAGGCACGATCTCAGAAGTCAATAAAATACAAGGTAATCTTCTTGCTTGGACGATCCTAATCAATGGCACGCCTCAAGTTGTCTTTACCACACCTGATGAAAAAGTCGTGATCACAGGTAACGCATTTGATGTAAACACTATGGATAGCGTGAGTCTTCCACTCCTCCAAGCAGCGCAACAAAAATACGGAAATGGCACGCCTGAAAATCCAAGCAATTTAGGTACACCATTAGGTCAGGAACAAGTATCCGTAGATTTTGCCGAAATTGTGGGAGAATGGAACAAACCTGCTCCTGCTGCAATTGAAGTACTGGCCAAACTTAAAGGTGCAAAAGAGGGTAAAGGATCTGATACTGACACTCTGTATGTGCTTTATGATCCACGCTGCCCAAACTGCCACGAAGCATACCGTGCTACTCGCAAATATGTTGAAAAGGGATATTCAATCAAATGGATTCCTACAGTATTGTTAAAACAATCAGATGATGGCTATAAGCTTGCAGCTGCAACATTACATGATCCAAGCTTGTTGAATAAAGCATTCTCTAAAGACACTACAGGCCTACCTGAAGCTACAGCAGCGGACAAAAAAGCTATCGATGAGAATCAGGCATTCTTGGTGCAAGCAACTCAACAAAGCACCAATAGCAATACCATTGCAGTACCAACCGCTTTCTACTTAAACAAAAAGACTGGTCAACCAAAAATGGCTACTGGCCTCTCTGATGCAAGTATCCTTGAAATGATCTTTGGTAAAATCTGAGAGGTATTATCGCCATGAAATTATTTAATAAAAAAGCTAAAGTAAAAGTGCCTGCAACTTCTCATCAACCATTATCACAATCAAATATTCATGCTGTCAGTAATCCAACTGAAGATGTTGCAAAAATTTTATCAGTAAAAATTGAATTTGAAGATAATTGCACCATTGAGAATTCATCACCCAAATTAGTATCAGTTCCTTTACCGAATATACCCTCATTTGATTATGGAATAGACTTCGACAACTTTGATAAGCAAAGTAATTCTGATGAACAAGGTATCCCCTTTCGGATCATTTCATTCAAACCATTTATCCTCATTTCAAATGTCTTGGATAATAGTGGCGAACCCAAAAAGTTCTCGCTTGCTTCGATAAAATTAAAAGTCTATCCAAGCCAAATCATCAAAGATGATGCAGATTGGTATGATGATGCAGAGATTAAACAGTACATTCAAGATCAATGGTCTCAGGTATTCGATGAAATTTCTGACGCATACAATTTAGGATCTCAAGTTAAATATCCCGTTAATATGATCTCTGGCCAGAACTATCATCCAGTAGGATCAGCAGCAATTCCTGCGACACCAAGAACCTTTTCTATATTCGGGTACACGTTTACCCCTATTCAGTTAGTGTTAATGGTAATTACTGCAATACTATTAATTTACGTTGCACTTGCAGTCGCCAACAAGTACAGCGCAAACAACCAATCAGCAAGTGGACAGAATCTTTATTCAAACGCATCTATTGATAAGCAGGTGCAGATTGCTGAAGACGTAGTTGCTAAAGTTCAAGATCGGATGGGTGTACCTAAATTAGCTCAAAGCGATCTAGGCTGCTTACAAGAAGTTAATTAAACACTGAGCTGCACTTTTTAGCATTAACATAGGACATTTTTGGAGAATTATATGGATTTGATACTTCAAAAAGAAATATTGAGTGCTATGGCCAAGAAGAACCCACGTTTGTCTAGTGCCATAAAACGATTAACTGATTTAAAAGATATTTCAATTTGTACTTGCGTATTTATGGGTTTACCCGTAGAAGACTATGAATCGTTTGATAGTAGATTTTCGATTTGTAATGGCTATTTATTGTGCCTTTACGAGTCTGAACTGTGTACTCAGGCTGAATACAACGTATTAATGAATACCTTACGTGAGATCTATGAGCTGAAAACGGGTGACAAAGGCTTATTTTATAATGGTGATGATGAAACCATAAAAGATGCTCAATTCCCTGAAACGCTTTTAAAACGTCACTGAAATTCAATTTTAGTAAAATTTACATGAGTTACTTATGGAAAGAAAGGAACGCCGAAAATCAACTTTAGAGGAATATTACAAGGATATTAAAAACTTAATATCTTTAAACTCTAAAACCTTTAACTTTTCACAGTTAGAAGATGGTTTCTTTACAAGTAATAAAGACCAAAGCATTTATCTTTTGAAAGGTGGAAAGTCCAACCTTGCAAACCCTCTCGATTCTGATAAGAAGTATCCACTCTTTAGTGATGATCAAATTTCTGAGATCATTACTTTCTTTGATACTTCAATATGGATTGTTGAAAGACGTTTACCTATTCAGTCATATAGTCGGGCAATTACTCAAAACTTTGACCTAGAGTTCGACTTACCTGCGGAATTTATTATTGCTTTAGCAATTTTAAACAAACTTGAATTTTCAAAAATTCAAAGTCAATTCCACATCGATGGTACGTCACATCTAATTGAGGCGACTCGCCAAAAGTCACGACTTATCTGTGATGTCTATGACCAGAAGATCTTTGATGAAATGATCTTTCAAGGTAATCGCAGCATCGATGATCCTGAGACAGCAACTTATGCCGAACGACTCATCGTGACTGGCCATGAGCATATCATCACAACTTTAAGACTTTATTCAAATCTTGATGAATACGTGAATTACGTTAAACAGGGGGCAAACGATAATTCGATCAGTAAACTACTTGATATTCGTAAATGTGATGTTAAACGTCTTCGTCAGTATGCCAATATCGAGAAATTATTACTGGATGACAATAGATCAGCCAGAAGCAGGAAACTAAAAACAGAAATTGAACGTATTCTGGATAATGTTTGTTATGAATGGGTTACTGAAGTAGCTCAATCTAAAGGGATAAGCGAACATAAAGCCTTAAAAAATATCATCACAGAACATAAAAAACTTATCCAACAGAAATCAGAACCAGAATTGGAGCAAAAATAATGAGTGCATTACCTCCTCATATTATCGATGCGCTTGAAGAACTCAAAGATGATGAAATTGAAATTGCTTCTTCCAATGCGCTTAAAGTACGTGCATGGCTTTACCTTTTAAGGTTTTTAAGCTCGTTCAATTACTTTTACGACAAAAAGAACCCCTACTCATCAATTGAATTATCGACCCAACAAGCAAGTTTATTTGCATTTGGAATAGACGATAATAATCCAGAAAATTTTCTTTTCTTTTGTCAGGATGCAGATTTCTGGTGGCTTAATGAGATCCAGATAGAGTATGCAACCTTTATTGAAAATTATCTGGTCATTAAGTTCCCACCACTTGATTATGAAAATAAAAACATCAAAAGTGATAATAAAATTTCAATCCGCAGTCTGACTGTAAGTATCCCCTTAAGCGATATGTACATAGATTATTTAAGTTCAAAAAAAGACTCTTTTAAGAACATGATCTTAGGTCAAATTAAGAAATCTTCCAATGGGTTCAACAAGCTTGAAATCGAACACTTTTCTGATCGTCCAATTCCAGTAATTCATCAGAAGACTGCAATAACCAAGCAACATTTCAAAGCGAATACGACACGCTTTCTATAGGCCAGAAAAATGGATTATGTCACTCTTATTGAAGTTTTTCGGAGTAACCTAATAGATAAGGGATTACTACTAGATCGTTTAACCTATTCAAATAACCCTTTACACCGTAGAGATATCTTGGCTTGCTCTGAAATGCTTAACAAAGCAATCATGGTTTACCATGAAATGATTGAAAATGATGCTATTGCTCCATCAGAATTTATAGATTCAGAATCTTATTTACTACGGAATCAAGTTTATAAAAAAGAAATAAATAAAAATAACTCAAATAAAACAATAATTTATGTTATTCACCATATTTCACCTAATTCATTAACTACTGAATTTTCTCAATGTTTAGGTACTCTTAATTCACCTAACGTTTTTGGTCAAGCCTCACCCCTGAATTTACAAGGTGTACTACTTAATATTTTTGAAGTAGTTAATTCAAACTTCATATTTCCTGCTTGGTGTAATGTATTTTACATCAATGGGCAGAAGAATCGTGCCATTCCTAATATTGCATTGAGTTCTATAGAACCTCAACTGAGCAATGCAATTGATTTCTTTCCAGATGCAATAGAAACATTAAAATCGATATATTCTATTCAATTAAGTGACGTTGAACTGAATATTGATGATGTGTTTATAAGGTCATAATCTGGAAAACTTTCATAAATGAAATTTTTTTAAGAAAAATACTTTCATTAATTTTACATCTAAGTTATTCTTTGACTATCGGTGGTGGATGAGCAATGTGCATGAGTTCACCCTATTTCAAAAGGATAAAAAGATGGAAAAAATCACTGCAAAAGATTCAGGTATCCTTGCTATTGGTAATAGTAAAGGTGGTGTAGGTAAGAGTACGTTCTCAGTTCATTGTGCTTTTTTCTTTGCTGAGAAAGGCTACAAAGTTGCCTTGATCGATTTAGATAATCAGGGTAATAGTTCTAAACATTTATTAAAATACAATAAAGAAGCCTCTTTACCTGCTTATGTAAAAAAATCGGATACGAACACAGTCTTAAAAGGCAATGCTGTGGATCTATTCCTAAATGAATTGTCAGACTCGCAGTTATCTATCAATAGTGGTGCAATTGCTGTATTCCAACCAAATCTAGCATTGGCTAATATTAACAACAGTATCGATACTGAAAAAACGGCTACTTTTAAAGAAAACATATCTAAACTACTGAAACATAAAACAATTATTATTTTTGATACTCCACCAACTTTAGGAAATTTATTGCTTATTCCTTTGTCCGTATCTCATCTGGTTGTTATGCCAACATTATTAAAAAGTTATGCCGTTGATGGTATTTCAGAATATATTGCTTTTGCACAAAAAATTAAAAAAGCTATGAACCCTGATCTGATCTTGGGAGGCGTAGTACCTAATTTAGTAAATAAAAAATCTGAAGTACAAAAAACTGCTTTGGCAGATCTTAACCGTGATGGAAAGGCTTCAAACCTTATCTATTTAGAAAATGATTCCATTCTTCATTTCACGGAAAAAAATGTAATCGAAGAAGCAGCTGAGCTTGGGATCGCTACATGGCATATCCAAAAGAATTCGACCAGACCAGTCAAAAAGACATTCTTCACCCTTTTCAAGCAAATTTCAAAACAGCTCAAACTTGCTGCTGACAAGTAATAGGAGAATCAACATGAACTTACTAGACGTTATCACTGGAAGCAATGAGCAAGAAAAGGGCGCAAAAACAATGGAGTCAATTGAGGTGGATTTGCACCTCATTGAAGAAGATCCGTTAAACCCACGCAAATTTCTATCAGATAAAGATGAAGACGAAATGGTGGAAAGCATTAAGGATCGTGGAATATTGCAGGCTATCGTCATTATTCCCCATCCTGATGATTCTACACGCTATATTGTAAAAGATGGCAACAGACGCAGAAGAAACGCACTCAGAGCAGGTTTAAAAACGATTCCTGCCGTGATTAAAGCTGAATTCTCTGAATTAGATCAGCTGACTGCTAATGTCATGCGTAAAGATATGACAATCTTTGATCTGAGCCACAGTATCAATCGCCTGATCACCAACAAAATTGCCAAGCAAAAGCAAATCGGACTCGCATTAGGCTTTAATGAGGCAAAAACAAGTAAAATTGCTTCGCTAACAAAAGATGTTCACCAGAGCATCATTGATAATCTTGAGTGGATGCACAATCAAGGAATGTGTAAAGACTTTTCGGCCATGTATGAGATTGCGAACCTTTCTAAAGAACATCCAGATGAAGTTATCAAATGGGTAGAAAAATTTGCTGCTTCAGGTAAATCTCTCGGTATGCCAGAAGTGAAAAAACTTAAAAATCAATTTGTCATTGATGAGGAAAAAGAGAATAAAGAAACAACCAAAGCTCCTGACTACAATGAGAAAGTCATCATTGATATTACTGTGAAAGGAAAAGACAGTCTTGATCGTATTTCATTATTGTCTCAAGGTAAAATTAAAGATGAGGAAGAAAGAGTGGAAGTTCTTAACGATCTGGCAGAGTTAATCAACGATCTTAAAATTATCCAAAAACAATATAAATAACATTATCAAAAAAACCTCCGTAAAAAGGAGGTTTTTTTTAGGTAATGTATTAACAAGAATATTCAACAGCCATATCAGAGTATAGGTAACTCAAGCTTACAAATGTCTCTAACAATTTAATACTACCCAAAGACATTCCCTCTCCAGTGATCGATACAAGCTTCTCATCAGGACGTATTTGAATCAACACATCGGTACATTCAGTTTCTATATGTGGTTCATTGAAAAGTATTGTTCTGTTCTGATCTATAGGACTTACAAATGTTTCATAAATTGCAATCATCGGATGCTTTGTTTCGAGTACTTCATTATCCTTTTGAACAAAAAACTCATAACCATCAGCTAGTCTCAACAAATTGTATGCCAAGAAAAAGATCTTACCATGCACTATCTCTACAATATCATCGTGCTTTGCTGTAAGTAGTGCAGATGTAGGATGGATAAGGAACTCATAACCCGATCCTGAATAAAAAGTCTCACTTTCAACAAAGACTTTAATCACAGATTTTGGTCTTTCAATTTGAATAATTACTCTTTTTTCAGGAATTTGTGGATAGTAAATTTGAAAAGAAAGAAATTGCTCATCATCTTCAAAAGGATCTAGTATCACTAAATCCTTTTGGATTAAACGATCAGCAACTAATCCATCTACGAAAGATTTTATAAAATCATTCTGCATACTGGAGAGATCTAATTTCTCAACTTCTGGTACGTTGCCAATCTTAAACATTTTCTTATCCTTTTTAACTATTTCTGTTCAAGTAGTTTCGCTGCCTTATATGGTTTCAAAGCGATTATATCCACTTTACAAGCTGCACTTGCTGTAAGTGCATCAGCCCCCCCCATAGGAGAATTTATTGCATTTATCTTATTGCAAATCTGATAAACAGAATTCACAGCACTCATCGAATTATTCCATGCTGCGTCTTTACTTTTTGTGAAGTGAGAATCTTTTATTTTATAGGCTAAGGCATTTAGTTTTTTCTCAATACCTGCATAACATTGGATTGCGTCACCATAGGAAGAATCAGCGCAGTTATATTTAATTTCCTGAATATTACTGAACTCAGTCTGAAACTTATTATTAGCAAACGTTAAAGTTGAAACAGATAACAACGCATAAAATAGAACTGTTTGTGTCTTCATTTTTTCATCCTCATATTAAAGTTTTGCGTAAATAGCTGTATTAAGACTGGCTTTACAATATGAAGAACTGACATTTTCAGCTGAGCCTGTTTTGAGCTTGTTGCACTCAGACTCAATTTGATTTTTAAACTGGTTAAAAACAGGACTATTCTTTTGAGCATTCAAAGAAACCATCGTATTTTTAACCGATGTGTAAATACCTATATATTTTTGGTCAGTCTCTTTAACGTTCAAAGATAATGGATTGTCTTGTAATTTCTCTACAGCTTGATAATACTGATTATCAAGACCTGTATTCGCAACAGCACTGGTAGAAAAAATGCTTACTGAGACAGCACTACATAGGATCAAACCAATTTTTTTCATAAAATTCTCCTTACTCGTAATTATGGATATTCAGGGAAATAGGTACGAATATGTGATTTAAATTGAGATCCTGATACTGCTTCAGCACCAGTAATGATCCCATCACCATTCACATCCCATGCAGGGTTATCTCTAAATACATCAGGGTATTTAGCAATTGTATAACCTCCTTTTGGTACACCCATGACTAGACTATACAATTGGCCTAAACTTGTTGGTTTTGACTCACGTAAACCACGATCCTTAAAGTACTTCTCAACATATTTCATCTGATCTGAGAATGATAATGCACCGAACTGGTCTCTAGTCATTCCCCAATAGTCCCATTGGCTTCTAGGCGTATTCTTATTACCTGTGCCGTCAGTATATTGCATGAATTGAATAAGTCCTGTTGCAGATCCTTTAGGGTTTCGTGCATTTGTACTAAATGAACCTGCTGTTTCAAAACTAATTACCGCTGCCAAGTCATTAGGATTTGCACCTATATTCTTCGCTACTCTAATAATTGCATCTTTCTGTTCTTGAGTTAATGCTTTAGATCCACTGCGTTTAGTTACAACAGACGTTGCAAGTTGATAATCAGAAGCGGTAGGAGGAAGATCTTCAAGTTCTAAGTTACTAATTAAAGCTATGCTTCGACCGCTTTCAATTGCCTGTCTTAATTCCTCTACTTTTCCTGCTATATATTTGGCCTTTGCAATGGTATAGGCAGCAAGTAATGCTTCGATGCGCTCATTTTGACGCATCAATTCAGTTTTTATATGATTACGAGCAACTTCCATATTAAGAAGTTCAACCCATAATGATCGATTTGAGGCTTTTACAATATCTTGTGCCCATCCTGAAGATGAGAACCGCCTATACGCTAAATCTTCTATATGCCCTTTAACCGTCTGATCATCACCAATATCAATTTTAATTGGCTCTTGTTCACCTATCTGGCCAGTGTCCCTGAAGATGTCTTCAAGCTCTCTGTAAGTGACATTTGGATCATAGGCCTGCGCCTCAGTGATCGTTCCATCCTCAAGAGCTTTTTGTCTTGCCTCAATAACCGATACATTTAATTTCGCAAGTTGCTCATCAGTAGCTCCATAACCCTGCGGTAAGGGAAATTTTAGGCCAGAAAATTTCGGCTGCGATGCACCAGAACCTACTGGTAAACTTGCTCCATACAGAATGTTAAATTGTTGCCGAATTGTTGATCCTAGATAGTTCTTATATGCACTCGCATTAATCGGTATATCATCTTTAAGATAAGGCGTAGGATCTGTAACATAGTAGCCACTTAAACCATTTCTGTTTGCGCCGACCGATTGAATGTTTTGAAAAGGATTAGCATCAGCTCCCTTACTGGAATTGCCTAACCATGCGTTACGTGCTCTGGTACTTTCTTTTTGAGGGACAGCATAGTCAAAATGTAAATGAGTACCACGAGATACACCCGTGTTCCCCATCGTACCAATAAATTGCCCTTTTTTTACTTCTGTTCCGACATTAATTGGTGATCGATTTGCCAAGTGCAAATATTGATAAACATCGTTATTGTCTTTTCTTCTTATTCGTATGAAATTACCGCCACCATTTAACCAGTCATTTGCTATAACTGTACCATCAGCAATAGCATAAAGTTTATGGTCGCCATTAGTATTGACAATATCCAGACCTGCATGTGTACGTGCTGATCCATCCGAATTAGTACGCCCCATTCCAAAACGGGTAGTAACAATTAAATTACCAGATAAGGGCATTTCCCCTACGGCAATATTTGTTGGCTTTCCTGTCTGACCACTTGGCTGATTATATTCAAATTGCATTGAAGCATGGACATCACCATACATCAGAGCACAGAGAACAACGCAAAGTTGCTTCTTTGAATTAAAAATTGTCATTTATGCCTCTTTATCATTCAGTGGTAAACCATCTGAATATCTAATTTTGAATATCTAATTCTGTGTTTAATTTTCTTCTAAACTGCTGAATTATGCAAGTTTTATAGCATCATGTTTTTATTTTTTAGATATATCTAATTTTTAAAAAACCTTTACAATTCTAAAATTGACTACCATATTGATTTATTTATACTTACCTTATGTATATAAATATTAAAAAAGGAGATGGTCATGAATAATCTTCCTTACTCTGAGGGCGGTTTGGATGGTGGAATGTTTCATCCATCAGTCCTCGATAGAAAAGAACGTGAGTATCAGCAATACATGGATACTCAAACACCTATTGCTGCTCAAAAAATACGAAATTTTGTAAATGGGAACAATAACCATAGTTTAGGTCAAGCTCTACCAAATGAAGTTTTATATGATCAAAACTATGTTAATCAAATCGCAAATGAGTTAGAGCGAGTTAAATTACAGTTATTACTCACTCAACGTGAATTGAATTTAAAGAATAATCAACTCAATGATGCTTATTTGAATATTTCTAAAGGCAATGCAACAATTAATCGTCTTGATGATTTAATTGATGATTTAAAAGCAAAACTTAGTTCATCCAAATAACATTGTTAAAAAAAAAAGAGTTTCTTAAGAAACTCTTTTTTTTATTTCAATTAATGCCGTGAATCTTGTGATAAGCCTCTATTATCCGTATTCGATGATTGGAAATTTCTTGATTGTGGTAAGTATGGCGCATTGCCTGTTTTCGATAACTGATTTTGACCCGATACAGGCGAGAATGTCATACTGGAGAAATTTGGTATAGCCATTCTATTCGGATTATTGAATGAAGATAACTGTGCAGTGCCTAATGCAGCTTGCTGAGAAAGCCCCTGTCTTGCGTTATAAGCACCATAAGCAGCTAACCCACCTGCAATACCCCCTCTCGCAATACCTTGCCCTACTGCTCTCCCTACATTGTTCTGTTGAGGAGCTGCTCCTACAGAACTAGGATTAGCATTAGGCAAACTAGAAACTGATCCTGATGGCTTTGCTGTAGATCCAGATCCACGATTAACTAAAACAGTGCCATCACCACCCTGCGGTCTTTGCCCTTGTCCACCACCGCCACCATTTGGATTAGGTGAAGCACCCTGTCCACCAGATCCACCACTACCACCATAATATCCTGCTGCTTTAGGAGCTGCACTACCTGCATTATGTGCAAGATTGGTCTCACCAAGTGAACGAGATAAATTCGTACCCAACCATGAAATAACACTATCAGCCAGTGTAGTCGGCAATGAAAATATCAAAAAGATGATTGGTAAAAGGATCGTGCAATACAAGATCACCCAAGCCATCAAGAAGAAAAATTGTGATAGTGCAGCAATGAATCCATTTGATGTGAATTGAGTTGCACCCATGATTGTGAAGAATACATCTGTTGTAAAAGTAATAATAGGATCTGACAGCATAAATGCTAAATAGAATCCCATTAAAGACAACATAGGCCTGAAGAACAAAGCAATAACGGTCAAGTACCCTTGCATCTGCGAACCAACAAAGGTTCTATCAGGAATCATGTGCATAATCGACCATAAGATCAAACCAGTCATTGCCTGAAGAATGTGGAGCACCCAACCAATAACAGCCATCAAGAAGAATACATACGGTAAAGTAGGAATAATGATAGCCATGTAAATTGCTACCAACTTACCCATTACCATGATTTTCGCTAACTTCTCAGATAAGTAATCAACCAAGCCAATTGCTATCTGAGCAGCTGTACCAATGTTGTCTGAGAATACTGCACCTGTTGCACCACCTACAGTTAATCCAATTCGCAAGCCAGAAATAGCACCATCCAATTGAGTTAGTACGATATGCAAAACATTACCTGTTGTTTGCATTCGAGTAATAGCATCAACATTATTGGTTGCACTAGACCCAACAAACGTATCGATAAAGACTCGCATCGTCTTCATAACTAAAGTTGTATTAGCATCTTCTACATCAGCTGCTATACGTTTATATGAAACGTCTTCACTTGTAAGATCCTCTGGAATTAAGTTTTCCATATCAGACGTAGACAAGTTAGTTACAACTGTAGGGGTTTTCATGTAATCATTAATGGCCATATCCATTTGACGAACGAGAACGTTATACATAACTTTCTCTTTTTCACTGGATACACCCTCACGATTCATCCGTTGTAAGTCAGGATTAGTACCACGATATATGACTTTAGCTTTAGCATCATAAATATCTTTCTGGAACTCACCCATTTGTCTTTTAGCTAATGCAACTTGAGTCCAACCTTTTTGAGCATAGTAATCAAGTGTTTTTTGGATATATGAGTTTTGCTGCGAAGTTAAATAATTCGTGATTTCGGAATCCGTTCTCGCTATCTCATCTGTGATTATTTTATCAAGGACAAGCGGATCAAATCGTTGTTTAAAGATCGTTGCATAAGACTCAGGACTTTCTGCCAAATCAGGAAAATTATTGACATAAGCTGTAATCGCAGTATTCAACCGACTAATGCCCTGAAATTTTAAATTCTGAATATTCAGAATCATTCTTGTTTTATAGGTTTTATAATCATCCAAATCAGGATTCTGAGTTAAATACTTAATATTAGTACCTAACGCTGAAGCATTAGTAACAATATAGTCAGAGCTACCACAAATTGCCCCAAAATATCCTTGATCTAAATATTTATTATTATCAACAAGTTCACCATGAAATATATTTTCACCGCCAACAGTTTTAATATAACTTCTTGAACCATCAGGATAGACTTTTTCGCCTATTGAAGCATCTGGACTGAAATTAGCATTCAATACCCTTGTACATTGATACTGACGTATTTTTTGCAACGCAAAGGCTCTATATCCATAGGGATCATAGTTATCAATGGAAGCAAAACTTGGTGATGGATTCTGAATAGCAGTCTGGAGGAATTCTCGATTCGCTTTATTGGTCATTCCATTAGATGCCAGAACAATCATCAATAAGAGAATGTTAATAACACTATAGAGAGATACGGTAGGTAATAAGAAAACCACCGCAGTAATAAAGCGAATTACAACCCATCCCTTTTTACTTCCCTGTCCAAACACTTCTCCATCTTGAGCAGTGTGCATCACAGAAGAAAAGATTAGACATAGAAAAAGGAAAGCAGCAGCTACAAGTCCCATGTGCCCTAGAGCACCAAATAACACAGGGGCAAGTTCGCCACTAGGCGGTGCAGTTGCAGCAGGTGAGTTTCCTGTTACAAACGCTTGAATGAAATCGTGGCCAAAAATTTTGCCTAGTAACGCAACAGCAGCATCATTCTGACAGGTACTATCAGATGAAAACGGGCAGTATATACTCATTAATGTTATCCTTTTTTATCCTAGCAAATAAATTGTCTAGGCTTACAAGTAGCTCTACTATCTTGTTAATTGGAGTAAAGAATACGCATAAAAACGGACTTTCTTTACTATAGGCAATATTAATTTAAATTTTAGTAATACACAATTTTTAAAAATTTTGGAGCAATTATTTTTTTGTTGAGTTTCTAATCATTATTTAAAGCACTTTGAAAAATAAAGTATTATAATCAATTGATACGAGTTGTATATTAGTGTTTAATGTAAAACTTAATGTTAAGTTTTAGCGTCTTTTAATTTAAAAATTTATGTTTACAACTAATGAGTTAGGAAGAACCAATATCTTTAGAGGTCACGGGTATGTATTGTAGTACCAAATCATATACAAACTTACTTGCATCGATTGTTGATATGCAACAATCTGCACCTTTAAATACAATGCACGCTAATCAGATCCTAAGCTATGCAATGCGGGCAGGAAATGATAACAAGCTAAATAAAGTTTTAGAGCACAGGATACAGCATGGTCTCAAGGATGTTGACAATAGCTCTGTTGCCTTAAAGCATCAAATCATCAATGATAAAGTTTTGGTCAACCTAAAACGAGAACGTGCAGCTCTAAATGAAGCAAACAATCTCGTTTTTGAAACTGCCCTCGCCTTTATGAAAAATCCTTCACTTGAGAAAGTCAATGATGAGTCTTTGACGAAAACTTTACAATGTATCAAGAATCTTAACTGCGAACGTTCAGCAAAAATTGATTTCGTGAGATCTACAAAAGAGAACGTACTTGCATTCGTACCAGAAAGTCAAAAATTCTCAATTGAGAAGCAAATTGTTTCAAAACATAGAGAAATTGAAAGAGATAGCACAACTACCCAAAAAGTTGTATTAAAATCCACTATTGAAAACAGCTTTAATCCGCAACGATAAACTTAAGATATGACCGTAGATCGGCATGGAGGTTACAATGGATACAACAGATATTAAATGCAGTAAAGTTATTCCCTTTACTGGACTACTCTCACCAAGTCCGCTTTTGAATAATTTACACAAGACGGCTAAACTTGAGATTCCAGAAATTAATGACCACCGAAAATCTTTAGGAAACATCTTTAACCGATTAGGAATTAATAATATCCAATCACTCATTTTAGACAATCCTAAATTAAACTCAGTGGTCTTAAGTGAAGTAGCAAATAACTTCTTCACAAGTAGTTATTATAGAAAAGCCGAAGAATTGGTAAGAACAATGTCTATGCCAAACTACCAATTTGAAAATGGCTCAAATGAAATAGTAAAATCTGCAACTCCCGTTATCAACCCGATTCAAAAAGAAATTATTGAGCAGATTAAGGCTAAAGAACAACATTCTCAGCAACGCTCGAATGATGTAACAAAGGAAAATACCAACAATCAAGAACAAGGCTTTGGATCATTTTTCTAATTTTTAATCAAATAAATTTGACGGGGAGCGTTCTCCGTCAAATAATAAAAAAAACTCAAATCAAGTTTAGATATTCTTTCAAGTTCGTTTTTATATTTTTGTTCAATCATCAATTTATCAAAATCAACAAAGACTCCAATATTTACTTCAACGATAAATTCTGAATAAAATCTCAAATAATAATAAACTATTTGGAATGTTGAAAAGTTTTGGAATGCTTCTGGACTTACCGAATATGCACTTTCATACTTATTTTTCAAAAAAATAATTACAGATTTTATTTTAGTATTGATTAAAGCAATTAATTCATTTGAGTAGGCTGCTAAATTATTAGTGAGTGTCAAATAATTATCACACATAAATTTATATACATAATTTTTTGAAAATATATAAGCCATAGAAAACAAAAGTTCATACTTTAAATAATTAAGCTGAACAAGCTCAATTTTATTTTTTTGCTTTAATAAGTTGGCATCAATGTATTCTAAGAAGTTAATGTAAAAACCTTGCAAGGGTAAATTTTTCTCAATTTTAAAAAAAAGTTCTGCATAGTGAATACAGGATTCTCTAAACAATTTTTTGAAAACTTCAAAACTAAAATCACCTAGATTCTGATTTATGAGAATAGCGGTATCAAGTTGAATATCTGAGTTTACAGGTTCATTAGTAGTATGTTCCTGATCCTGTTTTGCAGATATGTCCTCTCCAGATAATTTGACTGTATTGGCACTACCATTTGACTCTATCCAGTTTGTTATTTCAAAAGCAAGTTCTGAGAATTCCGCTTCAGTTAATTCTCCAATATCCTCAACTAGATTAACTTCAACCTTAGTGATCTGCTTCGTATTAGTAATACCTAGTTCACAGATCAAATTATCAAAACAAATTAAAAAATTAGAGAAATTTGCTGTAGCAAATTCAAGTATGTTTCCAATATGGAATCTTATATTTAAAAGATCGGTCTTAAAACAATTTGAATAATTACTACTAGAAGATAGGATAAGAATGAAAAATAAGTTCCTAAAAAATGGATGATCAAATTCTTCACTGGAATAGTTTTTCCAGATGTCTTCTAGATTTGAAACAAGTTCATCACAAGATGAAAAAAAAGGATCTTTTGCCTCTGGATCTGTATGGCAATTTTCCAATACAAACCCAAACTCTCCCAATTGAAATTGAGAGTTATTTTTATACCAAAAAGGTAAAACGATTTCTGGATTTTTATTATCAATTCTGCATAAATATGTACCATATTTAGAACATTGTTCATGCTGATAAAGACATAGTACTACGTGATGAATTCCCCAAATCCTAGTATAGTCTTGATTAAAGAATGTATATTTAAAAAATATTGAAGCATAACCATTCTGTAAAATATGCTGAAACTTATTTAGGATATATTTACTATCTAAGCCACTTTTTAAATCTAAATTCTTAATTTCATTATTTTTATTGCAATAAAGATTTAAGTAACCTATAAAATCATTATCATTTTCAGTCAGCAGTAAATCTTCAAAGCAATAATATTTTATCATTTATATTCCATATCAGTAGTCGGTCTTTTAAAAATATATTCAGATAAAGAGAAGTGCATATCTGAAATAAAGACTTCTTCTTCAATGGCTTTCGTTACAGCTTCTTTTAAGTTTTTCTCAATAGCATTTTTAGCTTCGCCTTGCTCCAAAGAATTATTTTGTACAATTGAATGGTACATGGCTTTAATTATAAACAAGCTATCAGAAGAATATTTTATTACCTTTTCATCAGTGGAGCATTCAATAAACTTTTTAATATGGAAAAAAGTGATTGGAAATTTCTCAATAATTTCTTTCAGTGAACCTATGCGTGAAATCAACAGTTTTGAGTTAATGAGTATACGGCTCAATTCGGTATCTACCATTGAAAGATAGATACAAGTTTTATCGAATGAAACTTGACCAAGAAGCTCTGTAGAATTTATTCCACGAACAAGCACGAAATCCTCAGCTTTTATCAAAGATTCAATTGCAGAATCACTTTGAATGGCTTCAAACATTGTCAGCTCCATTTGCTATTAATTGCAGTTTAAATTTTCCTGAATCCAGAAAGTCACATAACTTAGAGAATGGTATATTTTTCTCTATAAGTAATTGTATAACTTTTAGGATATGAATAAATCCATATTCAATAAATTGCCCTTTTACTTCAAACTCAATGCTAAATTTGAAGTCTCCAACTGGACTCAATAATTTAGAAAAAAGAGTTTTTTCTAATAAAAGTATTTTTGAAATTGGCATCAACTTCACTTCTTCAGTGATAGCATCCAAGTAGTCTACTTGAAGTGTTTCTTGGCGAAAATACAATTTTATCTTTGATTTTCCAATGATCTCAACTTCACCATCAACATCGCTTAGTAGACAGATCTTACGGTTTTCAAAAAAGCCATAGTAGTCTAAATGTACTGGCATACCAGAACTTTTATTTACTTCCCTAAATAAAGAATACTCGTCTGGAGAGAGACCTTGATTATAGTTTTTTGCAATCAGGTCAATAATTTTTATTGTCTGCTTGTTTACCATCTAAGTGCCATAAATGGAGCATTAATTAAATATGCTTTTGTTTCCAGATCAAGATTATTTTCTTGAGTATTACTAGCCGAAAGGTGATCTCGCAGAACATTCCGAATACTCAGATTTATACTTTGATCTGCTTCATAATAAGACTTTGAGAAAAGAATGCCGAAAAGGAGAACGTCTTTCAATGAGTACACTTCAAACAACGACTCAGGGAAAAGTGCAATTGTTAGTGAACCTATGAGCGTTTCAAATTTTGACGGTTCACCCTGCTCCCCTACTTTCTTAAACTCATTTATGGACACTGTTTTAGTTGTAAAAGATTCTGTTCCATCACCTATCTTAAATATCTCTGAAGTACTCTCAGTCATTAAAGACATGAAAACTGTATTTTCTATGAAATCAAACCCACAAACGATTTCATACCAGTTATTTCGATCTATATGGATAAATGAAGTGACGATGACTTTATTATCTACTTCTTCTATAGAATAGCCTCTTTTTGTTTTCTCATTAGAAACAAATCCCTGCCCATCAGTTTTAGGATATGAGTCCAACAATTCCGAGATGAAATCTTGAGTTTTTTCTTGGGTCAAACCTGCTACCTGACGAACCTTTAAACCAAAAAGTTCAGAGCCAATCTCATAAGTATTTCGTATAGTTGTATTCATGGCCAGACTCATTGCTGCGGAGATACTTTAAGAGTATTTTAAAAAATTTAAAGTGTCAATTTTTAAAAATATGTTCTTTGGGAAAATGTATATAAATGAGTTCGAGTTTGTCAAAATAACGCTCTACTAACATCTTCAACCAAAAATAGAAAAATGGGGCTATCATACTAAAAGATATAGATTTTAGTGCAGCAGTTGGTGTTACCATAATTGGCTTAAATAATGATAAATCTTTATTTTCTTCATATTCAAAAAGTATGTCTGAACCCTGACTATTATTACGGCTGTAGTAATACAAAAACTCTGATTCTGTAAGAAAACAAATTACAGGATACAAATAAGTTGCACAACTCTCTGGATCTACATAACCATCCATATATTTATAATTCAATTTTTCACTTTGCATTCGACAATAGCTGAGTATAACCGTCTTTAATTGAAAATTTGTATTATTTACTTCCATACTATACTCTCACAGAATTTTCTATCTCTGCGTTCACCTCAAGAGTGTTTTTAGCAGAATGTTTAGGTTTAAAAACATACTCACGCAAATTTTGCATGGTATCTTTGTAACTTTGTAATATTTCTAACCTATCTTGGCCAGAGGGTGTGATACCTGATCTTTTATCATTCGTTTTGGGATCTTCCATACATTGCACGATATACCCCACACTTACACCCTTTTCTTTAAAAAGATCTGTAACCAAAGCTTCTCCACATCTGGCAAATTTTTCACAGGTTCTAGACCAGTAAGCATTAGGAGTAGCATCAAGTAACCGAGCATTACTTGCGAAATTATTTTTATTAAACATTGCATCTAATGAAAGATCATTATTATTTTTTGATGAGTTAATTTTGAAAAATGACTCTGCTCTGTCCATCAATACACGAAGTGATCTTTCTTTCATTTTATTATATTGAGGATCTGAGTGCCTTATAAGTTCATTTATCGCTACAGGTATAATCTGGCTTTGAATTATTTGAAATGCAACAGCATGAATTTCATTTTCAAGACCCTTTACATTTCGGTGTAATCTGAGATGCAAATATAACTCTCTTGTAGATGCTACATCTTCATAGCCAATTTCATTTTTGGCACGTAATAATCGATTACTTTCCTCAGTTATTGGATTTGTTAAAGTGTATCTTCCAAAAGAAATATTTTCTTTTCTTAATGCAGCTGCAATAGCACGATACATACTAGAAGTATGAGACTGGTTCAATCGTAGATCAGGTATGAACAATGGATTTTTACAAAATTGATCCAGATCCATTGTCTTTAATCTATATAGACTGTCTACAATTTCAGTCATCTTATTATTTAAAAATTGAGCAGCTTCATCTTTGCCGATTTCTCTAATGGCATTAATCAATTGATCTTTTTTTGTTATTAACCTCTGTAATGAATTTTCAATCACTTCCTCAGAACGAACTTTTATTAAATCTATACCCTCTTTAGTGAATATTTCATCTGCTTCCATTTTGCCATTTAATTTGATTTGCAAATTATAAAAGGATTTAAGAACTGGATTTGAGTCTATAATATATTTTGAACTTTCATAATCCACATCTGCCATGAGTTCGCTTAAATAATAATTTTTCTCTACAGCATTAAAACTACCACTTTTGTAAACTAACTTTTTCGTTTGATCCTCTAAAACCCTTGCAGCATAATGGTCTAATGAGTGAAACCATTCATGTGATACTGAACCTGCACCACGTACTTTTGTTAAATTAAATATTTTACTATAAGGCTCATAATGAGCTGCTGCTGCACCTCTGCCTGCTCTACCCCTCGCCCCAAATGCTATGGCCAATTCACCATTAAATGAAATATCAGAGTCAGATAATTGCAATACATTTTTTAACTCACTTAAGCCATCATAAGTAATGTTCAGTAGTTCCTGTCTTTCATTTTGAGTAACCCAATTACCAAATTGGACAGCACGAAAAGCGAAATTCCTACCAAAATCATCGACTGTAACATCCTCACTCTTTCTATAGTCAGCTGATGTTTTGTGTGTCAAATTCTGAAGAATCTGAGGATACCGAAGATCTAGTCGTTCTGGTTGATCTTGCTTAATTTGCTTTTTATACTCTAAATCGAATCTATCAGTAATATTAATACTGCTTTCAGAAATGATATTTTCGGATTTATTCTCTAATTCATTTAATTCAAGATCCTTATAATTTGAATCATAACTTGCTCTAAAATAAGAAATCTCATTTTCAGGTGTTAATTTTTTTTGCACTTCCAGACTTAAATTCAGCTTTTCAATTACTTTCTGGATCTGATCTTTGAAGCCACTCCCTTTTCTAATGATCTGAAAAAAGCCATCTTGTCCTGTAACGTTCTCAAATGTATAAAAAGCATTTTCCAATTTAGCATGAGGAGGAATTTCATATTTTGAAAGTTGATTTGTATGATTAATCTCTCCTCCAGTTTCAACATATCTTCTAAAGTAGATCTCATCTATTTCAGAAGTATCCGCATTAATGGTATTCACCATGACTTTAATTGAACCGACTTTTACGTCTTCAAGAAACGACATAGTTTTTGATAAGTTTGAGGATTTTCTATTTACCCCCTTAATGAATTCTCGGATGTTAGAACGAGATGATTCTTTAAATTCTGGTGACTCTGGATCTAGATCGTCAAAGTAAAACTGTTGTGGATTTAAGGCAACTTTATCGACAACATTTTTATAATTAACAAGCATGTTTGTCATAGCAGATAAAGGATAACGATCATGTAAATCGATACCTGCCTGAATAATTTCCTTAAAATGCCCAACAAACATTGAATAATCTTTTAATCTTTGAATAAATAATTCTGGATTAGTTTTATCAACTTTTGCCATACTCAATTTATTCGGGATCATATTGTAAATTGATTGTGCAAAAAAGAATAATTCGTTAGATTTATCCTCCAACAGAGGCAATGTCTCTTTTTTGAAATTCCATAACGTATTTTTTTTATACTTATCAACCAAAATTTCAAAAGAATGATGCCTATCTTTTTCTATCTCAAGTAATGTTGAATCTCTATTTTCGTAAAAATGCTTTCTTGCCCCAAAGACATTTTCACCATAATCTTCAATTCTATCATTAGTCCTGTTCTTCCCTCGCTCTATAGTTTCTATGACAACATCTGTTGTCTTACTAAGTTCCGTATTTTCAAAGACATTCAGCTGTGTTTTAAGGAGTTCTAACTTGTTTGCATCTAACTCGTTATAAGTATCAATTTTTTTAATGTAAGCTAAAAGAGTTTCAAACTTTTGATTGTTATTGTTTTGCCCTACATCCACAAGTTCCATTTTAAATTGATGAGATAACACATCTTCAAAGTCTGTTTGGTGAAATTTCTTAATTTCAAACAAAAGTGAATCTAATGATTTCTCATCAGGACTTTCAGCAAATTTTTTTATATTCTGAGTTATCTTCGCAATTACTGGTAAAGCATTCTGTACCTTAATTGCTTCTCGCCAAGAATCAGCTGAATACTCTAATATTTCTGGCGTTTCTTTTATATTTGAAATAGTTAGTAATGTCTTATTCTCCATAACGCTCACTGGAAGAACAAAAGATAAATCTGCTTTTTTAAATGCAGATTCAGGAAATCCCAAGTCCATCAGCATTGCTTTATCAGATGTGACAATTCCAAAAATCTTACTATCATATCCGTATTTTTTTAAGGTATCGACTGGCAAAGGGTTTTCAAACGATAAATCTATGAATCGCTCATCCTTATTTTTATTAAACTCTGTAAATTGTTTTTCTACGTCTGCAAAGAATTCAACTTTAAACTTCTCTGAATAAACTTTTGAATCAACGAACCAGAATTCATTTTGTGTATTTTGACTTTTTGAAAAGCTTAACCATTTATCCTTATCAATTCTTAATCTTGCAATCGCACTACTTTCAGGTATTTCTACAATATTTGAATTATCAATATTAAGAAATGTTCTAAACAATGATGGCTGAATTTTATTGTCTGCTTTTACAAATTTAGGATAAGAGTTCTCTGAATTAACTCGATTAAAACCTATTGATTCCATGTGCAATTGAAATTGGTCTAGATCAAAAAACTGATTTAACCGTTTTATATCGATTATTGAGACAACAGCAAGTTTGTCTCGATTTTTTGTCGGGTGTCTAAAACCAACATTTAGACCGTAACTTTCCAAGTTTAACCATTTCATTTTACAATCCTCAAAAGGAAAAACTTTCATTAATGAAAGTTTTCCAGAATCTCGATCTGGTACAGCTACCTCTAAAATCTTTCATTAATGAAAGATTTCTGAATTTACTTAGGTGCTGTTGCTGAACCTGCAAGATTTTTATTGGTCAAAGAATTAACTTTCTTATTTTCTTGTGATACTAAAGAAGCAAGCATAGATTCTATACGCTCATTCTGCGCATGTTTATTACCCATTATTGCAAGCTCTAAAGCTCCCTCTTTAAGAATTTCAACTAGGACTCCACGCTCAGTCTGGCCAACTAAACTTCGATTCCAGTTCTTATATTCTTCACCATGACCAAGATAGCGATCTACTTGCTCACGATATTGCTGTCTTAAAGGTTTTACAGGTTGTCCAGACTCAGTACCATTGGGCGTAGCCGTAAACTCTGACTGAATAGCCATAAGCGAGTTTAGCGCAGGAGAAATCACAGCATCTTTTTCAAATTTTTGACGTAAGTACTCCTGACCTCTAGGAGTCTTAGCTGCTGTTTCACTTAATGGAGCATCAGGAAGACCAACCATATTATTAATAAAACTGCTTTTAGCCATAGCGTATTTATCTGTAGAAGATGAATACTCAAATAGCGTAGATGCTTGTAAATTTGCTCCTTGCATTTCGCCTACACTCAAACAAAGACCTGCTGCTGCTTGTTCGGAAGTACAGAAATAATCATGGTGGAGCTTCAAAGCTTCATCTTGTGCCTTTATGGGATTTGCAAACTTTCCTGTTCCTGCTGTAACGTTCTGAAAAACCATATCAGCTCTTATTTCTTTATCCTTTTCCTGTGTTTCAGTGATCGTCCTGCGTTCATTCAATACAAGGCATGGATTGTAACCTTGACCAGCTGCACCATAATTAAGAGCTGTATCTTTAATTCTATCCGATTGTTTCATTGCCCCAATTGCACTAGCTGTTGTACGTGCAATTTCCATATCTGCATGTGCAATATTAGAAGCATTTACAGCTTCTTGTTGAGTTTGAACTCCAATAGCACCAAGTATCATGCTTCTTTCGAGCTGTAATGCAGAACTTACAGATGTATCTAATGTATTCAAACCTGTAGTAAATGTTGCTTTGAGTTGTGCAAATCCTGTACTCATTTGAGTTAGAAATGTAGGTGTCATATAAGGTGGACAGTAATATGCAGCTACAGATGTACTAAATAAGCAAAGTGCCAAGAATCCAGTTTTACGATTCATATTATTCTCCTAAGATCGGCCTGCAATAGACTGATAGCTTTTCTTAGTTTTACTATTCGCTTCATCGGAGCTTATTAAAAGGAGTGAAGCAAGATTACCCTCAAGTCGCAGTCCTCGTTCATAATCCTCATTTAACAGCCAAATACTTGCACCTTTCTGGCGTGCCATCTCAACCAATAAACCCCGTGTACTTTGGTTCATCATTGTGGCCTGCCATTTCTTTGCTTCTTCTGTGCCATAGTATCGACCTATGACATCATCGATCATCTGGTTAGGTGATCGCATTTCACCATTTTCATTTTTTATCGTCTGAAGATTAGCAGCATCAATTGATGCTAGAGAATAAGCAGGAAAGGCTTGCAAGGCTGTTTTGCGGTTCAAAGCAAATAGGTATTGTTGACCTCTAGGTGTCATCCCATTAACACTATTCAACGCTACATCTGGAGCACCCAAAATATTTCCACGTAAACTTCTACGTGCCTCAGCTTCTAAACTATTCGTTTTTGCAGGTTGGAATAGTAAAGCTGCATTGGTGTCACCACCTGCAAGCTTACTTACAGTACATAAACCTTTTGATGCTTCTTCTGCTGTACAAAAAAGTTCACGATGACGTTGAATAGTCTCTTTATTAACTTGATTAATATCGTGGACTAATCGCCCTGTACCTGTACTGGTATTATTAACCATTTTTGCAGCGAGCTTTTGCGATTCGTTTTTACCATTACTTAGGGTTGCATTTCCAACAAGAACTTTACAAGTATTATAGCCTTGACCCGTTGATCCATAACTAAGAACAGTATCAATAATCTTATCTTGTTGACCTATCGCTTGGATCGCTGTTGCCAAGCCTTGAGCTGCATTTTTTCTTGCATCAATTACTTGTGTTGCACCTGCACTTGATTGAGTAACTGCTACACTAATTGCTGAAGAAATCTGTCTGGTGTTTTCCTGAATGGCATACAACAAGTTCGCTTGTGTAGTAGCGAAATTTGTTGTCATGGTCGCACTTAATGTTTGCACCTGAGACTGAAATTGAGGCGATACAACTTCATATTGAAGATTTGCATTCGCATTTGCTTCATAAAATGGAATGGCTAAAAGGGAAGTAGTAATTAGTAATTTGATCGATTTCATTGTTTATTGACCTCCAACATTATAAGGAAGTCTTTGTGAGACTTGATTACTTAAGACAAAAGCCGACAAACTATTACCAGAAGTACGTGTTATATAGTCGATTTGTTTACTGATACATTGTGCATTTGAACAAATATCTTGTGCGGAATAGCGGTTATCAACAATATTCGCAATATAGTCTGTTGCAGCTTTATGTGTATCTGATTGCAATTTATTATTGTTGAATACCAATGAATAATTAGAATCACCGCTTTGCAAACCATTAGGTAAAATTGAACAAATCCCCATGTTAGCTTCGGCAATACTGCAATAATTTTTATGTCGCTCAAGTCTGTTCGCTTCAGCTTCAGATGAATTACTCATCATCACTTTCATGAAATTGGAAACCATGTCTCTTGCATAGATTGATGATTGCACCAACTTAATTTTCTCAGCTTGCTGATTGGCAAAAACCACACAAGATGTTGTCTGTGAACTGCCAAGACGACCTGCATCATCAACCATAAATTTTAACAGGCGATCAGACATATTAATTGCACCTATTGCTGTAGCAAGTGCTTGATGCGCATTCTTAGCTGATTCTGCTTGTTGTTGTGATCCAATTGCCTTTTGCTGTGTTAAAACACTGTAAGCACCTTTAACCTGCTGAGTAAGCAGGTTGTAACTATTCTCAGCTTGCACAGCAAAGCTGTGCGAAGAAAGAGAGAGTAAAGACAATAAAAGCAGATTACGATTTATAATCATTTATTGCCTCCTTAATTTCCGAATATGGAATCAAAGATAGAAGATTTACTACCAGAGTTAGTATTATTCTGTGTCTGGTTTCCTTGAGTACTAGCAGCTAAATTACCTGTACTTGCAGTGGCGGTAGGGTTAGTAGCATTGCTCCATGTGTTACCATTTGATCCACCAGTAGTATTCGTTCCTGTTGGATTAGTCATACCACCAATAGAATTATTCACAGAATTTTGAACATTCTTCAAATCAGTATTAAATTGCGTAGTTTCTGTAGGGAAAACATTTACTGATTGACCAGTCGGAGCTTGAGTTTTATAGATGTCTGCTAATTCAGGATCAATCTTACCTAAGCCTCCAGTTACAGCCCCTTGAACCGCACCGTTCAGATCAATAGTTCCGTTTTTATTAATGATGTCAATTGCGTTGTTTAAAGGTTCAAGAGCTTTTTTCGTTGCTTCATTTACCATCGTACAAACTTTACGTGTAGCGTAAGCTCTGAGTGCTGCAATCGCAGCTGCTTTCATACCACTGAAATCTGGAATAGCAATTGAAAGATCTATCATTTTCGTAATATCAGAGAAACAGCTAGATCCAGAAGAACCTCCTGAGCTACCATTAAATAGGGCATCAATGTCTACTGGAGCAGTATTAAGGATTTGACGATTCTTAATTACTTCTTGTTGAGTCCAAGCAATACTCCCTTGTGTATTAGCATCACCACAGCCAACCGCTGCTGTATTGATTGCAGACTGTGCAGCTGCGGAGTTGTCATCTGCAACAAAAGGGGAGGAGGTAATAGTTGGTATATTTGAAGTTACCGTATTTGTATAACTATTACCCACTGTTGAAGATTGCTGATTAATTGACTCGACATTGCTTTGAGTAGATCCAAGCGAGTTTAAACCAGTATTTGATGCAATTGATGAGATTGATGTAGCAGTAGCTAAACCAAAACACACACCAATAACCAGACTTCTTAATTGTAATCCGTGATTACTAGAAGAAGTCTTGGTTACAAGTTCTTTACGTTTAAAAGTAGAGGCTTTTTTCATAGTAATCACCTAATTTCAAAAAGATGGAAAAATATTATTGGATTTTGCGTATGCCAAAATGCCTTTAATTTCACAGACATTAATCGAGTCATATACAGAGATTGTTTGCCAATGTCGTATAAAAAATAGAAGCCTTGCAAGAAATAACTGATCTGCTTTTTTTTCAATAATCCAGACTATTAGATCAGTTAAATGCTGATTCACTTTTAAGAATTCATTATTCGCTTTACTACTTGATATGACATTTCGGATGAAGTAAATAACGTAAGAAAAAGGACTTGCTGATAAAAAATCATAGATAATGGGATATTCGGCTTTATTAATATTTTCTTTGCGGAATAGGTCAATAAATTTACTTAGATTTTTTATACACTTATCACTTACTTCAGTACTAATCGAGGTAAAATTAATGCCAAGTAAGTCAGATTTTTCAGGGGTGAATTCAACCAACAGACCAAACGTTTTTATTTGATCAGGTAAGCTTTCAAAACTGGAGGCAATAATATTCTGTGATACGTGGGTATCATTAAGTGCATAGGCACATACAAAACGTAAGAGCGTGTCCAAATCTAATTGAACATTATCTAAATTCAAGTTGTCCATTGTTATCCCAAATCTCATCAAGAGTATTTGTATATATTTGCTATATAGTAGTGGTTTTTAAAAATTTATTCAATTCATTGAGAAATTCCAAAAACTCGTTGAAGACTATTTGCTATCGTTGTTAATGGGTATTTTCTTAATCTTAATTCTGCGGACTCCAACGTTAGGCAAAACTGCTCTTTGAGTTCATAAGCTCGAATTTGCAATTTGTATTGGTCTTCTAATCCTTTTAGTTTTTCTTCACCGTAGGAAAGAACAAGTAACCATTCCGAATCTGAAATCGTTATTATATCTACTTCTGCATAGTAGTTTTTGGCGACCCCAACCATCTTGATAGGATCTTCATATACATCATCAAAGTCGTCCAGAACAGGTAAAACTTGTTCAGAAAACAAATCTTTTAACCAGTTGAGATTTTCAAAACCAAGAAAAGCAGTTTTGTCTCGAAATTTCGTAATTGTTTCACTAGCTGAGTTCATCAAGAATCTCCAAAAATTACATAAAATTAAGGGGTAGGGGAGTATGAATTGTCGTCTTGATTATTCGTAATTCCCACTTTACTTTTAACAAATTCAACCACAGCTTTAAGTGCTGATTTAATTTGTTCAGCATATCGCTTCATTTCTTCACCAAGATTGAACTTTTTACCATCTTTGTCAATGAAGTTTGGAACTTGGTTAGATATGGATTCTTGATTTTCTACAATTTGAGTCAAATCTTTAGAAAATTTTTCTTTTAATGATAAGTCAACTTCACCATTCTTTAAAACATCAACAGCGGAGTTTGTCTTATTGACAAAGTTCTGATGCGAATCATACATATTGGAAATGATCTGTTTTCCTTTTGGAGTGCTCTCGGTCAGATCGATCTGGTCTTGAAACATCTTTCGTAATGGTTCATTTTCACCTTTATTTAACTCATTCACAATTGTATTTATATCTTTATTATTTGCTTTCCCATATTCAACCATTTGCCCACGAAACTCGTCCATTTTATCAAACTTCCAAAAGTCATCGATACTTTGGCTATAGTTTTGATGTGCATCTAAAACATCATTATATTTTTCACATATCAATTGATTTGCGACTACAGATTTTAAATCCATTTCATCATTTGCAATTGTAGATTTTATCGAATCATATCGATTCGCTATCACAGCACTTGGATCTTTATTACCATCAATTTGAGTATTCAATTCTTGCATGGCAGTTTGTGAACGATCTTTGAATAAATTACTTAAGTTTGGAAATAAAGAATAATTTTTAACAGTACCTCCTGATCCTCCTTTACCGCCACTGGCAACCAAATCAGAATTAGCATTAGCATTAGATGTCGGCACTAAACTTGTAGGTGGAGTGAAATTATCATAAATGTAATTAGCATTTTTTTCCTGTAATAACTGCATTGCTTTTAATAGCAATTCTTCTTGATTAGAGTTCAATTTTCTTTTAAAGAACTCCTGACCATTTACTTTTACAAGCTCTTTACTAATATCATCTATGATCTCTTGTTTTTGATCGTTCTCACTATCAATTACAACCAAGTCCTTTGATTCGCTAAATTGTAATTCATCGTCTAAAACTTGATATTCAGATCTATCCAAATCAATAATTTCTGAGTTTGGCAAATGTTGTGTACTTTCTTCATACTCTACAAATGCTATGTCTTCGTACAAATATTCTGGTTCTTGTAAATTCTGATTGAACTGTTGATCATCAAAGTTTTGGCCTTGATTGAACTGTTGCTCATCAAGGTTCTGTTCTTGAGGATATTCATTAACACCCTGATTAACATATTCATTCATTGTTTCAGTCCAATTATCATCAAATTTAGCTTCTTGAGTATTTACTACCTTATTGTCTTTATCTAACTCAGATATAGAAATTGAATCATTATCTGCACCAATATACAGAAGCTTACCCGCTGTATTTCTGAGTTGCAGGTGAAGCGTTTGGTCAGTCTCAACCTCATCCACAATATCAAGATTGACAAGTGACAAGCTGTTCTCAGTTAATTGATTATCTAAAACCAATATAAATTCTGACAAGTTTTTACCAAACTTAGATGAATTTTGGGCACTATCATTTTTTAAATTTGTCCAAGTTGATACCAAGTCTAAGTTATCTTGGTTTAACTGATCATTAGTTTTATTTTCAGGATTCATGTGCTACACCTCAATTTTTTAATGAATTTATTAGATCGCTTGGTTCTACCTCACGAATGTTACTTAAAACAATTTCATCTATATTGTTAATCTTCACTGTCGAAAACTCTGATGACAAATGAGTTAATACTTCTCTTAGCTCTTTAAATGAAAAATTGGCCTGCTGCGTAGATCGAGATCCCTGTGATAGATCACCCACTAGAACAAGATTCATACCTTTCTCGATAGTTGCATTTTTCTGTCTAAACAGATTCTCATTTTCTGAAAATTGTTTTATTTGAGAACGATTTCCTTGTACCAATAAGCAATAATTATCTAACACGCTGTTAAATGGTTTTATCGAAATTTGCAGTACAGGATTACCTGCTGAATTTGATTTTGTAATCTGAAACTCTGGAAGTTTGCAGCAAATCTTATTCTCACGGGATTCTTCAATTGCTTTTAAATAAGTGATTGCTTCTTGCATAGTCGATAGCCCTTGAATCTTGTCAGTTAGAGTTCTGAAATCTATATCTGAAGACATCAGTAAGGCTCTCTGTCTATTACCATTTACATCTGTATAGTTAATTGATTGAGAATGAACTTTTGATACAGATGCCACTGTTAGAGCACTAATAATATTGCCAGTGAGCAATGTAGCCTCTTTAATTTTTTTAATTGGTTCAAACTCATCAAATCTATGGAGTAGTGAACTTTCGTCATTAAGCATCTCTAATCTCTCAAAAACTTTCATTAATGAAAGTTTTTGAGTATCAGAGCGTAAAAATAGCGCAGTACCTACATTCCGTTGATGGGATTCAGTGGTATTCGCATCTTCGATTAAATATTTCAACTTGTCACTTTTGATTGCATCCAAACTTGGGTATGTGTATTTAACTTCATAGTTTTGAGAAGCAAGACAAACCGATGTTAATTTAGGAAAAGTAACTCTAATAAGTGCGTTCTCAAAACTATCCCTTTCTTTCAAATCAAAAAGTGATGGAGCTGTCTTAATGGCGAAGTTTAGACTAATGGAATTATGCTCATCTGCTAAATGAGATAATTTATTGACAAAATCAACAACAGTCATCGCTTTTTCGAGCTGATGAGCTACGTGTGAAAAAACTTTTGAATTGAGCGAAATTATCGATTTCAAACCATCTAAATCGATGTTTTGTTTTAATCTATTTGTTATGTCTGCAAAAACATCATTATCCAGATCGTTCTTCAAAAAACCTTGCGTAGCAGAATGTTTAACTGACTCATATAGTTCTTTTGTCAGAATTACTTTTTGCACTTCATGATAGAGTTTAAGAAGTCTAGACAAAGGCAAATCTTTAGGTTCAATTTCGATTCCATCAAACATTTTGGGATCATAGTTATCCAAATGTTTTGCAAGTTGAGTTGTCATTAATTTAGAACCCTTTTCTACCAATAGATTGACATCAATAGAGGTTAGGGGAGTGATCGATGACTCATACTCAACACGTTGATAAAAAGCAGGTTCAAAGAACGCACTTTTATTTTTAACATTTGATATGCCTAAACCAGTTTTTATTTCTTGGCTATCAAGTGTTTTGGCTTTCCAATCGCAAACTTTAACAACGAATGGATTGATACCAAGCTCATTGAGTTTTTGGATTTTTTCACTGTATGCAAATGTAAGATCATCAATAATCTTCTCTTGCATACTTATTGATACGAAATTAAGTCTGTTGAATATTTTCTTAATGAGGCCATCAGTATTTGCTTTATCTTCCCTTTCTGGCACATCTATGATTAGCATATTTGCTAATGCACGATTGTTTTTGAGATATTCATAAGCAACGTCATCACCATATTTATTTAGTAGATCTACATCTGTCACTTGCTTATTAACATTCTCACGATTACTGGTTATGTTTGCACTCAATTCCGAAAGTTTGGCATTGTGCATCATAAGAAACTTACGCTGAATAGGTAATCCTGTATCAAATTGAGAAATGATTGGATGACTTACTTGCCCTTTTCTATCTACTCGACCAATTAATTGCAAAAATTCATCAATGGCTTGCGGAGCTTGAGCAGTCAAAAATTCACGTTGACGTAAATGATCAGAGTTTGCAAGATTCCCACCATTCACAGGAATGGCATGAAGCGATAATCCTGTTGATCCAGATCTAGACAAAATCATTACGTCTAATTTTCCAGATTGAAATTCATTACAAGCCTTAGTTTTTTCAACTGGTGAGTTTTCAGTTCTTTTTTCTACTTTATAAACGACACCATCGTTGTTACTAATTTTGCGTAAACAAAATTCACGGCCAGAGATTTCTCCAACCTTATAACCTTTTTCTTCTAAAGCAATGGTCATTTGATCTAAAGGGCACAAAGGTATATCAGGAAGCTTTTTAATTTCATCTCTGATAATTTCTTTGAACTCTAAGTACTTTTCATCAATGATGGTTTCAGATCTAACTGAACCATAACGATCTCTTATTTGAATTGTATCCAAACGATCCAACATACTTTCTAAAAGATCTGCAATATTGGGTGGCTTAGCTAGAATCTTCTCCGTGTGGTTATACTCAGCGAGCTTTTGTTCGAGATTATTAATATTAAGCACTAAAGGGTTTTTACTGTATTCAGCATGCGAGATTTCTCCAGAAGACAACTGATTAAGTAGTTGAACAAATTCCTGTTTTCCCTTTATCTCATTAATATCATCAATAAGAGAAATTGCTTTGTCATCTTTAACTAAAAGCATTTTGAGTAAGGACTCACCTGTATTTTCAAGACCAATTACAGGTTTCCGATTTTCCTTTAGAGCCTCCAAAGCTTGGTCTATAACCAATGGTGTAGTTACTGCTAATATAATTTGTCTACTAATGTTGTGCATTCTAGACGCAAAGTTCATTGAGTTAACCTGTAATCGGTTCTCTTGCCACCCTGATTCTTTTGAACGTTCGATGTTCGCTTTAATTTCAGCATTAATTTTTGCGACTTTCTCATCAACATCACCTGAAAGGTAAGCCATTCTTGATAAAACAGATGCTAATTGGTCTGACAACTCTCGTGTTGCTGTCTGATAATGACTTGGTGAGTCATACGTTCTAAACTCAAGTTTAGAAAAGTCATGTTCTCTCCGCATGAAAACACCATCTTTAGCAAGTGCCATAGAAATAGCTTCAAGGATCTCATTTGATGGTTGATTTTCAAGAATGCTTTTTAACTGTCCTTGAAATTGTGTAGGGAAAATATCTGAGTAAAAATTATAATTTTTAGATTTTTTCAAACTTGTAGCTGATGAATAGTAAGTTTCACCAGTGTTCGATTTTAATACATTTAAAAAATAGCTGATGTTAGACTCACCACTTGCAGCGACATGAGACTCATCTAACAGTAATCGAGTTGAATGGTCACAGCTACGGAGTAAAAGATTTTCTTTGGTCTGATTTCGTCCAGAAAATTGAGTGTATGTAGTAAAAATTACATCGTATGATTTATCAATTTCAGACAGACTAGCCAATTCACTGGTTTTAATCGGATTATAAAGAATCTCATTATTGTAACTTATTGCACCATCTACATTAAAAATAAAAGGATTTTTAATCAGGCGAGCTGTATCCGTATCAACAATATCTCTCCAGAGATCACTAAATAATTGTGCATTTCTAGTGAAGAATACAGGCCGTTCATTGTTCAAAAGAGAGTATCTTAATACTCCTGCTAATGTTCTCCCTTTTCCAATTCCAGTTTGATCACCAAGTATGTAGGATCTACCGTGTTCAAATGTAAGGATTGCACTTGTAAGAGCATCAATCTGTTCAGCACTATAAGCTTTAGCCAAAGAAGCAACATCATTATATTGAAGTGTATGTAAAATAAACCCATCAAAAGGGTTTCCACTTGCACTCTCAATAGCTTGAGCCAATTCTTCGTTATTTTCTGCTTTCAATAAGATTGTTTTGATCTGTTCATCTTGAGAATCTTTGATTAACAAGGCCTGATCGCTTGGAATCATAGAATTAGAAATTGAAACTTGAGAAACAGGAACATACATTACCTGCAATGATTTAGCCTCAAAAATTTCTTGCTCATTTTCAATTTCTTTCTCGTCCTTGACTGTAGCGTTTGAGAGGGGAGGAGATGTTTCTGATTCAGGTAAACTAAGATCTAAACTATGTTGTTTTACTTCAGTTGGAATAACATTAATGTTTTCTTCTTTCGCAGCCGTTTCAGCATAAAGTTCGAACGGATTATCATCTTCAGCTTGAGTACTAATCTCATCAAAGAAACCCAACTCAGAAGCACTCTCAGCCGAATTTTTATCTGGTATAGAGAGTGAAGTCTCTTTATCAATTGAATCAATTTGCTTTGACTGGATGATCTGAATAGAAGCATTTCGTTGAAATAAAATATCCTCCGAGACTTTCCATAAATCCATTTCGGTTTTGATAATCTCTAGATGGTCAGGTACATCAAATTTCCTAGATTGTTGGAGTTGTTCTCCAATTACTAGAAGTCTTACATTGACTTTAGTACCTTGTCTTTTATACAAAGAACCATCTAGTTCTAATGCACATTCTACGTTGTAGTTATCATAAAGATAATTTAAGAGAGTTTTACTTCCCCCTTTAACTAAACCTTTATCATAGACACTATCAGATCCAATGATATAAACACTGCGTCCATTATCAGATCTTAAATTCAATGTTTCTAAAAGAATTTTATGATCTAACCTTTGTGTAGGGAATTGAATTGGTTGACCGTCAGCTGAGATCAGCGCAATTTGTTCTCGATCAATACTTCCAAAAGGTGGATTAGCTATAACGTAATCAAACTTCTGGTGACTGTTCAGATTCAATAATGGAATTTTGGTGAAATCACCCTCAAAGACTTTAATATTTGATTCAATTGAGTTCGCATTAAAAAAAGTTTGAAGATTCTTAACTCTATTGGAATCAATTTCAGTTGCAACAACATTCAGAAAAGGGGAGTCAATAAATTGAGTAATGAGTGAACCATTGCCAATGGTAGGTTCTAAAATACTCTTTGGATTAGATCCACTTATTTCATCAAGTAGCAGTTTTTGACATATTGCCGAAATAGTGATTGGAGTAGAAAACTGTTGTAACTGTAGTTCACTTGCACCGATAATTTTTTTTATCGGTTGATTTTTATGTAATTTCACAATCTCAAAAAAATCTTTTTCTGCTGTTGCCTCAAACTTTGAGGCCATAACATTAAATGCTGTTTCCAGTTGTTCATAGAAAAATTGTTTCTGTGTAGGGTTAATTTCAAGATCGTAATTTTGATCTTGATTATTGTTCAAAATAAATTTCAAAGCTTGATCGATGTCATGTTCATGAACAGTCGTATTGTTTTGTAAAATGTATTTAGCGTAACCCAATGCACACTTAGAAATATTCCCACGTTTTAAGATATGCTCTTGACCTGCTTTAAAAACTTTCCAAAGTTCATTATTTGGAATTTGACCCTCAAAACTGGAATTATTTAAGTCTGAAAATTTCTTTGGATCACTTGTAAAAAAACGAGCGTAAGGTGTAGCGTAAACGTGAAGCCCATCGGCGTTAAGTCCGATTTTAGTGGCGTTACGAATTGCCTCATGGTAACGGTAAGTACTTACGTCATTCACTGCTCGGACATAGGAATCATTTAATTGACCAACTGTAGTTTTATAAAACATGAGTTGATGATTGTTCAGACCAAGAAAATTTACAAAAGAATTAATATTTGTATTTAAAAAATAAATATTTAAAACATTAGTCTTGTTAATCTTATGAATTTCAATATTGGATCTCTGGACAGCTGATCGATCTAGTTTATTGAAAAGATCTGCGACTTCAATGCCGAAAAAGTCTTTGCCATTATGATGTCTTTTCGCAGGCCGAGTATAAAAACCCTCGTTATTCAGGTTTACCCAAGTAAAATTATTTGCAGTTTGATTCATAGAGAGATACCACCAAAATTAACGATTAAATCCAAAATCAATAGATTGTGAATTACTAGATTGTTGATTCCGTTTAGATTCTTCTATGAGATGACGAGATTGATCTTGTCCTGTTTTTACATACTGTGGTAAAGCATGTTTGGTGAAATCTTCATTTAAAATAAGTTTTCTAGAAAGACTACCATCATCCAGATCCAATTTTTCAAGCTTATTTGCTAATGCCATTGGATCTGTAGTCGCTGTGAAAGTGACATAAGGCGACAGCGTATCACTATGTCGTTCAATGCCAATCATAGTGTCCAGATAGCCTTTATGTTGAATTGGCTGATTTGTGCCTGCATCCATTTCCGAAATATTGTAAATTTTAAGCGGACTTTGAGATCTACTTGCTTTATTTCTATAGCTGTTTACAGTTTCTTTTCCTAAGAAAATATTTCGACTTGTATAAGCATCTAAGTATATTTCTCCCTTTTCAATTTTAGTTGAGATAGATCGCAAATAGTTTTGGAGCTGCGGATCTGATGTTTCAAGTTTGTGTATAAAATTTTGATTTAAGAGTTTATTAACTAGAATTCTGTTTAAATCGTGGTTGAACAATACATTGTTTTGAGGTGCATTATTTGCCGTTATAAGTGGGTTCGACATTAAATTCGTAAGTGTAGTATTTATATTAGCAGGCACTTTAATATTTCGAGAACCTGCCTGAATTTGTTGTAAATAGGTACTCAGAATACCATTGTATATAGCTTGTCCATCATTCTTTGATCTTAGGATATAATTCAAATTTCCTGAACGTTCAGCACTATATTCGTCTTCATGATTAAGAGCACTCATAAACATTTGTTTGATTTTGTCAGTGTCAGAATTACGATCAATGGTGAAATGATTTTCTATGATTTCAACTCTGCCAAATGAAGTGTTTGGAGTAGAGACAAATTGAACATGAGCTGGAGCTATAATCAACTCTGAAGACGGTTTTGTTGAAATTGATTCAAACCAATGCGCTCTAAAAGATCGATAGTTATCAGTGGTGGGAATTTCAAAACTTTGGTCAAAGCTTAACGCAACAGAATTATTTTTACTTCGGTCAGACAATGTTTTTCTAGGATTAGATGATAATTCGTATTGATTTTGAACTATCTGACGAGCTTGGCTTTCTGATTTCAATCGACCAGTCTGAATCATATCCTGCACACGTTCATCAACTGTATTCAATCGAACTTTAATTTTTTCATTAGTGGCAATGTTTGTACCAAAAGCGTACTCACTACCATCAGGTGCATAACCTATACCGTCTAAATGCAAAAAAATTCTATTTGGTACAGGCTTGTTATTTACAGGATTATTAATACTGCGACTCATGGCCTGTAGATGATTTAGATCGAGATCATCTGTTTGTTTATTATTCATCATTTGTTCCCCTGTTGTATGGGTAAAGGTAGTTATAGCAATGTTTCTTGCAAATTAGATTCTATAACAAAAAAAAGGAAAATCAAAAGATTTTAAAAAAAAGATATAACGAATTTTTAAAAATTTAGTTTTCTTAAGTCAGATCTTTTGACTGCTCACTTACTTATATTTAGATAAATTTAAAGAATAAATTTAAATTTATAGGAGCAAAAAAAAAATTATAAAATTCAGAACCTTAATCTTATGATGTGAGGTATTAAATAATCTTTGTGAGGTTTTAGATAAGAACTGTGAGGTTTTAAATTATCTTTTGTAATACAATGCCTTATGGTAATTTTAATTTTTTATGTGAGGTTTTAAATAGAAGTTGTGAGGTTTAATATTTATATTGTGAGGTTTTAAATAGAACTATTTTAAATTTATAAGTATCTGTAAAATATGAATTAAACTTATATTGTGAGGTTTTAAATAGAAGTGTGTGAGGTTTTGAATAAGTGCTGTGGATAACTCTTAATGGTAGTTTCTTTCAATACTTTTCCACAGACTTTGATGCTCTATGTATATTTAATATAAATAATTAACTAATAATAATACTTAATAGGTTCTGAATTTTTTCCTTTAGAAACATAATGTTAAATAGTATTGTGAGGTTTTAAATAGAAGTTGTGAGATATTGGATATATCTTGTGAGGTTTTAAATATCCTATTAAAATACAATATCTTACTTTATTTTTCCATTTTTATGTGAGGTTTTAAATGGAACTGGTGAGATCTTAGATCCATATTGTGAGGTTTTAAATAGAAAAAAGACTTAACGCTAAGTAATTGTATTATCGTAATTTATTATATATTGTGAGGTTTTAAATAGAGTTATGTGAGGTTTTAAATAAAACTTGTGTATAAATGAAATAGTATATATATCTGTTGTAAGTTGTTGGATTTAAAGTTTTTTTATTTAAAAAATGTTTAGAAGAAAATCGAAAATTATGTTATATTTGTTGGAGTAGATTATATTCTATTATTAATAACGACTTAGTAATGAAATTATTATTGAGTTTCCTCCAACTTACTTAGGTGAGCTTTAGACATGACAACCATGACGGCAATTTTCCCTCACCATTGGGTGGTTGAGGAAAAAGACTGGAATCAAGTGGAAAAAAAACCTACTCAGCTTTCGCTATTAGATTTTCCTGAAAAAGAGTTGCCTTTTAAATTAAAGGACTCGAAGAACTGGAGTGAGCAAAATCCTAAGTTTCAAGAAAAGGTTATCTTGGAGAGTGGGCGTGATCATTTCATCATCGATTTTCGTATAGATCTTTCTGACCAAGAATTTTTCAATATGATCAACGATTACTTGTACTCTTTGGAAGCAAGAAGCACTGTCTTGGACTCTTTCGATTCTAGACTTGTACATACAGTTAATGCTTCTGAGATTTCAACCAGATTGGGTATCACAATATCTGATTTTGAGTTGAAGATGCAGAAATTAGCTACCTCCTCATTTTCTGTTGAACAATATCGTAAAGTCATTCACTCTAAGACGAGCAAGCGTGAGCTTAAATTTTTGAAGCTGTTTTCAACGAATCTAGTCAGCGAGTATGTAAGTTTCGCTGTCGGTACTGAAGTTTTTTATAGTTTTAATTACACGCAGTACTTTGAGAAGTATTATCAAAAGGGCAGTTTGTATAGCAATATTATGAGCTTACCATTCGGAAAAGCCATCTAAAAGACTTCAATAAGAAGTCTTTTTTTATATTGTGAGTAAAAGTCTATTTTTCTCACAATATAATTGTGTTATAAAGATAAAAATGATTTTTTCGGAATGGTAATGGAAACATTATTAGAATCAGGATCAGAGAGCTGTGCTCCTGATATGACAACTGATCTACAGGTATCAAAAGCAGCTGATCACCCTGATGTTTTTGGGTTTAAAACAGCCAGTGAATTTTCTTTACCAGTATCACTTATTCATGTTACCCATCATTGTACAGTAGCAGAGCACAAGATCTGGTTATGTTTGCTAAGTCATGCAAGTGAAATTATCAAACAGCAAAAATTGCAATTGAGTGCCGAGACAAATATAAATTTTAGAATTCCTGTAGATGTGATTTTGTTCAAAACAGGATCTACAACTATTAGTCTAAAAACTTTATCTGCTTACCTTGAGCGACTGAAAGGTAACAACATCAAGATCGATCTATTGAATAAGCAGGGTTATCGTTCTATTACATCACACTTTAATTTTATCAATGACTTTTCCTTGATTTCAAATGATCAGACTCATTCTACAAATTTATTCTTTTCTGACATGGAGGATGAATCAGAGATTGAGGCCGATGAAGAAGTAGTCCGTACACTTAAAAATAATCTATCTAAAATTGAAGTGGTTTATTCATTACCATCTTTTTTTACTTCAATTATTCAGGATACGATTTCGGTTCAGAAGCTCACGCATCTCTTTTCTTGGACAAATATTTTGTCTTTAACCGCATCTGGAAAAAAAGCAGGAAAGAATGAAAGTTTACTTTATTGTCTATTGGAATCATTGGGTGATAAGACCGAACTTGATTTTGAGACTTTTAAAGCATATCTAGGCTATCTAGATCCTAAGCAAGCGAAACGTCCAGAAGATAGATATTTAATTCGTGATTCTATCAAGCCCGCCATCAGTAATTTTAATGAAAATGAATTAATGTCATATACAATTGAATATGACTTTATTCGTGGACGCTATAAAAAAATTGATAAGATAATACTAGAAAAAAAGTATAAAACTCTCACCAATGAGGTTGAGTCTAAACAATGGCATATCATTTTAAATGAAGATATACCAATTCAGGAAAAACGAATCTTAATTAAGCAAATTTTGCCAAACTGTGAAGTTTTGAATAATACTGATTCAGATTTAAGGATTGTTATCGAAGCAGTTAAGGACTATATCAAATCTTTAAAGAAAAAAAATAAATTAACGAATTACATAGGCGTATGCCGAAAAGGATTTAATGACCAGTGGGGTTTATCTGGAAAAACGCAACAGACAACAATTGTTGGGGATGAACAGATTGCGAATGCTGCCAGATCTGGAGTAAGTACAGCACTTGGGAAAAATCCTATACCATTACAAAGAGCCATTAATCCTTTAGAGAATATTGCTAAGAAGATTCAGTATATCTTAAGCCTATTAGTAATGAATGGTGGAAAAAAATTCCTCTTGGAAGCGATTGGTCAAGATGGGTATGAGAGTCTAGTTTGGAAATATACAGAAGCATTCACTAAGTTTAATAATAAACTGTTATTTACAGCTGAACATACTGAGCAAGTTTTTAACTTGGTTTTTAGCAATGAAGACGTAAAAGTAAATTTTAATAAATTTGATAAAGTAAATTTCAATTATGTTCTATCTGCATCAATTGCATTATTTGTCTATTCAACGGTCATTTCACAGGATATAAAATCGTATAGTGATGATAACTTCCGTCAACCAGATTCCATGAGAAAAATTATTGAGGACATAATCAATTACATTGATTCAAATTGCTAATTTCAACTATATTACTTACACATCAAAATAAGGGAAACTTTAATGACCAGTAAATTCGGTTTAGATAATTATTCAGAAGTAGAATTAGGTGAGCTGATCAAAGAGGCTGAAAAATTAAAAGCTTCAAAAGCGGTTCAAACAAAAATTAATGCTTATGACCAACTTTTAGAAATTGCTAAAGGTGTTGGATTGTCACTGGATGAATTGATCCAGTTTGGCCAAGAAAATTCTAAGAAAGAACCTAAGAAAGCTGTCGAACCAAAATATCGAAATAAAGCTAATCCTGCTGAGACTTGGACAGGGCGTGGTAAACAGCCGAAATGGTTAGTAAGTGAACTTGCAAACGGGAAAAACCTTTCTGATTTTCTGATTTAAATTTCACTCGCTTGATTGACCCTCAACTTCTTTCAAGCGAGACAAAAATAGCCTAAGCAAAACTATACGCCATTTTTGACGTTTTTATTTCTCTGATTTCCTTTTTCTGTTGTCTGAATTTTTATATTTTTTATCTTTGGCTATATTTCTGCCTGCTTATTTCCGATTATGGTATTAGTCCGTTAATGGTATGATCCATAGGCGGTAGAAATCCCGACAATGGGATTTATGGTAGGCATTCACTGGAGGTATTCAATGAGTTGAGTCTTTATTGAGATCTGCAAAATATGCTTAGGCTATTTTGATTTGTCGATATATGTTTTCTTTCACTGTTACAAAAATTTATCATATAAATTATTAGCTTACATTAATATTTTGTAGCAGGCTTAACTCGATATAGTATAATTAGGGTGTTGTAGGCTGTTGAAAGTGTGGACGTGCTCCAGATAAAGCTTCAGTGATTTATATATGAATATGTTTAAAAGGGTATAGGCGTGGACTACATTTCAATGCTGTATATGGATTGGTTCATTATCTTATTATTGGCGTATATGGCAGCAGGCCTAGCGACTTATATGGTGATTGGCTTTGTTCCAGTAGGTAGGCGTAAACGTTTCTTTTTCACGGCTAATGCGCCTGTATTGATCGCTATAGCAGCCTTTTATTTTTTAGTGCCTGTGCCAAGCATTATTCAGAATAATTATATTAAATCAGTGTATAACCTGAAACTGAATACTGAAAATCCGTTCCTGTTCAATACGAGTGTCGCATTAGATAGACTATGTACTGGCCATAGTCTAAAAGGGTATCAATATTTCATGTTTCAAAAGGCATATCGTGAAGATATGGATCTAACCTTTAAAAAATCTAAATCAGGGATCACATTCTCCAATATGGATCATATCGTTGGCCAAGATCAGGATAAAATCTGTGATATGAAAATTTGAATTTCCTACCTTTTAATTTAATTTTGAATAAATAGATACATGCTATTTGATGTATATTTCCCATCCGCTATTTCCCTCATGAGGATAATGTCGGCAGATAAATATTTCATTTTCAACACAGCTTTTCATGGTGTAGTAACTAAATAAATGGTGTTCACCAACTTGACCATTTGACCATTTATAACGGCAGCCATCATCAATACCTCTAACTGTTCTTAAGGGCACTTCAGCTTCAGGTGTTACGATTTCTGGAAATTGTGATTTTATTTTTTCAAGCAACTTTTCACTCAATTTCATAATCATTACTCTGTCTGTTGATATTTATGAAGCAGTATGATTGATACCAAAAATTATTATGCACAATAAAATAGCTAGTACCAAATACAGTTTGATACCCGTGTTCATAATTCGTTGTTGTGGTGAGATCTCAGAAACAACATCCTCCATGATATTTTCATAGAAAAATTTTGAGAAAACACTAAATGATAGAATGCAAAAAAAACAGACCATAAAGGAAATGCTTAATAATAAAATGTCTGAATTGGGTTTACTGGCCGTGATGACGTGGACAATTAAAACAGGCACAACAATTAGTGGTAGATAAAACGTTTTTTTTAAATTATTAAGCATTTTAAGGTCTCCTGTACTCTTTAAAATTTGCTTATTTTTTTCTACTGCGAGTTGCACGATACTCAGCTACATAGCAAGGCTTGCATAAAGAAGACCATTGCTGTTTTCCGTCCCTAAACCCGTTTTTATAGAAAAATTCATTATCAAAAGGGAAATAGGAAAGACACTTTATGCATCTCTTTTCTATACCAAGTTCCGTATTACGATATATCGGTAAAGCTATTGTTTCTGGAACTGGAGTCATCAATTTTTCTGGCGTGATCTGGAAATGATTAATCAAACAAATAGTTGATGATCCCGAAGTATTCCTTTTCAAGTTCATTTAAATTACTTTTTTTCCCTGCACAGATCCGTTTCCCGACTGAAGACAGAAAGGCTGTACCCTGAATATGTTCCAGATAATAATCAGCCGTCCCATCACTATAGGAAAGGCCTAATTTCTCAGCCACACGTACACCATTTTTCTCTTGGTTTTTCCATGCCAACAATAAGGACATGGCAACCTGATGAGATCCACTAGGTACGAAAAAAACACCATAGCTGCGGTCGTAGACAAAAGGCTTGCTAAGATCAGCTTGATCGATGGATGAGGGGAGAGACATTTTGGCATTACACATTGCATTCCACATCTGGTCAGTTATCCAGTCAGGTCGTGTTATGGCCATAAATTTACTCGCTTTGTAGATGGTGTATTTGCATTGCCAATTTTACTTCACTTCTACAATTCATGTGCAGAATAATATCTAAAGCCTCATCTACAGTGGTTCGCATTGCATCATCGATATTGATCGTATAATAGAATGCTTTTCCTTTGGCTGCTATGCTGCTTATGAATGCCTTGTCAAATTCATTCCAAATTATACATGGGGCATTAATAGGCTTTGAATTAAGCGATACCAATGCTTTACACAGCTCACCAATGTTGATGAGATCCTTTGGATCTGGATCATCGATTGTGACTTCTTCATCAGCATTAATTATATGTCTCCAAGCTTTGGTTTGGATACGTTCCAAGCGACATAGGAAACGACCTAGTTTTAAGTCAAAGTCGGTGGCTCTATTAGCTAAGGGGTTTTTAAGAAGACTGTTAGCTTCAATATGGCCACCCATACGTTCAATGATATTCATTGTGCTTTTTCCTTTTGGTAGAAGTTTTTAATGCAATTTAAAATTGCTTTCTATAATTCTGAACTCTTGAGATTTTTCGTAACCAAGCAATCTTTCGACCGCACTGATCCACAAACTAATCCTAATTTTTTGAACCTCGTAAGAACCAAGTGGATCAAATTCAGGAACGACATAAGCTCTGCGCTTAACTGCCCTTTTAACAGCATTCAATACCAGATCTGCAACCTCCTCATTGTCACATTCGAGAATTGAAGTGTAGTCTGGATGGTCTTTCTTGGTTTTGATCAAAACACCATGCCAATTGACTGCAATACGAAACTTATAAATATGAGAAATATCTACCGTATACCCTAAATAAATTCGGCGTTTTTGAATTTCTTCAGTAGCAATATCAAGTTCTAGCTGATCGTTCAATTTCATAGAGCAGTTCTCATTGAGTCTTATGTTCATTGTACATATTAATTAATATATGTACAATGAACATATAATAATTAATTGTTAAAAATGTTTCAAAGAACATACAAACCAATTAAACTTAAGATGTACAAAGAACATATAATAAGTTTAGAAATATTTTTTTGAGTAGATTGCACTTTTTACAGACTGAGTGTTTCATTTGAGAATGAATCTCTTTATGCTGTGTCATTTATTCCAATATGATAAATCTAATATTACTGATGGCTGCGCCACAGAGAGAGGGAAGATCGAATGATATACCTTAAGAACAAACTTGTTCTCACTTTATCTTGCATGTTTTTATCAGGCTGCATGACAACAACAAATTTTCAGTTATCTGGCATACAGCGTAAGCAGTTTATGCTGATTCCCTCCAGTGAGTACTTCACACAGGCGAACCAGAATTATCAAAATTTGATGAATGGTTATAAAAGTAAGGGTGTACTGGATAGAAAACCAGATATGACCAAAAGAGTGCTCACTATCGCACAGCGCATTACTGCGCAAGTAGAAACTATTAAACCTGCAACTAAAGACTGGACGTGGGAAATGCACGTAATTAACACATCAACGGTGAATGCGTTCTGCACAGGGCAAGGCAAAATGGCGGTTTTTGAGGGCATGATTACTACGCTTAACCTTACCGATGATGAACTTGCTGCAATTATTGGTCATGAAATTGCACACGCCTTGCTTGAGCATGGCCGTGAACGTGCTTCAACAGATCTGGTGACGAATCTGGCTCTTGGTCAAATTGGCGGTGATGCGCAAACCATTACTTATTATGTATCGAAATTAGGCCTGTCATTACCTTTTAGTCGGCATCAGGAAAGTGAAGCGGATCTTTTGGGCTTACAAATAGCAGCTAAAGCAGGTTATAACCCAAACGCAGCGATTAGCTTGTGGGCTAAAATGGGGGAATTGCAAAAAGGATCTAATAACAAACTTTCAGGGCTTTTAAGCACACACCCCATCCCTGCTGAACGCATGAAAGCACTAGCATTGGCTGCACCAAAATTCATGCCTTTTTATCTTGAACATAAATACAAGTAGAAAATTCAGCAACTCACAAATCAAGTGGGTTGCTTTTCTTTAAATAAAAACAATAAATACCGATATAAAACTTTGAAAATCTCTCAAATAGTTTTATTATGTACAAAGAACATAATAGAATGACTGCTATGACACTAATCAATTTTAAGCTGCACCCTAGTTTCATTCATAGTGCGATCAAAGATCAAGCGAGTGGCATTGATAAAGCGATTGCAGAACTCGTTATGAACTCTCTTGATGCAGGTGCTACGAGAGTAGATATTCACGTCAATGAAATTGATGAAAAATATCATTTCACAATTAAAGACAACGGTAAAGGTTTTACCCAAGAAACAATTGAAAATTACTTTGCTTGGTTCGGTGCTCCGCATGATGAGGGTGATGCAATTTTTGGAAAGTTTCGTCTTGGCAGAGGTCAAATCTTTAACTATGCTTCAACAGAATGGTTTAGCAACCAATTTGCCTTAAAAGTAGATATTGAAGAAGCTCTAAACCAGAAAAGCGATACTTTGGGTTTTGATTTTGATGAAGTCAAAGCTTCTAAAATTAAAGGCTGTGAGATTAAAGGCATTATTTATGATAAGTATGGTAGAGATAACTTCTCAATTGAATCCTTTAAAGTTGATTTAAAGGATATTATTGAATACATCGATTTGCCTGTCTATTTTAATGGTGAACTTTTAAATACCCCCAAAAGAAAAATACGTGCTACTTTAAAAAAAGGCGATATACTTTTTGAAGATGACCTTGCATATTATATTTTAAAAAGATCTGCCGATAGTTTTGAAATATATAATCTTGGCGTTCGAGTTCCTTATACTTGGTATGAAGAAAGCCTATTAAAAGGTATCATCATCAGCAAAAAGCCATTTATGCTTACTGCTTCAAGAAATGAGGTTATAGTAGATCGCTGCCCAATATACAAACAAATTATTTCAAATATCACAAACTTACATGAAGAAAAATATTTGAATAAATTTTTGTATAAAGAAACCAAAAAAAATGAAAAAAAGAAGAAAATTATAGATGAGAGTGCTGCTATTCATATTATTGAAAATATCATCAAAAATAAAACGGTTTATGACGCAAAAATTATTCTTGAAGCTTTCAGATCTCCACTATTTGAAGATTACAAGAACCGAACTTTGTCTGCTGTTGACTTAGTAAGTACTAAAGCCATTATGCTTTTTAATGAAGACTATGATTATACAAAAGTTGAAAAAATTGAGAGCAAATTCGATGCTTTAATTGTAGATGAGAATAGTACATTAAGATCATTTTTGAATAATTTCTATTATTCCAATAGAACTGCATGGCAACAGGATTTTAATGCACAGGCAACATTTTTGTCACCTTTAGAACAGTTCTTGTTCATTATTAAAACCATGCTCAATCGCTTTAGCAATAAATTCTATGACGTACCTGAAGACATACATTACAACACGGCTATTGAATCACTGGTTGAAGATCGAAAGATCTTTGCTGATAACGAGCTAACCTCTGACGGAAAACAATACTTAAATTTCCTGAACCATATCAATGATCGCCTGTTTGAACTACATGGTCGTGTTTTCAATCAAGAAAAGCGTGTAATTCATCTTGGTGAAGCTCCAGATGCAGAAGCTTGGACTAACAACAGTGGTTACATTGTTTTCAGTACCAATACTCAAAAATATTTTAACGAAAAACAATATTTAAGACTTTTATTGATCCTGATACACGAATATTGTCACAAGGACTCATCAGAAAAAGCCCATGATATTGAATTTTATCAAGAGTTTCACGATTTCATAATTGAAAAGGATCTGAATTCTGTATTAGAAAACTATATTTCCGCTTCTCTGGCGAGTACGAATAAGGAACAGATCTGCCTAGAACTTCCAAAACAAGAAGAAGCCAAAAAGGACGATTTAATTGTCCAGAGACTAACTAGCCTCATCAATTCGCCTACGCATAAGAATACATTAATGCTTGATGCACTTATAAAAGATATGAATCTTAACTTCTATGCAGCGGATAATAAGACACTTTTTGGTGTCAAATATAATACGTTTAGAGGATGGGTAACAGATCCAAGTAGTACCCGACATCGTAACCCTAGACCAGCTGTATGGAATAATTTTATATATAGTTTGATTGCTCATCGATTAGGATTCAAAGATACTAATGCGTTCCTAAAATTGAGTATGGAGCTTCCAAATGAGTATGGTCTGTCAGAGGGGAATTAATCAATGCTTAATTTTATCTATGATGCTTACCAGTACCATAAGTTTTATTCAAGAAACAACTTACAGCGTAATAGAACTAGCTTTTTAAAGCTGACACATATTCTTAAAAATGAGAAGTTTATTGATTATTTCGAGCTGCTTAACCTACATTTGTTAAGAGATTTAGATTCTAAGGAATATCAAAATAATAAACTTGTCACTCATAATCGAAATATGGAATCTAATCGTTCTAAGCTATTTTCCACACTAAATAGTCTAATCGATAGACATGACAGTGATTACACATTAAATCTAGCAGATGTTAAATTTATTAAAGCTTCCCGTGATGCAGTCTTCTATAATTTATTTGATAATATTTATGACTGGTGGGAATATACTTTAACAAAAGGCAACCGCTGCTTAAGTCCAGAGGAAATAAAAGAGATACTAGATTTTAAAATTGAAAAGATTGATAAGATTATTCATAGTGAAGATTTTAAAAGCAACCATTGCAATTTCACCAAATTTTCTTGGCATAAAGGTATTGCTGCTGAAAATGGAGGTGGTTCACATCGATTAGCTTATGTAATTAAACTTTGTCAGTTTTTTAATATTAGTGCTCCTTACAAAACAAATTTAATAACCTATTTGATGTGTGTTGATAAAAACGGAGGCTTTCGCTTGGGAGGATTCTAGACAGCCAACCTGTAAAAGTCCTCTGCCATTTGATTTGGTGTCTTAAAATCCAATCCTTTTTGGATTCTTTGCTGATTATAAAATAGCTCTATGTATTTTGTAATATCTGCTTTCGCTTTTTCCCTCGTTTCATAAGTACGATGGTGTATAAGTTCATTCTTTAATATACTGTTTCATGCAGGCGTACCTCACTGACTTTCTTTGGCAAAGTACGCTACTGCTTTTTTTAAGAATTCTCTTTCCAATTCCGCAGTTTTAAGTTGCTGTTTCAGCTTCTTATTTTCTTCGAGCAGAGCAGCAAGTTCAGGGGAATATTGTTGTGTTCCAACTAATGTTCCAGATTTAGCTTTGCTGTACCAATTGGAAAGCGTTTGCATGGATATGCCAAGCTGTCTTGCTGTTTCCGAAACATTGCCTTTATTTTCTTCAATCTGTTTTATAGCTTCAGCTTTGAATTCCGCTGTATAAAACTTTGGTTTTTTGCTCATGGTAAACTCCTGATGAGTACGTTTAGTTTACCAAGTGAAAGCTTCCGTTTTTATCAGCACACATCATTGATTAGTAGTAGGTTAAAAGCCACGCAAACGATTTTACATAATCGCCACTTATGAGTAGTGACGTAATTTTAATGTGTCTCGACCTATTTTGAGCCTTCCAGCTGCGTTCGGCCAGAAGCGGACGCCAGGGTGTGCCTTAAAATCCTGCTAAACCCCTCCCAGCTAGCTCCGCCAATTACCGGCGCCTCACTGCATACCAATTGGAAGTCTTATAGCCAAGCGTTTGAGTGCGATTGCTAATTGCTCGCAATAAAACTGTAACCTTGAGTCGTTATGCTCACCTCATTATCTGATTTCGTAATCAAAAATAAAGATTGATTACAACAACGAGGGTCTGGCAGCAATGATTCAACTTCAAAATATTACCGTCCAGTACGGACAAATGATTGCGTTGCATCCAACTTCACTCACGTTCCAAGAGGGACAGTTTTCAGTGTTGCTCGGTGCCTCTGGTGCAGGCAAATCAACAATGCTCCGTTGTCTTAACCTGATGCAAAAACCCACTAACGGCAATATAAACATTACAATGTTAGGTTCATTGTTGGACAAAAAAATATTGCAAGAGCATCGTCGGCGTACTGGCATGATATTCCAGCAGCATCAATTAATTGGTCGACTTTCTGTTTTGCAAAATGTGCTAATGGGTAGACTAGGTTATCACTCGACGCTTCGTACTCTTTTTCCTCTATCGAAGGAGGATCAATCTATTGGATTACACAGCCTTGACCGCGTTGGGCTACTTCACAAAGCACTCTCACGAGTGGATGAGTTAAGTGGCGGTCAGCAACAACGCGTGGGTATAGCTCGGGCATTAGCGCAGCGACCGGCACTTGTTTTGGCAGACGAGCCTGTGGCAAGCCTTGATCCAGCAACCGCCAACAAAGTCTTGGCGCTCTTACACCAGATATGCAAAGAAGACGGCATAACCGCTGTAGTCAGCCTACATCAAGTCGATCTCGCTAAACGCTATGCTGACCGAATCGTCGGTCTGGCTCATGGCAAGGTTGTGTTCGATGCAATACCAGCGGCTCTGACACAAACGCATGTAACTGAACTCTATGAACAAAAAGCGTAATTGAATTCAAACATTCCAAATATTACTCATAACAATTGTTTAACTTAAGAACTGAGGAGAAATAACCATGAAAAAGCTATTCGCTGTACTGACTCTAATATTGTTTAGCCTCTTAGGTAGTGTCACATATGCCGCACCTAATCCTGACCCCGGCACATTAAAAGTTGCTCTCTTGCCTGATGAAAATGCATCAACCGTCATTAAAAATAATAAGCCTCTAGAGATGTATCTTGAAAAAGCTCTGGGCAAAAAGATTGAGCTTATTGTTACCACTGACTATTCATCAATGATTGAAGGAATGCGGTTCGGTCGTATTGATCTTGCATATTTTGGGCCCTTGTCTTATGTATTGGCCAAACAGAAAAGTAAGATTGAACCATTTGCAGCAATGCAACAAAAAGGCACAACAACTTATCAGTCAGTGCTAATTGTGAATAAGGCGGCGGGCATCAACAACATCACAGATATCAAGAAAAAAACCGTTGCCTGGGGTGACAAGGCCTCTACATCCAGCCACCTGATCCCCAAATCAATGCTTGCTGATAAAGGATTATTTGCCGGAACGGATTACAAGGAGCATTTCGTAGGCGCTCACGATGCAGTGGCGATGGCAGTTCAGAATGGACACGCGCAGGCCGGTGGTCTGAGCAAGCCCATTTTCAAATCGCTCGTTCTGAGCGGCTTGATCGATCTAAACAAAGTGAAGGTCTTAGTGGAGTCAAAACCGTTTCCTCAGTACCCATGGACTATGCGCTCTAACTTAAAACCAGAGCTAAAAGTAAAAATTCGTGCTGCCTTCCTCGATTTGAAAGATCCGAACGTGTTGAAACCATTCAAGGCTGAAGGATTCGGGCCTGTAACAGATAAGGATTACGATGTCGTGCGTGATTTAGGTAGTTTGCTAAAGCTAGATTTTTCCAAGTTCTAATTTTTTGAGGTCTCTACAATGAATACGAACTTCGAAGCCATATTGTCAGAGCAGCGCCAAAGCTGGAATCGAGTAGTTAGGTATGTGATATTGATTTTAGCTATTGTCGTCGGATGTTGGTATTACGTTGGTCTATTTGATGGTGAGCGTTTAGGCGAAGGCGTGCCAAGTCTTGTTAGTCTCATTGGTGAGATGTTCCCTCCCAACTTTAGTGAGTGGAGAGCATGGGTCAAGCCAGTGCTCGATACCTTAGCCATGAGTATTGCTGGAACCGCCATCGCTGTGCTTTTGTCCGTGCCCTTGGGTATTTTGGCTGCACGCAATACCAGTCCACATCCAGCGGTCTATCAGGCTGCGCGTGCTCTGTTAAATGTGTTGAGATCTGTTCCTGAGCTTATTATGGGTATAGTTTTCGTGGCAGCTGTCGGCTTTGGTGCACTGCCGGGTGTGTTGGCATTAGGCCTGCACTCAATCGGCATGATCGCTAAGTTTTTTGCGGAAGCGATTGAGCATACAGATCAAGCACCAGTTGAAGCTGCGCAGGCCGCAGGTTGCAGCCCGCTACAAGTGATATTTCATGGCATTTTTCCGCAAGTATTACCGCAAATGGCCGACACCGCGATTTATCGGTGGGAATACAATTTTCGCGCCTCAACGGTGATGGGAATGGTCGGTGCCGGCGGTATAGGTTTCGAGTTGATAGGATCGCTGCGTCTTATGCAATACCAAGAAGTATCCGCGATATTGCTGGTCATTCTTGGGATGGTGACGCTAGTTGATACATTCAGTTCATTCTTGCGTCGCAAGTTCAAGTAGCTAACCCATATAAAAAATCCGGTATACACATGAGGGTCCACATGAAACAAAAAATAGTTCTTACCCACTGGGTTCATCCTGAAATTATCGATTATTTACAATCTGTTGCGGATGTCGTTCCCAACATGACCCGCGATACTATGTCGCGCGCAGAATTGCTGGAGAGAGCAAAGGATGCTGACGCACTGATGGTATTCATGCCTGACAGTATCGATGATGATTTTCTTGCGTCCTGCCCTAAATTGAAGATTGTAAGTGCAGCACTCAAAGGCTATGACAACTTTGATGTCGATGCTTGTACCCGCCGTGGTATTTGGTTCAGCATCGTGCCGGACCTTCTGACCATCCCAACGGCGGAGCTGACAATTGGATTGCTTCTTGGCCTGACTCGCCATCTGGCCGAGGGGGATCGCCGTATCCGAACTCACGGATTTAACGGGTGGAGACCGGAACTATACGGAACGGGTTTAACAGGACGCACACTCGGAATCATCGGTATGGGTGCGGTCGGGCGAGCGATTGCGAAGCGCTTATCGAGTTTTGATATGCGGGTGCTTTATTGCGATGACATCGCCTTGAATCAAGAGCAGGAAAAGGCCTGGAATGCACGACAGGTGAGTCTCGATGAATTATTAAGTAGCAGTGACTTTGTTGTACCTATGCTGCCAATGACGCCGCAAACTTTGCACTTATTGAATGCAGAAACAATTGGCACAATGCGCACAGGAAGCTACTTGATCAATGCGTGTCGTGGTTCAGTTGTCGATGAATTAGCTGTTGCCGAAGCACTTGAATCTGGAAAATTGGCGGGTTATGCGGCAGATGTTTTCGAATTGGAAGAGTGGATCCGTGTTGATAGGCCAACAGCTATTCCGCAGGAGTTACTGACCAATACAGCGCAAACATTTTTCACCCCACATTTGGGGTCTGCGGTCGACGACGTGCGTTTCGAAATCGAGCAACTAGCAGCCAATAATATCTTACAGGCACTGACCGGCCAAAGGCCATCCGATGCTATCAATAATCCAATTTTGGAAGGTGTTAATTGATCAATCTTGAACGCGTAGTTACTTTTCTGGCTGTCGTGAATCGGGGTGGCTTTCGTGAAGCAGCCAAGCACACAGGGCTCTCACAGTCAGCTGTGACTCAGCATGTTAGGCGCCTAGAAGAGTCGCTGAGTGTCAATCTGATTGTGCGAAACAACGCAGGTAGTACGCTCACAGAGGAAGGCAAAGTGTTTTTGCCTTATGCGGAAAACCTAGTGCGCACCGGATCCAGAGCGTGCGCATTATTCGACACAAATCGTCTTGTAATAGGCGCGAGCTCGAATATCGGCATCTATGTATTGCCACCGCACTTGAGGCGGTTCAAGGAAACAGCAACTTGCAATTTTGATGTAGTCATTGGCGATAATCTTACCATTGTGAAAAAACTGGAAAACTTTGAAGTCGATGTGGCCATTATGGAATGGTGGGATCAACGAGAGGGATTTGATGCATGCGTTTGGCGAAGTGAAGCACTAGCTGTGATTGTGCCGGTGGAGCATCCGTGGGCCAAATTGGCGAGTATTCCATTAGATTGGCTGAAGGGAGAGAAATTGCTGGGGGGAGAAACAAGTAGCGGCACAGGGCGTCTGTTACAGCATTTTTTCGGAAGCGTGGCAGATTCTATTGGTGTATCTATGCAGCTTGGAAGCACAGAGGCGGTTAAACGGGCAGTACAGGCAGGCTTGGGTATTTCATTGGTGATCTCTTCGTCTGTGGTCGATGAGTGCGAGAGTGGTCGACTAAGAAGCGTTAAAATTGAAGGGATCACCCCCTACAAAAATCTTTACGTTATTTGTCGTGGCAATATGCTTGAAAATACACCATCGGCACATTTCAAAAAATTTCTACTTCAGTAGATGGATGGTATGTTGTTTATGCCAACAGTTAGAAAGTGTGAAGTTTGCCGTGACATATCATGATTTTAAGTTGATGGTAGCATTTTATTCATTTGCGTTATTTCTCTAGAAGGTAGGCGTCTAAATACTAAGTTTTCTACCTTTAAAAGGCCATATCGAACATCCACTTTAATCTGCGGTATCAAGAGAAGATTATTTTTTGCGAACATCCGCTTTGGGCACAACTGAGCCGGTTCTGGTGCTTTGAAATTAATTTAGATCAATTGCATCGCATATCCACCAGCTAACGTGTCCGTTAGTCTCACTAGCCCCTTTTCGGGTACATCTAGTGTGTCAGGTGCTTAGGCTCTAGCGCAAAAGGCGTACTCTTAATCTTCTCAAGACTCGCCTGTATCCAACCTGCTTTGGTCGCCTGATCATCACTGTGGTCAATGTCCGCGTCATTCAAACCTGATATGTGCTGAATTAGCAGGAGACTTTCACTTGGGATATGCTAGGCAGCTAACCGATAAAAGTTCTCTGCTATTTGATTTGGCGTTTTAAAATCCAAACTCTTTTGAATTCTTCGCTGATTATAAAATAACACAATGTATTTTGTAATATCTGCTTTAGCTTCATCTCTGGTTTTATAGTTGCAATGATGCACTAATTCATTCTTGAGTATGCCCCAGAAACTTTCAATCGGTGCATTATCGTAACAGTCCCCACGTTTGCTCATTGAACCTTGAAAATCACATTTTTCCAGTATCTTTCGATATTCATGGCTGCAATATTGGCTGCCTCTGTCCGAATGAATAATTAAGCCTTTCGTTGGTTTTTGATTACGAATCGCCATAGTCAGTGCATTGCAAACAAGTTGTGCGGTCATACGCTCATTTAAGCTATAGCCAACCACTTGTTTCGTGTACAGGTCTTTTACTGCTGCCAAGTATAACCAACCTTCAGCTGTCCAAATGTATGTAATATCGCTTGACCATGCAAGATTGGGCTTAGTCATTGAAAACTGTTGCTCTAGTAAATTTGCGTAGATCGCTCGATTATGATCACTCTTCGTAGTTCTTTTGAAACGCTTATGACGCTTACAATACAGCTGGTTGAGCTTTTTTATTTGACGTACAGCATACGTACTGATTTTGATACCTTGCGCTTGTAAATGCTTAGTTAATCGAATATAGCCATAGCTTTGTTTAGTTTCCTCATGAGCTATTTTGACCAAAATTGTCTGTTGATTTCGCTGAACCAATCTTTTATTCATGCCTCGTTTTAGCCAATCATAAAATCGTGACACTGAAACGTGAAGTAATCTAGCCATAAAGCTAATCGGGAATAAATATCTTTGCTGTTTCATATAGGCGTACCTTACTGACTTTCTTTCGCAAAGTACGCTGCTGCCTTTTTTAGAAATTCACGTTCCATTTCAGCTGTTTTGAGCTGTTGTTTGAGCTTTTTATTTTCTTCGAGTAAGGCATTTAGATCAGGTGAATATTGTTTAGTGCCTGCTAAGGTGCCAGTCTTTGCTTTATTATTCCAATTTGAAAGAGTTTGCATTGAAATGCCAAGTTGTCTGGCTGTTTCCGATACATTGCCTTGATTGGCTTCAATCAATTTTATTGCTTCAACTTTAAATTCTGCGGTGTAAGTCTTCTGTTTCTTGCTCATGGTAAACTCCTGATGAGTGTCTATAGTTTACCAAGTTAAAACCTCCTGTTTTCTCAGCACACATCAATTCTTTAAATAGAGATACTTTGGAAAGCTTGTTTTCAGAGTTCTCAATTTATATTTGTTTTGACTTTCTTGTTAATAGTTTCCATACATTGCTAAGAAAGGGAAATAATGATGATATTGAATATTACAGTTTTACATATTCACCATCATTCAAGAACAATGGAAAGCCAGATATAGTTTTTTTTATCATTAAGAATAACTATCAGTCAAAAGTATTTCGATACTTTTTGAACAAACACCTTAATTCTCAAGATGAGTTAAGGGGAATCCTGCATGACTTGATCCTGTAAGATAATGCCACTTTGAGGATGGATTAGAGATAGCATCAAAGTCTTTTATTTCAATAATATATTTGAATTTTGGTTGTAAAACACAATATTCTTCAGCTGAATGGCCAATGTAACTTTATGCCACTTAAGCAATGGCTCAGTTTCCACGAAAGGTTTTAAATAATGGCAAACTTACCTAACTCTTACGCTCTACCTCTAAAAATTGTTTCTACACGCCTCAACCACATGAAAACAGAATTAACTGGTGTAATGAAAAAGATTGAGCAAAGAGCAATATACAATCAGAAAATGAGAAAAGACCATTCCGATGATATTCAGTTATTGCTGACATGGGACGATTGGATCTACGCAGCACTTGATTGCAACCATGAGCTTAAGCAGGCCAGAATCGCAAAAGAGAACGAAATAGCAAGGCAGACAAGTGTTATTGAAAAAATGCTCAACAATTATAATAACAATCTGCCTTTTGGTAAGGGAATTGATAAAGGCAAATCTGCAAATGGATCTGTATATGAGCAGGCTTTACAGAATATTAAAGGTGTTAAAGGCTCTAAACCTGCATGGGCAAGCAATCTCAAAGTCGGTGATCACATCCCTAAAGAACTGCTCGATGAGCTGCCAGTAACCACAGGAGAATTGGTAACACTTGGGAACTGGATGCTGACCAAAAATATTTATCGTTTTGAAGATATTGTGATTAATGAAATTCTGAAAACGGGTTTTGATGGAGTCATACCGAATTATATTATCAATCTTCCCGATCTATGTATTTATATCCAAACTGACAATGCCAAGCTTATGTTTGAAGATAATCGGGTGATGGGAGTACTTTTCTGCGTTACTGAGCTTTGTGCACAGCGAGTTTTGGTTTCTACCATGTATTTAGATACTGGTATGCCTCGAACTATCGTAATCACGTTAAATGAAGATCTGGATATTGAATCAAGTCTAGGTGATTTTGTTGATGAGTTTCAGCAAGACTATGATCCTGAAACCATGCAGGATGATTTAAACGTGAGAATTGAGATCCAAAAAAAATTAATCAACCTTGTACTCTGGTTTAGCCAACAAAAACCTGAAATTTCACCTCCGATCCCAGAGGGCACTAAACCTGTTCAATTCACTCATGTAAAGAAAGAGAAACGTCTTTTTGAAGCATCTAAGTATAAAACTTATATGATTGGTACGGAAACGGCCAAAGAGTTCACTAAAATTTATCAGGAACTAGAGGCAGCAAAAAACCAAGCCAAAGGTACAGGAAAAAGAACACCTCATTTAAGACGTTCTCACTGGCACTTGTACTGGTACGGAAAGAAAGGGAAAAATGAACGTTATGACTTTAAACTGTTACCCATCACTATGGTAGGTGGCATCACTAAAAGTTAATTTTATATTCCTTTTTAAGGGGGTGCAGCCATGTTACGACATTTAATAGTTTAAATAGAAAAATATTGTATTTTTATTGACAAATTTTATTTGTCCTATTTTTACACGTATCTCGGCTGTACCCGTACCTGTGTGTCGTAATTTTAGAGTTAAAAACAGATAGCCAGAAAGTGAAAAACCTCAATCATTTCTGATTGAGGTTTTTCTCCGTAAACGGTTGCTTATCGTAGTGGCATGGCAATCAGTGGTCATCTACAAGCTAGTCCATGTATAATAGACGCATTCTCCTTAACTGTCAACCACACTCGAAAACATACCAAATACAATAACTTATACATCATTATCGAATGTTCTCCCTAATCAACGTCTATTGATGTACCAAAAAATTTTTAATACAACTACCCCGATTGAACTTCACGGCACTTATATATGGTCAGTTAAAGTTGCAGCTGCTATACAACCTTTGTTAAGCACATTAGAAGTCGCTTTAAGAAATTCGATACATACGTGTGGAACACAATTTATTGCTCCCAACTGGTACGAAGTACTATCTACTAGGGTAAGGACACAATTTAATCAGCCAAAACGTGATAGAGCTAATATTCAATGGCATCATAGTCAGGTAACTGATACTAAGAGAAAACTAAAAACCCCTCCAAATGGTTTAACTAAACATGACTTATTGGTTGCAAAGATGGATTTTGGTTTTTGGGACAATTTATTAAGGGAATGCTTTTCTGTAAACGGGGATACAAAAGCACTATGGCCACAATGTACATCAAGTGTCTTTCCCAATTTGCCAAGTGGTTACACCAATGCCACTGTACAAAGTGAAATATCAAAATTACGTGATTTAAGAAATGATATTGCTCATAACTCTCCAGTTTGGAAAGTACGATCTGTAATTGATGAACAAAGTGCCATTCTATACCTAAACCAACAAATAGATAAAATTATTGAAGTAATTGGTTGGTTATCAACTGATAAAGTGAACTGGATACAAGTTCACATGCTCCAAGCAGAGGCCAAAAGAATCGCCACTAAAGAGTATTTATATTTATGCCAAAGAAAAAATATTAACCCTGTTAGCTTCAGTCGTTTCAAACGTGATTTAAGAAAACAGTTTAAAAATTTGAACGCTGATAACTTTACAATTGTTAATACAAATAGTGATAGCTTGTTTATGCTTATAAAAATGACTAAATAAGAGATGTGTATTTATTCAGTGACTTGTTTTTCAAGCTCTAGGTGCAATTGTGCTATAGATCTAACCAGATCTGCTGTGGCTTTGGCATCCACAGCTGCACTATGCGCAGCTCCCATGTAAATAACTCCTGCCTGTGCAATCGCATTTTCTAATGAAATTGATCCATAACGATTAGTCGATCCGAAGCACTCCGCAGCTAATTTCATTGCACATTTTTTGTCATTTTCACTCCACCATTCAATAGGATCATCAAACGCACTGGCCGTCTGGAATATCAATCTATCATCAAATTCCTTGTTATATATGACACATAGACGATTAGACAAAAGCTCTTTTAGATCCTCAGCAATTTCTGGCCAAGTAGGGGCATCGGTCAGATCTGCAAGAGTAATACCATGTACACCAAAAGCACCTCGATGAATCGGAACAGAGGGCTTTAATCTACTTTCAAATAAAACATTACCTAAAGCGTCTGTAACCGCAATTTCTATAATTTGTGCTTTTCTATCAAGTCCAGTGGTCTCTGTATCTAAAAATAACGGTTCGAGCTGAAGCAAAGCATGAGCCTTTTGGGAAGCAATCATTCGCTTACTTTTCAATTTTGAATGAAAACTAAGAGCTTCTTGTGCTTTCATTTGCTTTTCTGAAGTAGCAGCACGTATACGTATTGGTTCACAGTCACTTAATTTGTAGAGTTTACAAATTGTGCCATATTCATTTTTATAACTTCTTGTAATTGGAGCATCTTTTTTGGGGCGTAACTTAAACTCACTGCGTAATCTAGTTGCTGTATAGCATAAACTTTGATCATCACTAATTGTGCTCATCCCTTTAATTCTTCCTGATAGTGCATACCATAATTAAAATAAAAAACCGAGAAAATATAAAGTCCCAATTACAAGCAATTAAAGATTAAAACGTCACTATATGTCGCAAAATACAGATTAAAAATTAAATCTAGTTTGATTAACCAATTTTGTTTTTTTATCATTCATCTTGATTGTGTAACGTTTTCAAAATATGAAAAATCGATATTTCTTCCTCGTTGATGTCAATAATTGCTACGTCAGCTGTGAGCGTGTCTTTAATCCCAAGCTGAGTAATCGTCCAGTCATTGTCCTTTCAAATAACGATGGCTGCGTAGTTGCACGCTCTCCAGAAGCAAAAGCACTAAAAATTAAAATGGGTGTACCAATTTTTGAGATTAAAGAAATCGTGGAAAAGCATAAGGTTATAGTCCTATCAAGTAACTACGCAATGTACGCTGAAATGAGTAGAAGATTTCATAATATTCTTCGGGAAATCACTTCGGAATTTGAGTGTGAGGCTTATAGCATTGATGAATCATTCATAGAAGTAACAGCCTACGTTAAAAATTATAATTTGACCCAATTTGCACATTCAATTTTACAGAGGATTTTGATGTGGCTAGGCCTACCATGTTGCATCGGTATCGGTCGAACTAAAACAGAATCCAAAATAGCTAATCATATTGCCAAAACCAATAAAGAATATCAGGGGGTATGTAATCTCGTAGAAATGGATCAAAGTATAAAAACTGAATTTTATTCAACCATTGAAGTAGGGGAGGTATGGGGAGTAGGTCGAAAAAATGAAAAAAAGTTGAATGATTTAAATATTAAAACAGTGTTGGATCTCGTTGCGAGCAATCCTAATGAGATAAAAAAGAGGTTCAGTGTCGTAATGGCCAGAACTGTTTTGGAGTTACAGGGAATCTCCTGCATTCCAATCGAGCCTTGTCCACCTGATAAACAGCAGATCATCTCATCGAGATCCTTTGGCCAAAAAGTCACAAACATAAATGACTTGAAAGAAGCAATTGGTATGCACACACAAGATGCTGTAAGGCGATTGAGAGCAGGGGGGCAGCTTTGCAGTACAATAACTGTATTTGCCGAATCCAGTTATTTTGATAGGCGTGAATCCTACTATTCTCGCTCAATCGTTTTTAATTTACCTGAAGCGAGTGATTGTGTTGCGGATTTCGTAAAGTTATCGACATACATGATCAATCATGTTTATAAGCTTGGAATAAATTTTAAAAAATGTGGAGTTATATTGACCCAACTTGAGCCAAAAAACAAACATACCTATGATTTATTAACTGACATGATGATTGTTGAAAAAAAAGAAAACTTTATGATTGCTTATGAGGGTATACATAATAAATATGGGAAAAAGAAACTTGCACTTGGTACTTGTTATCTACCAAATAGAAATTGGTCTATGAGTAGGGGTAATGTCACTCGCAATCCTTTTTGTTGGGATGAGTTATTACGTGTTAACTAATGTCAAATCAAACTGTTTCACTACTGAGTTCCAATCTGGTTTAAAGCTATAAGGCATTAAAATGGAACTTAGAAAACCATAAAAAATATGGTGCGTATCTTCATGAGTAATACTATTTTCTAATAATATGCTCTGAACAAAGTTATACTTCCAATCATTATAGCAAAGAACAATTTTATGTATGTTATGTAAATGGCTTAACTCTGACAAAGCTTTATTAATAATACATGATCTATTATCTAAATCTAATGCACGATCAATAAACCATGAATATAAAGCTTGCAATTTTTCGATTGGAGAAGTGATATGAGGTTGACTACAAGTAGCATTGATAGATGAAATTTGATTCTCAATTTCAAATTCTAGACAAGCTTCAATAAGTTGCTCTTTTGACTTAAAGTGACGATAGAAAGTCATCTTTGCCACAGAAGATTCTTCAATAATTCTATCAATACCTGCACGGCCAAAACACTGTTCACTAAACAGTCTATGAGCAGTCTGCAATATTATATTTTTCTTGGATGATGCACGATCAATGGTATAACTGACTGACATATTCATTTAACTAGCCTCAACTGGCGAACCTAAGTTAGCCAATAAAAATACAGTAATTGCATCAGCATTTTTGTCTACATCAAACTGATTTAGGATTTTTCTTAAATCTTGAATTTTTACTTCACTTAAATTAATACTTCCAATTCCAGAAACAATTAATGAGAAGTTAAATAGAAGTAAAATTGTCCAGTGTAATTTTTTATCAGAAAAATTATTTACATACAAAATAACAAAAAGGAAAATTGAGAACTTGAAAGGATTTTTAATATTTTCAATGTCTTCAATAGATTCAAAATTCAATAATGGAAAATGTTTTTTTATGATAGATATATATTCATTTTTCTTTAAACCAGAATGGTTCATGGCATTAATTAGAAAATGATTAGATTCAATAATTTTTAAAACATGATCCTGATCTTCTAAAGTACAATTAGAAATAGTAATATTATCAATTAAACTTGAAATATCCGAATGTAAACGAATTGGATTGTCGGAAAATATAACCTGAGATTGAATATGTCTTACAAACTCTTTTTGATATTTTAACAACAAATCTTCAATAGATTTAAAATCATACTCATCAGGTAGCAAATATTCATTGAGTTCAAATTTATTTTGAAAGTTATCATTAACTGACATAATTATTCCTTACAAGTTCATTTAGAATCTTGAAAAAAATAAGACCTCGTAAGGTCTTATTTATAGTTCTAGAAAGATCGGGTAATTGAGTTATCAATCTTAAGATCTTTGTCTTGCTGAACCTTTTTGATATTTTCACGATCTGGATGGCATTCTAACAAGAAATCCATCATTTTGTCAGCATTACGAGTTTTATAGAATTCAGTCATGTTCTGTCTAAAATCAATAGCTTTTTCAGGAGGGATCTTAATTGCGTCCAAACCTGCACTAAGCAATACACCATTCATCATCAAATGAGCTGTGCGCTTTTCACCCTCAAATGTGAATTGGTTCAATGAACCGAAAAGAAAAGTAGCCATCCCTTTTTCTAATGGATTCTTTATTGAATTTAAAACTGCAATACCATCACTAAATTGCTTATTTAACTGGATAGCATCTTCTTCTGTCTTTAAAGGCTTATGAGAATAATTATGTCTAATTGCAACGTGAGGCGTAAATGTTGTCTCTTTACCTTCGCCCCGTAATACGCCTGCTTCAATGGATTCATCCTTAGAAACTAATCGATTAATTTCTAAATAATTTGATTTATCCAATCTAAATGTATTGTTGATTACAGATTCAGATACGAAGTTCGCTCCACTGATAAGATTCACAACTTGCCTTTGGTCACTTACACTGTGCCCCCCAACAGATTGGCCTTTTATCAGCTGCTTAATCTCATCCAGTGAATAGGGATTACCTGCCACAGCAGCAGATCCATGAACATGCTCTGCTAGAGTCATGTTAAAATTCTGAATTACTTGTGCTCGATGGTAGGTAGGTATTTCTTTCGGCATTAAATCAGGATTCCATTCAAATCCTAACTTTTCTTTAATGAAGCTCATATTGTCACCTTTAGTTATCAGATTCTCTATCAAAGATGAATCTTGGTTAACATTGTAATAAGCTTTTAATTGTTTTTCATAGCCTGTAGCAACCCATTTTGGTAAATCACGGTATACATCATGGATAACACCGTTTTTCAATTCCATTACAAGGCTATGTGGTTCATTCCTGACACTGTTATCAAAAACAAAAGTTTGATCCGCATACATGGATGCTTCAGCTATAAGAGGGATAACACGTTCATATCGTTGCCTAACTTTGTCCTCATCCACACCATGTCCACCCTCCAAAACACGATCCTGAATACGCTCTAAAGCGAGTTCAGGAGAGTCTAAATGTATATGGTACAAGGTTACAAAATAGCCCTTATCTTTGGCTTCTTTGATGAGATCCAATTTGGATGGATGAGAGAAAACGGTCTCTGCTATAAATGATTTTTTGTTATCTATATATCTTTGACGCTCTTGTTCAGCCCACTTCGCAGCCTCATAAGCGTGGCTAGGATCTTTGGTAAATTCACCAAAATGTTCCTTTTGCCAAACGTCCGCATTGATAAAGGCAATGTCAAAATTGAACTTTTCAAAGCGAGGTAAAATTTGTTCTTGTATTAATGTAGATTTACCTGAACCATTTCCACCTGCGACTATAACTGCAAATTGTGGTTCAGGATTTTTATCACGTTCTGTCATAACTTGCTTTGGACTCGCTTGTTTTTTCTTGATTTTTTAATTTTTGTAGTTTCTCAGCTTTGGCTTTTAAAGCAGCACGTAATTGATCATTTACAGGGTGTTGAGGATTACGAGCAGCTGCACGTTGGTCATCAAAAAGACCCTCAAGGATTTCCTTGCCAGAATGATGTTTTGCATCATTTTCAGTCATAATATTCATATCATTGCACCTCTATGTGAAGATACTTTTCATTTGATTAAATTATAACATATCTAGAATTTTCGGACTTTATTTTTGCAAATTTATACATATTTTTTTATTAAGAATTAACTTAAAATAAGAACTGAGCAAACTGGTAATCAGGGTAAAAATGTATATCGATAAATGGAGAAATAAATTAATCACAGAAAACAAATCACCTTTAACAATAAAAGGGTATGAGGAAGCATTGGTGCATTTTCTTGATTATATAAAGACTGATATTTTCATTATTGATAAATCTGACATATACCAGTTTATTGCACATAGACAGCAATGCGGAATTTCAATAGATACCATAAAAAAGGAAATAGCAGGCATAAAAAACTATTTCAAATATTTATTTAATGAAGAAATTATAAATTCAAACCCAACCATTGATATTAAAATCAAAGGCGAGAATAAAAAACTACCAAATTATCATTCCGTCAATGTTATGAATGATGTTCTTGATAATCCTGCAAAACCAGATCCTAAATATAAGACAAACCAGATTAGAGATATAGCCTTAGTTGAGATTGCCTATAGTTCAGGATTACGACTTGAGGAGTTACACAGTTTAGAGTTAAGCAAAATTAACACGGATGAAAAATTATTAAGAATTACTGGAAAAGGTAATAAAGAACGTATCGTACCGATTGGCTCGAAAGCAATACAAGCTTTAGAATTATGGATAATTGAACGTAATCATATAATGCAAAAGAATTTAAGCCAGAGTCATGATTATGTCTTTACAACTACTACAGGTAAGCAACTTTCACGAACCCAAATCAATGAACGTGTAAAGAAGTTATTTAGGGATAAAGGCATAACTCAGAAATCAAATCCTCATACTTTAAGACATACATTTGCCACTCATTTACTGTCATCTAAAGTAGGTATTCGAGATATTCAGGAAATGCTTGGCCATGCGAATCTCAATACTACGCAGATATACACTTATGTCGATGAAACAACCATGAAAGAGGAATACAACAATAGTCATCCAAGAGCAAAAAACCGCACTTCATAAACCGTAAAGTAGGCTAATTATGTTAAATAAAAGCTACATATTATTGATTCTAAACAAGTTTTTATTTTGAGAATTATTTTCAACTTGTTCAAACCCTTTATCTTTCAGCATTTTCATCATAATTTCAGACTTAATATAACAATGCGCCTCTATGACTGTTTTTTGATTTTTGAAATTATTTAAAATAAAGTTCAGCAATTCTTTTGCATAACCTTTATTTTGGTATTCTTTTTCTGTAGCCATAATCCATATTTCAAACCCTTGAGTAAGTGATCGTGACAAAATGAGCACTGAAATAGGTAGTCCGTTTTTTTCATATATGAATGCCCAAGAATCAGGTCTGTTACTATCTAAGCGATAATTTTCTTCAATAATTGTTCTAATGTTTTCCTGTAATCCCATTTTTGCATTTTCAACATTATACAAATCTGGATGAAAGTAACCATTTCTTGAACCCTCCAATATATTCTTAAAAATAAATTCAATATCTTCTACTTTAGCATCTCGAATCAAATCCGTCTTATTATGATTTATTTTATTCATTCTTACTGAGAAACCTATTGATATAACCAAAAGAATTGTAAAAAAAATCAAAGCACCAATTATTGCTGATAATTGCATATTCTCTTTTAATATTAGTTCTATAAAGGAATACATAATAAGCCCAAGTCCCATTCAATCATATATGATAAAAATTAATTCTTACGGATTTTATTTAATATATTTTCGTTATGTACTTTTATCATTAGTGTTTACATCCTTAAAAAAACGTTGGTGTATTAGAATCATCATCTTTATTTTGCTCTCGATCTTTCTCTTTTTTAAGAATAAATGTACTTCTATTTTTAACACCCTGTGTAAATGCTGAAATTGCTAAGTTCTGTTCAGGCTTTAATAAAGGCTCTATGATATTTTCAAATACATTTTTTAACAGTTTAAAGTCCTGAGTATTCGGCTTAGGATCTACTGGATGCTCAACATAAACCTTTTGATCAGACAATGAACGCTTACATGCATAATTCCATTCATTTGAATTTACTTTATCGTAATGAATTTCATAACCTGCATCATTCGCAAGTTGTCTCATAAATACTTTTGTTGCACGGCCATTACCCTATGGAAATGGATGTATCTCATTCAATTCAGCAAAATAGATCGTAAAATTTTAGAGGTGGTCCCACTTGTTTGAACAACTAAAAGCGTATTTATAAGTGATATTCCGCTCTAGTTAAGCCACCTTGTTTTGTTGGGGTAGCTGATCATAGTAAAACTCATTTGGTGTCATTTTGTCTAGACTCGAATGAGGTCGTTTCAAATTATAAAACTCAAAATATGCACTTAATTGCTTTTTCGCATCTGTGACACTGCTATAAGCTTTGAGATACACCTCTTCATATTTAACGCTCCGCCATAATCGTTCAACCATCACATTATCTACCCATCGACCTTTACCATCCATACTGATTTGAATGCCATTTGATTTCAATACATCAATAAATGCATCACTGGTAAACTGGCTGCCTTGGTCTGTATTAAATATTTCAGGTCGACCATATTTTTCAATCGCTTCATTTAAAGCCGAAATACAAAAATCCACCTCCATACTAATCGATACCCTATGCGCAAGTACCTTGCGGCTATGCCAATCAATCACAGCACATAAATAAACAAAACCTTTTGCCATAGGGATATACGTTATATCCGTAGACCACACTTGATTACTGCGCTGAATAGCCAATCCTTTGAGCAGATATGGATATTTACGGTGAGCTTGATTAGCCTGGCTTAAATTTGGTTTGCAATATAACGCCTGAATACCCATTTTCTTCATTAAAGTACGTGTATGACGTCGTCCTATATGATGTCCTTGACGATTCAACAAATCACGCATCATACGACTGCCTGCAAAAGGATATTGCATATGTAATTCATCAATACACCGCATCAGCTTCAGATCTGATGCACTCACAGGTTTTGGGCGATAATAATAACAACCACGGGAGACTTTCAGCAGCTTAGCTTGTTTAGATACTGAAATCTGAAGTGAGTCGTCGATTAACTTTTGTGGTTGAAGCGGCCCAGTTTCTTCAACACACCTTCTAAAAAATCAATTTCTAATGCCTGCTCACCGATTTTTGCATGTAGTTTTTTTAGATCGATGGGTGGTTCTGTTGGAGCTTTTGATTGATCGAAAGCTTGCGAGGAAGCTGAAATCAATTGATTTTTCCAGTCGATAATTTGGTTTTGATGAACATCAAATTCAGCACTCAATTCAGCAAGTGTTTTTTCTGCTTTAATCGCAGCAAGTGCTACCTTAGCTTTAAAATCATTTGAATGATTTCTTCTTGGTCTACGTGCCATAAAATACTCCTTATATCGATGTTTATAACATCATTTGGGGAGCAAAATATCACTTATAGCTGTTGTTCAAATTTCCTGATCCACCTCTTTTCAATAAATTGATCTTTATTTAGTCCTTTGAGTCGATTTAAATTATTTATTTTTTCACTAAACTTTACCAAATTTTCATCTATTTTCTCTGATTCCAGAAAGTGACCTATTTCAAAATCACCATTCTCTGTATTCACACACAATTTAGATATATTAAAGTCTCTAAACTTGCCTGCATAATCATATAAGCGTCTAAATATCGCTTCATGAATTTTTGAAAGATGAACCTTATCATAATTACCTAAAATCGGTTCTTTATCCAATTTCGCAGTACGTGCTTTTGTGATTGAATACTCTAACTCTTTGTTAAATTCTTTTTGTGCTCTTGTCCTAACTGGTTCATTTAATATCTCCCTAGCTTCTTCGTAGAACTCATTATTTGCATCTTCATTAGAGTTTTCAGTCATATTATTTATCCTCTTGATTATTCCGCTCCCATTCTGCCATCAGGCGATCATCTTCTTCTTCAAAAGTACTTTGGCCAGTTGCAATTCTCTCAATCATTTCATTGACCCTTTTTTCTGATGCTTTTATTACTTCATCTGAGAATTCGTGTTCAACTATGCCATTTGTGTTTTTAAACGCTTCTCTAATTCGATTTGCCATGATATTTGCCTCATTATTAATTCATCTGAATTTGTTTAAATCTTTCATTAATGAAAGATTAATTTAATAGTGTATCTAACTTTTAAAATAATCAAAAGTTTGAAATTTCTGTTTGTAACTGTAGTTAAATGCCTCATAGACCTCAGAATTTTTTTCAATATTGTTAATCAGTCTTTCGTAAGTGTCGCTTTGCTGAAGTGAAGTGAATAATCCAATCGCTCCTTTCCAATAGCTTGAGTCTTTGTCTTCTTTAGTGGCAATTGAGCTATGTATTGTTTCATACCAATGGTTAGCATGTTGCTGCCCCCAAATTCCTAGATCATCAGGAATACACTCTCCAGTAACGATTTTTTCCAAATCTTGTTCATGTACATTATAAGAAATGGTTAACACCGCATTAAAATATTCATCCAATAATTTACAGAATGCTGCCAAGTGAGTTAGATCACCAAATCCACCAGAACCGACACTATCTTCATCTTTTAATATTAGATTATGAAAATAATGGGTAACATAACGTTTATTTCCATAGTCTACAGAAGCAACAACCCTACCTGTGTTGTCTCGTATTAATCTAATTGTCTCAATCTTTATGTCGCTATATTCAGCAATAAATTTCAACTGTGATTCAATATTTCTGTTAAAGCTTTTTCTATAAACAAGATGGGGCGTAAACGAGAGATTATTTGAATTATTGCTGTCATTTCCAAAGAACTATGCGACAATATGAGCTAGGGTCAATGACTTAGACTGCCTTTTACAAATAACTATGCGACAAATTTTATAAAGAACTATGCAACGGAACCCAGAATGAACAATC